>Ga0134128_10009406_pt1 | contig 11723 bp, 10 predicted proteins | sample KB31754_FD_96462 | JGI IMG/M metagenome (GOLD analysis project Ga0134128, IMG submission 96462) | Terrestrial soil microbial communities with excess Nitrogen fertilizer from Kellogg Biological Station, Michigan, USA - KB3-175-4 | ecosystem: Environmental > Terrestrial > Soil > Unclassified ...
CCAGATCGACTTTTGGCGAGGGGCGCAAGCGCGGCAGCAGGGCGCGAAGGATCCACGACGTGGTCGATTAGCCCGACGGAAGCGATCCAGCAACCACAATGATGAAGGGCACCTTGCGGTCATCGGCGCCTAGGAAGCGGGTCGACACCCGATGTATCGCTTGCGACGCCTCGACGTAAAACGACATCAGGCGCGCCAGCGGCAGATAGACCTCCTCGGCCTCATCGAGCGAGATCGGGTCGGTCAGCGCGCGCAGCCGTTTCACGTCCTCTGCGGTGAGCGTCATCGGCTCGCCGTCGCGAAAGCGCGACCATTCGGCCTTGGTGAAGCGATGATAGGGATCGAGGATTTTCGAGCTGGGGGCCAATAGTCAGTCCTTCTTGCGGCTGGCTTTTTCGCTGAGGCCGGATTGAGCGGTGCGCCTCTCGAGCTCGGCCATCACTGCATCGAGGCCGACCCCCGAGGCTTTGAGCAGCACCAGCAGGTGGAACAGCACATCGCCTGCCTCCTTGGCGAGCTCAACCTTGTTGCCGGCGACGGCGGCGATGGCGGCCTCGACGGCCTCTTCGCCGAGTTTTTGTGCGCACTTTTCGACGCCGCGCGATAGCAGCTTTGCCGTGTAGCTCTCATCGGGCGAGGCGGCAGCGCGTGCCGCAACACGGGCGTCGAGCGCTTCGAGGGTAAAGGCCATCACACCACCTCCAGCTCGGAATCGTTGCGCATCGGGATGCCGTGCGCCTCGAGATAGGCCTTGGCTTGCGGGATCGTATAGGTGCCGAAGTGGAAGATCGAGGCGGCGAGCACCGCCGAAGCGTGGCCCTGTTTCACCCCGTTCACCAGATCGTCGAGATTGCCGACGCCGCCCGACGCGATCACCGGCACATGGACGCTGTCGGCGATGGTGCGGGTGAGTTCGAGATCGAAGCCGGATTTGGTGCCGTCGCGATCCATCGAGGTGACGAGCAGTTCCCCGGCCCCGCGCTCGACCGAACGCACGGCAAATTCCACCGCGTCGATGCCGGTAGGCGTCCGGCCACCGTGCGTGAAAATCTCCCAGGCCGAAACATTGGCGCCGCCCACCGCACGCGTCTGCCGGCGCCGGGCATCGACCGAAACGACGATGCACTGGTCGCCGAATTTGTCCGCTGCCCGCGCCACGAAATCCGGGTCGTTCACGGCGGCGGTATTGATCGACACCTTGTCTGCGCCCGAGAGCAAAAGCTTGCGGATATCTTCCACGGTGCGGATGCCGCCGCCGACCGTCACCGGCATAAAACATTGCTCGGCGGTGCGGGCTACGACGTCGAAAATCGTCTCGCGGCCTTCGCTGCTGGCGGTGATGTCGAGAAAGCAGAGTTCATCCGCACCCGCCGCGTCATAGGCGATCGCCGCCTCGACCGGATCGCCGGCATCGCGCAGATCGACGAACTGCACACCCTTGACGACGCGCCCATCCTTCACGTCGAGGCAGGGAATGAGGCGGGTTTTGAGGGTCACGGCGCGTTGTCTTTCGGGTTTGCAGGCTCCCATAGACCGGGAGAGCCAGCGATAACAAGGGCGGCTGCGGATCGGGCACGGACCTCGTCCTTCGACAAGCTCAGGATGAGGCCCTAGGGGAATGGTCTCCTCTAAAGCCCTCATGGTGAGCTTGTCGAACCACGAGGGCGGCCCCGCTCACGCCGGGATGCCCCGGAGCAGCGCCAGTGCTTCACCTGAATCAATGCGGCCATCATAGAGGGCGCGGCCGGAAATGGCGCCTTCGAGCACCTGCGCATCGGGCTCGGTCATGCGACGGATGTCGGCCATCGAGGCGAGGCCGCCCGAGGCGATGACCGGGATTCTGACCGCTCGCGCCAGGTTCAGCGTCGAGTCCCAATTGATGCCGGCCAAAATGCCGTCGCGGTCGATGTCGGTATAGATGATCGCCGCGACGCCGGCGCCCTCGAAGCGCCTGGCTAGATCGATGACATCGAGCTCGGAGGTTTCGGCCCAGCCTTCGACCGCCACCTTGCCGCCCCGCGCATCGATGCCGACAGCGACTTTGCCCGGGAATTTCTTCGCCGCTTCTTTCACCAGCGCCGGATCGCGGACGGCGACCGTGCCGAGGATGACGCGGGCCAGGCCTTTGCCCAGCCAGCTCTCGACATGCGCAATGGTGCGGATACCGCCGCCAAGCTGCACCGGGAATTTTACCGACCGCAGGATCGCCTCAACTGCCGCGCCGTTGACGCTCTCACCGGCAAAGGCGCCATTGAGATCGACCACGTGGAGGTATTCGAAGCCCTGATCCTCGAAGGATTTGGCCTGTGCGGCGGGCGAGCCATTGAAGACCGTGGCCTGGTCCATGTCGCCCAGCTTCAGCCGGACACACTTGCCGTCTTTCAGGTCGATGGCGGGAAAGAGGATCACTCTGCTCCCCTCCCCCTTGAGGGGAGGGGTCGGGGGTGGGGGTGGGCCACAAGCTCAGAGTCAGAGTCTGCCGCCCACCCCCACCCGGCTGCCGCCACCCTCCCCTCAAGGGGGAGGGGAGCCTGTGGCGCGCCCTCATTCCGAATGACCAAAAGGAGAATCATGGCACGGCAATCCTCGTGGCAGCCCCCTCCCCAACCCTCCCCACAAGGGGGAGGGTGTCAGACTGTCCATGTGGCGCTGCCATGCGCGAGCCACCAGCCAGCACCTCCCCCCTTGTGGGGGAGGTTGGGAGGGTGGAAGCCGCAGACGCCAAACTCACGGCTTCCACCTGAGAAAATTCCGGATCAGCCCCAGACCCAGCGTCTGGCTCTTCTCTGGATGGAACTGGGTGCCGAACATGTTGTCGCGGCCGACGGCGGCGGTGACCGGGCCGCCGTAGTCGGCGGTGGCCATCAGCGTCGAATCGTTGGCGGCGGCGAGGTGGTAGGAGTGGACGAAATAGGCGTGCAACCCGTGCTCGCCGTCGACGAGGCCGTCGAGCAGCGCATGCGGTTGCCGGAACGTCATGGTGTTCCAGCCCATAAGCGGCACTTTCAGCGCCGGGTCGCTCGGCTCCAGCAGCTTTACGTCGCCGGCGATCCAGCCCAGCCCCTCGTGCACACCCTTTTCGAGCCCGCGCTCGGCCATGAGCTGCATGCCGACACAGATGCCGAGGAACGGCACCGCATCGCGCACTACCCGTTGCTCCAGCGCCTCGCGCATGCCGGCAACCGCCAACAAGCCGGCGCGGCAGTCGGCGAAGGCACCGACCCCCGGCAGCACGATGCGGTCGGCGTGGCGCACCACATCGGGGTCCGAGGTGACGACGATGGAGGGCGCATTGTCGACTTCGGCCGCTTCGCGCTCGAACGCCTTTGCCGCCGAGCGCAGGTTGCCGGAGCCGTAATCGATGATGGCGACGGTTTCGGTCATGGCGTGGTGCGGCCCTTGATGCCTTCGACTTCGGCCAGATCTTCGCTCGCGGCGATGACATCGGTGCGGTAGCGCCAGCCGCGGCGTTTCAGCGCCGAGCGGCGCAGCGCCGAGCCCTCAAAGCCGATCCACACGGCGAACACGACGTAAATCCAGAACGAGGCATCGTCGCCGATCGCGACGCTGCCAAGGCTCAGGAGCACCACGACGATCACCCAGGCGACGAGTTCGAACCAGAGCCCGTGCACCAGCGCAAAGACCGGCGGCAGCAAGGCGGCGAACCAGGAAAACCGGTCGGGCACCACGGCCGGCGCCGCATTGGCATCTTTGTCGAAGACGGCGTAGGTTGTCATGTCACGGCCTCTTGGCGTCGAACTGCCCGGATCGGCGCTTTCACATCTGGTGATTTCTCCAGCGGAAGCAACGGGCAGCACGGCCCAGCGCCATAGAACAAAACGCCGCCGCAGGGAAGCGGCGAGCGGAACAGCGGCGCAACGACGCCGTTAGAGGTTTGGGGTCTGTGGCGCTTCCGAGCCGGAAAGCGCTCCGGACTGAGGAGAACGAGGAGAGATCTGGATGAACGAGGTAAGAACGCCCGATGGCGGCCATGCCGAAAGCATGGACGAAGCCCACCATCAGCCGCAATTCGTCGGCCGGCTGGCGCTGGTGCTCGCGGCGCTGGCCGTACTGTTCGGCCTGGTAACGATCATCGCGGGGCTGACTTTTCACGCGTAGGGGGCCGCTCGGCAAACGGCCTTCCTTCCCCTTGCTCAACGGGGAGGGACGCTTAGGTACGGGCTTATCGTCCCGCGCCGCCCTTCCTCCTTTACCCCATCCCCAGCGTCATCAAACTCGCATTGCCCCCGGCCGCTGCGGTGTTGATGCTGGTGGAAACCTCGGTCATCAAGAGATCGAGGTTCCACGACTCCCTGCCATCAGCCAGCCCCTCGGGCGACGCGCCCTGCACGCTCACAATCGGCCCATCGCGCCCCGCTGCCGCTAGAGCAGCAACTGTGATCGCCGCTTTGTCGCCCTCGACAAGCACGCCTGCGATGCCTCGGACCTCGCTCCACTGGTGGATGCGGGTCAAGTTCTTCGCAATCTCGGCAGGCAGGCTGTCGAGTGCCGCGTTGAACCGAGGAGACTCCACCACCACCGCTGTATTGCCGCTCGCAAAAATCGCCGCGAGTTGGCTGAACAGCCCATCGGCTGTGGCGGCGATGGCGAGAATCCTTCCGCGCGGCACAAGGCGATAGGCGTTCGTCTCGCCGACCGGCCCTGCGAATGTCTCAGTATATCCCAACGGCGATGCTGAGATCATCTTCCGCGCCTGGGCCGCAGCCGCGCCAAAATCTTTGCCTGCCAGCCAATCGGCGAAATGCGCCGCCGTCATTGCCGGGTCGCGCTCACCATCGTCGGAAAACGCCGCGAGCGGGCGGGTTCGCACCAGACGCCGGAGATAGAGCGGGCCACCCGCCTTGGGCCCGGTGCCGGAAAGCCCGTGCCCCCCGAATGGCTGCACACCCACCACCGCGCCGATGATGTTGCGGTTGACGTAGATATTGCCGACGCCGATCCGCTCGGTCACCCGCTCGATCGTCTCGTCGAGCCGTGTGTGAAGCCCGAACGTCAGGCCATAACCGAGCCGGTTGATGTCATCGACCAGCATGTCGAGGTTTTCGCGCCTGTAGCGGACCACATGGAGCACCGGCCCAAAAACCTCGTGCTGCAATTCGTCGAGGCTCGACAGCTCGATGATCGTTGGCGGCACGAACGTGCCGCCGGCGGCCTCCCGGGCAAGCGCTGCCTGCGTTACCGCATGGCCCTTCGCCCGCATCGCCTCGATGTGTCCGACGATCTTTTCACGCGCTTCGACGGAAATAACCGGCCCGACATCGGTCGCAAGCCGGTCGGGATTGCCGACCCGCAGATCGGCCATCGCGCCTTTCAGCATGGTGAGGGTCTTCTGCGCCACATCATCCTGCAGGCACACCACCCGCAGCGCCGAACAGCGCTGGCCGGCGCTGTCGAAGGCCGACGCGAGCACATCGCCCGCCGCCTGTTCGCTCAGCGCTGACGAATCGACAATCATGGCGTTCTGGCCGGCCGTCTCGGCAATCAGCGGGATCGGCTGGCCTTGCGGTGACAGCCGCCGGGCGAGCTCCTGCTGGATCAGCCGCGCCACTTCGGTCGAACCGGTGAAGACCACGCCGCCGACAGCAGGGCTCGCCACCAGCAGCGCCCCGACATCACCGGCGCCGGGCAAAAACTGCAGCGCCCCCCGTGGTACGCCCGCTTCGTGCAGGATGGCGATGCCTGCCGCCGCGATCAGCGGCGTTTCTTCCGCCGGCTTGGCGATGACCGCATTGCCTGCGGCGAGTGCCGCAGAAACCTGCCCGAGGAAGATCGAGAGTGGGAAATTCCACGGGCTGATGCAGACCACCGTACCGAGCGGTGCATGCGTGGCATTATCGAATTTCTCGGCCACTTCGCTGGCGTAGTAGCGCAAAAAGTCCACGGCCTCCCGCACTTCGCCGACGGCATTGGCCGCCGACTTACCGGCCTCGCGGATGATCAGGCCGAGCAGTTCCTCCATCCGTGCTTCCAGCAGATCGGCGGCGCGATTGAGTATTTTCGCACGGTCAACCGGCGGCGTTGCAGCCCAGCCCGCCGCCGTCGCCTCGGCCGACGCAAGCACGCGATGGACTGTCGCGGTGTCGGCGAACGTGGCCTCGCCGACAATGTCTTCGCTATCGGCCGGGTTGGCGATAATCACCGGCGTACCGGTTCCCTCGCCGTCCGCAAGCTGGGGCAGGGCGCGCCACTTCCGGTCCACACGGTCAGCCAGCGTCTGCTGCAAACCTGCCAGCACCCCATCGTCGCTGAGGTCGATACCTCGCGAATTCCTCCGCACCGGATCAAAAATATCGCGCGGCAGTCTTATCGCCGGATGCGGCGCGCCGAGCGGCGTGATTTTTCGCGCCATCGCCGCAGGATCGGCCACGAGGTCATCGACCGGCACCGTCTCATCGGCGATGCGGTTGACGAACGACGAGTTCGCACCGTTCTCCAGCAGCCGCCGCACCAGATAGGCGAGCAGCGTTTCGTGCGAGCCGACCGGCGCGTAGATGCGGCACGGGCGATTGAGTTTTTGCGGCCCGACGACCTCGTCGTAAAGCGCCTCGCCCATGCCGTGCAGGCACTGGAACTCGTAGTCGCCGACCGCGAAATCCGGCCCGGCCAGTTCGAGAATGGTCGCCAACGTCTGCGCGTTGTGCGTCGCGAACTGCGGAAAAATCACCTTTCGCGCGCCGAGCAGCTTTTTCGCGCAGGCGATGTAGGCCACATCCGTATGGATTTTCCGTGTGTAAACCGGAAAATCCGAAAGGCCGTCGAGCTGCGCCTGCTTGATCTCGGCATCCCAGTAAGCGCCCTTGACCAGCCGCACCATCAGCCGGCGTTTTGACCGCTCCGCCAGGTCGATCAGATAGTCGATGACAACAGGGCAGCGTTTGCCATAGCCCTGCACCACGAAGCCAAGGCCGTTCCAGCCTGCGAGCTCGCCATCCAATGCCAGCGTTTCGAGCAGGTCGAGCGACAGCTCCAGCCGGTCGGCTTCCTCGGCATCGATATTGAGGCCGATGTCATAAGTTTTGGCGAGCAGCGCCAGCCGCTTGAGCCGCGGCAGCAGTTCGCCAAGCACGCGATCGATCTGTGCCCGCTCATAGCGCGGATGCAGCGCCGACAGCTTTATCGAAATGCCCGGCCCGCGATAGGGTCCGGCGCCTTGTGCCGCCTTGCCGATGGCATGGATCGCCGCCTCATAACTTGCGAGATAGCGCGCTGCGTCGCTCGCCGTGGTCGCCGCCTCGCCGAGCATGTCGTAGGAATGGCTAAAACCCTTGGCGATCAGGCGGCGGCTGTTGACCAGCGCCGCCTCGATGGTCTCGCCGGTGACGAACTGCTCGCCCATCAGCCGCACCGCGAGATCGACCGCCCGGCGGATCAGCGGTTCGCCGCCCCGCGCCAGCAGCTTGGTCAGGGCGCCGGAAAGGCCGCGCTGGTCGATCGGATCGATCAGCTTGCCGGTGACGGCCAGCCCCCAGGTCGCGGCGTTGACGAACAGCGAGTTGTCGGCGCTGACGTGCTTGAGCCAGTCGCCGGTCGAGACCTTGTCGCGGATCAGCGCGTCTCGCGTCGCGTTGTCGGGGATACGCAGCAGCGCCTCGGCGAGGCACATCAGCGACACGCCCTCCTCGCTCGACAGCGAATATTCGTGGATCAGCCCCTCCACGCCCTGGCTTTTGGGCTTTGCCCGGAGCGTCGTGACGAGCTTTGTCGCCGTCGCCTTGACCCGCCCGGCGGCCGCCGCCGGCAGCGTCGCCGCCTCGATCAGCGGCGGGACGCATTGCGTCTCCGGTACGAGCTTTGCGGCTGTGATCGCCTGCCCAAGCGGCGTGGAAGCGCCCAGATGATCGTCAAAAGCCGAAAAGGGGAGGGGAGTCCGCGGCGTCTCGGCGATTTTCGGCATGGCGTCTCCAGCACGCTGACCAAAGAAATTTAGTCGCAGTTGACGCCGGTTCCAATGGGCTTCTCCTTCAAGCCAAAGGCACACTCTTGTCACCGGCTTCGCGCCTCTCTACTTAAGCGGCCAACTCCCTTTTCGGCGGATAGCCGTGGACCAAAAAGCCGAAAATCCCCGCGCCGCGCCGAAACGCCCGCCCTCGCCGAGCCTGTTGGCGCTGCTGCGCCCCTATGTGGGCTGGGTGGCGACGCTGGTGACGCTCACCATTCTGGCCAACGGCCTCAACCTCACCGTGCCAAAGCTGATCGCCGGCGCCATCGACAGCTACGATGCCGGCCATTTTGCGCCGGTGTCGATCGCTATCGAGCTGTTCTTCGTGGCTGCCGGCGTCTTCATCCTCACCTACCTGCAATCCGTGGTGCAGACGTTTGCCTCCGAAAAGGTCGCGCGCGACCTCCGCACCCGGCTGATCGAGAAAATCTCGCTGCACGACTATGCCTTCATTCAGGAGATTTCGCCGGCCAAGCTTTTGACGAACCTCACTTCCGATATCGATGCGGTCAAAAACTTCGTGTCGCAGGCCATCGCCTCGATCATCTCGTCGCTGTTCATCATCATCGGCGCCAGCGTGCTGCTGATGATGACCGACTGGCAGCTCGCTTGCATCGTGCTGCTGGTCATCCCGATCATCGGCGGCACCTTCTATTTTGTCCTGACGCGCGTGCGAAAACTGTTCCGCAAGGTGCAGGAAGCGCTCGACTGGCTCAACAAGGTGATCAACGAGTCGATCGTCGGCGCGGCGCTGATCCGTCTGCTCAATTCGCAGAATTTCGAGTTCGAAAAATTCGTAGCCGCCAACACCGAAGCGCGCGATATCGGCTACGGCATCCTGCGCATGTTTTCGGCGCTGATCCCGGTCATCACCTTCTCGGCAAGCCTCGCCACGCTGGCGATCCTTATGCTCGGCGGCCATTTCGTCATCACCGGGCAGATGAGCCTCGGCGATTTCACCGCCTTCAACTCCTACCTCGCTATCCTGATCTTCCCGATCATCATCATCGGCTTCATGAGCAACGTCATCGCCCAGGCAACGGCGAGCTATGGCCGCGTCTCGCAGGTGCTCGATGCGCCGGTCAGGAAGGCTATCGGCAAAATCAAGGCGCCGATCCTCGGCGATGTCGTCGTCGACAACCTCACCATCAAATACGGCGAGAAGGCCGCGCTCTCGGGCGTTTCCTTCGTCACCCGCGCCGGCTCGCGCACCGCCATCATTGGCCCGACCGCCGCCGGCAAGACGCAGTTGCTTTACGCCATGACCGGGCTGATCCGCCCGACCGTTGGCGGCGTCACCTATGACGGCCAGCCGATCGATGCCTATGACAAGGAGGCGCTCTACCGCCAGCTTGGCATCGTGTTTCAGGATTCGGTGCTGTTCAACCTGAGCCTTCGGGAAAACATCGCCTTCTCCGATACCGTCGACGATCGCAGCCTCGATAAGGCGATCGAGACCGCCGAGCTTGCCGACTTCATCAAGACGCTGCCGGCCGGGCTCGACACCCTGGTCTCCGAGCGCGGCACTTCGCTCTCCGGCGGCCAGAAGCAGCGCATCATGCTCGCCCGGGCGCTCGCCAATAACCCCCGCGTGCTGCTGCTCGACGATTTCACCGCCCGCGTCGATACCCGCACCGAACGGCAGATTCTTGCCAATGTGCGGCGCAATTACCCCGAACTGACGCTGGTCTCGGTGACGCAAAAGATCGCCCCGGTCGAGGATTACGACCAGATCGTGCTCTTGATGGAAGGGCTGGTGCTGGCCATCGGCACGCATCAGGAGCTGATGCAGTCCTCGCCCGAATATGTGCAGATCTATCGCTCGCAGCAGAGTACCGAGGATTATGAGCTACAAGCTTAGCACCGGCAGCGAAGGCCAGAAGCGCGAGTCGCTCGGCACGGCGATCCGCCGCCTGCTGCCGCTCATGCTGGCGGAGCGGCGCAAGATCGTCATCGCGCTCGGGGCGATCATCATCACCTCGGCGGCGTCGCTGTCCTCGCCCTATATCATCGGCCAGACCGTCGACCACTACATCGCCCATGGCGATTATTCAGGCGTCATCCGCAATGCGCTGATCCTGCTTGCCATCTATCTCGTCGCGCTGGTGACGAGCTACGTGCAGACCCGCACCATGGGCGGCGTCGGCCGCCGCGTTCTGTTCAATCTCCGCAATGCGCTCTTCACCAAGCTGCAGGAATTGCCGGTCGCCTTCTTCAACCAGAACCGCGCCGGCGACCTGATTTCGCGCATCAACAACGATACCGACAAGCTGAACCAGTTCTTCGCCCAGGCGCTGATGCAGTTTTTGTCGAACGGCTTTCTCATCGTCGGCTCGGGCATCCTGCTCGTGGTGCTCAATATCCGCCTCGGCGGCGCGGCGCTGCTGCCGGCGGTCGCCGTGCTGATCGTCACCCAGGCGGTGTCGGGCTGGGTCAAACGCTCGAATTTCAGGAGCCTCCAGACGCTTGGCAGCCTCTCCGGTGAAATCCAGGAGAGCCTTGCCAATTTCAAGGTCGTCGTCGCCTTCAACCGGCTCGATTATTTCCGCAAAAAATTCAACGACGCCAATGCGGTGAACTATGCCGCCTCGATCCGGGCCGGCGTCGCCAACAACGTCTTCGTGCCGATCTACGGCCTCGCCTACAACATCGCGCAACTGATCGTTCTGACCTTCGGCATCTGGATGATCACCCGGGGCGATATGACCACGGGCCTGCTGATCGGCTTCCTGCTCTACGTCAACAATTTCTACAATCCGCTGCGCCAGCTCGCCGCTTCCTGGGCCTCGCTGCAACTGGCGCTGGCGGCGCTCGACCGCATTTCCGAGGTGTTGGCGCTGACCTCCGATCTCGACATTCTGCTGGCCGGGCCCGCCAAATCCGCCTCACTGCTCGAATTCGACGGCGTGTCCTTCGCCTATCCGGATAGCGGCGATGTGCTCTCGGATGTGTCGCTGAAGCTCGAGCGAGGCAAGACCTATGCGCTGGTCGGGCCGACCGGCGGCGGCAAGACCACGACGGCCTCGCTGATGGCGCGGCTGTTCGATCCGACCGCCGGCACGGTGCTGTTCGAGGGCCGCGACATCCGCACTTTCAATCCCGCTGAACGGGCGCAGAAAATCGGTTTCATCCTGCAGGAGCCGTTCCTGTTCACCGGCACGGTTCGCGACAACATCGTTTACGGCAACGACGCGCTCAAGACGGCGAGCGACGCCGAACTGACGCAATTGCTGGAGAAAGCGGGCCTTTCCGGCCTGCTGAGCCGCTTCGATCAGGGCCTCGAAACCGGGATAAAATCCTCCGGCGATTCGATCAGCCTCGGCCAAAAGCAACTCATCGCCTTCATCCGCGCGGTGCTGCGCGATCCCGAACTGCTGATCCTCGACGAGGCAACGGCCAATATCGACACGGTGACCGAGCAATTGCTCGAGGAAATCCTCGACAAGCTGCCCAAATCCACCACCAAGGTCATCATCGCCCACCGTCTCAACACCATCTCCAATGCCGACGAAATCTTCTTCGTCAACGCCCGCACCGTCACCGAAGCCGGCTCCATGGAACACGCAGTCGACCTGCTGCTGCACGGCGCCATGGCGAGCTGAGGCAGGGCGGCGGACCCCTAAGGGAGCGTAGGAACCGCCAACTTAGGCCAAAAACACGGTGTCACCCCGGCGCAGGCCGGGGTCCATCCTGATGGCTGGCCACAACGTCAGCGGTCGCGGCGAAGCATCAGGATGGATACCGGCCTCCGCCGGTATGACCC
>Ga0134128_10009407_pt1 | contig 11722 bp, 11 predicted proteins | sample KB31754_FD_96462 | JGI IMG/M metagenome (GOLD analysis project Ga0134128, IMG submission 96462) | Terrestrial soil microbial communities with excess Nitrogen fertilizer from Kellogg Biological Station, Michigan, USA - KB3-175-4 | ecosystem: Environmental > Terrestrial > Soil > Unclassified ...
TCCATCGCGCGATCGATCACCCAACCATGACCGTGGCGCGCATCGTGGCGCTGACCCGGACCTACTCCCTGATCAATCCCGCCGCCAACCAGCGTCAGATCCAAGCCCTGACCGCCCAGCTCCTGACAATGACCACCAGCAAGGCTGGACCCACCACCAAAGCCCAACTACCCAAGCGCGCACGTTCACGTGAGGCAACGAATCCGCCCACGCGCGCATCTTGACATGAGGCAACAGGCCGACATCTCAGTCTCGCCAGCCGACCATTCTCTGTTCAGCGCATTCGGGCGCGATGGTCGGCGTCGCACGGCGGTCACTCCCCCACCTGCGGCAGTTCGTCGGCCGCGATCTCGCAGGGAGGTTCCGACGCGCCCGCAGGTTCGGGTGGCGGGGCAGCCTCGGGTGGCGGCGGCACCGGAGTAGGCGCCGCCTCCGCGGGCGGTGGCGAATCGATCGAAGGTTCAGCCGGCTCACAGGTGCCTTCGGCGACAGCGGGCTCGACAGGTTCCTCGACAGGGTCCTCGGTGGGGGGCTGTTCTTCCGCATCGGCGGCGGGCTCGACAGGCTCATCGTTGCCGTCGTCGGGGTCGTCATCGAGTTCGTCATCAATGTCCTCGTCGATCTCCGGCGGGTCGATGTCGGGCGTCTCTCCCAAACCGTCGTCGACCGAACCCAGCAGGCTGCCGAACACATCGGCAAGCTGCTGGCCGAGTCCGGACAGGCCGCTTCCGACGTCAGGCATTCCGCCGAGTGACGGTGCGGACGGCGGCGCCGCCATCGCGGGCGCGGTCGAACCGGCGTCGACCGGCGGCGCCAGCGGCGCTGCCGACATCGGCGCGAATGCTGCGGGCGCAGGCATGGGTGGCGTAGCAGCCGGTGCACTCCACGTCGGCGACGCGATGACGGGCGGCGACGCAACGCTCGCCGCCGCGGGAACTGTGGCGGCCTGATCGTCACTCGGTGGCGGCGTCCACGACGGTCCGAGAGCACCGGGCACATCGAATACCGCGCCCGGCGCTGCGTTGAGTTCCGCCGTCACGGCGTCGTACAAATCCGTCACCGCGGCGATCGCCGAGCGCATCGCGGTCACCCAATCGGCGCGAATGTCGTTATCGACGAAGGGCTTGACCTCGCGGTCGATCCGCTCGCTGGCGGACGCACGGTCGCCAGCGCCCGTCGTCACAGTGTGTGCGGCGGCCAGCCACTCGTCCGGCGCGCGGCCGTCGGCGGCGATCGCCGCGGCGACCTTTCCGTCGACGGTGTGCCACAGGTTGTCCCGCAGCGAGGCCAATGCATCCGCCGTTGTCCGCACCGCAGCTGCAGCCTCCGCCGATGTCGCGCCGTGCCTGCGCATGAACGCACGCGAGAGGTCCGCGCTGCCGCCCTGCCACGCCGCCGACAGCGCGCCCAGTTGCTCGTCCTGGCACGCCAGCGCGTCCTCCGTCGCCGCCACGGCCGCTTCGAGCGCCGCACAATCGCCATCGAGGGCGCGCAGGTCGAGGCCGTCTTCGCTGCCGTACCAGTCGTAGACCTGCGCGGCGTGCAGCGTCAGGTCCGGATTCGCATAGCCGAGCATGTGGCAGGCCCACACATAGGTCTGGATGTTGTCGACGGCAGGCCGCCCCTCCGCCAAACGCGATGCGACATCGAACTTTTCGGCCATTGCTACCCCAGTCGCCGGGCGGCGCCGGCATCGGCTTCGGCATACCGATCGGCGGACGCACGCAGCGCGGCGGCGATCTCAGCGGCGGCCCGCGACCACTGCCGGAGTTGGTCCACGACGTGGTCGATCGCCGCGCGCAGGGCGTCGCCGCGAGCCACGTGCACACGACCCGCGGCGGCGCCGCCGAACACCAACCCCGACAGATGCGTTCGCACGGCGCCCTCGACGATGTCAGCCACCGCCTCGTACTGGTGTGCGACTGCATGCAGCGCCGCCACGTCGACGCGGGCGACCTCAGGTTGTCCCATACACGCTAGGACGCCGGCGAACCCCCGCCGGTTCCAGAGAGTTTCAGCGCTGGTTGCTGACCGATTTGGCGACCCGGACAGCCAGCTGCCGCGCGGTGTCCTCGTCTGCGGCCTCCACCATCACGCGAACCACCTGCTCAGTTCCGGAGGGCCGCAACAGGATTCGGCCAGAGTCGCCGAGCTCGGCCTCGGCTTCGGCCACCGCCGAGCGTACCGACGGCGCGTCCGCCACCGTGGCCTTGTCCGCGACCTGCACGTTGATCAACACCTGGGGCAGCGTCTGCATCGGCTCGGCCAGCGCCGCTAGCGACGAGCGCGTCTGCGCCATCCTCGACATCAGTCGCAACCCGGTGACGATGCCGTCTCCGGTGGTACCGAGCGCAGGCATCACGATGTGCCCGGACTGCTCACCGCCAAGCGAATATTCGCCGGCCCTGAGTTCTTCGAGCACATAGCGGTCGCCGACGCCGGTGGTACGGACCTCGATGCCCGCCGCGCGCATGGCCAGATGGAGGCCGAGGTTGCTCATCACGGTCGCGACCAAAGTGTTGGACGCCAGCTCCCCGGCGTCACGCATCGCCAGCGCCAGGATCACCATGATGGCGTCGCCGTCGATCACCCGGCCCGCGGCGTCGACCGCCAGGCAGCGGTCGGCATCGCCGTCGTGTGCCAGCCCGAGGTCGGCGCCATGCGACACCACCACGGCCTGAAGCTGCTCCATGTGTGTCGACCCGCAGCCGTCGTTGATGTTCAGCCCGTCGGGCTGGGCGTTGATCGCGATGACGTCCGCGCCTGCCGCGCGGTATGCCCGCGGTGCGGCGGCGGACGCGGCGCCGTGCGCGCAGTCGACGACGACGGTAAGGCCGTCGAGCCGAGTGGTGAGCGCCTTGCCCGCGTGTCGCAGGTAGCGGTCCAGGGCGTCTTCGGCGTCGACGACGCGGCCGATGGCCGCTCCGGTGGGCCTGCTGCCCGGGCCCTGGTTGAGCAGCTCTTCGATGCGGTCCTCGGTGGCGTCGTCGAGCTTGTGGCCGCCCGGCCCGAAGATCTTGATGCCGTTATCGGGCATCGGGTTGTGCGACGCCGAGATCATCACGCCGAAGTCGGCGTCGTAGGCGCTGGTCAGGTATGCCACAGCCGGTGTGGGCAGGACACCGACGCGAAGTGCGTCGACGCCTTCACTGGTTACGCCGGCGATCACCGCGGCCTCGAGCATCTCGCTGCTGGCCCGCGGGTCGCGGCCCACCACGGCGATGCGCCGCGCATGACCACCGACGCTGCCCAACCGGCGCGCCGCCGCCGAACCCAGTCCGAGCGCCAGCTCGGCGGTCAGATCCTGATTGGCGACTCCGCGCACCCCGTCGGTGCCGAACAGTCGAGCCATGCCGACAAACTTCTCATATATCGCCGCCAAAGACCCAACCGTCGACGTCAGCACCCGTGCCGCCGCGGAATCGGTACGAAAATGCGACCTGAATAGGGCTCACCGCCCGCGTCCGCGAAGACACGGGCGGTGAGGATCCGGAGCCAACCTACCTGGCGGTGGTCGGCGCAGCGGTACTGGGGCTCGGCGGCGTGGTTGGGACGCTGCCCTCACCCGGAGCGTTCTCCGCAGCTAGGCCGTTCTGAGCGAACGTGAAGGTCAGACCGCTGCCAAGGCTCGCGCAGGTCCCGGGCACCTCGGTGCCGGTGGCGTCGAGGGCCTGGAACGCCTCCGGGGTGATCCCGGCAGTGGGGCACGCAGAGGCAGCAAGCGCCTGCGCGCTCGCCAGCGACACGTCCTGGATGACGCCGACCTGCTGGCCGCCAGCCGTCACGGTGACATTGACATTGCCGTCACTGACAACGGACTGGGCCGGCGGCGCTGCGTGCGCCAATCCAAGGCCTCCCGCGGCCAGCAGCGCTCCTCCAAGAACGGCGCCTGCGGCCGTCTTCTTCATCGTGTTCATACACGCTCCTTTTCTTCCTGTTTTCGGCAGGGATTCAGAGCTGCGCGAGGTTCACCACACAGCCCCGAAGGAGGACATCGACCCCCTGAAAAATCCGCCCCCACCCTCGGGCAGCCGACAACGGCGTCGGCCCCTTCAGGCTTGCGGTAGTAGGGACGCAAAGTCAAACCGAAAATTAATAATCGATTTTTGCGAGCCAGCGTACAATTTGCTGCCTCGATTACCGAGATTGGCAAATGGGCGCTGGCTGATCGGCCCGTTTGTCAGGCCGGACCGCACCCGAGATCGGTTACAGGCCGTTAACCGGCACAGGAAAAGATTCGCCGGGCGTGTCCAACCTGATGAGGTCTGGAACACGCCCGGCGAGGCGATGCATATTCGAATGCAGTGATCAGCGCTTGCTGTACTGAGGCGCCTTACGGGCCTTCTTGAGGCCGTACTTCTTGCGCTCGATGGCCCGCGGGTCGCGGGTCAGGAAGCCGGCCTTCTTCAGCGCAGGCCGATCCTCGGGCTGCACCAGGATCAGTGCCCGCGCGATCGCGAGACGCAGCGCGCCGGCCTGACCGGACGGCCCGCCACCATCGAGGTGCGCGTAGATGTCGAAGGTCTCCAGCCGGTCGACGGTCACCAGCGGCGCCTTGATGAGCTGCTGATGCACCTTGTTCGGGAAGTAGGCCTCCAGGGTGCGGCCGTCGAGGTGGAACTGACCGGTGCCGGGCACCAAGCGCACTCGCACCACGGCCTCCTTGCGGCGGCCGACGGTCTGGATGGGACGGTCGATGACGACAGGCTCACGCGGAGCGGCCTCGGTCGGCGCCTCGGTCACGGTTTCCGTGGTTTCAGTCACGGTTTCCGTGGTTTCGACGGTCTCGGTCACTGGGCCACCTGCTTGATCTCATACGGAACGGGCTTCTGGGCGGTGTGCGGATGCTCCGGTCCCGCGTAGACCTTCAACTTCTTCTGGATCTGACGGCCCAGCTTGTTGTGCGGGATCATGCCGACGATCGCCTGCTCGACGACCCGGTCGGGATGCTTCTCCATCAACTCACCGATGGTCCGCCTACGCAGACCGCCGGGATAACCCGAGTGGCGGTAGGCGTACTTGTTCTGGAGCTTGTCGCCGCTGATGGCGACCTTGTCAGCATTGATGACGATGACGAAGTCGCCACCGTCGACATTGGGCGTGAATGTCGGCTTGTGCTTGCCGCGCAGCAGATTTGCAGCCGCGACGGCGAGCCGGCCGAGTACCACGTCGGTGGCGTCGATGACGTACCACGAACGCGTGGTGTCACCCGCCTTCGGCGTGTATGTAGGCACAGCGTCTACCTTCTCTTCTCGGGTTGGATCCCGGTGTGACCCGGGTGCCGGTCAGGCGTCGACGGCAGGGTGGTTCTCGGCGACCGACATTGACCCGAGGACCCGTGCATACCGCACGCCAACGGTGCAGCTTACCTGTGAGCGTCCTCGCAGGTCAAAACGTGTTCACCGGACCCCGAGGCAAGTCAGGTGGCGATCGCGTGCTGCATCTGATGCAACATGACGCGCATCGCAAGCACATAGTCGACCGTGAGCCGTCGGTCGCTGGTGACGGCGGAGATCTCTCCCCCATCCAACAGCCGCATCGCAATGACTTCGCGCGGGTCAAGCCCGGCGAGCGCATCGTGCCAGGATTCGTCTTGCAGCGCGGCGACGATGGCCCCCCATCGTGTTGCGTGGTCCTCCTGCGTCGACGCCGGCATCAGGACTACGAGCTTCGACCAGGCGTCGCGGCTGAGGACGGTGTCGAGCTCCCATTGAACCGAGCGGGTTGCACCAGCCGCCATGACGATGAGCTGCGCCCTGTCCATCAAGTCGATGACTTTGCTCTGCCACGAATCGGTAGCTAAGTAGACGCGCGCCGCACCGAGCTGTGGCAACGGCTCGTCCGGGGCACCGACCGTGATGAACGGCCCGATCGGGGCCACCAGCGCGCCCAGCCTCTCCTCGAGACGACCACCGCTCATCGAATTGAGTCCAGTCGGCATGCTCGCGATCAGCCGGGCGATCAAACCTTGCTCTCGGCGACGGCCTCCGCGGCTCCTTGGTGTGCGCACCACCATGTCCCATTCCGGATCGATCCTGTACGGATCATCTTTGAACGAGCGCAGATACAGAATGGGATGACGCGAATCGGCGAGCAGCGCCGCGTCGGCGTCGGCGGCGGCATGCATTCGAGCCCGCCGCAACAGCATCGTGATGACCCAGAACGCGGCGATTGCCACGACCGAGGCCAACGCTATTGGGCCGACCCGATCGCCGGCGGCCATCAACCGCAAAACCAGCATTGTGGCGACGATGCCTACGGCCGCTGCGACCACGCGGAGGGCTATGACGACCGGCTTCCTGTTCTTCGAAGGCGGAGCAGCAACGTTGCTGTCCCCCTGCGGAAGTGGCGACGCGAACACCTTCGGGAGCGGGGTGTCGTCGGGCGGCACTCGTAAGGCGAGCAGGCGCAGCGCCGCGATCATCGGCGATAGCAAGACCCAGTAGATCGTTGCCGCGAACACGATTGCCAAGGGCGCGACAAAAAACCATGCCACCGCCGATGACTCTTGCGCGACAATCGTTCCTAGTGCCACCACAAGCGCGGCCCCGCCGATTGCGAGCAAGGTGAGGCTCCCAACGAGGAGCCACAGATACGGCGGTGTCATTCGAGCTATGCCGAAATTTGCGACGAAAAGCCCGGCGGGGGTGAGCGCGACCAATAGCCAGATCACCGGCGAGCGCAGTGGCGCGGCACCGAGCAGGTCGCGGAACAGCGGGAGAATCAGCATCGCAAGGACGAAGGCAGGCACCCAATAGAGCTTGAAGAAGCCCCGCGTCACCCGCACCGCATCGGCCCGGATCTTGTTGATCGATACCCTCTGAGCTTGCGCCATTGGCCCTTAGTTTCGGCCGTCAGCTACGGCGGTGTGGGCAAACGCAAACAAACTCCCCCGGCGCGTGGGGTCGCCGGGGGAGTTTGCGTCGGTTCAGCCGACAACTACCGGTAGTCGATGACGACCCGGCCGTCGATCTGACCGCGTTCCATGCGGCCGAACACCTCATTGATCTCGTCCAGGCTGGCGCTCTCGACCGTGGGATGGATCAGGCCACGGGCGTAGAAGTCCAGCGCTTCGGCCATGTCTTGGCGAGTGCCGACGATCGAGCCGCGGATCGTCAGACCCTTGAGCACGATGTCGAAGATCGGCGCAGGGAAGTCGCCGGGCGGCAGCCCGTTGAACACGATCGTCCCTCCGCGCCGCGCCAGCCCGATGGCCTGGCCGAACGCCTGCGGGTGTACCGCCGTGACGAGCACTCCGTGCACGCCGCCGGTGGCCTTCTGCACCTCTTCGACGACGTCGGACGTGCGGGCGTTGACGGCGACCTCGGCGCCGAGGCGGGTGGCGAGGGCGAGTTTGGACTCATCGATGTCGATGGCCACCACTCGCAGCCCCATCGCGCGCGCGTACTGCACGGCGACATGGCCGAGCCCGCCGATACCGGAGATCGCCACCCACTGCCCGGGCCGGGTGTCAGTCACCTTGAGGCCCTTATAGACCGTCACGCCCGCGCAAAGGATCGGCGCGACCTCGAGAGGATCGGCGCCCTCGGGGACACGCGCCGCGTAGGCGGCGTTGACCAGCATGTAGGTGCCGAAGCTGCCGTTGACGCTGTAGCCGCCGTTCTTCTGGCTCTCGCACAGGGTTTCCCAACCGGTGCGGCAGAATTCGCATGTACCGCAGGCCGACCACAGCCACGCGTTGCCGACCTTGTCGCCGATCTTGAGGCCGTCGACGCCCTCGCCAAGCGCGACGACGGTGCCGTAGCCCTCATGGCCGGGGATGAACGGCGGTTGCGGCTTGACGGGCCAATCTCCGTGCGCGGCATGGAGATCGGTGTGGCAGACGCCGGAGGTCTCGAGTTTGACCAGTGCCTCGCCGTAACCCGGCGTTGGCAGCTCGAGCTCTTCGACCTGCAGGGGTGCACCGAATTCGGCGACGACGGCGGCACGCATGGTGTCGGTTGCGGTGGACGCGACGGGGGCGCCAAGTGTCTGTGTCATTTCATCATTCCAATCCTGAAAGTTGTTTTGTTGAAGGGTCTTTGGTCCCGACTCAGAAGAAGCCCAGGGCCTTGTTGCTGTAGGACACGAGCAGGTTCTTGGTCTGCTGGTAGTGATCGAGCATCATCTTGTGGGTCTCACGGCCGATGCCTGACTGCTTGTAGCCGCCGAACGCGGCGTGCGCGGGATACGCGTGGTAGCAGTTGGTCCACACCCGGCCGGCCTTTATGTCGCGGCCGGCGCGGTAAGCGACATTGCCGTCGCGTGACCACACCCCGGCCCCCAGGCCGTAGGGGGTGTCGTTGGCGATACCGATCGCGTCGTCGTAGTCGGCGAACGACGTCACCGCCACCACCGGCCCGAAGATCTCCTCCTGGAAGATCCGCATCTTGTTGTTGCCGGTGAAAACCGTTGGGGCGATGTAGTATCCGCCGCTCAAATCGCCACCGAGCTCGGCGCGTTCACCACCGGTGATGAGCTTTGCGCCATCCCTCTTGCCGATGTCGATATACGACAGGATCTTTTCCATTTGATCCTCGGACGCCTGCGCGCCGATCATGGTCTCGGTGTCCAGCGGATCGCCCTGGCGCACAGCCTTGGTGCGGATCGCCGCCAGCTCCAGGAACTCGTCGTAGATGTCGGCCTGAATCAGACTGCGCGACGGGCAGGTGCACACCTCGCCCTGGTTGAGAGCGAACATCGCGAAGCCCTCCAGTGCCTTGTCCTGGAAGTCGTCACCCGCGGCCATCACATCGGAGAAGAAGATGTTCGGGCTCTTGCCGCCGAGTTCCAGCGTCACCGGAATCAGGTTCTGCGACGCGTACTGCATGATCAACCGGCCGGTCGTGGTCTCACCGGTGAACGCGATCTTGGCGATCCGGTTCGACGAGGCCAGCGGCTTGCCCGCCTCTACGCCGAGCCCGTTGACGATGTTCACCACGCCGGGCGGCAGCAGGTCACCGATGATCGAGAACAGGTAGAGCACCGACGCGGGCGTCTGCTCAGCGGGCTTGAGCACCACGGCGTTTCCTGCCGCAATCGCCGGGGCGAGCTTCCAGGTGGCCATCAGGATCGGGAAGTTCCACGGGATGATCTGGCCCACCACGCCGAGTGGCTCGTGGAAGTGATAGGCGACGGTGTCGTCGTCGATCTGCGACAGCGAGCCCTCCTGCGCGCGGATCGCGCCGGCGAAGTACCGGAAATGGTCGATGGCCAACGGGATGTCGGCATTCAGGGTCTCGCGGACCGGCTTGCCGTTGTCCCACGATTCGGCGACGGCGATCGATTCGAGGTTCTCCTCGATGCGGTCGGCGATCTTGTTGAGGATCACCGCCCGTTCCGCGGCGGTCGTCTTGGCCCAGCCCGGCGCGGCCGCGTGCGCGGCGTCTAGCGCCTTCTCGATGTCGGCTTCATCGGAGCGCGGGATCTCGCAGAACGGCTGACCGGTGACCGGGCTGGCGTTCTCGAAGTATCGGCCGGCCGCGGGTGCGACCCACTCCCCGCCGATGTAGTTCTCGTACCGGGGCTGGAAGGACATCACTGAGCCTTCGGCACCTGGTCGCGCGTACACGGTCATGGCGTTTCTCCTGCCTTATGTCGCCGCCTTGGCGGCTCCGTCCGCCTTCGCGACGGAAATGTGTCGGACGTCACTGAAGGTAGGTTTCGGACCGTTGCAGCACGGTTGCATGACGTTGCAACCGTCGGCCGGGCTAGGCCAGGTCGAGATCCAGCCCGGCGAGGTGGCCCCGGGCCTGGGCTCGCATGACCGACCCTGGCGCGGCGTGGTTGTACAGCACCCGCCAGCAGTCCCGGTCGTCGCGACCTTCTGGCAGGCCGAGCCAACGGCGAAGCAGCGCAAGGTTTCCCGACGCCAGCACCGCGCCGCGCACACTCGCGCTGAGCTCTGTGCGGAGCCGCGCAATGCCGGGCGACACCGACTGCGGAAGCAGCTCTCCGGTGTATTGCGTGAGCACGCGGTGGACGTCGCCGGCGTGGAGCGCATCAGAAACGTCGTCGTAGTCGCTGGCGATCGGTGAGAGCAGCCGGTATGGGCGCGAGTCGATGTATTCGGTGCCGATGACTCGGCGCAGCCGGGACATCTCGGCGCGGATCGTCACCACGTCGAGGTCCTTGTCGTCCAGCAGCATCGCGAGGTGATCGGCGCTCAGGCCTTCGGGGTGGCGGCTGAGCAGGACGAGGATGTCGGCGTGCCGGCCGGTCAACGTGCTGGTCTGTGGTTCGCCGTGGTCGTCGGTCGCCTGCCAGCGGGGGCGGTCGGCGCCAAGCACCGTCAGCCGTGCGGTCGTCGGTGCTTCGACGGTGGGCTGGTTGAGCTGCAACAAGGCGAGGTGGTTCTCAACGGCGACGGCGGTCGCGCGGACCAGGGCGAGGGTCTGCGGCGACGCGACCCGGGTTCCGCCGGTCAGATCGATGGCGCCGATGAGCGCCCCGGTGGCGGGGTCGTGTACCGGCACCGCGGTGCAACTCCACTGCTGGACGATCCGGGAGAAGTGCTCGGTTCCACGGATCTGCAGCTCGGCATCGAGGGCCAGCGCCGTGCCGGGTGCGTTGGTTCCGGCGCCGCGCTCACTCCAGTCGGCGCCTGGCACGAAATTCATCCGTTCGGCCTTGCGGCACGCTTTGAGATCGCCTTCGACCCACAGCAGGGTGCCGTCGGCCGCGGTGACGGCGACGACGACGCCCGCGTCCGAGGCGTCGTTTACCAGTAGCCGACGAATGACGGGAAGTGCGGGTGCCAACGGATGCGAGGCGCGCATCCGATCCAGGGCGACGATCGCAGCCTGCTGCGGTCCGCCGAGGTCAGGATCGACGCCGGTCGCCAGGCTGCGACGCCAGCTCTCGGCCACGACGCGACGCAATGGGGTGGAGTCCAGATCAAGCTGGCCGGCGACGAAGAGCTCGTGGACGGCGCGCAGCGACGAAGACGACAGCCGGGCTGATACCCGGCCGCCTGAGGTCTTCGAGGTTCCCACCGGCGATCACGCTCCTCGCACGTAGCCCAGTTTGTGCAGGTTGACGCGCGTGGCCGCCACGATAGCCCAATATCTGCGGTCTGGGGCAGGGGCTTTCGACCCTGCATACGCCGGTTTCTGCATCCGGGTTGTCGCCGCGGCTCGATCGCGACCATGGTGCAGAACTCGGTGTCAGCAAACGTAGGGAAATTCCCGATTCGTTGCCGACGAAATCAACCTACCGTTCCCTTGCGACGGACTCCGGTGTTTCCTGGACCGTCTCCCCACAGTTCAAGACCACAACGGAGTGAGAATGTTTCGTGTCCTGATCGCAGCGGTGTTCGTTTGCCTAGCGACCGCGATCGGCGCGGCTCCGATGGCTAGTGCCAGCGGACCGTACGCAAACTGCACGCAGGCGCACAAAGACGGGCGGTGGGACATCCCGAAGGGCGACCCGGATTACTGGCCTGCCGAGGACCGCGATAACGACGGCATCGCCTGCGAGTCCTGACAGGACTGTGCGGTCCCGTTGGCTGCATCCAACCGGCATAGCGACGGGTCCGCACCACCGTGGCCGCCTCTCCCACGACCACGGTGGTGCAGAACTATTCCCGGCGGATTGCTGGGCTGGAGTACACAGCTCCGATTCTGGTGGTCGGTTGGCTGTGGGCCACCACCCGGCGTCGGCCGAGCAGCCTGACACTCACTGGCGTAGCACTGGCTATCGCGGGAATCATGTTGGTACTCAA
>Ga0134128_10009408_pt1 | contig 11722 bp, 8 predicted proteins | sample KB31754_FD_96462 | JGI IMG/M metagenome (GOLD analysis project Ga0134128, IMG submission 96462) | Terrestrial soil microbial communities with excess Nitrogen fertilizer from Kellogg Biological Station, Michigan, USA - KB3-175-4 | ecosystem: Environmental > Terrestrial > Soil > Unclassified ...
CTTGAGGCACCGGTCGTCCCGGCAGCCCCAGAGGCACCGGCCGCCGCCCCAGACTCCCTGGGCGCCTCAGAGGCCCTGGGCGCCCCAGAGGCACCGGCCGTCCTGGCAGGCCCAGAGGTGCCGGCAGCCCCAGAGGCACCGGCCGTCTCGGCCGCCTCGAACATGCGCACCACAGCCCCCATAGGTGGTCTGCGCGCCCCGCGGGCGCTCCCGTTCCCGCAGCGTAGTACGGTGGCCCGGCCGTCGGCGCGCGCCAACGCCGCCAGCATGCTGGCAACACGCCGCCAGATCGGCCGTTGCGGGCCGGAGGTTTGACGTGCAGGGGACCCGGCGTTAATGTTCGGAACTGGCACTCGCTAAGGTAGAGTGCTAACGCGACACGTTGGTCTGGCACCCGCGACGGCAGGCTGAGCGTGGTCGCCCTCTCTCAATATTCAGCTAGCCCTTTCCGGAGGGGGAGGTCAGATCGTGACGACCGCCACCAAGGTTGTTCTCAAGCCGCTCGAAGACCGGATCGTGGTGCGCCCGCTCGAGGCTGAGCAGACCACCGCGTCCGGCCTGGTTATCCCGGACACCGCCAAGGAGAAGCCCCAGGAGGGCGAAGTTCTGGCCGTGGGTCCGGGCCGGTTCGACGATGCGGGCGCCAAGCGCGTTCCGATGGACGTCAAGGTCGGGGACGTTGTGCTGTACAGCAAGTACGGCGGCACCGAGGTCAAGTACCACGGCGAGGAGTACCTCGTGCTCTCCGCTCGTGACGTGCTGGCCGTCATCGAGAAGTAAAGAAGTTTCTGCGGAACGCGTACGTGCCCGGCCCCGGGATATGTCCGGGCCGGGCACGCGTGCGCAGCGGGCCTGACGGCCAGAAGGCCGTCATGCCCAGGCAATTCAGGACATTCACGCAACAGGGCTGAGGTACTCAATGGCCAAGAGCTTGGAGTTCGACGAGGACGCGCGGCGGGCGCTGGAGCGCGGTGTGAACCGGCTCGCCGACGCGGTCAAGGTGACATTGGGTCCCAAGGGCCGCAATGTCGTGATCGACAAGAAGTGGGGCGCGCCCACCATCACCAACGACGGCGTCACCGTCGCCCGTGAGGTGGACCTGGAGGACCCGCAGGAGAACCTGGGCGCTCAGCTCGCCCGCGAGGTAGCCACCAAGACCAACGACGTGGCTGGTGACGGTACGACCACCGCCACCGTGCTGGCCCAGGCCATGGTTCAGGCCGGCCTGCGCAGCGTCGCGGCGGGCGCGAACCCGATGGCGCTCAAGCGCGGGATCGACGCCGCGGCTGCCTCGGTGGCCGAGCGCCTGCTCAAGTCGGCCCGCGAGGTCGAGGAGCAGGGCGAGATCGCCAACGTGGCCACGGTCTCCGCTCAGGACGCCAAGATCGGCGAGCTGATCGCCGAGGCGTTCGACAAGGTCGGCAAGGACGGTGTCATCACCGTCGAGGAGTCGCCGACCATGGGCCTGGAGCTCGAGTTCACCGAGGGCATGCAGTTCGACAAGGGCTACATCTCGGCGTACTTCGTCACCGACCCGGAGCGGATGGAGGCGGTCTACGAAGACGCCTACATCCTGCTCGACGGCGGCAAGATCTCGGCCATGGCCGAGTTCCTGCCCCTGCTCGAGAAGGTCGCGCAGACCAAGAAGCCGCTCGTGATCATCGCCGAGGACGTCGACGGCGAGGCGCTGTCCACCCTGGTGGTCAACAAGATCCGCGGCCTGCTCAACGTCGTCGCGGTCAAGGCGCCCGGCTTCGGTGACCGCCGCAAGGCGATGCTGGACGACATGGCCATCCAGACCGGCGGCCAGGTCGTCAGCGAGGAGGTCGGCCTCAAGCTGGACCAGGTCGGCCTCGAGGTGCTGGGCCAGGCCCGGCGCGTCGTGGTGACCAAGGACACCAGCACCATCGTGGATGGCGGCGGCGAGGCGTCCGCGGTCGCGGACCGGATCCGTCAGCTGCGGGCCGAGATCGAGGGCACCGACTCCGACTGGGACCGCGAGAAGCTCCAGGAGCGGGTGGCCAAGCTGGCCGGGGGCGTGGCCGTGCTGCGCGCCGGGGCCGCCACCGAGGTCGAGCTCAAGGAGAAGAAGCACCGGCTCGAGGACGCCATCTCGGCCACCCGTGCCGCCATCGAGGAGGGCATCATCCCCGGCGGCGGCAGCGCGCTTGTGCAGGCCGCCAGCGCGCTGGATGACCTGGGCTTCACCGGCGACGAGGCGACCGGCGTGAACGTCGTCCGCCAGTCGCTGGTGGCCCCGGCCCGGTGGATCGCGGAGAACGCGGGCGCCGAGGGCGGCGTGGTTGTCGCGGCGATCGGCGACCTGCCGGTCGGCCACGGCTACAACGCCGCGACCGGCGAGTACGGCGACCTGATGGCTCAGGGCGTCATCGACCCGGTCAAGGTGACCCGCTCGGCGGTGCAGAACGCCGCCTCCATCGCGGGCATGCTGCTCACCACCGAGGTGCTGGTGACGGAGAAGCCCGAGCCCGAGGCCGCCGAGGCCAACGGGCACGGTCACGGTCACGCTCACTGACCTCTTCTGTCAGTCTGGGCAATAGGGCCCGGCGCGCCTCCCGGCGTGCCGGGCCCTTCCCGTCTCTAACCCGTGCCCGGCGCGCTCAGGCGTGCCGGGCCCTTCCCGTGTCCAAACCTGACGAATAACCACGAATACGATTAACGGACTCGGCCGAGTGGCTTGACCGTCTTTTCAGCCCGAATGGTCCCTGTCTAATCCAGTACGCCTATTCACTCTAAGTAATGGACGGCTACTCATCGTAACAAGATATGGCTAGCCCATTACTGTGACCTTTCTGTTGCATCAGATGATGTTGACCCTGACCTGATCCGCGGGCATGACCGCTACGGGGAGTACCGGAGACGCGACACCGTAGCTGGACCAGGGGGGCCAATGAACACACAGGTAGAAGCCATTAACCGGGTCAGCATGCACGACCTGACCGCGCAGGCCGTCGGCGGCCAGCCCGCGGCCATCGACACCTTACTGCGGCAGATCAGGCCCATGGTGCTGCGCTACTGCCGGGCTCGGCTCGGCCGCATTTCCGGACACCATCACGTCGCCGATGATGTCGCCCAGGAGGTATGCATCGCGCTGGTGTCGGCGCTGCCGCGCTATCGCGACATGGGCCGCCCCTTCGCCTCATTCGTGTACGGCATCGCCTCCCATAAGGTCGCCGACGCCATGCGCAGCGCGGCCAACATGGCCATACCGACCGAGGACCTGCCCGACGGGCCCGACGACCGGCCAGGGCCCGAGGAGACCGCCGTGGCCTACCTGGAGGCCGAGCGCGTGCGAGCGCTGCTGCGCCGACTGCCGGAACAGCAACGCGAGCTATTGGTGCTCCGGGTGCTGGCCGGGATGTCGGCCCAGGAGACCGGCAACGAGCTCGGCATGTCCGCCGGCGCCGTCCGGGTCGCCCAGCACCGGGCCCTGGCTCGGCTGCGGGCCATCGTCCGAGAGGAGTCCATCGCCTGACCCCCCTGGGCTCCCTGTTCCCCCGTGGCAGAGAGCCCAGCCCGCCGGGGGGCCGGCCGCGTCCCGCGCCCGGCCCCCCGGCCCCCGGCCAAACCCCGAGGGCTCGCCCAGGTCAGCGTCCCCCGTCGCTGCCTGGGCGAGCCCATGGCCGTTGCCTGGGCCCGGCCGGGCGTGGCGAGGCCGGTCTGGGCAGCGCCGGGCGGCGCGCTTACTAGGATGAACGCATCCCAGAACTCGGCCGATGGAAACGTGACATGAGCGACGACGTGAAGTTCAGCCCGCCCGCCCTGACATTCGACGACGTGCTCCTGCTGCCCGCGCACTCGACCCTGCTGCCCAGCGAGGCCGACATCTCGGCCCGGCTGACGAAGCGGATCACGCTGCGGATCCCGCTGCTCTCCTCGGCCATGGACACCGTGACCGAGGCCCGGATGGCCATCGCCATGGCCCGCCAGGGCGGCGTGGGCGTCCTGCACCGCAACATGTCGGTGGAGGAGCAGGCCCAGCAGGTGGACATGGTCAAGCGATCCGAGGCCGGAATGATCACCAACCCGGTGACCTGCCGCCCGGACGCCACGCTGGCCGACGTCGAGGAGTTGTGCGGCCGGTACCGGATCTCCGGCGTGCCGGTGATCAGCGAGGACCGGGTGCTGCTGGGGATCGTGACGAACCGGGACATCCGCTTCGAGTCCGACCACCACCGCATGGTCGCCGACGTGATGACCCCGATGCCGCTGATCACGGCGCCGCCGGGGGTGAGGCGCGAGGAGGCGCTGCGGCTGCTGGGCCAGAACAAGGTGGAGAAGCTGCCGCTGGTCGACGCCGAGGGCCGGCTGTGCGGGCTGATCACCGTCAAGGACTTCGCCAAGAGCGAGAAGTTCCCCAATGCGGCCAAGGACGACGACGGCCGGCTGATCGTCGGCGCGGCCGTGGGCGTGGGCGAGGACGCCAAGCAGCGGGCCCAGGCGCTGACCGACGCGGGCGCCGACTTCCTCATCGTGGACACCTCGCACGGCCACGCCCAGGGCGTGCTGGACATGATCACCCAGCTCAAGGCCAACGTGCGGGTCGAGGTGATCGGCGGCAACGTAGCCACCAGGGCCGGCGCCCAGGCGATGATCGACGTCGGCGCGGATGCGATCAAGGTCGGCGTCGGGCCGGGCTCGATCTGCACCACCCGGGTCGTGGCCGGGGTCGGCGTGCCCCAGATCACCGCGATCTACGAGGCCTCGCTGGCCGCCCGCCCGGCCGGCATCCCGGTCATCGGCGACGGCGGCCTCCAGTACTCGGGTGACATCGCCAAGGCCATCGCGGCCGGGGCCGACACCGTCATGCTGGGCAGCCTGCTGGCCGGCTGCGAGGAGGGCCCGGGCGAGATGGTGTTCATCCACGGCAAGCAGTTCAAGCTGTACCGGGGGATGGGCTCGCTGGGCGCGATGCGCAACGCCGAGCGCGGCCGCTCGTACTCCAAGGACCGCTACTTCCAGGACGACGTGCTGCGCGAGGACAAGCTGGTGCCCCAGGGCGTCGAGGGCCAGGTGCCCTACCGCGGGCCCCTGTCGGCCGTGGCCGACCAGCTCACGGGCGGGCTGCGTGCGGCCATGGGCTACTGCGGCGCCCGGACCATCGCCGAGCTGCAGCAGGCCCGGTTCACCCAGATCACCGGTGCCGGACTGGCCGAGAGCCACCCGCACGACATCGAGATGGTGGCCGAGGCCCCCAACTACGGCGGCCGGCGGGGCTGAGCCGGACCGGGGCTGAGCAGATGAAGCTGAGCAGATGAAGCTGAGCGGAGACTTGAACACGTGACTCAGATGGAAATCGGCCGCGGCAAGAGCGGCCGCCGGGCCTACGCCCTCGACGAGATCGGCATCGTTCCCTCCCGGCGCACCCGGCACCCCGAGGAGGTGTCGATCGCCTGGCAGATCGACGCCTACCGGTTCGAGCTGCCGCTGGTGGTCGCGCCCATGGACAGCGTGGTCTCGCCGAGCACCGCGATGCGGATCGGCTCGCTCGGCGGGCTGGCCGTGCTCGACCTGGAGGGGCTGTGGACCCGCTACTCCGATCCCGAGCCCCTGCTGGCCGAGGTGGCCGAGCTTGACGACGAGGCGGCCACCCGGCGGCTCCAGGAGATCTACGCCGAGCCGATCAAGGAAGACCTGATCGGGGCCAGGATCGAGGAGATCCGCTCGGCCGGGGTGACCACCGCGGCCCGGCTGTCCCCGCAGAAGACGGCCCGCTACTACAAGGCGGTGCTGGACGCCGGGGCCGACATCTTCGTGATCCGCGGCACCACGGTGTCGGCCGAGCATGTCTCCGGCCAGGCCGAGCCGCTGAACCTCAAGCAGTTCATCTACGAGCTGGACATCCCGGTGATCGTGGGCGGCTGCGCCACCTACACCGCCGCGCTGCACCTGATGCGGACCGGGGCGGCCGGCGTGCTGGTCGGCTTCGGCGGCGGCTCCGGTCACACCACCGCCGCCGTCCTCGGCGTGGCCGTGCCGGTGGCCACCGCGGTGGCCGACGTGGCCGCCGCGCGGCGCGACTACCTGGACGAGTCGGGCGGCCGGTACGTGCACGTGATCGCCGACGGCGGGATGACCCGCAGCGGCGACATCGCCAAGGCGCTGGCCCTGGGCTCGGACGCGGTGATGGTCGGCTCGCCGTTCGCCCGCTCGGCCGAGGCCCCCGGCCGCGGCTACCACTGGGGCAGCGAGGCCCACCACCCCGAGCTGCCGCGCGGGGCCAGGGTCCGGGTCGGCACCATCGGCACGATTGAACAGATCCTGCACGGCCCGTCAACGATGGCCGACGGATCGATGAACCTCATGGGAGCACTGCGGCGGACCATGGCCACCTCCGGGTACTCCGACCTGAAGGAGTTCCAGCGGGTGGAGGTCGTGGTCACTCCGAGTGCGGCCGCCCGGTAGCGCCCGGCCGGCGTAGCGTGCAAGAGGTGACTGCCGACACGAGGAACACCCGGCTGGGCCCGGCCGAGCGGGACCGGGCCCTGGCCGCGATGGCCCGCATCGAGCACCAGGTGCTGGTGGTCGGCGGCGGCGTGGTCGGCGCCGGGGTGGCCCTGGACGCGGCCACCAGGGGACTGTCGGTCGGGCTGGTCGAGGCGCGTGACTTCGGGTCCGGCACCTCGTCGCGGTCCAGCAAGCTCATCCACGGCGGCCTGCGCTACCTGGAGCAGCTCAACGTCGGCCTGGTCCGGGAGGCACTGACCGAGCGGTCGCTGCTGCTCCAGCGGCTCGCGCCGCACCTGGTCCGCCCGGTGTCGTTCCTGTTCCCGTTCACCCACCACGTCTGGGAGCGCGCCTACATCGGCGCCGGCGTGACCGCCTACGACCTGCTTGGCCTGTCCATGGGCCAGGCCAAGGGCCTGCCCGGCCACCGCCAGCTGACCCGGCACGCCGCGCTGCGGCTGGCCCCGGCGCTCAAGCGCTCCGCCGTCACCGGCGCGCTGGTCTACTGGGATGCCCAGGTCGACGACGCCCGCTACGTGGTGACGCTGCTGCGCACCGCGGCCGGCTACGGGGCCAACGTGGCCTCACGGACCCAGGTAACCGGCTTCCTGCGCGAGGGCGAGCGGGTCACCGGCGTCCGGGCCGTGGACCTGGAGACCGGCTACGAGCTGGAGATGCGGGCCCAGCAGGTGGTGAACGCCACCGGCGTGTGGACCGACGAGATCCAGGAGATGGTCGGCGGCCGGGGCATGATCAACGTCCGGGCCTCCAAGGGCATCCACCTGGTCGTGCCCCGCGACCGCATCCACTCCAGCACCGGCATCATCTTGCGCACGGCGGCCAGCGTGCTGTTCGTGATCCCCTGGGGACGGCACTGGATCATCGGCACCACCGACACCGACTGGTCGCTGGACAAGGCCCACCCGGCGGCCAGCCGCACCGACATCGACTACCTGCTCAGCCAGCTCAACCGGGTCCTGGCCGTCCCGCTGACCAGGGATGACGTGGAAGGCGTGTACGCCGGGCTGCGGCCGCTGCTGACCGGCGAATCAGAGTCCACCTCCAAGCTGTCCCGCGAGCACACCGTGGCCCACCCGGTGCCGGGCCTGGTGATGATCGCCGGCGGCAAGTACACCACCTACCGGCTGATGGCCAGGGACGCCGTCGACGCCGTGGCCCACGGCCTGGACGGCCGGGTCGCCCCGTCCTGCACCGATGTCGTCCCGCTGGCCGGGGCCGACGGCTTCGCCGCCCTGTGGAACTCCCGGTACGCGCTGGCCCGCTCGTCCGGCCTGCACGTGGCCCGGATCGAGCACCTGCTGCGCCGCTACGGCTCCCTGACCGGCGAGGTGCTCGACCTGGTCGCGTCCGACCCCAGCCTGGGCAAGCCGCTGACCGGGGCCGACGACTACCTGCGGGCCGAGGTCGTCTACGCGGCCACCCACGAGGCCGCCCGCCACCTCGACGACGTGCTGACCCGCCGCACCCATGTGTCCATCGAGAGCTGGGACCGCGGCCTGGGCGCCGCCCAGGAGGCGGCCGCGCTGATGGCCGGGCCGATGGGCTGGAAGTCCCGGCAGGTGGCCAGGGAGCTGGAGAACTTCGGGGCCCGGGTGGCGGCCGAGCACGCCTCCCAGGACGCCGTCACCGACCAGGACGCCGACGCGATCCGGCTCGGGGCCTCGGACATCGTCCCGGTCGTCAGCAACGGCGCCGTCATCGCCTGACCGGCGCTCACTCCGCCCCGACCGCGCGCCCATTGACGGCCCCTGCCTCCGGAGTTATGTTCCGCTCAACCTGCGGTGGCACGAGGTCGACAGCTGGCGCGAGGAGCTCGGAGATGATCAGGTCACTTGGCATCGGGCGGCGTACCGCCGCGCTGCTGACCGGGCTGCTGCTGATCGGCGCCCTGGTCACCATCCTGTCCGGGTCCGCGCAGGCGTCGGTGCCCAATCACTGGGGCTTCGCCTTCGTCAGCGCGCCGTCGGTGCCGGGCATCCCGCCCGCCGCCCACCAGGCGGGCAACTGGCCGCCGGCCTTCAAGGTGCACACCTCGCCCGGCGCGCCGGGCCGGGTGACTGTGCGCTTCCCGCAGATCGGGGTCAAGGGCGGCGTCGTCCACGTGACCGCGGTCACCGACACCGCGACCTGGTGCCAGGCCCAGCAGTGGGCCAAGTCGGGCGCCGACGAGATCGTCGTGGTGCGCTGCTACAAAGCCTCCGGCGTGCCGGTGTTCGTGCCGTTCGTGGTCATGTTCTCGCAGAGCTCCAAGGCCCCGTTCCCGGCCGGGCGGGCCTACGGCTACCTGCGCTACCAGCCCGGCTCCGGCGTCGTGACCAGCTTCAACTCAGCCGGGGGCGGCAACGTCGTGGCCCAGGTCGCCGTCGGGGTGTGGCAGGTGACCCTGCACGGCCTGGGCTCGGCCGGGCCCGCGGGCAACGTCCAGGTCACGCCGGTCAACCCGACCGTCCCGGCCAAGTGCGAGGTGTCCCTGTGGACCTCGTCCAAGCCGGCCCAGTCGATCCGGGTCCGCTGCTACCACCCGGGCACGGCGCCCATGAACACCGGCTGGACGCTCAGCTACCAGCGCCGCCGGGCCATCACGGGCACCCCGTTGACCGTAAAGCCGGCCGCGTTCGGTTACACCTTCGACAACAAGCCGGCCGTGGCCGGCCCCTACGCCCCCGCCCCGCCGGCGCTCAACTTCAACTCGGCCGGCGCCATCAACACCGTCGTGCGGTCCGGGGGCGGGCTGCGCCTGGTCACGTTCCCTCAGGTCGGCCGGCTGCCCAACACCGTCCTGGTGACCCCGTTCCAGGCCACGCCGGGCGGGTTCTGCAACCTGATCAGTCCCTGGGCCACCACCGGCCCGCCCGGCAACGTGATCGTGCGTGACGTGGGTTGCTACACCGCCGCGGGCGGGCCCGCCAACCGCCCCTCGCTGATCACCTACTCGGCCTCGCGCTAGCCCTAGCCCGGCCGTGCCCTCACCCCAACTAGACTTCCGCCATGTCCGCACCACGCGTGTTCTCCGGCATTCAGCCCACGGCCGACTCGTTCCACATCGGCAACTACCTGGGCGCGGTCCGTCAGTGGGTGGCCCTGCAGGAGACCCACGAGACCGTCTACTGCGTGGTCGACCTGCACGCCATCACCATGCCCCAGAAGCCCGCCGACCTGCGCCGCCGGACCAGGATCGCGGCCGCCCAGCTGTTCGCCGCCGGACTGGACCCGGACCGGTCCATCGTGTTCGTGCAGAGCCACGTGGCCCAGCACGCCGAGCTGGCCTGGGTGCTGTCCTGCATCACCGGCTTCGGCGAGGCCAGCCGGATGGTCCAGTTCAAGGACAAGTCGGCCAAGGGCGGCGCGGAGTCGGCCAGCGTCGGCCTGTTCACCTACCCGATCCTGCAGGCGGCCGACATCCTCCTGTACGGCACCGACCAGGTGCCGGTGGGCGAGGACCAGCGCCAGCACCTCGAGCTGACCCGGGTACTGGCCCAGCGGTTCAACCACCGGTTCGGGAACACGTTCGTGGTGCCCGAGCCCTACATCCTGCCCGAGGTGGCCAAGATCTCCGACCTGCAGGACCCGGCCATCAAGATGAGCAAGTCGGCGTCGTCGCCGCAGGGCATCATCGACATCCTGGAAGAGCCCGGCGCTGTCCGCAAGAAGATCATGCGGGCGGTGACCGACGCCGACGGCGAGGTCCGGGTTGACGACGAGGCCAAGCCGGGGGTGAGCAACCTGCTGCGCATGTACTCCGCGTTCAGCGGGGCGAGCATCGAGAGCCTGGAGCAGCGCTACGCGGGCGGCGGCTACGGGGCGTTCAAGAAGGACCTGGCCGAGGTGGTCGTGGACGCCCTGGCGCCGGTCCGGGAGCGGACCGAGAAGCTGCTGGCCAACGAGGCCGAACTGGACTCGCTGCTGGCCGCGGGCGCCGACCGGGCCCGCGAGCTGGCCCGGCCGACCATGACCGCGGTCATGGACAAGGTCGGCTTCCTCCCGCCGCGCTAGGCGCGGCGGCCCCGTCGGCGCTGGCGGGCCATGCCGCCCACGCCCAGGACCGCGATGGCGCCCACGCCGGCCGCCAGGCCGATGTCCAGGTGGCCGCTGGACCGGGCCTCCGCCTGGCTGGCCACCTGAACCGCGTGCTGGTGGGCGGCGTGCCGCCGGGCCCTGGCCGCCTTGGCCGCCGCCCTGGCCCGCGCCTCCTTGCGCAGGGTCGCGGCCGGCGGCAGCGGCGAGACCAGGGTGCCGACCGGCTTGACCTGGCCCGCCATGTGGAAGCCCCAGTTGAGCAGCTTCTCGCCGGCGGTGATCTCCATCAGCGCGGTGCAGTGCAGCACGGTCACGATCAGCGTGACGCCGTTGCGCCGGGCCATGCCGATGTAGGTGGCCTTGGACTTCTCGGTCCAGCCGATCTTGCCGCCGATGCCGCCCCGGTACTGGGTCAGGAGGAGGTTCTGGTTGACCAGGGTGGCCCACTCCTCCTTCTCCTTCTTCGTCTTCTTGCTCTTCCACTTGTTGACCTCGAACCGGGCGGCCAGGGTCGAGTCGTAGTGCATGAAGGCCGGGATGGCCAGCGCCCGGCGGGCGATCAGGGCCTCGTCGTAGGCCGAGACGACCTGGCCCTTGGCGGGCAGGCCGTTGGGCAGCTTGGCCACCACGTCGTAGGCCTGCAGGTGGTGCGCCTCGGCGTTGATCATGGCCATGCCCTTGCTGAACGATCCGGTGGCCTGGGTCAGCGAGACCGCCGCGTCGTTGGCCGAGATCAGCAGCAGGGCTTGGAACAGCTTGGCCACCTGGTACTTGCGGCCGCGGACCAGGCCGGCGTCATTGGGCTCCTGGTCGGCGGCGAACCGGGTGGTCTTCACCATGGCGCTGGGGTTCAGCGCCGGGATCAGCGTGATGGCGGTCAGCATCTTGAGCGTGCTGGCGGGCGCGAACTGGCCGTGCGGGTCCTTGGCCGCCAGCACCTGCCCGGTGTTGGCGTCGGCGATGACGTACGCCGAGGCCGGGATCTTGGGCAGCTTCCAGTGCCGGCCCGAGGACGGGTAGTTGACGACGATGCCGGAGCTAGCCATCTGCGGCCCGCCCACCTGGGCCCGCTGGGCCGGGCTGGGCGTGGACCCCGGTGACCCGCCCGAGGCGGCGGCGGAGGCGGGCGGGTCGGCCAGCGCCGCGGGCGCGACCGCGAGGGCCACGGCGGCGGCCGCGGCCAGGGCAGCGGGCGCGCGAACACCAGCTCTCATGA
>Ga0134128_10009409_pt1 | contig 11722 bp, 13 predicted proteins | sample KB31754_FD_96462 | JGI IMG/M metagenome (GOLD analysis project Ga0134128, IMG submission 96462) | Terrestrial soil microbial communities with excess Nitrogen fertilizer from Kellogg Biological Station, Michigan, USA - KB3-175-4 | ecosystem: Environmental > Terrestrial > Soil > Unclassified ...
AACCAGCGGCGCCTCGACGACCAGGGCGGCGTGACCGCCCGCGAAGCTGGACCCGATCATCAGAGACCACTCCCGGGCCAGCGAGTCGACCACGCCTGGCAGCTCGTCCAGCCAGGATTCGTTCCCGTCGGATATGACCGTGTTGCGGACCTGGTCGGGAATGTCGAGGCTCAAACCGCCAGCCTAAGCCGAGCGAACACGCGTCAGCCGTAATCGGCATCCGCCTAGCTGCACTAGAGGCTGCACCACCAAGCTCAGTCGGCTTGGCATGACTGCTCAGTCACTCAGGAGGCCTTGCAGCAAGCCGAGGTAGGACGGATCAGCGAAACGCAGCCCGCCAAGCTGCTCGCGGCGGAACCATCCGATGGCGTCGTGTTCCTCTGGCTGCATGTTCGTGACATCTCCTCGCCAGGAGCGCGACACCCAGACAGTGAGGTCCAGGCCAGTATCGGGAACGAAACGGTGCAGCACCGGGGCGCCGTCAACGCCTTCGAGTTCGACGCTCAGTTCCTCCCGTAGCTCCCGCCGGAGCGCTTCCTCCGGCCCCTCGTCCGGTTCGACATGCCCGCCTGGGAAGTCCCACACGTCTGGATACCACCGCCGCGTCGGCGCCCGGTGACACAACAGCAGCCGATCTGCCTGACGCAAAATCACGGCCACTACGTGATGGTTTGTCATGCGGCAACTATGACAGTCAGGCCCGACACTTACCGGCTCGCAAGTGACCGGCGACTCTCGTCTGCGTTCAGTCGGGAGTGGCCGGAGGTCACTGCGTAGCGACGCGGAGCGCTCTCGACGGGTTCCGGGCAACGCCGCGTTGTTCGATGCGGTCGAGCGCAATGATCTTGCAGCGATCGAGGAAATGCTGACGCTCAGTCTGAGTGAAGGCCGAATTCGTTGCCGTCTGGGTCGGCCAGTTCAACGCCGTCGGGCAGGTCGGAGAGTCGGGTCGCACCGAGCGAGACCAGTCGTTCCGCTTCGCTGATGAGGTTGGCGGTGACTAGGTCGAAGCGCTGCCGGTTCCTTCCGTTCCCGGGTTGGCTCGGCGGTCCGCCCCATGAGTCCCACGAGATCTTGGTGCCGCCGAATGGCGACTGGACTGCGGTCTGCTCGTTCTCCTCCCACACCAACGGCCAGCCCAGCGCGTCGCGCCAGAACAGGCCGACGGCCCGGGTTCCGTCGCAGGTGACCTCACCGAGGTAGCCGGTGCCGGCCAGGTAGTTGTTGCCCGGCTCGATCACACACAGCTCGTTGCCGCCAGGGTCGGCCAGCACGACGTGCCTGTCGTCGGGCCCCTGGCCCACGTCAATGTGGCGGCCGCCTAGGTGCAGCGCCTTCTCGACGGTTCGCTGCTGGTGCTCGAGGCTTCTGCTAGTTAGGTGTAGATGCAGCCGTCGCGAGCCAAATTGCTCGGCGTCGGAGGTGACGAAGCGGAGCCCGACCTGCGTCTTGCTACCCGGCACCAACGCGCCGCTGGGCTCGGTGAAGACCTCTCGGTCGAGCAGCCTGGCCCAAAAAGTAGCCACCGCAGTCGCGTCGGCCACGTCGAAGGTGACCGCTTCCAGCCGCAAAGCCACCCCTGCACCCTAGAGCGGGCTCGTGGCCTTGGCGACCGGTTTTCAGTGCGGATCACTACGTTGCCCGCCGGGTCGTCCAGGGGGGACGTGGTCGCACGACGAGCCGGAACACGGCGAGCGCGAAGCCTGGGCGGCAGGGCTGTGGCACGAAACGGACAAAGGATGCCAACGCAAGGCCGCCGCAGTTGCAACCCTAGGCTGCACTGTGGGGATATTCGCACAAGGCGTGATGTGGAGATATCCTCACAGTGCGCAGTGTGTGAATTTCCTCTCGTGGAACTGGGGTTGCAGTGGCCAGCAGGACAGTCGAGGTGCGCAAGCCGCGCGATATAGGCGACGCAATTCGCGTTGTGCGTGAGGCACGCGGCATCTCGCAGCAGGAACTCGCACAGGCGAACGCATACGACCGGTTCTATCTCAATGGCCTGGAAGCCGGCCGGGGCACGATGTATATGACTCGTCTTCTGCGCACGCTGAAGTCGCTTGGGATCACGCTGAGTATCACGTTTGACATCGAGAGACCTTCGAGTGATCGGGGTACTGGTGACTGACCGGCTGGAGGTGCGCCTGCACGACCAGCAAATTGGCTGGATAGCTCGTGGTTCCCGGAGGGAGCGTATCCAGTTCGAATGGGTCGATGGATATATGCCGGGTCCGGTGACGCTGACAGAGTCGTTCGGGTCCGTCCGACTTAAGGCGCCATCCGTTGAGGCGAGTAACTTTTTCGGGGGATACGCGCTCGAAGGCCGCCAGCGTCAGCGGCTAACCGAGCAGCGAGGCATTCCCAATCCGACGGATCTGTACCTGATGCTTCGCGAGTTCGGCGGTTCGATCGCGGGTGCCGTGACAATCGGTGATCCGCAGACCGCCAGGCGAACCCACCCGCGCTACGAGCCGATCAGCGAAGGCGAGATCATCCAACGCCTTCGCAGGGCAGCGTCCGACGGCGATCTCGGCTCCGACGACCAAAGCCGGTCGATGCTCGCCGGCTATCAGCCGAAACTGCTCCTGGCCCAATTCAACGGCTGGTGGTACCTGCCGCGGGGCCGCGCTCATTCCACGCATATTCTCAAGCCTCGACTGGCGGGGCGCCCCGACGGGTTGGCGCGCGAGCATTATGGGCATGCGCTCGCTGTAAAGCTCGGGCTCGCGCACTACCGAACGGAACTCATCGGCCGGGGTGTCCGCCAGTACCTTGTCATCGAGCGCTACGACCGGGACATCAACGGCGAGAAAGTCATGCTGATTCATCAGGAAGATGCTGCTCAGGCGCTCGGACTCGACTGGGTCGATGAAAACGCGAAATTCAGAACCCCGATGCACCGCACGACTCACATCGCCCGAGTGCCTACAGGTTCGCCGAGCTTCTTGGATCCCTGCAGGGGAAAGGGCATCCAGTCGCTGACTTGCTTCGCAGGCTCACGTTTACAGTGCTCATCGGCGACAACGATGCCCACGCCAAAAACCTCGCCGTCTTGCACCTTCCTGGCCGGAGCGTGCTAGCCGATGTCTACGACGCCGTCCCGAATCTCTTTCAGGAAGGCCTGATCAGCTGCAACCTTGCGCTTGCCATCGATGGCACCTTCGACCACAGATGCATCAGTGCGGGACATCTGATCCGCGAAGGGGAGCGGTGGAACGCGCTTGGCGTTGGCGAGGCTGAGCGGATTGTCAGCGCGACCCTGGCCGACTTCGCGGAGGCGCTCGACAGCGTCGTGGTCCCGTCCGGCGTCCCGGCGGCGGTGGTCACTCAACTCGCGTGGAATGTTGAGCGCCTGCAGACGGGCCAAGAGATCGGCGAGCGGCTGACCAGATACCGGCGGAAACGTGGTCGTTCACGAAATGAGACTCAGCAAGCAACCGTGTAGCTCTCGGGACCGCCGGGGCCGGGCGCGGCAGAGGGCGAATCGATGCTCGCGTGTGGCACGTATGTGGCACGAACGACACCCGATGTACGCAAGACGATAAGTACACCTGGACTGACCTGCATAAATAAGAGCGGGCGAAGGGAATCGAACCCTCATGACCAGCTTGGAAGGCTGGGGCTCTGCCATTGAGCTACGCCCGCGCAGCGCCTGTGCGCTATGCCGTAGCGTACCTGTTCGCGACAGCGGACATGACGCGGACTGGGAGCAGGCTGGCTGCGACCTCGGCCGGCGCGACGTGCGCGGCCAGGACGGCTGACGGTATAAGCTTTCCGGGGCTACGGGATGTGGCGCAGCTTGGTTAGCGCGCCTGCTTTGGGAGCAGGAGGCCGCGGGTTCGAATCCCGCCATCCCGACCAAAACCGCAGGTAAGCGGCTTGTCGTGAAGCCATCCAGATGTCTGAAGATCATCTGACCGCCATTTGAACGTCGACCTGAAGGCGCACTACAGAGACTCCGACGGCAACCCTTGGAGTGCGAAGTACGTCAGCGTGCGCGAGTGTGCTAGCTCGAGGAGATCCGCGTCGTCTTCGTTGGTGGGCTGCTCCTGGTCATCCGACCCGGCGTCATGGCCGGTGGTGCGGTCGACAGCTTCGACGTCGATGGTCATGAACACTCGGTGTTCGATACTTGTCCCGCACAGCAAGCGTAGATGCGGCGAGGACATCAGGCCCGGCCGGGACAGTTGGCGAGCGCCTTTGGCGAGGTGGGGCTTGCCGAGACGCCGGGCGGCATTGGCTTCGATGAGCCAGGTCAGGGCCGACTTCGGGCGGAAGCCAACCAGATCGGGCTGCCCGTTCTTCGGGCTCCAGGCCGGTCCGCGTCCTGGTAGCAACGGCAATGCCTCGGCATGGATCGTCGGATCGAGGCCCATCAACCCCTGGCACGCCCACTCAGCCATCGTCATGCCTAGCCGGTAAGCGAACGGGGCGCGCGCAGTCTTCTCCGTCCCCTCCCCATACACCACATTCGGCCCGAGACGGTAACCAGGTGTCCCAAGCGGGCCGTCTGCGTTGCTGGTCCTGTGCAGGTACCCGGCTAGCGGGGAGCGACGGGCGATCCTGGTCGGCTCCGGTGTGCGTGATCAAACCCGGGCCTCGCGCCTGGTGGGACCGGGATAAACGCGGTTTTCACAAGCGGCATCGTCGGTCAACTCCCTCAGGACGAGGCCGCGGACGTTTGCTCCTGGCACCAGGCGTAGAGCGCGTCGTACATTGGCGTTTCCAGCTCGATCTTGGTGTGGTCGGCGGTGCCATGCAGCAGCGCGAACCCGTGCGCGATCGCGTATAGCCCGCGGCCTTCAGGTGAGCTGTCGCGCTCGTCGGCGATGTCGGCGGCGTGCACGATTTCGGCGAGCCGGACCAGCGCCGCGTCGCCGGCCAGGTCGAAGTTTTCGACGAGCACGTCGAAGGAGCACTTGCCGTCCCGGTGGGTGTATTTCGCGCCGGGTGCGTCGTAGGAGCGGGCGGCTTCTTTGTCGGCCGTCTCCAGCACCTGGTCGCGCGGGACGTACAAGAACTCAGCCTCGGGGTCGATGAACCGCTTGATCAGCCACGGGCATGCGATCCGGTCGACATTGGCGTTCTCACGGGTTACCCACTTCATGACAGGTCCTCCTCCATCTTGTTTGCAGCAACTGACCGCTGAACTTTCCGGCCGCCTTCGGGCAGGCGGGTGCGTGCCCATATCCACAAGGTGACGTCATAGGCGCCCTTCACTGCGCCTGCCACGACCAGCGGTGCGCCGAGCGCCAGCTGCTGCACGGCCCCGGCGACAAGCGGCCCGATCGGCCGGACCGTGTACCGCGCGGCGTTGGTGACGCCCGACGCGGCGGTCCGCTCCTGCGGCGTGACGACGGCCATGACGAGGGCCTGCCTGGTGGGCACGTCCATCTGGGACAAGGTCGTGCGGGCCAGCAGCAGCCCGGCCGCCACCGGGAACGCGGGCGCGAACGCGACCGCGGCCAGCAGCACATTGCTCGGCAAGTGCGTGCCGACCATCGTCGCCACGAGGCCGAACCGGCGGGCCAGCAGCGGCGCCAGCGCAACCGACCCGGCCTGCACTACCGACACAGCGAAGAACAACCAGCCCAGCGAGACGATGGACACGTGATAGCGCGAGGCAAAGTAGTACGACAGGAAGCCGGTCGTCACCAGCCCAGAACCGCCGGCGTCGACCGCGAACAGGGCAGCCAGCCGGTGCACAACGTGCGCCGATGGGCCGAGCCGGGCGCGGGTGGGTCGCGCGGACTGAGCCTGTCCGTCCGGGGGGATCTCCGTCGCGGCCGACAGCCGTGACGCCAGTGCGACGCCAGCCAGCCCGACAGGTAGCAGCACCGCGAACCACCAGCCGGACGGCCCCGCGTGCCCACCGCGCGCCAGTCCGGACACCGACACGGCCAGCGCGCCCAGAGCGCCGCACGCCGAGCCAACCATGTTGTACCGGCCGTACACCATCGCCGTGCCCGCGTCCTCGGCGGCCAGCATCGACTGTTCCAGCGTGGTCGCCGGACCATTGTCGATCACATCGGTCGACAGGGTCCCGGTGAGTGCGATGACCAGCAGCATCCAGAACGGAACGCCCAGCGCCACGATCAGCCCCGCTGCGGCGATGCCGGCGAAGAACAGCCCGTACGAACGCCGCCGACCGACCCGGTCGGCGAAAGCACCGGTCGCCAGGCTGGCCACCGCGGTGCCCGCGATCAGCGCGGTCAGCACCACGCCGACCTCAAGCGGCGTATAGCCCTTGGCCGCGAGCAGCGCGCCAAGCAGGACGGCCGTGAAACCGTAACCTGCAGCCCGCACGCCCTGCCCGGCAATCAGCAACCAGGCGTCACGGCTGATGGCACGCCGCTGGGTCGTCACCGGCAACCTCGCAGTCCAGAAGCAGAGAAGCAGTCCGGCCTCGAACAAGCTCTATCCTGCAACCACGGTCGCAAATTTGCAATCCTGCTCGTCGCTTCGTGCTGTCTGCCGCCATCAGATGGTGAGGACATTGATCACCAGGCAGGCTGGATGACGCCGAGCTTGCGGGCGGCGACGGCGACGCGGGTCTGGCAGCGGCAGTCGATGGAGTGGATGGCGGCCGTCTTCGCGGCTGATCCCACGGCGATGCAAAGGGGTAATGTCGCGCAGGTTGCATACCGGGCCGGCGAATTCGAGGTCGGCGGACTGGCTGCGCAGGTCCTTGGTGTAGTGCAGGAACTCGGCGCAGGTGGCGTAGCCGCAGGCGCCGCAGTCGTAGTTGGGCGGGTACCAGCCCGGGAGCAGGCCGACGAACAAGATCGCGTCGACCACCAGGCATAAAGAGCGTCGTACACGAAACTGGCCCGTTCCAGCAGCCGATGGTCATCGGCCTCTACGTCCGGTCCGCCGATGCCGATCGCCAGCAGTCCCGGCCCGGCCGGGTCGGTGTCCAGCTCGGTATCGATGTCGGCGGCGTGCACAATCCGCGCCAGCCTCATGAGCGCAGCGTCGCCAGTGAGCTGGTAGTCCTCGATCTGGACCTCGAAGGTGCATCTGCCATCGCGGTGGGTGTACCGCGCGCCAGGTGCGTCGTAGCTGATGGCGTCGCGGCTGGCCGTGTCCAGGACCTGGTCGGCGGGGACGTACAAGAACTCCGCCGCTGGGTCAATGAATTTGGCGACGAGCCAGGGGCACGCGATCCGGTCGGTCTTGGGACGGGCGCGGGTGATCCTTCACGACGGGCTCCTTTCGGTAATCAATATTTTGCAACCACGGTCGCACAAATGCAACCACGGTCGCGTCAAGGTAGGATCCACGTGAGGTGATCGAAGATGACGCAGGCCGAGGACTGGGTGCTGCTGGCCTACCGGCTGCCGCGACTGCCCTCCACCCCCCGCTCCGCGGTCTGGCGCAAGCTCAAGCGCCTCGGCGTCGCCCAGCTCGGCGACGGGCTCGTCGCCCTCCCCGCCGACGCCCGGACCCGCGAGCTGTTCGAATGGGTCGCCGAGGAAGTCACCGATCACGGCGGCGAGGCCACACTGTGGCTCGGGCAGCCACTCGGCACCGCCGCCCACGCCGAAATTGTTGCCAGGATGACGAAAGCGGTCGACGCCGACTACGACGCGGTCACCGCCGAGGCGAACACCTCCGCCGAACTCGACCCCCTAGCCCGCCGCCGGGCCGTTAGCCGGCTCCGCCGCGAAATGCGCCGCATCCAGGCCCGCGACTACTTCCGCTCCGAGCACGGCGAGACCGCCCGCCGGGCTCTCGAACTACTCGCGGCCAGCCAGCCGTCGCAGGCCGGCAGCCAGACCGGGCCACTCGCATGAAATGGGTCACGCGGCCGGGGGTCCACGTCGACCGGGCTGCCTGCGCCTGGCTGATCCGCCGCTTCGTCGACCCAGAAGCCGAATTCATCTTCCGCGCCGACCTGCCGGCCGCACCAGGCGACGCGACGCCCTTCGACATGCGCGGCGCCTCTCTCGGGCACCACGGCGGCCGGTGCTCCTTCGAAACAGCCCTCGCTGCCTTCGACCTCACCGACCCGGCGCTGGAAGAAATCGGCCGCATCGTCCACGAGGCCGACCTGGCCGATGACCGCTACGACGCCCCCGCATCCCACGGCCTGGACATCCTCATCCGGGGGCTCACCCTGACCAGCGAGTCCGACCTGGACACCATCGCCGTCACCGATAGGCTCTTCGACGGCCTCTACGAGCACACTCGGCGCCAGCTCATCTCCGGACGACCGCCCGCCTAGCCGCGCCCGGTGACGGCTACTGAGCGCAGCCCATCGCGCCACTACGTACTGCCGGGCGGGCAGCTTGTACAGGCGAACCGAACCGGGGTTGCAGAGCGGCAAATCGAATACCCACCGACCGGACAAATAGAACCAGTAGTCGGTGAGCTGTACCCCACTGATGACATAGCCGACCAGCCAGGCCCCGCTCCGGCACCGGCGGGCGCTCTCCACGCGGGCCGTGACCGGCACGCAGCCACCCCCGCCTCACCCGCAACCCCCGTGACGCAGATCCGCTACAGCATCGTCACCTCCACCCGCCAGCCCACCCACATCGGCCAGGTGCCGCCGACGACGAAAACACCCCCAGCCACCGCACCCGCCACCCCCATCGGAATCCCGGATACCGCTGCAACACCCCGCCCATCGGAATCCTGAGCGCCGTCTAACAGGCGACCGCCCTCAGCCAGGTGGGCACTTTCATCCGGCACTATCTCGGCACCTGGTGGATTGACACAGAAATCGGTTGGCTCCCGATCAAGCCGCCAGCCGCCGAGATCCTCGACCAGCATGCCGAACGATTCCGGCACCCCGCCATCAAGCGCCACGCCACCAACGCCGCCATCCGTGCCGTCATCGAACTAGCCCGCTCGCTGCCATCGAATGCGTGCTCGTCATATGCCCAGCGCGGCTCGCCCGGTGACCTGGCCAGCGACCGTGCGACATCTTCCTCGGCCAGGCACAGGCCCTGAAGATCATCTGGTACGGGGAATTGCCGGCATCAGTGGTTGCCAGCGCTCGCGCGAGCCGTAAGTCGAGCTGCTGTAACGCGCGGAATAGGCCGCGTTCCGGTAAACAGGTCCGGCCACGGGGTGCCTTGCGCCAGCAAGTGCGGTATTGAGGATCTGATCTATCGAGTTGGCTGGCGGATGTGCGTGGTTTTGTCACAAAAATGGCACCGTCAGTCCGTGGGCAGTTCGACGGCAGCCGTCAACCAGAACTGGCTGGGCGCCATTAGCCTCTGGCCGCTACGAAAAATCAACCGCATATTTTGAAGAAAAAATTCCGTCTGCTTTTATCCAACTTACCGGAGCCGGATCTTCTCACGGCTAAGCCAGGCAGGCTGACTCAGTGTCCGCTGGTCAGGCTTCGCCGAGGGCCTTGGCTTCTGTCTTGCCTCCGGCCTGCCGGTTGATGAGATCTTCCATCTCTGCCTTGGGCAGCTTGACGGCCTGCGCCCAGTAGTAGATGACCAGGCTGAACGCGGCCACGATCCCCATGTCTGCCCAGAACGGGATGTTGCCGGTGTTGACCGGCGCCAGGACGGCGCCCCCGCTGAACTGGCCCTGCCAGGAAATGATTCCCATGCCGATCAGGTACACCGGCAGCCACGTCGCCGACTTCCAGTCCAGCGGCGGACGCTCCTTGTCGAGCGCCATCGAGACGCCGATCAGCACGTACCCGATGACCAGCACGACGCCGAGCTTCCAGACGACCTCGAATCCCGACCAGTAGATGATCATGCTGGCGATGATGAACGCGAGCGGGCTGAGTACCGCGGCCGCCGGCGCGCGGTAGGGCCTGGCGGCCTGCGGCAGCCGACCCCGGAATGCGCCCAGGGACAGCGGCGCGCCCGCGTACATCAGCACGCTGGCCGAGGTGACCAGGCCGACCAGGGCGCTCCAGCTCGGGAAGGGCAGCAGGAACAGCAGGCCGATCACGAACGCGAGAATCAGGCTGACCCACGGTACGCCGTTCTTGTCTACCCTGGCGAAGATCTGCGGGTAGTACCGGTTCCTGGCCAGGCCGTAGCCGACCCGCGAGGTCGAGGTCAGGTAGATCAGGCCGGTGCCGGACGGGGAGACGACGGCGTCCGCCCGCAGGATCGTCGCGAACCAGCCGATTCCGGCTGCACCGGCGATGAAGGCGAGCGGCCCTAGCTCCAGGGCCGGGTTCGTCGCCAGGGCCGCCCAGCCGTGGCTGAGGGTGTGCGCCGGGAGCGCGCCGATGAACACGAGCTGGAGCAGTACGTAGATCGCGGTGCAGAGCAGGATCGCGGCGATGATCGCCCGCGGCAGGTTCCGCTGCGGGTTCTTGACCTCGCCGGCCAGTTGGTCGGCCTGCTCGAAGCCGAGATAGGCGAATATGATGCCGGCTCCGGGGATCGCCGCGAACATGGCCTTGGTCCCGAATGGCAAGAACCCGCCGTGCGAGTTGAAGTTGGCGGTGTGGAACTGGGTGAACAGCACGATGATGCAGGCCACGGGGACCGCGATCTTCCACCAGGTGATCGCGCTGTTCACCTTGCTGAACAGGCGCATGGCCAGGAAGTTGATCGCGGTGAAGATCGCCATCAAGGCGACGCTCAGCGCATATCCCGCCCCGGTGACCTGGCCGGTGGTCGTGTTGAACAGGCCGTGCCAGTAGTAGGCGAGATACTGCATCACCGCGAAGCACTCGATCGGCGCCACCGTGACCGCCTGCACCCAGGAGAAGAATCCGAACGAAGTGCCGGCCACGCTTCCGAACGCGAAGTGCGGGAATCTCGCGGTCCCGCCCGCCACTGGGTACATGCCGCCGAGTTCGGCGTGGATGAGAGCCAGGATGATGATGCAGGCTCCGCCGATCACCCAGGCGAGGAGGGCTGAGGTCCCGGTGGAAAACGCACCCTTCCACGAGCCGAACAGCCAGCCGGATCCGATGATCGAGGTCACCGACGCCCAGCAGGCCCCGATGAACCCCATCTCTCGTCTGAGGCCAACGTCGGTTGGCCTGGTGGTAACAGATACCGCCTCAGTAGCCATGTCGAACCTTCTTTCCGGTCCGCATAAGTGGGCCATGCGACTTTTGAGGCTATGCTTATCCTAAATAATCCGCTCTGGTCGTGAGAAGAAGCCGGCGGCATCTTTTTGGTAACACGCTTTCCGGTGGCTGCTAAATCTGCTCCGATTTGCCGGCAAGGCGCGCAAGGGTTCCTGAAGGGCACATCTCTATCGTTTATAGATATGAAGAATAAATACTATTGGGGCCGCCTACTACGTGAAATCTCCGCCGCCGTAGTCCGCGCCGCTGTAGTCTTCGCCGCCTGGGTAGAAGCCGTCGGCAAGCTCATTCGACCCTGCGCATGTCAGGCTCGGTACCCCGCTCGAGCTTGTGCGCGCAGGCGGCGCAGACGGGGACGTCGCGGCCCTGGCCGCCCTCGGCGGGCGTCCAGTACTCAGCGCTCACCGACATGCCGTGCCGAGGATCGAAGAAGCACGACGGGCGCCGGTCGGGCCTGCGCCGGTCCGCTGCGAGAGCTTCGGCGCAAGCCAGGTGGTACTGGCCCTCGGCGATGGCCCGGCTGACGGTCCCCATGTCCCTTGTGCCTCTGGCGCAGTCAAGGGCCGCGGTCCCGTGCTCGTAGGCGGTCAATGCCCCGGCTTGTTCTTCCGCGGCTTCCGGTTTGCTCTGGATCGAGACGTCGGCGTGATGGCTGGTGAGGCTGTCGCTGAGCGCGATCAGGTCGTCCTGGGC
>Ga0134128_10009411_pt1 | contig 11721 bp, 7 predicted proteins | sample KB31754_FD_96462 | JGI IMG/M metagenome (GOLD analysis project Ga0134128, IMG submission 96462) | Terrestrial soil microbial communities with excess Nitrogen fertilizer from Kellogg Biological Station, Michigan, USA - KB3-175-4 | ecosystem: Environmental > Terrestrial > Soil > Unclassified ...
CGCCGACATGCAGTCGATCGGCAGGCTCGCCCGGCGCAGCGGCTGGACCGTGCTGCTCACCGTCGGCCTCGCGCACTTCGAACCGCAGGCGGCGGCGCGCGAGGTCGCCGCCGCGAAGAAGGCGCTCGGCCCGTACCTGGCCGGCGTCGAGGTCGGCAACGAGCCCGACGCCCTCGGGCGCCACGCCTTTCGGCCGCTGCCGTGGCTCGCCCAGGGCTACGAGGAAGACGTCAGCTCATACCGCGAAGCGATCGCCGCGCTCGTCCCCGGCATCGCGCTCGCGGGGCCGGACGTCTCGGGCTCGGGTGCGTTCCTCGAATGGGGGACGGCAGAGGCGCTCGCCCAGGAGCCCGCGCTCCTCACCGGGCACCACTATCCGCTCGGCTGCGCCTCGAAACCGGCGCCGACGATCGCCGGGCTGCTCAGCCCGGCGATGCGCGGGCGCGAGGCCCAGTCCCTGGAAACGTACGTCGGGATCGCGCGGGGACAGGGGATACCGCTGCGCATCGACGAGGCCAACTCGGTCTCGTGCGGCGGCGTGGCCGGCGTCAGCAACACGTTCGGCGGCGCGCTGTGGGCCGCCGGGTACATCGGGCAGACGATGGCCGCGGGCGCCGTCGGCCTGAACCTGCACGGTCACCCGCTCAGCTGCACCGGTTACTCGCCGCTGTGCCTGCCCGACTCCGCCGCCGTCACCGCGGGCCGGCTGCGCGCCCAGCCCGACTGGTACGCGCTGCTGCTCGCGCGCACGCTGGTCGGCTACCGGCCGCTGCCCACCAGGATCAGCGCGGCCGGTGCTCCCAACCTCGCCGCCGCCGGCTTCTCGGGGCCGCACCACACGCTCAAGCTGCTGATCTCAGATGACGACCCGCCGGGCTCGCTGCCGCTCGACATGAAGGTCGGCGTCGGCAGCGGCCTCGCGAGGGCGCACGTCCTGCGGATGACGGCCGCCGCGCCGTCCGCGCCCGACGGCGTGCGGATCGGGGGCGCGGTCGTGCGCGCCGACGGAGGCTGGCGCGAACCCGCGGGCGAAACGGTCGCCGTGCGCGGCGGCGTGCTCGAGCTGAAGGTGGCGCCGTCCTCGGCGGCGCTCGTCACCGTCGTCCCGCCTAGGCCACGAAGGTGTGGCAGAAAGCCTCGACGACCACGGGGTGGAACTGCGTGCCGGCGCAGCGCCGCAGCTCGGCCAGCGCCTCCTCGACGGTGATCGCGTCGCTGTAGGGACGGTGGCGCATCATCGCCACGAACGCCGCGCAGACGGCGATCACCGCTGCCGAGATCGGGATCTCCTCTCCGCTCAGCCCGTCCGGGTAGCCGGTGCCGTCGTGGCGCTCGTGATGCGAGCAGATCAGGTCGGCGATGTGCGCGAGCGACGGAGCCGAGGCAACGATCCGCGCCCCCGCCTCGGGGTGGGTGCGCATGAGCTCCCACTCGCGGTCGTCGAGCGCGCCGGGCTTCGAGAGGATCGAGTCGGGGATCGCGAGCTTGCCGACGTCGTGGAGGCGGGCGGCCAGCTCGACCCGCTCCACCTCGCGCTCGTCGAGACCGAGGGCGCGCGCCGTGTCGCTCGCGAGATGCCCCATCCGGTTCAGGTCCTCGAGCACGCCGGGGTCGTGCTCGTTGAGCACCTTCAGGAGCAGGCCGAGGCATTCCCGCGTGTGGCGGACGGGCTGCTCAGGGTGGTGATGGAGCAGGAGTGACATCTCCTGGGCTCCCTATCGGCTGACAGCCGGCCGCTGTTGAGATGTGGCGCTAGCCTGCGACCGGCGCGGTCTCGCGGATGATCCGCCATCCGGCCTTCAACGGCGCGAGGAAGTAGGGGGGCTCGCCCGTGGCCAGACGTTCGTCGTAGAGGTAGTTCTTGATGTAGCCTTCGCCGCTGAGTTTCCCGACGATGCCGCGGAACTTCTGCCCGATCGCACCGTAGATGTTCAGGTTGCCGAGCGATTTGCCGCATTCGTAGTTGTCGACGAGGAACGAGTGGCTCGTCGAGAGGATCGCCGCGTAGATCCAGGGACTCATCGGCGTGCTGCCGACCGGGCCGGTGGTGTTCCCGGTGGCGCTCGTGCAGGGGTGGTACATGCGGACGAAGCGGGTGGCGATGAGACCCATCGCGGCGGTCCCGGTCGGCGCGTTGCCGGCGGTCACGCCCGTGGGCGTGATGCTGCCCGTGATCGTCAGGTCCACAGCGGCGGCGATCGTCAGCGATTTGCTGTAGGTGCCTTCGACGTACGCGCTTCCGCAGCCCAGTTCTTTTTCGTAGGTGTTGTTGGTGTCCGTGCCTTCCTGTTCGAAGTTGCTGTAGCCGCAGCCACTTGCGCTGTTCGCAACGTAGATCAGACCGTTTTTCGGCCATTCGATCGTTTCTTCGGCGCCGCCGGCCTTCGTGACTTTGATCTTGTTGACCGAGCCTTCGAGCTTGAACTTCGTGCGCCCTTCGAAGTAGTTCTGCGGGCGTTCGACGTAGAAGCTGAGGCTGGTGTCGTTCGGAGGCGCTTCGATATCGGGTCCGACGCTGGGTTTCCCGGTCGAGGTGTTGTAGGTCACGCTCCCCGAGCCGCAGTTCCCGTAGTTCGCGCCGCGGTTGATTTCCACGGCGTCGGCAGGTTCATGGCCGGGGCGCCCGAATTCGACGCCGTTGCAGTAGTAGACCGCGTCGTTGGTGTGCATCGGCCCTTTGACGTCGTCGTTTTCGCCGAAGTAGATCTGGACGCATTTGAGGCCTTTGGCTTCACGTTCTTCCTTGTACGCGGCGCATTCGGAGTTGCCGCCGTAGGTTTCCGGGTCCTGGACCTCGTACTGCGTGTAGTAGACGTAGTCGAGGAAGCCGGCGACCTGGAAGCTCGCGACGACGCTGCGGGACTCTTTCCCGGATTTGCCGACCGACTTGATCCGGAAGGTGTTGGCCAGCGTTCCGGAGGACTCGATGATCGTGGAGAACGGGTTCGCGGCGTTGCATTTTTTCGACGCTTCCGGGTTCGTTTTGGCGGACAGCGTCGTCACGGCGTAGGACTCGGTTTCTTCGCCGGGGACGGCCCCTTTCGGTTCGGGGCACGTCTGCCAGTAGTTCGGGTTGAACTGGAGCTGGTACTCGTATTCCTGGACGCCGGCGAGAGCCGCGTAGTAGGCCTGCTTCTGTTCGACGTTGATCTGGGAGTTGTGGACCTCGCCGTTGGCGGCGGTGAAGGCGGCGACGAGCAGCAGGCTGGTCACGAACATCACCATGATCGCGATGATCATCGTGAAGCCGCGGTCGTCGGCGAGGCGGGGGAGGAGGCGTCTCGGGCTCATTCGCATGGTGCCGCCGTGATCGTTCCTTCAGAGTCCGGGCTCGCGAACGCGAAGGTGACGTTGTCGGAGAACTGGGCGCCGCGGTTCAGACGCGCGTCGTTGCTGACCGGGCGCGCTTCGAATTCGACGCCGACCCCTGCCACTTTTTTGGCTTCTTCTTTGCTCAGTTCGGTGACCGCCATTTCCTTCAGGGCGGTGACTCCGGTTTCGGTCCCCGATGTTTCGGCTTCGGTGCCGTATTTGTAGTAGGTGAACGGAGCCGTGCGTTTGCCGACCATGTAGACGTTTTCGGCGATCGTGGTCGTGGTGCCGGGTTCTTCCCAGGTCGTGTAGGTGGGCCAGGAGCCGCCCGTGGCCTTCTGGGTTTTGACCTTGAGCTTGTTGGCTTCGTAGGTGATCGTGTACTTGAAGACTTCGCTCGTGGCGGGGGCGGTGGCTTCGCTGAAGGCGGTCGTGAAGATCAGCTTGCTCGGAGTGCTTTTTTCCTGGACGGGGGTCGCTTCGCGCGAGAGGCATCCGGACCGGAGCGGGTCGATGATGCGCGTCATCGCGGTGTCGCCGAGCTGCTGCGCCTGGACGCGGTCGGTGATGCGGGAGTTCTGCTTGAGCGAGATTTCCAGGATCGCGAAGAGGGCGCCCGTGACGATGATGCCGGCGACCATCGCGACGAGAACCTCGACGATCGTGAAGCCGCGCTCGTCGGCGAGCCGGCGCCTGAGGGCTGCCAGGACTCGCAGGGTCATGTGCACGTCGTCCCGGTTTCGACGGTGACCGCAGCGCCTTCTTTTTCTTCTTCTTTAGCTTTTTCGAAGGCTTTCTTGGCCGTTTCGAACTGGCCTTTGTCTTCTTCCCAGGCTTTGTGCCAGGTGTTGTAGCTGGCCAGGAAGCTTTCGTATTCCGCCTTCGGTTTGGCGTATTCTTCGTACTGTTTTTCAGCCGTTTTGTATTCGGTTTCGAGCGTTTTGTATTCGGTTTCGAGTTTTTCGTATTCTTTTTTGAACGTTTCGTATTCGGTTTTGTAGCTCGATTTGAACGTTTTTTCGTATTCTTTTTTCTTTGCTTCGTACTGTTCTTTCTTGGCTTTCCAAGCCGCTTTCTTCGCTTCGTATTCTTTTTTCTTCGTTTCAGCGACTTTGTTCTGTTCTTTGAAGCCTTCCTTTTCTTTGTAGAGTTTTTCCTTTTCTTTGTATTTGGTTTCGTATTCTTTGAATTTCGTTTCGTCGGTTTTGTAGCTGGTTTCCTCGGCTTTGTAGGTCGCTTCCTGTTCTTTGCGTTCCGCGACGACCGTCGCCGTAGGTCGCTGCGGCAGGTAGATGTTGACGCTGCCGCCGTTGAGCGCCGTGTTGGCGTATTTGACCTTGTAGGTCTGGTTGCGGGCGCTGCTCGAGAGGCAGAGCGTGAATTCTTTGCCGAAGGGCTGGAAGGGGTTGCTCAGGTGCCCGCCGATCAGGCCCCCGGTCGTCGTGGTCTGGCTGTGCTTGTACGGCGCTTCGGTCTCGTCGACCGGCGGCGCGGGAAGGCCGGCGCAGCCGAGGTTGTCGATCAGGACCGGGTAGGAGTTCGTCGTTTCGAGCGCTTCGTAGGGTTTGGCGAGTTTCGAGACTTCGCCTTCCTTCTTGGCGTAGACGTTGAGCGTTGTGTAGCTCGTGGGCACGGCGGGTGCGGTCGTTTCGCCCGGTTTGACGACGACTTTTTTGGGGATTTCGACCGCTTTGGCGGTGACTTCTTCGGGGTTGTTGGCGGTGCAGTCGCCGGCGTAGACCTGCCAGTAGCCTTCTTCGGCGGTGAACGGGAAGAGGTTGGTCTTGCTCGTCGCGGCCGGCTGGAAGACCCCGGTCTTGACTTCGTAGGGGATCGTCGATTTCGCGCCGTAGCTGGTGCTGCCGAGCTCGAAGTTGGGTTCGACGCCCATCAGGGTGTTCAGCGCGACGAAGGTGTCACCCGTGACCGTCTGGGTGACCTGGCTCGACCCGTCGTTCGAGCTGTGCTGCGCGGTGGTCGCGCCGTTGTAGTTGAAGTTCGCTTCGATCGCGCCGGCGCGGTTGTAGACGACGGTGTCGTGGACCGTGTAGTTCGGCGCGAGCGTGACCGTCTTGCTCGGGACCTTCGGTTTGCCGTCGATCGTCACGTAGCCGAGGAGTTCGCTGATTTCCCGTTCGGCTTCCAGCGAGGGGATCGCGCCGAAGAGCAGGCAGCCTTCGTTGCCGGTCGTCTGGCTCTGGGTGGCGGTGCCTTTGCTGCCTTCCGGCTGGTATTTGATCGTGCCGGTGACGCCCGGGACGCCCGTGGTCGCCCCCGGCGAGCTCAGCACGTCGATCTCCAGCGAGGACCCGATCGGCGGCGTGATGATGCTCGATGCCACGACCGGCGGACGTTTCGTTTTTTCCTGCACGCCCCACTTCACCGTGGAGGTGATGCGGTAGGCGTTGCCGCTCTGCCGGCTCGACTGGCTGACGTTGCAGGCGCCGGTCGATTTGGAGGCGGGCTGGAGTTCCGCGCCCTGGGTGATCGTGTAGGTGGTGCCCTGGACGGTCCGGCTGTAGGAGTGGGGGCTGCTCTGGAGCGTCTGGAGAACGCTCGCGGGGACGCTGCGCAGCTGCTCCTGGGAGGCGGCCGCGAGCACCGCGGCCTCCTCGTGCTGGCGCTGCGCGGTCGTGAGCCGGTTGACGACGTCGAAGCCGTTGAAGGTGCCGACGACGACGAGCGCCACCAGCATCGCGCTGATGATGACCTCCACCAGCAGGAACCCGTCCTCGCCGTGGCCCTCGGAGCGCGCAGCGGTCAGCCGCCCGCGCACGGCGTCGAGCACGCGCCGCGTCAAGGCCTGCCGCCCTGTCGGATCGAGTTTCGTAGGCATCGATACAAAGGTCCTGTGACCTACCGGTCCTGTCGGCAGGCCTCCCGCGCTGCTTGAGCTTGGGACGGGCCGCTAGGCGCGTGTATTCACGGGCGCAGAGGCCCGTTCGGGCCCGATCGGGGCCCCGGGCGGCGGGGCCCAGCCGGCGAGGGGGCCGCTAGCGGCGGGGCACGGCGCCGGCCGCTCGCAGGGTGGCGAGCGCGCGCACGACGTGGCGCACCGCGTGGGCATCGCGCGAGACGAGGAGGACCGCTACGTGCATCGTGCGATCCCGTTCGAGCAGGACGCGGCCGCGGTGCGTGAGGCGAAGCGTCACGGTCCGGGTGCGCCCGGCGGCGATCTTGAACGTCCCCGTGGCCATCGTGAGCACGGCAGGCCGGCGTTCGTGCGGTGTGAGCCGCACCGGTCCGCGTGTGCGGAGCACGACGGTGCCGGTGCACGAGCCGGACGGGCTCGGGCAGCGCACGCGCACCGCGATCTTCCCCGCCCGCCCGGCGCGCAGCGAGGTGCCGCTCAGGACCGCGCCCCGCCCCGTCGCCTTGTACCCCTGCGTGCCGGCGCCCAGCGGCGGTGTCAGCGTGCTGCCGGGAAGCGCTTCGCCGCTGCCCGCGAAGCGGACTTCGTGCACGGTGGTCGACCCTTCGCCGTTTATCACCCAGACCCCGGAGGCGGCGCCGGTCGCCGTCGGGGCGAAGCGGACGCTCTCGGTGACGCTTTCCCCGGGGACGATCGTCGTGTCCTCCGCGAGCGCGGTCGTGGCCGTGAACTCCCCGCCCAGCGGCGGCTTCGACTTGAAGATCGTGATCGCGACGCCGCCGGTGTTCGAGACGGTGAACGACCTCGTCGCCACGCCCCCGACCCCTACGCCGCCGTACTCCACCGCTTCAGGGGCGATCTGGAGCACTCCCGGCGGCGCGGCCGCGCCGGTGAGCTGGACTTCGGCGCCGCCCGCCGAGGTCTGCACGTCGAGGCTGCTCGTGTAGGAGCCGATCGAGTCCGGTTCGAAGGAGACGGGGATCGTGATCGACTGGCCGGGTCCCAGCTGGGCTTTCGGTTTGGGCAGGGCCGACGCTTCGACGGTGAAGGGAGCTTCGGGTGCCGAGACGCTCTGGACTTCGAGCGGGCTCGCTCCCACGTTGCTGAACGTCGCGGTGGCCGAGACGCTGCTGCCGACGGCGGTCCCGCCGAAGCTGAGGACGGTCGGCGAGGCTTCGAGCTTCGCGGTGCCCGTCTGGCCTTTGCCGCTGAGCGAGAACTGCGCTTTGGCGCCGCCCCCGAGCGTGGCCGTGACCGTCCCCGCCCGGGGGCCGGTCGCGCCGGGCGTGAACGTGACCGGGAAGGAGATGCTCTGGCCCGCGGCGAGGTGCGCGGGCAGCGCCGGCGTAGCGGTGCCGAGTTCGAATTCGCTCGGCGCGCTGCTGGCGAGTTCGGCGACTTCGAGCGGTTCGTTCGCCGTCAGGGTGACGCTCTTCACCGAATGCGATCCGAGCGTCGTCGTGGGGAATTCCGTGGCAGGACCGCTGAGGGGCTGTTTGACGGGCGAGCCGAACCCGAGCACGTGGCCATCGCGGGTCCCGACGTAGATCCGCCCGGCGCCCACGCCGGGCGTCCCGAACTTCACGGCGGTGCCGATCGCGGCGCTCCAGCGCAGCGGGGGCCGGCCTTCGACCGGCACGGGGTCGTACGCACGCAGCTGCGCGCCGCTCCCGCTCCCGTTGGGCATCCACTCCGTCCACACCAGCGCGGAGCCCGCGCTCGTTCCCGAGGAGGTGACCACAGGCGCCCCCGAGCCGAAGCCGAACGCGTCCGAGGATTCGCCGGCCAGTGACAGGGTTGGCTGCCCGCCTCCCGAGACGCCGTATCTGTAGACGTCGAGCTTGCCCGCCGAGCCCCCTGCGGATTTGCCGTTGGAGGCCGTCGGGATGTACACCCAGCCGCCCTGCCCGGGCCAGACGCCGGGACGCGACCACACTCCCCCGTTGGGGCCGATCCGCTGCACGACCTTGTCGCCTTCGCCCGGCCCCTCGCCGATCCCGCCGAGGCTGTCGCGGTTCAGCAGGTACACGTAGCCGTCCTTGCCGACCGCCACCGCGAGGTGGGGGACCGACGAGGTCCCGAACCAGGTGCTGGGCAGCCCCGTCACCCCGCCGGAGGCGAAGTCGGCGTCCCAGGCGGCGAGCGTCGCCCCGTCGTAGGGCGCGAAGAAGTCGCTCGCCTTCAGTTCGCCGTTTCCCTGGACACGGACGCGGACGACCGACTCGCCGAGCGTGCCGGGCGGTTCGGAGCCGAGCGTGGGGGCGAGGGGGGTGGCTCCGTTGCCTGTGCTGAAGAGGATCGTGCCCGGCCCGTCGGAGGTGAGCCCGGCGCCCGATTGCCAGATGCCGCTCCCGCTGTCACCCGTTTCGGTGGTCCAGCGCGCCTTGACCGTGCCGCCCTCGGTTACCCCGAAGATCCAGCCCTGGAAGGGGTCGGCATCGCAGTCCGAGCCGAAGGCGGCGTACACGACGCCTTCGAGCAGGAGGAGCCCCGGCCGCTGGAGCTGCGTGCGCGGGGTGAAGGTCTGGCTTTTGTCGTTCTGAGCGGTGCCGGCGAGTTCGACGGGGAACCCCGCCTTCTCGTGACCGCTGGCCAGTTCGATCGCGTCCATCCAGTACCTGACCGGCCCGGAGCTCCCCGATGCGTAGGCCTTGTGGGTCATGTAGGCCACGTCGGTGGCGGGGTCGATCACGGGCGTCCCCGTGACGCCGATTTCGGGAGTGAGGTCAGAGCAGCTGATTTCGCCCGGGTTCCAAGGGGTGCCGCCGAGGGTCGTCGTCCACTGCTTCGCGCCCGTCGCCGGGTCCAGCCCGTAGACGCGGTTCTTCTCTGTCGCGACCAGCAGCGTGCCTTCGTCGAGCAGCGGCTGCGCGTAGACCTGCCCTTCGACGCCGGCGGACCACTCCTGTCCGAACGTGCCACCGCTGACGAGCCCCGGGGTGATCTCCGATTCGCCCGGGTACCAGCCGGTGCGGAGGTCTTCAGATGAGTTCGTGATCCCGGAGGCCGACGCCGTCGCGGCGGCGATCAGAAGAGCCGCCATCGCGGCGGCCACACTCGCTGCAATCCTCCTGATCCGCATTCGCCCGGCCCCTCCGTGGCCGCTCCCGCCGACCGAGACCGGCCTCCCCGGGTCAACGAGATTACCGGCCGTCCGCGGGAGTGCAAAATGCGGAATCCCCATTGCAATGTCAGAGCCCCGACAAGAGAGCGCTCGGCAAGGAGCGCCTACAATCCGGAGCCCCCGGGGGACTGGTGTATCGGTAACACGGTGGTCTCCAAAACCGCAACGCGAGGTTCGACTCCTCGGTCCCCCGTTCGCCTCTGCGCCGCTGATCTTCGGCTGGGCGCGCGTGCTGCCGCGCCCCGCGCCCTACGCCGCAGGTTCGGGCTCCGGGTCGTCGTCGGCGATGTACGCCTGCTCCAGGCCCACCAGGGTGGCGCGTTCGGTGTCGCTCACCGGCGCGCGCCACGGCAGCTGCTCCTGAAGCGCGGTCACGGTGAACACCTTCTGCACCTGCCGGTTCTCGCTCGGGATGACGTACAAGGAGACACCGGCCAGCTCCGCTTCGTCTCGCGCCAGGATCAGAGTCCTGAGTCCGGTGGAGTCGATGAAGGTGACCTGGCGGAGATCGATCTCGAGCTCCCGCGGCCGCGTGGCAAGGAGATCCTGCACCGCGACGACCACGGACGGACAGGCGGCCAGGTCGAGCTCTCCGGCCAGCACGATCCTGTGGAGCCCGTCGGCTCCCAGCAGCTTCATGTCGAACGGCGGGACTCTCATCTCGCTGAGCGGCGTGACGCCACGACTCGCTTGTCAGCAACGGTACATGACCGCGGCCGCGCGAGCAACCGCGGAGACGGTGGCAGACGCGTGCTCGTGCGTCACGCGTCGTGCTCCCGCGCGGAGCTGCGCCCGCTCGCCGCGGCCTGAGCCGCCTACGCCTTCACGCCGGCGATCCGGCGCACGCCGCCGTCGGCCTCTCCGACCAGGACGAGGCTGACGAGCTCCGGCGCGAACAGGCCGTGCCCGACCAGCCCGGGCGTCGCCTCCAAGCGCCTCGCCAGTGCCGCAGGGTCGCCGACCGGGCCCGTGTAGTCGGCGATCAGGCCGCCGTCGGGGCTCGGGGGCACCTCGCGCAGCTGCGCGGGCGCGAGCAGCGCCAGGGTGTGCTCGACGCCGAACGGCACGAGCTCCAACGGCACCGGCGGCGACAGCGCCGGCACCGGCTTCTCCGAGGAGACGATCACCACGAAGCGCCGCGACGCGCTCGCTACGATCTTCTCGCGGGTGTGGGCGCCGCCGCCGCCCTTGATCAGCCACCCCTGCGGGTCGACCTGGTCCGCGCCGTCGATCGCGATATCGAGCTCGCCGAGGGCGTCGAGCGGCTCGACGCCGATGCCGAGCGATGCGGCCGCGGTCTCCGTGGCCGGCGAGGTCGAGGCGCAGCGCAGCCCCCGGATCCCACGACGCGCGATCGCTCCGAGCAGGAAGGCCACGGTCGAGCCGGTGCCGAGACCGACCTTCATCCCGTCCTCGATCAGCTCCGCCGCCGCCTCGGCCGCGGCGCGCTTCTCCCCGTCCGCCCGTTCGGCCGCGCTCAGCGACGGCCCGCTTGCCCGCCCAGTCGCACCAGTGGACGCCATGGGGCGGACGTTACAGCCCCGGCCGGGTCCCTGAAGCGCACATCGTCGGCAGGCGCGGGGCTCTGAAGCAGAAAGCCCTGGCCGACCGAGCAGTCGAGCTGGCGGGCGAGCGCGAGCTGGCGGTTCGTCTCGATGCCGACCGCGACGGCCGTCAGCCCGGCCTCCTTGGCGAGCGCGATCGTCGCCGCGAACAGAGCGCGGCGCTCCTTGTCGCGATCGAAGCTGGTGGTGAGCCCGCGATCGAGCTTGACGACGTCGATCGGCAGGTCGCGCGGCAGGCCGAGCGAGAGCCCTCCGGCGCCGAATTTGTCGAGTGCGATCGAGACGCCCAGGCGGCGGACGTCGCGCAGCGCCTCGCGCGCACGCTCGGGGTCGCGCCTCACTGCGTCCTCGCTGACCTCGATGCAGAGCGCGTGACCCGGCAGGCGGCAGTACGTGAGCTCCTCGCGGACGCGCTCGGCGAGGTCGAGCTCGGTCAGCTCGCGCGCCGAGACGTTGACCGACACCGGGATCGCGATCCCGGCGCGCCGCCAGCGCTCGGCCTGCTCCAGCGCGCTGTGGAGCACCCAGCGGCCGATCTGCACGATCAGCTCGCTGTCCTCCGCGCCAGGCAGGAAGTTCGCCGCGAGCAGCTCCTCGCCGGCGCCGTCCCGCTGCGGGAGCCAGCGGACGAGTGCCTCGATGCCGACCGCCTGGCCGCCGGTCAGCGGCAGGATCGGCTGGTAGGCGAGCAACAGCTCCTGGCGCGGGAGCGCCTCGCGGAGCAGGCCCTCGAGCTCGATCTGGGTGCTCATCGCCTGACGCAGGCTGTCGTCGAACATCTCCATGCGGCGCCCGCCCGCGCCCTTCGCCTTGTACATCGCGAGGTCGGCCTCGCGGAGCATCGCCTC
>Ga0134128_10009413_pt1 | contig 11721 bp, 9 predicted proteins | sample KB31754_FD_96462 | JGI IMG/M metagenome (GOLD analysis project Ga0134128, IMG submission 96462) | Terrestrial soil microbial communities with excess Nitrogen fertilizer from Kellogg Biological Station, Michigan, USA - KB3-175-4 | ecosystem: Environmental > Terrestrial > Soil > Unclassified ...
CAGGCTGCCCGTCGACCCGCGCATCGCCCGGATGATCATCGAGTCGGCCAAGCAGGGCTGCGCCCGCGAGATCCTCGTCATCGCCGCCGCGCTGTCCATCCAGGACCCGCGCGAGCGCCCGTCGGACAACCAGCAGGCCGCCGACACCGCGCACCGCCGCTTCACCCAGCCCGAGTCCGACTTCCTCGCCTACGTCGCGCTGTGGGACTACCTGGCCGAGAAGCAGCGCGAGCTGTCCGGGTCCGCGTTCCGCCGCCTGTGCCGCGCCGAGTTCCTCAACTACCTGCGGGTCCGCGAATGGCAGGACCTGCACGGCCAGCTCTCCGCGCTGTCGCGTGAGCTCGGCATCAACACCAGGACATCATCATCGGAACGGGTGCGTGTGCACACCGCACTGCTCGCCGGCTTGCTCTCCCAGGTCGGCATGAAGATGCTGCTCACGCCGTCCCGGCCGCCCGGCGTCCGGCCGGGTGCCGCCGCCCCGGCGGAACGCGGCCGGCGCCCGCTGCCCGAGTACCTCGGCGCCCGCGGCACCAAGTTCGCCGTCTTTCCCGGCTCGGGCCTCGCCCGCAAGCCGCCGGACTGGCTGGTCGCCGCCGAACTGGTGGAAACCTCCAGGCTCTGGGCCAGGACCGTCGCGGCGATCGAGCCGGAATGGGTGGAGCCCGTCGCGGCGCACCTGGCCAAGCGCTCCTACAGCGAGCCCCGCTGGTCCCGCAACGCGGGCTCCGCCGTGGCCACGGAAAAGGTCACCCTGTACGGCATCCCGATCGTCGCCGACAGGACCGTCCTGCTGCACCGCATCGACCCGGTACTCGCCAGGGAACTGTTCATCAGGCACGCGCTTGTCGAGGGCGACTGGCAGACCAGGCACCACTTCTTCCGCGACAACACCGCGCTCATCGAGCAGGCCGCCGCGCTCGAGCAGCGCGCCCGCCGCCGCGGCCTCGTCGCGGGTGAGGAGGCGCTCTACGCCTTCTACGACGCACGGGTCCCCGCCGACGCCGTCTCCGCCCGCCACTTCGACACCTGGTGGAAGAAACAGCGGCACGAGACCCCAGGCCTGCTCACCCTGTCACCCGGCGACCTGCTGTCCGCGGCCGCGGACGAGCTCGAAGCGGGCGACTACCCCGAGGTGTGGACCTCCGCCTCCGCCGGACTCGGCGGCGGCGGGCTGACCCTCTCCTATGAGTTCCAGCCGGGCAGCGACGCCGACGGCGTCACCATCGACATCCCGCTCAAGACGCTCAACCAGGCCCGGCCCGCGGAATTCTCCTGGCAGGTGCCGGGGCTCCGGCTCGAACTTGTCACCGAGCTGATCCGCTCGCTGCCCAAGAACCTGCGCCGCGAGCTGGTCCCCGCGCCCAACGTCGCCCGCGAGATCCTCGCCAAGCTTGACGGCCCCATCTCCGGCGGCACAGTCCCGGACGGCGACATCAGGGACGTCATGTCCCGCGAGCTGCTCCGGCTGCGCGGGGTCCAGGTACCGCCCGACGCCTTCGACCTGGACAGGCTCCCGCCGCACCTGCGGCTCACCTTCCGGGTGCTCGACGGGGACAAGGTCGTCGCGGCCGGCAAGGACCTGGCCGCCCTGCAGCGCCAGCTGCGCCCCAAGGTCCGCGCCACCCTGTCCGCCCGCGCCACCGCCATCACCAGGACCGCAGTCACCGCCTGGGACTTCGGACCGCTGCCGAAGGTCTTCACCGACGGCGAGGTCAAGGCCTACCCCGCCCTCGTCGACGCGGGCACCACGGTGGATGTCCTGCTATTCGAGAGCCCGGCCGCCGCGGCGCGCGCGATGCGGGCGGGCACCAGGCGCCTGGTGCTGCTCGCCGTCAAGTCGCCAGCCAACGAGGTCGCCAAGCGGCTGACCACCGCGCAGAAGCTGGTGCTTTCCGACAACCCGCACGGCTCAGTCGCCGCCCTGTTCACCGACTGCGTCAGCTGCGCGGTCGACGGCCTGATCGCGGAGGCGGGCGGCCCCGCCTGGGACGCCGGCGCCTTCACCAGGCTCACCGAGCACGTCAGGCCACGGCTGCACGCCGCCAGCTACGAGGTTGTCACCCGGGCGGAAGAGATCCTGCGCGGCGCGCACGAGGCGCGGATGCGGCTTGACGCGCTGCGCAGCCCCGCCCTCGCCCCGGCAGCCGCCGACATCCGCGCGCAGCTCGGCGGCCTCACCGCACCCGGGTTCCTCACCGCGGCAGGCAGCGCGCGGCTGCCCGCGCTCGCCCGCTACGTCAAGGCGATCGGCAAGCGGCTCGACAAGCTGGCCGACAACGCGGGCCGCGACGCGCAGCAGATGGCCGTCGTCCACCGGGTACAAGGCGAATACGCGGCCGCGCTCGCGCTGCTGCCGCCCGAGGCCAGGGCGGCCGACGCCGCCAGGGAGATCCGCTGGCAGATCGAGGAACTGCGGGTCAGCCTGTTCGCGCAGACCATCGGCACCCCGGCCCCGGTATCGGAACGCCGCATCCTGACCGCCATCGCCGGCCTGGGCTGACCTCTCCGGTCTGCCCGCCCGCCGCCGGCGCGCCGCCCATTGTGGACTACAAAAAGTGCTAGGTTATTGCATGAATAGCATCCTCACCCGTCGCATCCCCCTGCGAACGGCCGGTGAGTGCGCTTCCCGCATTCCCCCATGAGGAGGCCACCATGACCGGAACCCCGCCCGTCCGCCGCCGGCTGCTCGGCTCGGCGCTGCGCGAGTACCGCGAGAACCTCGGCTGGAACCTGGACGAGGCGGCACGCATCCTGGAGTGCGACCGCTCGAAGATCAGCAGGATCGAAACGGGCGAGCGCGGCATCAGGCCGAAGGAGCTGCGCGAGCTGCTCGCCGAGTACAGCGTGCCCGCCGCCGAGCAGCAGGCGCTGCTCGCCATCGCGCACCGCGGCCGCGAGAGCGGCTGGTGGCTCGACTATCGCGACGTGCTGACCGCGGACGGCCAGGACTACGTGATCATGGAGATCGCCGCGACGCAGATACTCGCTTACGAGGCCAACCAGGTGCCCGACCTGCTGCAGACGCGGGATTACATGCGCGCGGTCGCCGCCGCCGATGCCCGGTACGTCAGCGACGAGCAGCGGGCGCACGCCATGGAGGTCAAGCTCAACAGGCAGCGGATCGTGGTGGCCGGGCGGGCGCCCGACCTTGACGTCGTGGTGACGGAGGGGGCGCTGCGGCAGGCGGTCGGCGCGCCGCGGGTGATGCGCGAGCAGCTCGGCAGGCTGGCGGCGACCGCCGCGACCGGGTACCCGGACGGCTTGCCGTCAGGGGGCGCCGCGGCGGAACGATCCCGGGTCTCGTTGCGGGTGCTGCCGTTCGCGGCCGGCGCGCAGGCGGCGGCGGGGTGCGGTTCGATGACGTTGCTGCGGTTCGCCGAGGCGCCGGAGATCGGGGTCATCCACCTGGCCGCGCTGTCCGGCGGGATCAGTCTGCAAGGCCGGGAAGAGGTCGTCCGCTACCAGCGGGCCTTCGACCGGCTCCGCGCGGCGGCGCTCAGCCCGTCGCGCTCGGCGCAGCTGATCCGCGTGCTGTCGAGGTCGTACAACGGCTAGGAACTAGGCGCCGGCGCCTCGGCCTTGCACGGGTCCGCGTCCGCGGGGACGATCCCGGGCATCGACACCGCACCGCCGGGGAGCGCAAGCTTCCTGTTGACGTCTTCGAGCCGTGCGATCAGGTCTTGGATGTCGCGCAGCTGCTGAGTGTCGTCTCGCACGCCGTTGCCGTAAGTCATGGCCAGAACTCCAGGGTAGAGGTAGGGGGAACTCGACGAAAGGGCATATGCCGCATACGCCCTTGGTGCCAGCAGGGCTAGTGTACCGCGATTTCACCGGACTTGTCGCCATCAGCGGGAGTTATATTCGCCTCTGACGAAAACGCCAGACGGTGCCGGCATCCGTGTGGCTTAACCCTATAGCGTGACCCGGGTGCCGTGCGTGCCCGATGATCGAAAAGGCGGCTTAATCGTCAAAACCCGAGGTCAGCTGGCTACTGACAGCCGTGGCTAACAACCGGTTGCACGCCTTTCAATAGCAAATCAGCATTGCCACTCGCACGGGATCGCGACTATCGTGCGCATGCACGTGCATCCGCATCGCGTAGGACTTGAATTGATGCTTATGCACACCAGTAGTGCACATCGGTAATGCACATCGGTAATGCACGCCAATAATGCACGCCGATAATGCACGGGCGGAATTCTCGTGCGGATGCACGTGCGGCTAGTTCTCGGGGCGCCGAGGGGCGGCGCGCTGACCGCGCGGGCGCATCAGCTCGCCGAGTTCGGCCGCGCTCGGCGCGGGCAGCGGCAGCGCGGTGACGGCGTCCCGCGACGGCCGCAGGCCGTCGAGCAGCAAGGCCAGGTAGCGCCGCCAGACCTGCGGCGTGACGGCCGCCGCGTACTCGGCGACCGAGCCGAGCATGAAGGCGATCATCTTTACGTCTGTTGCCCCGAAGTCCGCCCGCAGGTCGCCTGAGTCCTGCGCGCGCCGCACCAGCCTGGTGATCACCGGGCGCATCCTGTCCCGCGCATAGCAGACCTGCTCGCGATCGTACGCGCCGAACATCATGAGCTGCCGCAGCGCGCGGTCGTCGGCCATGGCGGCCGCGGTGTACTCAAGGTAGGAGACAAGGCCCTGCCAGGGGTCCGCGACGGTGCAGCACTGTTCCGCCACCGTGACGAGCGCGTCGATCCGCTCGCGGAACAGCGCGCGGATGAGCGACTCCTTGTCGGGGAAGCGCCGGTAGACGGTGCCGATGCCGACACGAGCCGCGCGAGCCACCTCGTCCAGGCTCGCGTCGAGGCCGCGTTCGGTGAACACCTCCGCCGCGGCGGCCAGGATGCGCTGCCTGTTGAGCTCGGCGTCGCGGCGGAGCGGGCGCACGTCCGCGTGGTCGCGCGGCGGGCGCTCGCCGGCGCCTGACGTTTCCTCGGCTTGAACCGTCATACGTAACAGGGTAACCCCTAGCGGAGGAAGTTCCTCCGGTTCGTGTTAACCTCGTCAGATAACCGGAACCATAACCTCCAGATGGGCGGTTGGCATGTCCGAGGCAAGCGCCCCCCAGCACGGGGCGGCAGAGCACGGGGCGGCAGAGCACAAGGCGGCGGAGCCGGATCCGCGGCGCTGGCTGATCCTGGTCGTCATCGGGCTCGCGCAGCTCATGGTCGTGCTCGACGTGACCGTGATGAACCTGGCGCTCCCGTCGGCGCAGCAGGAACTGGGCTTCGGTGACGCGGACCGGCAGTGGATCGTGACGGCGTACGCGCTGTCGTTCGGCAGCCTGCTGTTGTTCTGCGGCCGGGTGGCCGACATCATCGGCCGCAAGGTCGTCTTCCTGACCGGGCTGATCGGCTTCGCCGTCGCCTCCGCCATCGGCGGCGCGTCGGTGAACTTCGCGATGCTGGTCACCGCGCGCGCCTGCCAGGGCGTGTTCGGCGCCATGCTGGCCCCGGCGGCCCTGTCCCTGTTGACTACCACGTTCAGCGACTCGAAGGAGCGCGGCAAGGCGTTCGGCGTCTACGGCGCGATCGCCGGGGCGGGCAGCGCGGTCGGGCTGCTGCTCGGCGGTGCGCTGACCGAGTACCTGTCGTGGCGCTGGTGCCTTTACATCAACCTGGTCTTCGCCGGCGCGGCGGTCGCGGGCGGCTCTGTGCTGCTGCGGCCCCAGGCCCGCGTCGCCGGCGGACGGCTCGACGTGCCGGGTGTGCTGCTGGTCTCAAGCGGCGTGTTCTGCCTGGTCTACGGGTTCTCCAATGCGGCGCTGCACTCCTGGTCCGCCTCGTCGAGCTGGGGCTTCCTGGTTGCGGGGGCGCTGCTGCTCACCGCCTTCGCGGTCTGGCAGGGCCGTACCGATCATCCGCTGCTGCCGCCCCGGGTGGTGCTCGACCGCAACCGCGGCGGCGCCTACCTGGCGATCCTGATCACCGGCGCGGGCATGTTCGGCATCTTCCTGTTCCTCACCTACTACATGCAGGTGTCGCTCGGGTACTCGCCGGTGAAAAGCGGGCTGGCGTTCCTGCCCATGGTGGGCTGCATCGCGATCTCGGCGAACGTGTCCAACATCGTCATGCTGCCGCGGATCGGCCCGCGGCCGATCGTGATCGCGGGCATGCTGCTGCTGGCCGGCGCGCAGTTCTGGCTGACGCACATCGGGCTGAAGGGCGACTACGTCGGCGACATCCTCGGGCCGCTGATGATCACCGGCGTGGGCATGGGCTTCATGTTCTCCACCGCGCTGAACACCGGCACCTACGGCGTCTCGCCGCGTGACGCGGGCGTGGCGTCCGCCTCGGTCAACACCGGCCAGCAGCTCGGCGGCGCGATCGGCACCTCGCTGCTGAACACGATCGCGGCGAGCGCGACGGCCAGCTACATCGCGAGCCACCTGGTGCCCAGCGCGCCGAGCAATGCCGCGCTCAAGCAGGCCAACGCGATGGTCCAGGCGCAGGGCATGATCCACGGTTACACGACCGTCTTCTGGTGGTGCATGGGCATCTTCATCGGCGGCGCGGTCATCGTGGGCAGCCTGATGCGCTCTGGCCCGCTGCATCCCGTGGTCCGCGACACGCCTGCCGAGGCGCGCTCAGGGCTCAGTGGTTCTCGCCTCAGGACGCCGGGGTAAGCGGCGGCCGCTCGCCGGCGAGGTGAGCCTCGGCGAGCCGCGGCAGCACGATGGTGAACCGTGTCATGCCCGGCACGCTTGTCACCTGCACCGACCCCTGGTGCGCGGCGACCACCGCATCGACGATCGCCAGCCCGAGCCCGGTGGAGGACGCGTTGATGGCGTGCGAACGGGACGTGTCGGCCCTGGTGAACCGCTCGAAAAGCTCGGGCAGCAGGTCGACGGGGATGCCGGGGCCGTTGTCCGTGACGGTCAGCACAAGCCGCGGCGCGGCCGGCAGCGTGCCGCGGCTGACCGAGGTCGCGGCGGTGCCCTGCCCGGCGGCCGGCGGCGTGCTTGGCAGGGTGTCGCTGACCCGCACGGTGACCGTGCTGCCCTCCGGGGTATGCCGTCCCGCGTTGGACAGCAGGTTGGCGAGCACCTGGTGCAGCCGGTGCGCGTCGCCGCGGACGAGCACCGAGTCGTCGGGCAGTTCGAGCTGCCAGCGGTGGCTCGGGCGGGCGACCTGGGCGTCGCTCGTCGCCTCGATGGCCAGCCGGGTCATGTCGACCGGCTCGCGGTCGAGCGGGCGTCCGGCGTCGAGCCTGGCGAGCAGCAGCAGGTCGTCGACGAGGACGCTCATCCGCTTCGACTCAGAAAGCACCCGGCCGAGCGCGTGCGTCACTGTCTCCGGTGACTCGCCCGGGTGCAGCAGGGCAAGTTCCGCGTAGCCGCGGATGGCCGCGAGCGGGGTGCGCAGCTCGTGGCTGGCGTCGGCGGCGAACCGGCGCAACCGGGCCTCGCTCGCCGCGCGGCGCCGCAGCGCCGAGCCCACGTGCCCGAGCATCCGGTTGAACGCGATGCCGACCTGGCCGGTCTCGGTGGCTGCGTCGGTGTCGGGCACCCCGGCAGGCAGCGACACCTCGCCCGAGTCCAGCGGCAGCTCGGCGACCTGGGACGCGGTGGTCGCGACGCGGCGCAGCGGGCGCAGCGAGAACCGGACCCACAGCGTGCCGAGCACGCCGGCCAGCAGCAGCACCACGCCGAAGACGGCGATCTCGGCGAGCGCGACGTCGCCGAGGAAGTCGTGCATGCCGGCCAGCGGCAGGCCGGAGTAGTAGACGCCGTCCTGGTCTTGAACCGCGGTGAGCAGGTACGTGTCCCCCGGCCCGCTCAGGTGGAGCGTGGTGCTCGGCGGCGCGTCGGGCCCGGCAGGCGAGGGCCGGATCTGGCGCAGGCGCCCCCTGTCGGCCTGCGACAGGGTGAAGTCCGGGTCGCCCACCGCGGAGCTGTACCAGTGCCCCCGGGCGAACACGGCGACGAACGTGCCCTCACCGAGCCCCGGGCAGCTGTTGGAGATGGAGGTGACCGGCTGGCTGTCACCGGTCCCCGGGTTCGCGGCATTCTCTGAGCCCGCGGTGGCGGTTCCCTGGGCAGCCGGAGGAGTCCCGCCATCGGACTCGCTGTCCCCGCCGCCATTTTCGTGGAACTGCCCCTCCAGGCAGTTGCGCGCCAGGGTGGACGCGGTCTGCACCTGGCTGTTCATCTCGCGAGCCAGCGCGCCCCGCACGGCGATGTAGGTGACGATGCCGACCGAGGCGCAGGCGACGGCGAGCAGCGCGACAAGGCCGGCGATGAGGCGGCCGCGCAGCGTGCGGGGGAGCAGTCGGCTGGCCGGCGTCATCACCCCGCTGGCTTCAGCACGTACCCGACGCCGCGGACGGTGTGGATGAGCGGCTCCCGGCCGGCGTCGATCTTCTTGCGCAGGTAGCTGATGTACAGCTCGACCACGTGGGCCTGGCCGCCGAAGTCGTAGTTCCACACCCGGTCGAGTATCTGCGCCTTGGAAAGCACCCGGCGCGGGTTGCGCATCAGGAAGCGGAGCAGCTCGAACTCGGTCGCGGTCAGGTCGATAAGCTCGCCGCTGCGGCGCACCTCACGGGCGTCCTCGTCCATGCTCAGGTCAGCGACGGTGAGCGCGCCCTCGCTCGCGGTCCGCGCCAGGTTCGCCCGGCGCAGCAGCCCCCGCAGCCGGGCCAGGACCTCTTCGAGGCTGAACGGCTTGGTGACGTAGTCATCGCCGCCCGCGGTCAGCCCGGAGACCCGGTCCTCCACCGCGTCCCTGGCGGTGAGGAACAGCACGCAGACGCCGGGCAGCTCGGCGCGCAGCCGCCGCATCACCTCGATGCCGTCGAAGTCGGGAAGCATGATGTCGAGCACCACCGCGTCCGGCCGGAACTCCCGGCCGGCCTTCACCGCCTCGGCTCCGGTGCCCGCGGTCCGCACGGACCAGCCCTCGTAGCGCAGGACGCTGGACAGCAGCTCGGCGAGGCTCGGCTCGTCGTCGACCACAAGCACCCGCACCGCGGTGCCGTCCGCATGCTGGGTGCCCGCGCCGCGGCCGGCCACGACCGTGGGCACGGCCGTAGGCACGGCCGTGGCCGTGGCCGTCGCGGCCTGCTGGTAGGGGGCGCCGGCCGGCGCTGCGCCCGTCGGGTCATCAGGCGTCATGATCGCTCATTCGTAGACGGTGGAAACCAACTCCCTCCAGCATGGCAAGCACCTAGACGATCATCCCCGAGAAATTCGTATGGGTTTCCTCTGAGAATCCGCGCCGTTTCTGCTCTACTCGTTAAGTACCCGGGCGAGCTTGGACGCGTGGCCGGCCGGGCGCGCTCCCGCCGCCAGCAGCGTGTCCGCAGCGGCGCGCTGCAGCGGGGGGTTGCCGGACGCCACCTCCACCTCGATCTCCCGCCACCGCAGCGGCTCGCCCCGCTCCGGCAGCCGCCGCCCGGTCACCAGGTCGTCGGCTACCTCGGCGACCGTCTGCCCGTCCCGGCCGCGGAGGGTCACCACGGTCCGCTCGGTCTCCAGGATGGCGATCGGGCTCATCGGCTGGCCGCCGGTGACGTCGGCCACCCGGGAGGCGAGTTCACCGGGCACCTCCCGCTGCGACGCGTCAAGCGGCGCGTGTATCTCGCGACGCGCGCCCGCGTCGGCGGGCAGCTTGAGATGCCATCCCTCGTCCGTGCCGCCGGTCCGCCGCCGCAGGGTGATCTTGCTGGCCGCGAGCCGCCCGTCGGCGGTGTCGTAGTACGTGGCGGACAGCCGGTGCAGCACCGGCTCCGCGGCGCTCACCCCGGCAAGGCCGCCGAACGACGGCCTCTCGAACGAGGTGTCCACATCGAACTTCTGCTCGATCTCCAGATGTTCCGTCATTACGCGCGCCTCCAGCGGCAAGGACCAGCGGCAAGGAATGGCTCAAGTCTAAGGAACGCGCGCGCAAGGCCTCATGTCCCGCTCACGCCGTGTACCTGCCAGTCGTCGGCTGCCTGCCAGTCCATGCACGCCCCCGTTCGGTATGATGATCTTCTTTAGGTGACTAATCGAATATTACTCCGATCTACTGACATTCCAGGGCGACACGCCGGGCCTGCGGCATGCGATACCGCCAGCGCGACTCAGCCCGCCGAACGTACGCTTTAAAACGTGACATCGGGCGGTGTGGTGCTGGCCGGCGGACAGTCCTCGCGGATGGGAACGCCCAAGGCGGCCCTTGAGTGGCACGGGTCGACGCTGCTGCGCCGGACGGTCGGCATTCTCGCCCGCGCGACCGGCGGCCCGGTCGTCGTGGTGCGTGCGAGCGGCCAGCACCTCCCCAGCCTGCCCCCGGGCACGCTCGTGGTCGACGACCCCCGGGACGGCAAGGGGCCGGTCCAGGCGATAGCGGCCGGCCTCGCCGCGCTGCGCGGTCAGGCGGAGACCGCGTTCGCCGCCGCGACGGACCTGCCGTTCCTGCACCCGGCATTCGTCAGCCGGGTTCTGCTCGCCCTCGGCGCACCGTGCGAAGGCCCGGACGTGGCGCTGCCGGTCGCCCGCGGCCATCAGCAGCCGCTGGCCGCCGCCTACCGCGTCAGCCTCGCCGGACTAGCCGAGCGGCTCGTCAGGGAGGACAGGCTGCGCCCCGCGTTCCTGTTCGCGGAGTGCGCGGTGACCAGGCTCGATGACGCGGCGCTGCTCGCGGACCCGGTGCTCGCCGCCCGCGATCCCGACCTGGACTCGCTGCTGAACGTCAACACGCCCGACGACTACCAGGCGGCCAGGCAGCGTCCGGCGCCCGAGGTCACGGTCCAGGTGCCCGCCGGTCCGCGGACAGTACGGGCGGCGACGGTCGGCGCGGCGGCGGCCGCGGTCGGCCTGCCACTCGGCCGGCACACCGCCGCCGCAGTCAACGCCGGCCAGCTCACCCGCGACCCCGCGGAACCGCTCGCGGCCGGCGACACCATCATCTTCATGGAGGCAGGCTCCTGACGGCGGACGACGCGGGACCGCCCAGCTCACGCACGACGGCCGGGGGTCCTGTGGCGGGCGACAACGCGGGCGGTTCGCCGCTGGGTGATCCCCAGGCGTCGCCGCGCCTTATCGACGGCCGATTTGCCCGGTAGTAGCGTACTAGTTAGTCAACAATCCGCGTCATTGGACGGAGGTGCGCGCTTTGGGCAGGCAGAGGACCAGGGAGCTTGGCAAGCTGGTGCGACTGACAGAGCCGCTAGTCCGGGAGAACGGGGAACTGCGCCCCGCCACCTGGGACGAGGCGCTCGACCGCGCCGCTGCGGGGTTCGCCAGGGCGCGGGACAACGACGCCACAAGGACCTTCGGCGTGTTCAGCTGTTCCAAGGCGTCCAACGAGATGAACTACGCCGCGGCGAAGTTCACCCGCGCCGTCATGAGAACCAACAACATCGACTCATGTAACCGCACTTGACACGCCCCCAGCGTCGCCGGTCTGGCGGCGGTTTTCGGAGCGGGTGGCGGCACCTGCTCCTACCGGGAGGCGGAAGACGCGGACCTCATCGTCATGTGGGGCACGAACGCGCGCGCGGCGCACCCGATCTTCTTCCACCACGTCCTCAAGGGCATACGCAACGGCGCGACGATGTACAGCGTCGACCCGCGGCGGAGTGACACGGCCAAGTGGGCGGACGCCTGGCTCGGCATCCACGTCGGCTCGGACATCAGCCTGGCCAATGCGATCGCCAACGAGATCATCGAGGCTGGCCTGGTCGACGAGGAGTTCATCAGGCGCGCCACGGTCAACTTCGAGGCATACAAAGAGG
>Ga0134128_10009414_pt1 | contig 11720 bp, 13 predicted proteins | sample KB31754_FD_96462 | JGI IMG/M metagenome (GOLD analysis project Ga0134128, IMG submission 96462) | Terrestrial soil microbial communities with excess Nitrogen fertilizer from Kellogg Biological Station, Michigan, USA - KB3-175-4 | ecosystem: Environmental > Terrestrial > Soil > Unclassified ...
ATCTACGTGAACGTTTTATGGTAAACCTCGATGCGCATAGGATTAATAGGTTTATTCGCCACTTTTGTATTTATTATACATCTTGGCAACGCACCAGTCGATGGAGATATACGATCCCGCTTGTCTGAATTCGAGCGCATTGTGGATACACAACGGACGACTGTTGGTGGAGGACGACCTATTAGAATGGTTGTATATTATAAAGATCAAACAGTGTTCGCGCTTTCTAACAGCTTTGAGTACGTAATTTATGACGAAACGGATAAGATTGACCGCGACCCGGACGGCCTCAGCGGCTTTTGGCCTTATCCCGGCTCATCAACTGGAAAAATTGACGTCGGCGGCCGGAAGTCCGTTGAGCGCATCAGCGGACACTTTTATCACGTTTGGGCCGTAGACCCATAGGCGGCGAGCTATCGCCTCGTTGCAGAAATCAAGGAAACCGACGGTGCGGGTTTTGGCTGAAAACGCGGGGCTTATGAGAGATCGTGCCCCTTCGAGCATCCGTTTGCCCCGCCGTGTCATGCCTTGGATCGAATAAAATCAGCGAGCGATAGCCCTGATGTATCGAAGTCGGTCAAGAATATAACTTTCCCTCCCTGTTTATAAGCAGCATTGATCGGCCCCTTTTTGGCATCTAGAGAGAGCGCAACAGAGTGCATAGAGCGGGCCGCTAATGACAGGTCGGCCTCGCCCTCGTAAAGCTTTGTTGGACGAATCCGATTTTTGAGAGCGGTTCTCTGCTGATCAATAAACGCCAATTCTTTGGCGCTCGCCCATCGGCCATGACCCCACCCAGCCACACGTTGCTCTTCCGTCGGGAGGGTTTCGTTCGCCCATCCGAAGAACACATCTGTGGCTACAGCGCACCTCACTATCGTTGCATCGGCAAAAGCTCTTTTCTCTGGCGGCATAGGCGAAATTTCGAATTCCGCTTCACGGGTAATGCAAATGCAATACTCCTCGCGCGGCAGTTCGACCGCCAAATCCATTTTTCGGTCGAAGAGGAAATCCCAGACGTTGTTATCAATGTAAACGCTAATAGGCATGAGCGAGACTACGCCCCTACTGCTAAGCAGAAGTCAAGATTTTCGCAGCCGCTGCCCGGCCCAAGCAAATCAATAAATTCCGCCTTGCAAGGATCGGGTTCAAAAACCCCGCCCCCCACGCCTTGCGCGACCCACCCCCGCGCATCTAACCTGCCCTCATGCTCCGCGCCCTTCTCGCCCTCACCCTCGTCGCGACCGCCCTGCCCGCGCGCGCGGATACCGTCGATCCCGGCTTGCAGAAAGCCATCGACGCGCCGCTGCGCTTGGCCAAGAACCGCGCCCGTGACATCTATCGGCATCCTGCCGAGACGCTGAGCTTCTTCGGCGTCAAGCCCGACAGCGTCGTGGTCGAGATCGACCCCGGCGCGGCGGGCTATTGGACGGAGATTCTGGCGCCCTATCTCACGGCCAAGGGCCGCTATATCGCCGCCAATCCCGAGCCAACCACGGATGAGGCCAAGAAAGGCGACGCCGCCTTCGCCGCAAAGATCGCGGCCGATCCCGAAGCCTATGGGCGCGTCGAAACCAGCGTTTTCTCAGCCGACCGCTTTCCCATCGCGCCGCCCGGCAGCGCAGATTTCGTGCTGACCTTCCGCAACCTGCACAACTGGCTGAAAAGCGGCGAGGCGCAGGCGTCGCTGAAGGCGTCTTATGCGGCGCTGAAGCCCGGCGGCGTGCTCGGAATCACCGACCATCGCGGGCTCGCCAACGTCCCGCAAGACCCGCAGGCCAAGTCCGGTTATGTGCGGCAGGATTATGCGATTCACCTGATCGAAGGCGTCGGCTTCAAGTTCGTCGCCGCCTCGGAGATCAACGCCAACCCCAAGGACACCAAGGATTACCCGAAGGGCGTCTGGACGCTGCCGCCGACCTATCGGCTGAAGGACGTCGATCGCGCCAAATATCAGGCAATCGGCGAGAGCGACCGCTTCACGCTGAAGTTCGTGAAGCCCTGAGCGCTTCAACCATCGCGGCGAAGACGCTCGCCCAATCGCCCGCCTGTGGCTGGCGAAACAGGCGCATCGTCGGATACCACGGCGAATCGTCGCGCCCGCGCAACCAGCGCCATTCCGAATCGCGCTTCAGCGCCACCCACACCGGCCGGCCGAGCGCGCCGGCGAGATGGGCGATCGAAGTGTCGCAGGTGACGACGAGATCGAGGCTTGCCATCGCCGCCGCCGCGTCGAGAAAAGCGTGGCCGCCGACGTCGTAATCGGCGGCGAGGCGCTGGATGGCGAAATCCGGCGGCTTCTGCCAAAGCTGTTGTTCGCCGAAGCCGCTTTGCAGCGAGATAAGCCGCACGCCGGCGACGGCGGCGAGCGGCGCCAGCGCCTCCAGCGCAAACGAGCGCGCGATATCGGCCTCCGGATTGGCGTTGCCCTGCCAGACGCAGCCGATGCGAAAACCGCCGGCGCCGATCTCCGCCGCCCAGCGCGCCATGCGTTGCGGCTCCGCGAACAGATAGGGCGTCGCGGCGGGCACGCTGTCGAGCCGGGCGCCAAAGGCGCGCGGCAGGCTCGAAATGGCGATCTGCGCATCGAACTTCACCTCGGCCGGCTCCCGCTCGAAAATGCGGCCGCCGACGGTGGGGCCGATCAGCCGGTGCAACTTGGCCGGACAGAGGAAATGCGGCTCGGCGCCGGCCTGGCTCATCAGCGGCAGGTAGCGCGCGAACTGGATGGTGTCGCCGAGGCCATGGTCGTTGATGACCAGCACGCGCTGCGGCGGCGCGGACGGGCCGCGCCACAGCGGATAACGCACGCCGAGCGCCTCGGCGATCGACTTGCCGTCCACCCAGCGCGCCTCGTAGCCCTCCCAGCCGCGCTCGAAATCGCCGAGCATGAGATCGAGGCAACCGAGCCCGCTCACCGCCTCGCTGCAACCAAGCGCAATGGCGCGCTCGAAGGCGGCGCGCGCCTCATCGAGCCGGTCGAGCGCCCGCAGCGCCAGGCCCTGCCCGCAGATGGCGTCCGCATAATTGCGCCGCAGCGTCGCCGCCCTGCGGAAAGCGGCGAGCGCCGGCTCGGGGTCCGCAGCCTTGAGCAAGGCCGTGCCGAGATTGACCGCGGCTTCGGGAAAATTTGGCCGCCTGCGCAGCGCCGCGCGCGCCGCCGTCGCCGCCTCGTCGAGCCGCCACAGCGAACGCAGCACCGCCGAGCGCGTGTTGAGCGCGTCGGGATCGTTGGAGGCAAACTCGAAACCTCTGTCCAGCGCCGCCAGCGACTCGGCGAAATGGCCGTGGCGCGTCAGCAGTTTGGCGTAGTTGAACCACGCGGCCGAAAGCGCCGGCCTGATCTCGATGGCGCGCTGGTAGAAGCGCATCGCCGCCTGCGGCTTGCCGCCGCGATCGAGAATATAGGCGCCCAGACTCAGCGCCTCGGCGAAATCCGGCCGCAGCGCCAACGCGGCGTCGAGGCGCTTCGAAGCCTCTGTGTCGCGACCTTTGTCGACGAGCCGGCGCGCCTCGTCGTAGAGCGTGACAGCGGGGTCGCGAAGTAGCGCTGCGCTCAGCATATCGGCCTCAACCTTCCCGGCAAAGATAGTGCTCCTTGCGCGCCAGGCTTGTTCCGGCCTGTCGCCGCGACATCCGCTGAGATCAGGCTCGGACAAGCTGTCGGGCGTTGAAGAGGACACCTGCCGAAGGAGAGCCGCCTTGAGCGACGTTTATCTGTTCAAGCTCGCCTCTCAGCGCACCGGATATCTGTCGACGCGACAGACGCTCATCGCCGAGAACGTCGCCAACGCCAATACGCCGGGCTACAAGGCCGTCGACTTGAAGCCGTTCGCCGCCGCCTTGCAGGAGACGGCGATCAGCATGGCGGTCACCAATCCCGCGCATCTGACGCCGACCGCGCAGGAGCTCGATCCGCCGCGGGTGCGCGAGGCCGACGCCGCCAACGCCACCGTTTCCGGCAATTCGGTCAACATCGAGGGCGAGATGGTCAAGCTCGGCGAGGTCAACCGCGACTACAGCGAGGCGACCAACCTGAAGAAGATCTTCCATCAGATGTTCATGCAGGCGCTAAAATAATGGCCAGCAACGATGCCCTCAAGGCCTCGCTGCGCATCGCCGGCTCGGGTCTGGAAACCCAGTCGGCGCGGCTGCGCATCATCTCCGAGAACATCGCCAACGCGCAATCGACGGCCAGCGTCGCCGGCGGCGATCCCTATACGCGCCAGACCATCACCTTCGAGGACACGCTCGACCGCGCCTCCGGCGTCGAACTGGTGCGGGTGAGGGAAATCGGCCGCGATTCCTCGCCCTACCGCGTCGAGCAGGACCCCGGCAACCCGGCCGCCGACGACAAGGGATTCGTCAAGTTGCCGAACGTCGACGTGCTTGTCGAGCTCGCCGATTTGCGCGAGGCCAACCGCAGCTACGAAGCCAATCTTCAGGTCGCCAAACAATCGAGCGATCTGATGAACCAAACCGTCGGCTTGTTGAAGGACATCTGACGCCAGTTCGCAACCCAGAGAAGGCGCGCGCCATGAAAGCGCGTGAGAATTCAGCATGGATGTAACGGCGCTATCCTCCCTCGGCAAACTCGGCGCGGCGGCGCGCTCCCCGGCGCCCGCCGAGGCTCCGACCGCGTCAAGCAGCGGGCCGTCGTTCTCCGAGATGCTCGGGCACATCATCGCCAACGGCGTCAACACCATTCAAGCCGGCGAGTCCGCCGCCATCCAGGGCCTCAACGGCGCCGCGCAGCCGTTCAAGGTGGTCGAAGCGGTGATGAGCGCCCAGCGCACGCTGCAAGAGGGCCTGTCGATCCGCGACAAGGTTGTCTCCGCCTATCAGGAAATCTCGCGCATGGCGCTTTAAGCCCGCCGTCAGCTTCGCGCCATTTGCACGCGCCAGGCTGAGCGGATCAAGTCAACAGGAGTTCAAGTCATGCGAGCGTTGGCGATCGCGGCGACAGGCATGAGCGCGCAGGAACACAACATCGAGGTGATCGCGAACAATGTCGCGAACATCAACACCACTGGATTCAAGCGCTCACGCGCCGAGTTCACGGATCTGATCTATCAGAACGAGCGTTTGCAAGGCGTCTCCAGCCGCGGCGCCAATGCGACGGTGCCGGAAGGCGCGCAGATCGGCCTCGGCGTGCGCACCGCCGCCATCCGCTCCGTCAATCTTCAGGGCTCGCTGACCTCGACCGGCAACACGCTCGACCTCGCCATCAACGGTCGCGGCTGGTTCCAGGTCACCACCGCCAACGGCGACACGGTGTATACGCGCGACGGCTCGCTCAACACCAACGCGCAAGGCCAGCTCGTCACCGGCGACGGCCTGCTGGTGACGCCCAATATCGTCATGCCGCAAAATGCAACCGCGATCAACATCAATCAATCCGGCCTGGTCAGCGCCACCATTCCGGGCCAGGCGCAGCCCCAAAGCATCGGCCAGTTGACGCTCGCCAACTTTGTCAACGACGCCGGCCTGATGGCGCTCGGCGGCAACCTGTTCCAGCAGACGGCGGCTTCCGGCCAGCCCAATGTCGGGGTGCCCGGCGACACCGCCTTCGGCGTCATCCAACAGGGCTATCTGGAAGCCTCCAACGTCGATCCGGTCTCCGAGATCACCAACCTCATCTCGGCGCAGCGCGCCTATGAAATGAATTCCAAGGTGATCCAGGCCGCCGACCAGATGGCCGGCACGATCTCCAACATGCGAAGCTGAACCCCATGACCGCGAAAGCCGTTCCCGCCGCCCTGCGCTTCGCCGCCGGGCTGCTTTTCGCACTCGGCGCGCCGGCCGTCGCGCAGGAGATGCGCGCGCCCTCCCCCAAGCATGTGATCTATCCCGGCGACACGATCAGCCAAGACATGTTGGTCGAGACGCCGATCGCCGCGCAAAGCAACGGCGGACCGGTGGCGCTGGCCCCGGAGGACATCGTCGGCATGGTGGCGGCGCGCACGTTGCTGCCGGGCCTATCGATCCCGATGTCGGCGCTACGGCCGCCGCGCCTGGTGCGCGCCGGCGCGGTGGCGCCGATGATCTACATCGACGGCGGCCTCATCATCACCGCCGCCGGCGACGCGTTGCAAGACGGCGTCGTTGGTCAGATCGTCAAGCTGCGCAACGAGGATTCCGGCGTCACCGTCTCCGGCCGGGTGCGCGCCGACGGCTCGGTGCTGGTGGGCGGCTGAGCATGCGCGCCCTCGTCACCTGGTTGTTGCTGCTGGCGAGCCTCGTCGGCGCGCAAGCCGCCGTGCGCATCAAGGACGTCACCTCGCTGCGCGGCGCACGCGACGCCCAACTCATCGGCTACGGCCTCGTCGTCGGCCTGCAAGGCACCGGCGACTCCATGCGCAACGCCCCGTTCACCGATCACGCCCTGCAATCCATGCTCGAACAGATGGGCCTGGCGATGCGCGGCAATTCGATGCGCAACAAAAACGTCGCCGCTGTCATCGTCACCGCCGACATGCCGTTTGGCACAGACGGCGGCCAGCGCCTCGATGTCACCGTCTCCTCGCTCGGCGATGCGACTTCGCTGATGGGCGGCACGCTGTTGTTGACCCAACTCGCCAGCGCCGACGGCCAACCGCACGCCAGCGCGCAGGGCGCCGTCACTGTCACCGGCTTTGACGCTGCGGGCCAGGCCGAGAACGTTTCGCAAGGCGTGCCGACCGCCGGCCGCATCCCCAACGGCGCCATCATCGAGCGGCCGATTGACGGCCCTATCGACCAGTTGCGCATGTTCCTGGAGTTGCGAAACCCCGATTACGCGACGGCGATGCGCATCATTGACGCCATCAACGCTTTCTCGCACCGCGCCTTTCGCCGCACGATCGCCTTTGAGCGCGATGCGCGCTCAGTCGAGTTGCTGCGCCCGGCCAGCGTCAGCACGCCAAGGTTGATGGCGGAGATCGGCGACCTTCTGGTCGACCCCGACACCGCGGCGCGCGTCGTCGTCGATTCGCGCACCGGCACCGTCGTCATCGGCCAAGACGTGCAGATTTCAACGGTCGCCGTCACCCACGGCACGCTCAACGTGCGCATCACCGAAACGCCGAAAGTCTCGCAGCCGGCGCCGCTCAGCAACGGCAAAACCGTGGTGACGCCGAAGACGCAGATCAACGTCAACGAATCCGGCGGCCAGGTCGCGGTCGTCAGCGGCGCCAGCCTGCGTGCGCTGGTTTCCGGCCTCAATCGGCTCGGCGTCAAGCCCAGCGGCGTGATCGCCATCCTGCAAGCCATCAAGTCCGCCGGCGCGCTTCAGGCCGACCTCATCGTGCAATAGCGTCAGGTCGGGATAAGCCTGCGCCGTTAACGAATTTCTTATGAGCTCTCTCTCCAAGCTGCTCACCGCCGCGGCCCTCGCCAGCGCCCTCATCGCCACCGCCGCCGCGGCGCAGGACGGCGCCAAGGTAAAGCCGAAGCCGGCGCCCGACCGCGCCATGGAAGGCGAAATCTCGCGCTACTGCGCGGCGCTCGCCCCCTCGGCCGCGGAGGCGCGCGCCGCCTATCAACTACGACGCCTCGCCGATCTCCAACACCAGGTGCGCGACGAAGTTGACAAGCTCGACGCCAAGGAGGCGGCGGCGCGCCAATGGGTCACTCGGCGCGAGACAATGATGAAATCGGCGACCGACGATGTCGTCGCCATCTATGGCAAGATGGCGGCGGATGCGGCGGCGACGCAATTATCGGCGATGGACGAGGGCATGGCCGCCGCCGTGCTCGCCAAACTGAAGCCGCGCACCGCCAGCGCGATACTGGCGGAGATGGAGGCGGACAAAGCCGCCAAGCTCTCCACCCTCATCGCCGGCGCGCTCGGCGCGCAGAGATCATGATAGTGCGCACCTTCCTGATAGCGATGACGCTGATGCTGCCGCTCGCAGGCTGCGCCGGACAGTTCAAGGACATCAACCGGGCGCCGGAGTTATCGCCCGTCGGCTCCGGCATCTCCGACCACGCGCCCGACGCCAGCATCCGCCTGCCGGCGTTGGCGACGGCCAACGCGCCGCCGATGCCGGTCAATCTCTATGTCGACCAGCGCGTCGCCCGCGTTGGCGACATCCTCACTGTCAATATCTCGATCAACGACAAGGCCGTGGTCGGCAATTCCTCCGATCGCCAGACGACCGCGAAGGGTACGTTCGGTTTCGATTGGCTTTTCAGTCCCCAATCCAGCGGCTCCGCCTCCACGCAACCGACGCCGCTCACCTACAAGCACGATTTCAACTCGACCTCGTCCTCGCAAGGCAACGGCGACATCAATCGCTCCGAGCAGATACAACTATCTGTTCCCGCCATCGTCACCCAAGTTTTGCCCAACGGCAATCTCGTCATCAAGGGTTCGCAGGAGGTGCGGGTAAATTTCGAACTTCGTGAGCTGACGATCGCCGGCATCGTCAGACCCTACGACATCTCGCGCGATAATACGGTCGCCTACGACCGCATCGCCGAGGCCCGCATCTCCTACGGCGGCCGCGGCCGCATCACAGAGGTGCAACAGCCAGGCTGGGGGCAGCAGGTCTACGACATCCTCAAGCCCTACTGAACGGGAGCGCGTCGCGATGGCCGAGCCCGATCCACCGGCGGGACTTAAGAAGAAGTCTTCGTTCATGTCGAAGCTCATCGAGTTTCTGCTGGTGACGTTGATCGCCGCCGGCGCCGGCGTCGGCCTCACGGCGATGAACCCGCCCGCGCTCGCCCCAGACCCCAGCGCCGCCGACAAACCTCCGCCCGGCAAGCTCGCACCGAAGAAGAAGCCGGGAGAGAAAGCGCGAACCGCCCTCGCGTGCGGACCCGGAGGCCCGAACATGATTGACATGCCGCCCATCGTCACCAATATTGCGAGCCCCTCCGACGTCTGGATAAGGTTGGAGGCCTCGCTGGTGTTCGACGCCAAGACGCTGCAACATCCCGAAGTCGTCGCCGCCGAGATCGCCACCGACGAGCTTGCATTTTTGCACACCGTCTCCATCAACGAGTTGCAAGGCCCGATTGGGTTGGAGAACATTCGCCAAGACCTGCGCGACCGCGCCTTCGAGCGCTCCGGCGGCAAGGTCAGCGATCTCCTCATCAAGACTCTGGTGCTGCAATGAGGCGGCTCGCGATCGCCGCCGGTTGGCTGCTCGCCCTGCCCTCGGCGACACTGGCGCAGAACATCGATCTTAGCTCGCTGATTCCGGCCGGGGACGCATCGGCGACCGGCCGGGTGCTGCAAATCGCGGTCATCCTCACCGCGCTCTCGGTCGCGCCGGGTCTGCTAATCATGGTGACGAGCTTCACCCGCTTCATCATCGCGTTGTCATTCCTGCGCTCCGGCCTCGGCCTGCAAAGCTCGCCGCCCAACATCGTGCTGACCTCGTTGGCGCTGTTCATGACGCTGTTCGTCATGGCCCCGACCTTCGATCGCGCCTGGCGCGAGGGCATGCAACCGCTGATGAACAACACCTTACCGCAGGACAAGGCGCTGGCCGCGATCAGCCAGCCGTTCCGCGATTTCATGCTCGCACAGGTGCGCGAGAAGGACATGACGCTGTTTGAAAACTTGTCGCGCGGCCGGCTGGAGATCAAGGATCGCTCGACCATCGATCTGCGCATCCTCATCCCCGCTTTCATGATCTCGGAGCTGAGGCGCGGCTTCGAAATCGGCTTCATGATCGTGTTGCCATTCCTGGTCATCGACCTGATCGTCGCTACGCTCACCATGTCGATGGGTATGATGATGCTGCCGCCGACGGTGCTATCGCTACCGGCCAAGCTGCTGTTCTTCGTCATGGTGGATGGCTGGAACCTTCTCGTCGGCAGCCTCGTGCGCTCGGTCTCCTGATGCAGGCGAGCCTCGGGCAAGCCAGCAAGGGTCCAATGCCAGCGGATCTTCGGAGCTGATTCCATGAGCGTTCTCAATACCGCGGTATCTGGCATGCAGGGCAACACCAATTGGCTGTCGACGATCGCCCAGAACGTCGCCAACGCCAATACCACCGGCTATAAGAACGTGGAGACCGAATTCTCCTCGCTGGTCGACTCCGCACAGAACTCCCAGATCCAATTCGACGGCGTGACGACCACGACAGTCGCACTCAACGGACTCCAAGGCGAGAACGCGCAAACGACGACGACAACCAACATGGGCGTGCAGGGCGCCGGCTATTTTATTGTCGAGGATTCAAACAACAATATCTTCCTGACCCGCGACGGCTCCTTCGTCCCCGACGCCTCCGGCAACCTCGTCAACTCCGCTGGCTACTATCTGCTCGGTTCGCCCGCGGGACAGGCCGGCATCGCGCTGAACTCACTTTCCGGCCTGGTGAAGGTCAACGTCGACAACGCCGCCGACACCGCAATCCCGTCAACCACTGCCTCGCTGGTCGCCAACCTGCCCTCGACTGCCTCCCTTGTCACGGGCGCGTTGCCCTCGGCCAACAACGCGGCCTCTCAATACACAAAGGAGACCTCGCTGGTCGCCTATGACAACCTCGGCAATGCGGATACGATCAACTTTTATTTCACCAAGATAGGCCCCAATACCTGGGAAACCGATGCCTACGCCGCCTCAAGCGCGGCGACGGGCGGCGGATTCCCGTACAGCTCCGGGCCGTTGGCGACGCAGACACTCGCCTTCGATCCCAATAGCGGCGCGCTGTTGAGCGGCTCCCCGCTCACCTTCGCAGTCCCCGGTGGCCAGACGCTCAGCGTCGACCTCGGCGAGACCACGCAGCTCGCCGCCGATTTCTCCGTCACCGCCGCCAACATCAACGGCAGCGCGCCGGGAACACTCACTGGCATCAATATCGCCAAGGACGGCGTCTTGTCGTTCGAATACGACACCGGCTACACCGATCCCGCTTACCAAATACCGCTCGCCAAGGTCGCCAGCCCCGACAACCTGACCTCCGCGATCGGCGACGCGTTCCAGACCAACCCGCAATCGGGCGCGGCGCAGGTCGGCATTCCTGGCTCCGGCGGCCTCGGAACAATCAACTCGTCCGCACTCGAGGGCTCGACGGTCGATCTCGCCACCGAACTCACCAACATGGTGCAGGCGCAAAGCTCCTACGAAGCCAATTCCAAGGTGTTCCAGGCGGGCGCGAAGCTTCTCGACGTCCTCAACAACATCCAATCCTAGCCGCTCGCGGCTTGCGTTGAGGTGAATCGATGACGCTCTCCTCTGCCTTCAACATCATAGACACTTCGTTCAGTGCGATCGCCAAGCAAAGCTCGACGATCGCCACCAACATCGCCAACGCCAACACGCCCAGCTATTCCCGGCAGGTCGCCAATCTGGGGACCACCGCTTACGATGGCGTCACGGTCTACTCGGTCATCCGCGAGGCCAACGTTGCGCTTGCCGCGCAGCTCAATTCGACGACCGCGGATTCGGCGGCGCAGACCGCGATCTCCAATGGCCTTGCCACCCTTGCGCAGACCGTCTCCGACTCCGCGACCTCGACCTCAACCACCGGACCATTACAGAACGGCGCCTCGCCATACGCGCAACTCGCCAATTTCAGCGCGGCAATAGCGACCTTCGAAGCGCAGCCGGAAAGTGACAGCGCCGCGCAAGCCGCAGTTGCCGCCGCACAGAGTGTCGCCAGTTCGCTCAACGCCGGCGCGCGAACTGTCACCCAAGTGCGCACGCAGGCCGATCAACAAATTGCCGGAGCGGTCGGCGCCGTCAATTCATTGCTAAACCAGTTCACCAGCGTCAATAG
>Ga0134128_10009415_pt1 | contig 11718 bp, 15 predicted proteins | sample KB31754_FD_96462 | JGI IMG/M metagenome (GOLD analysis project Ga0134128, IMG submission 96462) | Terrestrial soil microbial communities with excess Nitrogen fertilizer from Kellogg Biological Station, Michigan, USA - KB3-175-4 | ecosystem: Environmental > Terrestrial > Soil > Unclassified ...
GAACAGTATTCTGTGCTGCAACACGGCTGCACAAAATCAGCAGCACCGCGGCGCCCTTTATTCGCTTGAATGTCATAAAGTGATATTTAGGTTAGTTACTTTTAACAGTTAATTTTGCTACAGCCTCTTCCAGCTTTTTAATCCTGGCTTCCTGCTCCTTCTCTTTTTGGTCCTTTTCTATTAAATACAAGGTCAGTTCTTCTACTTTCCTTACCAGTAGCTTATTCATCTCACCCACGTCAAGACCATTTTTGACCATTTCCTGTTCAGACGGGATATCCGGAAGATGATGGTTTTTGTCAATATACGCCTTGATTTCGGATAATAATCTCAATTGATATTCCGGGTTGAAGACATAATCGGCCCAGTTATTCAGGTCGACGTTAACCTGCTTGGCGTGAATGTTACCTTTTACCGCCAGTAAATAACCATTGGTATCGTAAGTGCCGATACCTACCCCGCTGTTAAAATAACTTTCTCCGGGGCCGTTGAAATAAAAGGAACGGTCAGTTGATATACCGCCGGAATTCACATAGGCGTCGATCGCCGTCTTAAAGGTATAAGCAGGGCCGTTGGTTACCTGGTAAGGCAGCGGATTTTCGGCGCCGTCGTAAACCGCGGCGGTAACAGGAAAATTAGAGGTATAAAAGTAGGTGGTTCCGCCGCCGCGGAGCCAGACGACGATATTATTATTGCCGTTTTGCGGCGTGGCGTCCGCCCACCCGGCGATGAACTGTACTACGCTGTTAGCAATTTTAGCATCGATGAAATCAGCGCCGTTTCCCCAGTTCGTGACGTGATACGTGAGCTTTGCCATTAAGGCGCCGCGCCAGTTTGAATCATCATGGACGCTGGACCGGTTAAGTTCCAGCGTGCTTTCCGCATTACTGAACCAGCCGCCGTCCGTAAAGGAAACCGGGTAAAAATTATTGAAGTCGCCGCCGACCTGGACGGAGCCTGTCGCGCAGAAGCCATCGCTGGCCAGGCATGCAAATGCGATAAGTAAAATGAGTTTTTTCATTTTTTATTAATTTTATGTGTTGCCAGGTCACGGCAAAGGCGCTCCAGCCTTTTGATCCGCTCCTCCTGCCGGTTCAGTTTCTTGTCTTTTTCGATCATATACAAGGTCAGCTCCTCCACCTTTTGCAATAGCTTAACCTCGTTATCGCCGACATTTAAACCGTTCTTCCGCATTTCTTTTGCCGAAGCAATCCCTGGCAGATGATGATTTTCGTCTATATATTTTTTGACCTTCGAAAGAGATTTTAACCTGTAGGCAGGTGTGAAAACAAAATCCGCCCCCGTCGTATTCACCACCACCTGGTTGCTTCGAATACTTCCCACGACATCCAGCATATAGGCCGGATTGGTTTGTGACGTTTTTCCGATCAGTAGATTCCCGTTGTTGGTGATCCGCATCCGTTCAACTAATCCGTTATTTGCTGAAGTATTCGTCCAGAATTCCAGATGGTTATCCGCCGTTGCAGCCTCGATCAATGCATTTTGAGTACCTGATCCGTTGTCAAATGCAATACTTGAACCGGTGTTCTTGCTTAGGGACAGATTACTTCCGCTGCCTACCTGGGAATGAATTACACCGATCACATCCAGGTCATAAGCCGGGGAGGTTGTACCGATACCCACACGGTTATTTACCAAACTCATTACCATCGTTGCTCCATTTGAGGGATCCAATGGCCCCCCTGGATAAGATTGGTTATAAAACCGTATACCGCCATAATATGAATGCGCACTCAACGTCAGTCCCTGATGATAATTTATGATGAATGCACCACCATTAGGCGAGTTTGGCCGGGGATCAAGCACGTTATTGGGATTTACGCCCCACCCATAATAGTCTGTTGCTCCGCTTCCTTTTGTAAAATTTTGAGTGGTGAAGACCTGAGCGGAAAGGTTAGCAAAATTGCCATCCTGCGCAAAACAAGCCATCGAAAAAGATAACAAAAAAACAATGCTGAGTCTTAATTTCGTAATCATACTATTTACTTTAAGTTTTTTCTTTCTAACTTTTCAATACGCTGTTCCAGCTTTTGCATCTTCTTATCTTTTTCTATCAGATAAAGCGTCAGCTCCTCCACCTTTTTCACCAGCAGCTTATTCATTTCACCCACGTTGAGGCCGTCTTTGGCTATTTATTTTTCCGATGGGATATCAGGCAGGTGATGATTTTTGTCAACGTAGGTTTTTACAGCGGATAAAGGCATAAGGGGATAATCCTTTTTGAATACGTAATCACCCCAGCCAGTTATATCGACATTTACCTGCCTGGCGTGTACATTTCCGTTAACTGCCAGCATGTAAGCGCCGGGGTTGGTTGTGCCGATGCCTACATTGCCGTTTGAGGTAATGTTAACAGCCGGAGTTGTAGACGCTGCACCGCCGTCATAGCTACTATTTATAGAGAGAGCTTGATAACGGACCTGGGTAACATCTGATGAATTCAAACTGGAAATAACAAAGTTTCCAGTATTTGTTTGCCCAATAACAGAACCATCTGAAGCATTACCAAAATAAAGACTCGAATATCCTCCGCCAGCATTGGTCAGTCCGCTACCCAACCCTATTGTGGCAGCAGCGCTTGCGTTTTCGACATCGAATTTAAAATTTGGCCCGGTCGTACCGATGCCTACATTGCCATTCGACAAAATATTTAACGAGTTTGTAGGCGTGGCGGAAGCATCTGCGCGGGCGCCAAAGGATAAATAACCATAATTTGATATTAAATTTATATTGGTGTAGTTTGTTCCGTCACCTGCCCCTATAATCTGAAAAAATTGTCCATTAGCCCCTGAATTATACCCGTCCATGGTCCTTAAAAGGGTCTGATTGACAGAATGGGGACCGCTTAATATATTGGCAATATCAAGCTTAGCAGCCGGGTTTGCTGTGCCGATGCCCACATTGCCGCCATTCGGGTTCAGGTTTAACGGACTATAACTTCCCGAAAAAGCCTGCGCCTGAATTTCCCCGTAATTTGATGATGTATTATAAGCAAGCGAAAGGCGTTTTCCGCTGGATGCAGAGCCCGTGATAAAAAACTGGGAATTATCGGGAGCGCCCGATGTATTCGCATCGGAGGCGATGTGAAACAATGTACCGGGATTTGTCGTGTTAATACCCACCTTTCCGTCGGAAGTGATTTTAAATACTGATCCTGTGTAACTATCAGGCGTTATCGTAAAATTGTTGTCGGTCACATTGCCTATCCGCCAGTTCAATATACCCGTCTTCGTAAAGTTTATCACTGGGGCTGATGACTGAAGGTGAAGAAGAAATAACGGATTGGTGGTGCCGATGCCGACATTACCGCCGTTATTGTTATAAATATTGCTGCCGTTGGTTGTCCATTGGGCATAAGAAAAGCTAAAGCCAAACAACACTGCCAATAGCGAGAACACGGTCCTTCTCATTATTTAATTTTTAAGTTTGAAACTTCTTTTTTTAATTCATCTAATTCTTTCTGCTGTAACTGATTTACTTTCTGTTGTTCAATTAAATAAAGCGTTAGCTCCTCCACCTTCTTCACCAGCAGCTTATTCATCTCACCCAAGTTGAGGCCGTCTTTAATTATCTGTTGTTCCGTGGGCATTTCCGGCAAGTGGTGGTTTTGATCGATGTACGTTTTTAGAGCGCTAAGCGTGGGCAGTCGGAACTCTTTTTTAAAAACGTAATCCGGCCAGTCGGCATAAAGCTTTACCGTCACCGAAGTAGCGATGGCGCTGCCATTGACGGCTAATTTATAGCCCTGTGTATTTGTCGTGCCGACGCCGATATCCCCTGATGTATTCATGCAAAAACCAGTCACGTAGTTAAGGCCTGCATAAGTTGTTGAAGGTGCTGCGTATTGGAGCTGCAATCCCGGAAAGCCGCTGTCCACATTTACTAAAAACTTTATCCCGTAAGAAGGGGCAGTTGACATATGATTAACAAATTCCAGCGCCATATTTCCATTTCCGGTTTGTCCTAAACGTAATTGTTCAAAATTGTACGTTCCTGGAATCACCAGCTGATTAGAAGCCGAACCGTTATTAAAATCACCAAGTTGCAATGCAGCGGACGGATTTGTTGTGCCGATCCCGACATTTCCGCCTTCTGCTTGCAAGGATATATTGGTTGCACCGACGCCCCATAACGTGCCCTGGATGTTTACGGGATTGGTATTGGAAACCGGCCGACTGAAATATAATCCTTTTGCATTAGTTGTTCCGTTGGCGCCAAAATATGCTATTACGCCAGTGCCGTTTCCATCATTGATTTCCAGTTTGCCTACTGGCGTCGTGGTGCCAATACCGGTGTTACCGCTGGCGGGAAATGTATTGGTTTGCCCATAACTAAAACTGCTGACTAAAGCGATGGTTGAAATGACCAATGTTCTTTTCATGTGAACGAGTTTGGAAGATTTGTAAACGGGATATTATTTGAGGAAAAGAATTATTTATTAGGCAAAACGATACACTTCTTAGCGGTACGGTAATTAACCGGTGGTCAATTTCGCTAAGTCGTTTCGCTCTTTGCCGGTACGTTTAAATAATTACCCCAACTCTTTGGGTAATCTGTGAGGCTGTTTTTGAGAAATAGTCATTTTTGAGATGGGTTTAAGGTTTAACAGACAGGAAATAAATTAATCTAATCTAAAAATCTGAATTGATAAATAAAAGAATGTAAAATGTAACATTTTTGTGACAAAACAATAGGCAAATTTTTCTTTGTTTTAATGCAGACCGGCTAAATAATAACGGTTTTCCAAATAAACTTCCGGCGTTAATTTTTTGCCGCTCTCAAACCCAATCTCTGGATAATGAATCGATCGGTATGATAAAGGCGATTTTAAACAGAGCGCTGACCGCACGTTGACCGATGATCTTTTCAGCGTTTCCGCTTATTTGATTATTTTTAAATCCCGTTGAACCGGTCATATAAACAACACAGGTGATGAGCACGAATATAACAGAAGCGTTAACCGCAGATGAAATTATCGAATTCATTCATTTGGCGCTCATCGCACAAATACGAGCTGAGGATTTGCAGGAGATCGCAGAAAACATTTTACTAATTGAAACTTATTTAAGGGTGGAAAAACGCTTATCCCCTCAAGGTATCATAACGAACAGGTTTTATTCGATCACGCACGGCCTGGTTACACGAATTGATTTTGGCGATATTATATACGAAATTTAACAACTCGGGATTGTCGTTTGAGCTCATTTGCTAAGCAAATGGAGCTCATTTTGGTGTGAATTGAGCTCTATTCCGGTGTTGGATGAGCTACAAATACCGGCGGCTCATTTTTATCCGAACTTTGCCTTGCACACATTAGCTTTATCAAAAACCGGTATTACCCGTTCCTTTCCCCATATCTTCTTACCCGCACGCTGCGGATTCTCCAGGTAGTATTTGTTTCGTTTTGAAAAATACCGGTCGATCGCCGCCGTGCATTCCGCTACGGAATGATAATCGCTGTTGTGAATGACCGATTTCGAGAGCCCGCTGAATACCGACTCGACCACATTCAGGTAAGGCGACCGGGCAGGCAGCGGCGCCAGTACCATCTGCGGCGTACCATGGCCGGTCCTGTAAGACGGCTCGTTGATCGTTTCCAGGTAATCGGTCAGTTGCCGGGATGCATGCCAGCTGGCGGCATCCCAGGATAAATAAAGCTTATCCTGGTCCTTATATTTTATGGCCAATACTTCGATGAGCTTGATCATTTCGTTGGTATCCTTGCTGCGGGAATAGAACCAGGTCAGGTGGTTGGTCGAAAGCTCCAGCGCGCAGGTGCAGATGAACCAGCCCTTACCCTTGTCCACGCGCTGGTAAACAGGCTGCATTCCCGGCGCAGTCAATCTTCTTCCTCCTTTCGGCCGGACGGAGGTCGGTCCGTATTCATCGATTGAAAAGAATTTTTCATTTTCGGTGAGATTTTCCAGGATACGCTGAATTGCGGCATATTTTTCCCTGAACAGCGGATCGGTGCTGACGATTACTTCCCGCGAGCGCTTATATTTAATGCCGCGCTTTTTTAAATAGTTGGAAACGGTACTATGGGAAATCGTACGGCCATATTCGCGCCCGAAAACAAATGCCAGGTCGGTCAGGCACCAGGACGTCCGGTCGATCCCGTACAGTTTCGGGGGCTGCATTACCATATGCACAAGATTGTCCATATTGATTTTGATCTCCTCGACCCGTTCCGGTCTTATCGGCCGTTTATTGCCGGGACGGTCAAGGCCGGCAAGTCCCTCGCCGCGGTATATACGGAGCCATGAGAGCAATGTATGGCGCGTGCATTCGATACGGTCTGCGAGCTTGCCCATGGAATTATACGTATATACGGTCATCAGCGCAACCGCTACCTGCCAGCGGTGGTGGTCACTTGATTTGCGCCAGCGTTTGAGCGTTGCCAGTTCACCGGGTGTAAATTTTTCTTTGAGCCTGGCGGCGCATAACGCATCGTGATTTTTATCAAACCACCGTTTAAACAGGTAGTAAAACCGCGGAACGGCATATTGATTGGGACAAATCCGGGCATATTTTACATATAACGTTGATGCGATCAGCATCGGTCCTTCTTCACCGGCAATCAGGTCCGGCAGTACAGCCATCAGGTTCAGGTACCATTGCGTATCGTTTGCCACCGCTTCCTTGTGAATAAAAAAACCGTAGTCCGCTAATTTCCCGGGATGCTCCTTTTCGATAATCCTGAACTGGTTGAAGTAAAAACGGATCGTTTTCTGACACAGTTCCAAACGCGCAGCCAGATACCCCGCATCGTATTGACCGGCGATATAATACCTGCGCAGTGTATCTTTTTTGGCCCGGGTAATACGCATTTGACTGGCGGATTGTAACTACCAAGTTAGCACATTATTGGCGATAAGCACTATGACGAAGAAATATACCGGATCAAATGGCTGTTTGCACGGAAGCCCTTGATCTGTGTGATCTTGTTTTCCCTGGTATCGTAAAATATTTCCGCATAAAAATCATCGATACGGTACAGTAAAATACAGTGGTCATCTGCTGTCCGCGCCGCCAGATAGGTGCCTTGCCAGATACATTTCGCCTGTTCGTCCGTATCCAGACCAATGAAATGCAGGAGGGTCATCGGTCAGTTATTTGAAAAATATGCTGCAGTTCGGTTTTCACATTTTGCATATCCTTTTCCAGTAACTTACAGACCGTTTCGTATTCATTGCAAAGGTCAAACACAACCGTAAAGTAAGCTCCCAGCAGGGTATTCTTTTCATCTTCGCCAGCCGATCTGATTCTCTCCGCCAGATCCATCAGGCGGAGATACAGGGCGTGTGAACGGGTATTGGCGGCGATCAGTTTGCTGTAAGACAGATCGATATTGAAGTAAAGCCCGGTGAGACTGTGTTTCCAGGTCGTCGCCTTGAGATTTTCAAAATAATCATCCAGCTTTTTTATTTCTTCTTTAAAAAAACTAATGCTTGCTTCGCTCCTGGGCTTGCCCCGGTCCCGCCAGTATTCGATATTCCGTTTGACAATGGACATCGTTTCGCCGGTCACGAAATAAAAACTTTCTGCAATTTCGATCTGCTTATTGCGGTAGGTGGTGCGCAGCGCGCCATTCTCTTTTCGCTTGTCTCCGTGGTACGCAAAAAGCCCCGTCAGGGCCTGGGTTAGAACCGCCCCCGCCAATCCCGAGGCGCTGAGTTCGATAAAAGATGTCATAAATTCAAATATACAAATTTTGACGAATATTACTAATATTTTTAGTATTTATTCAACGCTTCCGGTTGTCAAACCGGTTCAGCAGCAACCCCTTTTCCCTAGTGAATATACCGAAATCGATCTTGTCCGGAATCCACGTCAGGTCGCTGTAGACCGGCCGCAAAAAATAAAATGCACCCTCATTTTGCTGAACATAGCGCTCCATCGACCGGAACAATTTCCCCTGCGGCGATAAGCCCCGGTTCAGCTCCCGCAATTGCGGGTACAGGTTCTGGTCGATCTGCCCGTCATTGCAATGCGCGATAAAATGCCCCTTGTCATAGCCGGCATATTCCGGCTGGTTCCTGAATGCCCCCAAAAACTGGCGCATCCGTTTAACATTCCTTTCACCGGCGGAAGGCGCGGACCGCCCGTACACAAAAACGACCCGTGCCGCCCGGCCATAAATATCGTCGCCCTCCCAATCCTGCGTGCAATCAAAAAACAGCGTATACAGCCGCCGTTCCGTATCATTAAAATGCCGCACGTCCGCTCCCGCAAATTCGTGCTCGTACGCCTTCGTCAGCGCGTTCTCCAGTTCCCTTTCCAGGAACGCCACACAGCCCTCATAATCCGCATCCGGCAAATCAGCATATATCTTGTAATAATCTGTCATACAACAACAGAACCAAGTTGGGTAAAAAACTTGTAAATCATACTATGCTATGCAGAGCACCCGATGACATTTTAAAATCCATACCTGGGCTTTACTTTCAAACCCGCAGTTATATCATATTTGGCGATTGCCGAGTTTATTTCTGTACTCATTTCTGTTTTGCCATTATAGATAAAATATTCAGTCTCGCCCTTTTCACCCACAACCCGGACTAAGTCACTAGTAAGAATTTCCGTTGAATGTAATATAAATCCGAATTCATCCAAAAATTCTACAGTTATCCTTCCAACTTCATAGTTGTCCCTTAAATCATTTAATCCATTCAGCTGAAGCGTGTAGTATAAAAAATTGCCCCTGTATAACGCTTTCACAGATGTGGTTGCCCCAACTCTTACAAAACCAAGGTCTGATGTTCCCAAATTTCTTTGATGAGGTTTTGAAACCTCCAATTTTTTGATATCAGACGCACTTAGATCACCAATTTCTCTAAGTTCATTGTCTATAATCTTGTAAATTTTGTGGCCGTGAATAAAAGTGTTCTCTGCGATTTGTGTATCGCTCTTCGAACAAGAAACAATTAACAAGAGCGTAGTTGCCAGCGCGAATTTGAATAGGTTCATCTTATTTTTTTTGAATGTCTCCATGATGGGCCGGTCAGATTCCCTACGATCTGCGCTAACTGGCCCTGAAATTTTTTGCAAGCTCATCCCGCCAGAATTTGTGACTTTTGTCTTTGTATTCACTTGTCTTTAAGAATTTTTCTATTTTATTGAATGTTGATTTCTGAGACCAGGACTTACCGGTCATATACCTGTTGATAAAATAGACCATTTCATAAGCTTCTCCCGTATTAAGCTGCGTACTGTCTGGTTTACCTGTAACTTTAGGATCATCGCCCGGGTAAGCCGTTTCTTTATATCCGGTAAAGGCTAAATCGGATTTTGTAAAATCTGCCATTTTTATAATTTAAGTTATTAACTACCTCAAAAATAGGCGGTAACAACGCGCATTCCTTACGGGAAACCGTAAAGCGGTATTTCAATATCCTGAAATCGTGTTTCAATTTACCGCCGGACGGCTGGCCTGTTTCGGTAGTGCCTGTGAAAGATGCGTTTGCGGTGAAATTACTTTTCCCAGCCACAGCGGGTCTTACCTCGTTTTCTGGCCTCGTCCAAAGACATTTTGACGATCCGGTGCGAACAATTGCCTAGCCCCCGGCAGTCTGCTTTATAATGATATGTTTTCCCGCCAGGGCTGTCACATACATAGACGGTCGTCGTGTCTGTGCATTTACTTTCGCCAAACAGAAGGAGTAAGAGTAACAGCGTTTTCACTTTGTATAATTAGGCTTTTTGGCAAAATTTTATCTAAGATAAAACCTGGATGTTAAAAATACGATATGCATGTCGCTACTACCTTATTTTCCGGGAATATTTATATTTGACATATTGTTGTATAAAGCCGCAAAGCCCGCTCCCCGATTCCGCGCACACCTTCATGCTTTTGATATTCCCTGCGCCCGCGCTGGCGTACGTATATTCATATATCCTTCCCGATGTAAATGCCACCAGGATATAACCATTACCGATCTCGTAACCGGAAACCCCCGAGTTGCCGCTGCGGTTGGCATATCTTTCCATCTATAACCAGTCGTAATCGATCAAATGGACCAGGTTGTCCCTAACGGTTCCGTCCGGCTTTGACCTTAAAAAACTGCCGTTGACGATCTCTACTTTTTCTCCGTCTTTCCAAAAGCAGCTCTTATAATCCCAAAGCCAGGTTACTGCTTCATTATTAGGAATACTTAGTATCCTGACTGCCTCGGGCTTCGCGGTTTTTGTTCCCCTTGAGACCGAGGTTGGGTTAACCGTATGGAAAGCATAGTGGGTAATGGTACCGGATGAGTCTTTCCAAACCCCTGAAATTTTAAATTTTGCCATCTTTAATCAGTTTGCCGGACATTCAGGTAAGCTTAACAGGTTGTTCGGCGCGTAACCATCATCCTCGGTTTTTAAATACGGCCGCCCGTTATGCGTAGCGACGATCACCTCAACTTCCCGTCCGTTTTTGCTGACATAATATTCATGGGTTTTCAACGTAATCTGGGCTATCGCCGCCGGTTCTGTCTCTTTCCAACGGTTGCCGTAATGGATGCCGCCGATATTTTGAATTCTTTCGTGGGCCGCAAAATGATCGCCTCTTTTGTTAATGCAGCTAACTTGTTTCCTGATTGCCATAATATGCGTGTTTAAATTTGTTCAACGCATCAAAAGTATACCGGCAAAAAACACCGTCCTTACGGGAAACCGTAATCGGAAGAATTTATTTCAAATGATCCCCATGTCCTTGCAGAACGCGACCAGCTGTTCGTTTTTTGAGAAGTCCAGCGCCGTTTTCATCAGGCTGAGCCGTTTTTCGATGCTGCTTAAACTGGACGCCCCGGCCTGGTTTTGCTGCAAATAAGCCGGTATGTCTTTTTGAAGGGTGCCCCTGGCAAGCAGGGAAATAATCGTGATGTCAAAATCGGTGAAGTCGTGGGCGTTCTTTTGCGCAATCTCCTGCCGGACGCCGGCCGGAAAATACAGTTTATTGACGGCGATCTGAGCAAGCGCTTCTTTAAGGGCCTGCACATCACGGCGTGCCTTACGCACAAAGCCATTAATTCCCTGTTCCTTATAAAGCGATTCGATAACGGCAGCCCTGTGTTCCGCTGAAAAAACCAGCACCTTTAGGCCGGGCTGCGCCTGCCGGGCAGCAACGATCAGTTCGCGGCCGCCTGTGATCTGCGCCGGGCCGTCTTCCTCGAAGAAAAGATCGGTAATGAGCAGGTCAAAAGGCCCGCCATCACGAAGGCCGTTACGTATCCGCGTCAGGGCATGGTCGCAATAATAAGCGAATTGCGGGTTGACAATTCCCATATCCTCCAGCGATTTCCGCACGGAAATGCTGTCGCTTTCGTGGTCTTCGGCAACTAATACCCGGTCAAACATCATCATTCTTGTTAATAGGAACAGCGATTTGGATTTTCAGGCCTTTTGCCGCAACGGGCTCAAAGCTAATCGTGCCCCCGATATCTTTTATACGGGTTCCCGTATTTTTCAGCCCGTTCCCATACCTCAAATCTGCAGGAAGCCCGACCCCGTCATCCGTATAATAAAGATTTACCCAATTACCCTGCTGCGCAAACCGGACGGCAACATGCCGCGCCTGGCTGTGTTTTTTCATATTGACCAGGAGCTCCTGCAGGCTCGTTTCGAGCTCATATTTAACCCGCGGGGCAACCCTTATCCAAAGCGCTTGGTCGTTCTCGGCCAGGGCGACTTTTCTGCCGGGACTGCTATACGAAA
>Ga0134128_10009419_pt1 | contig 11717 bp, 8 predicted proteins | sample KB31754_FD_96462 | JGI IMG/M metagenome (GOLD analysis project Ga0134128, IMG submission 96462) | Terrestrial soil microbial communities with excess Nitrogen fertilizer from Kellogg Biological Station, Michigan, USA - KB3-175-4 | ecosystem: Environmental > Terrestrial > Soil > Unclassified ...
AATTGCTGATTGATAAGTTGAGCAAGACCAAAGCGAACGGAGAGTTCTTGTCGAATATGAGCGCGTTGTAAGTAGTGCACTCTCTAAATCTGTCTTGGATCCGTTCACAAATTATTGAACGGGAATAAAGCGCACAATTCCACTTGCGACTAAGTCCACCGACGGATCAAGTGTGTGTCCGCCGGAGCGTGCAGCTCCTAACAATGCTTGTAAGTCAAAAACAGCTACATAAGTTCGCTGGCGGTTCATGAGTAATCCCATGGCTTTTCCCGTGTTTGGGCTTACGTAAGCAGTGAGCCCATGAGGATCAAGCGGGATGGACCAAGGAAATCCCGAAGGATCACTAGGCATAACGCCCACCACCCAGTCAGTGATCGCGGGAGTTCCAGTTCCGGATGTAGAAGGTAGTTCGATTGCACCGAACGCGTTGTTGCCGAATTCATCTTCTAACAATCCAAGATGAGAACCGGGTGCAATGGTGATTCCTGTCGTTCCTGCACTAAAAGTAGAGAACTCGGGCAAATTCTGGAGCTGGTTTGGCGCGGTCCACGTTGCCGTCGCTGAACTTGTAGCCGGAGTAAAGCTGGCCTGCGTCAAATCGGTAACAAAAATATTGGAGGTATCCTCTTCGGTCGCTAGAGCCAGGCCCGTGGTGCAATCGATTGCGGCCGAATCATAGTCGGCAAAAGATGAAAGAGTTGTACCCATTCCCGCAAAACCATAAACCTACGGAGATGCAGGAAAGCTAATGTCAAATAATTGATAGTCTGCCTGGGTCCCGGCATCTTCGCTGGGCGAAAGCAAAAATCGCCGACTCAGTTTTCCTTCGGTTACTATCCCTGCCGCGAAACTTTCGGAAACATTCGGTCCGGCAACTCCCGGAGCATGAGTAAAAATGGGATCACTTAGGCTGTTTGTGCCTAAATCAAGCATCTGGAAACCGCTCGCAGCTCCGTTTGCCAGCGACATACTGATGATGGCACTGTTGATAGTAGGATCAATAGAGACGCCGCAATTGGCGCAAGCCCCCCCGCTACTTTGCAGCGCCCCTGACGCTGCGCTCGTCAATGTAGCTAACAATCCCTGACCTGCCAGCGTGTAGATATCTGAGTTGTTCGCTGTGCATACTGTTTCCCCTGTGGCGGGGTTGGAAGAACAGGAGTTAACTGGACTGGGAGTATTAATATGAGTTGCGGCGATGGATGTATCTTCAATCGGGACTAAATCAACCCCTGTATTAAGTTCCTGATAACTTCCGTCGGGAAGATATGCATCAACGTTGGAACCGTGCACCAATACTGCCATTGCGCCAGAAGGAACACACGATTTTGGCCCGGGCTTTGCCAGATAGAAATCCTGTAACTTTGACTGGCCAACACTCAATGTGAATTGAGCACTGCTGGGAATATATCCGAACTGGGACACCGACAATGAATATTGTGCCATCGGCGCAGCTATTGGATTAGAAAACATAAAGCTTCCGTCGCTTCCGGTGACCTGGTTAGGATTTCCTGAAAGTGGCCCAGCTAAAGAGACCAAGGCATTTGCAATTGGCTGGTTAGAAGACGCGTCGAATACCTTTCCTGAAATTGAAACTCCAAATACCGGCTGCCCGGTAGGAGGGCCTTCGGGCTCAAGAAAAAATGAATGGTCGAATACAGATGTAGCAACTATATTTTGCTCATTGACAGAACAATCCTTAAAGATATCTGTGTTGGAATAGCCGAGAGATAGATAGACGTCCAGCCCCAGCTCGCTTATATCAAAAGACCCTAAAGCAATATCGTGCGTTATCTTCGTGATTTTCTCTGCGCCACGGCCAAACGTTTTAGCCAATGTTCCAGGATCACTTCCGAGCGATTGGAAAAGCTTGATAATTCCGAACTTGGTCACATCTTCAAGTTTTCCTGAAATGGCATCCTGAGCAAGTTGAATTACCTTCGCTGGAATGTCTTGTTGAACTTGGCTAAAAGGTTCATCTGTACACTCAAAGTATTTCGATGTCGAGTAGTTCCACATCGCTCCCGTTAGAGAGGCGGGAATTGAGGATCCCGCATTGCTGAGATATTGAAAATTTGTAAGCGCCACAGAGATTGAAGTTGTTCCGCTCTGGCTATTGTGTTTTCGAATCTGAACCGATCCGTTGCTTGAAATGGTTGATGCCATGAAAATCTGCGGCGCATACTGTGCTGAAGGATCTGAATAACGAAACCGCTCTGATCGCCCTGCTGTAAAAGTGTGACCTCTATGCCGGAGAGAGGCTGTTGTGAGACGAGATCATTGACTTGCACTTGCAAATTAGCAGACCCGAATATTGCCATTCCATTACTGTCTGTAGCTACATTTGTTTCAAGCACTGCTGCCTGGGCTGGTGACGGAGTGGGTGGAGCAGGAGAGTTTATTGGTCGGTGAAATATCGCCGCCGCCTCCTCCACCGCAAGCGGATAATATGATTGCCAGACTACAGACAAGTGCCAGAAATGTATTTCGTTGCGATTTCATAGGTTTTACCTTTTAACGATCACAGTGCCAGCTAATCGGTCGCCAATGCGGGAACCATTGCTAAGCACAAGAATTCCTTCGACGAATACAATTATTCCCGTGACTGACGGGCCCAGGAAATATCCAAGAAGAGGAATTAGCAACAAAGCGGGGCCAACCATCAAAGGAAGATTTCGCAACACACGTGCACCGGCAGGAGCAGGCCTGCCGTCCAGCATGACAATGCGTGTTCCTAGCAATAACTTGCCCAGACTGACTCCGAACACGTCGCGTAAAAGCCAGTAGGGAGTTAGCAATAATCCAGCCAGGATCGGCCCTGCGATTGGTATCAGACCCACAAGCGCAAGAAATATTGCGGGAATTACATCAATGAAATAGCCTGCTACTCGTACCCATTTGTCTGCCGCGATTTGGCCTGTAGGCAGCCTAACCGCGGCTGTACTTGACGTACTCATAAATTATTTCCTTACAAATCCTTCAAAATCTCCGCGCGCTTCTCGTCATATTCTTTTTTATTTATGAGACCTTGCTTGTAGAGCCGATCCAGTTTTTTGAGGCGCTCTTCTACAGTTGGAGTTCCGGCAGCCGCAGTAGTCGCTGTAACCTTGGCGGGAGCTTCTGGCGTCTGCTTGTTTGCGGTGTCGGGAGGACTAGAAGGGCTCGCGTTTGGCGCTCCTCCGGCATTGATGGGCGGTGGCGCTGGAATCTGGGCCAGCCGCGCCTCATATCCTTTACCTGTGCATCTCCTGCTTTGGCGGCACTGCAACTGGTAGATGCGCTGGCTACGGCCTCGGCCCCTTTGCCATCCATCGCGCTGGCAAAGAGAGTGCTTGCCACGTCATAATCATGGTGCAAGCAATGCAGCAGGCCGGCGTCATAGTAGGCGCGCGCCAGCGACTTGTCTTTTTTGTGCCCCGACTTGCATTGGTTGAGTTCGCTATCCATCATGCGCAACGCCCCGTCGCGATCTCCGTTTTTGTGAATTTCATACACTTGTTTCAAGCCACAATCCTTGTCGTCATAAAAAATAAGATTGGCGACATTGGCCGAAGGAAAGAACATGGCATTTACCTGTGCGCCCACTTCCTGCAAAGCTGTATCTTTGAGCTCGTCAACTGGTGGAAATTCAGGGATGCCAGTCGCAGACTGGTTATCACGTTGCGGTTTTGCTTCGAAATTATGGGAACCTAATACCTGGCCTGTTGTGAGATCTACTACGCGGACCGACCCTTCCAGCGCATACCGGGTCCTCGAAATATTTATATGTGTGATGGTGCCATTAAAGTTTTTTTGGTCGCTGTAAAGATGCTGTTGATCCGGGCTGCAATTGTCCACGTTGACGATAATCAAGGCGCTCGGACCGAGAATCTTTCCCAGTTGCGCGGCGCTGCCCGCGTCGGCGTACATGGTGCGGTTGAAGTTGTGCTCCGCCATGAGCTGGTCCAAAGCCTGACGTTCGATCACGTCTAGTTGGTGCTGTTGAAAATCAGGCAGAATCATCCGGTCAATCAACTCCCCACCGAGATTGGCGCAACTTCCTCCTGTTTGCCCGAAGGCAACGCGTCTTACGGTCAAGCCGAATTGGGGAGGATGCATAACGGAAAGCTGGACAGTTTTGCTCGCGCCCCACTTGATGAATTGCGCATAGGTGACGGCCGAGAATGCCATAATCGTCCCCAGTAGAATTATGCATCGAGTTCTTGACATGTATCTGTCCTTTCGCTGAGATAAACATCGCCAAACGATATTGTTGTCGAGACCTGTGCCTCGGCGGCTAAGGTCAGAAGACATGTTTTCCTTGGATTGAGAGTATTTCGGGGGCCCGGTAACTTACTTACAACAATAAAAAAGACGAGTAAAGGTAACCCTTGCCCGTCTGTTCGTCAAGAATTTTTACTGGGATTTGACAATAGAGCAAGATATTGCAGATTTACGCAATTTTATTGCTAGTAAATTGCTTAGCGTTGATCCACCACATACACCTTGCCCGGTCCTGCCGTCTGAACGTTGTTCTTTTCAAATGCTTCCTTAATGCGGCGGCGCAACTCGCGGCTTACGGGATACTGCTTGGTAGGGCGCGTTTTGACCAGCATCAAATATTCCGCTTCGCCATTGCCGATGCGGTCGATTCCCGGCACCTGGATATCACTGACAATGTCGTTGGCATACGCCGGATCGTGACGGACGTCTTCGCCGACTTTTTGCAATAAGCCCACAATTTTTTCGCTCGATTCACCGTAGGCGACGACCACGTGCAATGAAAGTTGCGACCAATCCCGCGTCGTATTCGACACAATCTGAATCGCGCTGTTGGGAACGGTATGCACTGTGCCATCGTCATCGCGCAGGACTGTGTTGCGCAGGCTCATGGCTTCCACCACGCCTTTCACTCCGGCGATGCGGACGGTATCGCCGATATCGTACTGGTTTTCCAGCAGTATGAAAAAGCCGTTGATGAAATCATGCACCAAGGTTTGCGCGCCGAAGCCGATGGCCAGACCTGCAATTCCGGCGCTGGCCAGCAATGGACCCAGATTCAATCCGAGAAAAGAGAGCACCTCAAGCGCAGCGACAAAAATGATTATGAAAACGCCGACACTGGTAATGACGCTGGCCAGGGTGTGCACCTGTTGTGCGCGCACTCCGGTGGGGAGCTTGCGTGTTTGGATGGCCGCGATTTTTTTTGTTACCAGGCGGAGGATGCGGACCAATATGAAAGAGGCGATGATGACCAGAACAATCTTCGGTGCCTGGTAACGGACGAAATCGAGGCTGTCTGCGCGCCAGCCATGCAAGAGAGAAGGGAGGTCCCATTTTTCCGGTGCGGGAGGATTTGCCAGGAGGTAGGCCATTGCAAACCAAGATTATAGCAATGACCGCCAGCAGGGCCGCTCAGGCGGGCATCTATAATAAACATAATCTGCCGCTTGAGGTTACAAGTGCGAATCCATGTTGTGTGCCTTTGCGCCTTGGTATTAGGGGCCGCTTTTTTACTTCCGTCCAAAACATTCAGTCAAGGGGAGCCACCCCAGCAGCCATCTTTCCCTTCGCAGTCGGGAGCGGTACAGACCGAAACAACGCCTGTCGAAAGCGAGGAGCGGCATCGCATTATGGAAAAAATGCAGAAGATGGCCAACAAGAAGCGCGAGGCCGACCTGAAACGCGATACTGACCGTTTACTGCAACTGGCTACAGAACTTAAGGCCTCGGTGGACAAGAGCGATGAAAATATTCTTTCGCTGGATGTGATTAAAAAGGCAGACCAGATTGAAAAGCTGGCGCATAGCGTAAAGGAAAAGATGAAAGCGAATTAAGGTAAAAAATTATTTAAGACCAACCAGAAAGCGTAAAGTTGAATCAAGTAAGGGTGGCGCGGTCCTTTATCAAAGTTCTGGTGGCCTTACTGCTGGTATGGATGCTGATCATTGTCATCCTGCCGGCAGTGGATATTCCTAATACGGTTTTGCCGAAAGACGCCGGAGGTATTTTCCTGGCCCTGCTGTTTGGGATCTGTGCTTTGGCAGATTTTCTTTGCCAGATGCCTCTTGCGAGATTTACCGACGGGAGAAAGCTGATATCCCGTCGCGATGGTTGTAAAATGCCCGGCTTTACTTGTGTTCGCCTCTGCTGATTAATCGGCATCTGCGCCTTTCAAACCAAAAATCGCGCCTTTCAAACCAAAAATCGAGTGTGGTATCTGCTCCTTTACGAAGGAAGGTGCCGTTCTTCATTCACGCCAAGGAGATCAATGAATCGCAAGCAAGTAGTGCAAGCATGGGGACGGATCCTCGCCGGATACCAGCCCTTCCTTTCCGTCGAAATCACACGCGAGTGTCCGCTGCGCTGCCCCGGCTGTTACGCGTACGAAGAAGCGCATTTGGGCGGCGCAGTCAATTTGCGCCAATTGGCGGATTACAAAGGCGATAGATTGGTTCAAGAAGTGCTGGAACTGGTCGCGCGGGAGCGGTCCATGCATGTTTCCATTGTTGGCGGCGACCCGCTGGTCCGCTACCGTGAACTCCAGGAACTGTTGCCGAAACTTGTCGAACAAGGCATTCATGTGCAACTTGTTACCAGCGCATTCCGCCCTCTTCCTTCGGAATGGGCGAGTTTGCCCAATCTCGATATCGTTGTGTCCATTGATGGATTGCAACCTGAGCACGATGCCCGTCGAAAGCCAGCTACATACGACCGCATTCTAAACAACATCGTGGGCCAGCGCGTGACCATCCACTGCACAGTTACGGCGCAATTGCTGCGCCAGGCGGATTATCTGGAGCGATTTCTGCAATATTGGAACTTAGTGCCCGAAGCAAAGCGCGTATGGATCAGCATCTTTACCCCACAGCGAGGCGCGGTGGCGGAAGAAATCCTTTCGCGCCGCCAATACAAATTCGTAGTGGAGGAACTGCTCAGGCTCCGGCCGCTTTATCCAAAATTAGACATGCGGGAAAATACGATCCGCCAGTTTCTCGATCCTCCTGCTTCTCCGCGAGACTGCATTTTTGCGCGCTCGACGCATTCCATCTCAGCGGATCTGAAAACCAACATCCAACCGTGCCAGTTTGGAGGCAATCCCGACTGTTCGAAATGCGGGTGCGTCGCTTCCATGGGTTTGGCCGATCTCGGGCACCACAAGTTGTTTAATCTCGTCGAGCTGGGGAGTTTGTTGAAGATCTCCGAAAAAGTAGGCAAGGTATTCGCCAATTCCCGGGCGGCATAACGGAATCTAAATCAGAAAAAATACGAGGCGATTTCCGCCTCGCATTTTTTTGCGCAGATGAACAAACTCAATCGGCAGCTGCCGAGGCTCCTGCCGGAGTTTTCTGCTCCGTCGCAATGCGCATTCCGAAGAATGATTTGTAGACGAAGAAGAAGGAAACCAGGAAGAAAATCAGCGCGAGAATGTTGCTCAAGCCTGATCCATGCTGGGCGGTAAGGGTCACCGCCAATTCAACTGCCAGCAGGCCAAACAACGTAGTGAACTTGATGACCGGGTTGAGCGCGACGGACGAAGTGTCTTTAAATGGATCGCCGACGGTATCACCGACAACCGTGGCATCGTGCAAAGGTGTCCCTTTTTGCTTCAACTCGACTTCTACAATCTTCTTCGCATTGTCCCACGCGCCGCCTGCATTGGCCATGAAGATGGCCTGATACAAGCCGAAGATGGCGATGGAAATTAAATATCCAATGAAGAAGAACGGTTCAATGAATGCGAAGGCCAATGTGGCGAAGAATACCGCGAGGAAGATAGTCAGCATTCCGCGCTGCGCATAAGTGGTACAGATGGCAACGACCTTCTTGCTGTCTTCCACCGACGCCTTCTCGACGCCTTCCAACCGGATGTTCGCCTTAATGAACTCAACCGCGCGATAAGCGCCCGTAGTGACCGCCTGCGTCGAAGCGCCGGTAAACCAGTAAATCATGGCTCCGCCGGTGATCAAACCGAGCACGAAGGGGGCATGGAGTAGTGACAGCTTATCAACATTCGCCGTGAGTCCATCGGTGAGCGCAATAATGATGGAAAATATCATGGTGGTTGCGCCCACTACCGCGGTGCCAATGAGCACGGGTTTAGCGGTCGCCTTGAACGTGTTGCCGGCGCCGTCATTGGCCTCCAGCAGATACTTGGCCCGTTCAAAATTCACATCCACTTTGTAGTCCCGCTTGAGTTCCCCTTCGATGCCGGGGATATTTTCGATCAGCGAAAGTTCATAGATGGATTGAGCATTGTCGGTAACAGGTCCGTAAGAATCCACAGCAATGGTGACGGGCCCCATGCCGAGAAAGCCAAAAGCAACCAGCCCAAAGGCAAATACCGGCGCGGCGATCATCAACGCGCTCAGGCCCATCGTGCTCACGTAATACCCTACGGCCATCAGCACAACCATCGTCAGTCCCAGATAATAGGCCGAAAAATTTCCCGCCACGAAACCAGAAAGAATTCCCAGTGAAGCTCCGCCTTCCTGGGCAGAACTCACCACTTCCTTCACGTGGCGCGATTCGGTAGAAGTGAAGACCTTCACGAGTTCGGGAATGACCGCGCCGGCCAGCGTGCCGCAAGAGATGATGGTTGCGAGCTTCCACCATTGCGTGGAATCGTCGCCCAGCCTGGGAATGATGTAGTACGAAATGAGATAGGTAAGAGCGATGGAAACGAAAGAAGTGATCCACACCAGCGAAGTGAGTGGCGATTCAAAATTCATCTCGCTGCTGTTGGCGTATTTGCTCTTGGCAATCGCTCCATTTACGAAATAAGCCACGGCGCTGGCCACCAGCATGGCGACGCGCATGACAAAAATCCACACCAGCAATTGCACCTGTACGGCCGGGCTTTTTACGCCAAGCAGAATGAATGCAATGAGCGCGACGCCGGTGACGCCGTAAGTTTCAAAGCCGTCTGCGGAGGGGCCGACAGAATCTCCGGCATTGTCGCCAGTGCAATCGGCAATGACGCCGGGGTTGCGCGCATCGTCTTCTTTGATTTTGAAAACAATCTTCATCAGGTCAGAGCCGATATCGGCAATTTTGGTGAAGATGCCGCCGGCAATACGCAGCGCTGCCGCACCCAGCGATTCTCCGATGGCGAAGCCGATGAAACATGGCCCCGCATAATCTCCGGGAACGTAGAGCAGAATGATGAGCATCATCAGCAGCTCGACGCTGATAAGCATCATGCCAATGCTCATGCCGGCAGAGAGCGGAATGCGGTACAGGGGATAGGGTTTCCCGCCAAGGCTGGCAAAGGCGGTACGGGAGTTGGCGAAGGTATTCACGCGAATCCCGAACCAAGCCACGCCATAGCTCCCGGCGATACCCAAGAGGCTAAATGCAAGAATAATGGGCAAAGTAACGGCAATTGGTTTCCCTGCGACCGGGGCGAGCACGCCGAAATAAAGAATGATAATGACCGCGATGAACAGCCACAGGAACAGCAGAAACTTACCCTGATTAACGAGGTAGGTCTTGCAAGTCTCGTAAATCAGCTCCGACATTTCGCGCATGGAGCGATGCACGGGAAGGTTTTTAAGCCGGGTGTAGATGGCCAGACCAAAGCCCAAGCCAAAAATACAGAACGCAATCCCGATCACCAGCAGGTTGTGGCCATTCATCCCCAGAAATGAAACTTGGGTAAGATCAGGAAGCTTCAAATTAGCTTCGCCGGTCACAGCTTCCTTTGCGGGCTGCGCCATGGCTGAGGCGCCCAGAAACAGGATGGCAAGCAGGGGAGCAAAGAACTTCACGAAACCGCATCGCAGCGACGCAAACGTGGCGTGCCAGGTGCGCATAGGGAATCCTCCGGAATTTTTGAGACTCAGGGTAAATACGTGTTTTGGTACTGTCCACCAGCATCGGTACATTCGGGCCTCAGATGCAAAGCCCGGTCTACATGTTTGCTGGAATTCCGAACACGCTTCCACTACACGGCTTCAACAGGGGTGTTCAGCTTGGCCGCGTCGGATTCTTAATAGCTTTGCCCCCCATTGCGTTGAAAAAAGCGCGCAATGCGATAGCGAAACGCATTTTTATAGCATGTTACCCTAACGGGGTCAAACGAAGGTGTGGCGCGCTGTACTTTGCTGGCTAAATGGTGTTTTGCCGGAAACCAGCACGGATAATGGATTTTTCGGTGATCCCCACGCTACACATCAATGGCTACAACTTCATGGTCGAGAATGGATGGAATCGCTATTGTGATTTCCTGGCCAGCGCCCTGTATGCGGACGCTTTTTTCAGCTACCAACAGATGAGCTGCTTTTGCCTGCATTCCTTGGGGAAGGCGAACTTTGACCTTCTGTTCTCCTACAGGGAAGAAATCGCGGAAGGGGCCTTTCATCGCCATTGGATTTGTAAGGTTCACAAGGTGAACGACGATGGAATCGTCGTTGCGCCAGGCCGTCACATCGAGAAAACCCGGGCCCTCCACTTCAAAAGGCGGTGCCTCATTGGTCGCCCATTCGACTGTGTTGCGCAATATTTTCAAGTGGTCCACGCACAATACCTCCCAGAACGTGCGGTCAATGTCCCAGGGAAAATAAGCGACGCGGCCGCCGCCATGCGCTCCGAGATCGCGAAGGTATAGCTCAGAGATATCGGTCCTGGGGTAGCGCGGATAGACCTTCTCCATGGGCAGGTCGGGATAGCTTGGAATCAGAGTCAGCGGCACTTCGGAAAATCTTTCTGCCGGCGCAACTTCCAGGCGGGAGACGCCATTCACCACACGCGGCGCGTCTTCAAGACCCCGCAATATTGGATGGTTGGTCTGATGTTCCAGGCGAATGTAGGAATTCATCATTGGTCCCTGGCTGCGGCCGGTCCAGTTCGCAGCGAAGAGATCTGCAAGGCCGAAATTTGAGCGGCGAACGCCCCATTCATCGTAGAGGCTGGTTTCGTAAGTTGCGATAAGGCTGCCGCCCCTGTTTACAAATGCCCGAAGCTGGTCGCATTGCGCGTTACTCAAGGCGGCAATGTTGGGAAGAATAAGCGTTTTGAACTGGCTTATGTGAGCAGAATCGAGCAGGCGGTCATGCGCCATCTCGAACGGAATGCGTGATTCCACCAATGCCTGATACCAACCGAGCGCGTAATCCTCCACCTTCGGGCGCGCATTCGTGCCGCCATAAAACCATGCGGTTTGCTGCGAGTAAACGAGCGCCACGCGGGCGACCGGCGCCTGATGCTGCAAATAGCGGTTGTTCTTGTCCGTCCATTGATAAAGGTCTTCTATTCCTTTGAGCCAGCGCGGATCATGCAATGTCGCGCTGAATTTACTTAGCCATGGACGCATGCCGTTGGCGATGGCATCAAGCACCCAGATGCGGATTTCCGCAGGGCTTTGCACGCTGTCTTTCCAGCGGTAAGCCTCTTCCAGCCCGACGCCAAATAAACCTGCGACGGGTTTCGTCCCTGCTGTGGCGCGGTATTCCTTGGCGGTCTTTCCAAATGACCACGGCGCGGTAACTCCATGGCGGTCCTGGCGGTCGGCGACGAGCATGGGAACTTTTTCACTGATCTGCAATGCATCGAGTGTAATGAGCGCTCCGCTTCCATTGTTCGGAATGGCGCATGCTGCCGGGTTGATAGCGCGAATCTCGCGGTCCCAAAGGTCTAAGAGCTGCATGAGCCGCCGTTGCCGCCAAAGAATGTAAGCGCGCCGCGCGGGGTCCTGCGGATCGTCAGTTCTGGGCAAATCGAAGCCCGAGGCAGCTTTG
>Ga0134128_10009420_pt1 | contig 11715 bp, 7 predicted proteins | sample KB31754_FD_96462 | JGI IMG/M metagenome (GOLD analysis project Ga0134128, IMG submission 96462) | Terrestrial soil microbial communities with excess Nitrogen fertilizer from Kellogg Biological Station, Michigan, USA - KB3-175-4 | ecosystem: Environmental > Terrestrial > Soil > Unclassified ...
CGTGCTCGATGGCCGCATCATCAGCGTGACGGACGTGCCGCCGACGCTGACCGTGCTCGACTACCTGCGCGAGCACCTGGGCCGTTGCGGCACCAAGGAAGGCTGCGCCGAAGGCGACTGCGGCGCCTGCACGGTCGTGCTCGGCGAACTCGACGACGGCGGTCACGTACGTTATCGCGCGATCAATTCCTGCATCCGTTTCCTGGCAACGATCGACGGCAAGGAACTGGTGACGGTCGAGAGTCTGGCCGGCAATGACGGCGCCCTGCATCCCGTACAACGGGCCATGGTCGACCGCCACGCTTCGCAGTGCGGCTTCTGCACGCCCGGCTTCGTGATGTCGTTGCTTGCGCTGTATCTTGAAAATACCGCGCCGCGGCGCGAGGACGTGATCGAGTGCCTGGCCGGCAACCTGTGCCGCTGCACCGGCTACCGGCCGATCATCGATGCCGGCTGCTCGATGGGAGCATATCCAGAACCGGCGCGCTGGAGCCGTGCCGATGCGGCGCTTGCCGCCCGCGCCGCGCTGCTGCATTCGATACAACGCACGGACGCGTTGCGACTGCCCGGCTTCGTGGCGCCGCGCAACGTCGACGAGCTCGTCGCTGCACTCGCCATCGAGCCGCAGTCGCTGCTGCTTGCCGGCGGAACCGATGTCGGCCTTTGGGTCACCAAACACCTGCGCGATCTCGCGCCGATCGTCTACCTGGGCGAAGTCGCCGAACTGCGCCAGATCGAAATGGACGAAGGCTTCCTGCTGATCGGCGCCGCCGTTTCGCTGACCGACGCGTGGCGCGCCATCATCGGGCGGCATCCTGAGCTCACCGAGCTTGCCGCGCGCTTTGCTTCGCCGCCGGTGCGCAACTCCGGCACGCTGTGCGGAAACATCGCCAACGGCTCGCCGATCGGCGATGCGATGCCGGCGTTGATCGCGCTCGGCGCGCGCATCGAGTTGCGACGCGACGGTGGTGTGCGAGACATGCCGCTCGAGGACTTCTATCTCGGCTACCAGCATACGGCGCTCGAGGTGGGCGAATTCGTCGCCGCAGTGATTGTTCCGGCGCGCGATGCGGAGGTTGCGCTGGCCAGCTACAAATGGTCCAAGCGCATCGACCAGGACATCTCGGCCGTGTGCGCCGCATTTGCCGTGCGTATCGACGACGGCCGTGTCGCCTCGGCGCGTATCGCCTACGGCGGCATGGCAGCCGTGCCGGCGCGGGCACGGCACGCCGAAGCGGTGCTGGTCGGCCAGCCGTGGCGGCAGGACACGATCGAAGCGGCGGGTGCGGCACTGGCCCGAGATTTCACCCCGATCAGCGACATGCGCGCCAGCGCCGACTACCGCATGCGCGCCGCCGCCCGGATGCTGCAGCGCTTCTTCCTCGAACGTTCGGCCTCGGCGCCGCTGCTGCGCACCGCGCAGGTGCAGGTCGCATGAACAGGGCCCGGCGGCGGCGGCCCACGGATACGACCACCGGCGTCGGTGCGCCGCTGCGCCACGAAAGCGCGCATCTGCACGTCACCGGAGCTGCAACCTACACCGACGATATTGCGGTCCCGGCCGACACGCTGCACGCCGCGTTCGGCATCAGTCCGATCGCGCATGGCCGTGTCGTCGAGCTGGATCTGGCGAGGGTCGCCGCTTCGCCTGGAGTTGTTGCAATCGCGACGGCGGCGGACGTTCCGGGCGAAAACAACTACGGCGGCATCCTGCACGACGATCCGATCTTCGCCGACGCCGAGGTGCAGTATGCGGGCCAGCCCCTGTTCGCCGTCGCCGCCACCTCACGCGCCGCCGCGCGGCGCGCGGTGCTGCGCGCGAACCTGCGCTTCGACGAGTTGCCGGCGCTGCTCGACGTGCGCAGCGCGCTCGCCGCGGGCAGTTTCGTCGTGCCGTCCAAGAGCCTCGTGCGCGGCGACGCCGCCGCAGCAATCGAGGCGGCGCCGCACCGGCTTGCCGGCAGCGTGACGATGGGCGGCCAGGATCACTTCTATCTCGAAGGCCAGGTCGCGCTCGCGCTGCCGCAGGAAGACGACACGCTGCAGGTGCATTGCACGACCCAGCATCCGACCGAGGTGCAGAACATCGTCGCCCACGCGCTGGGCCTGAGCGCACACGCGGTCGGCGTGCAGTGCCGGCGCATGGGCGGCGCGTTCGGCGGCAAGGAGAGCCAGCCGGCACTGATCGCGGCGGCCGCGGCGATCCTCGCGCGCAAGACGCGGCGACCGGTCAAGCTGCGCCTCGACCGCGATGCCGACATGCTGATCACCGGCAAACGCCACGACTTCGTCGCGGACTACGAGGCCGGTTTCGACGGCGCCGGCCGCCTGCTCGGCCTGAAGGTCATGCTCGCCGCGGGTTGCGGCTACTCGGCCGACCTGTCCGGACCGGTCGTCGACCGCGCCATGTGCCACGTCGACAACGCCTACTTCCTCGAGCACGTCGAGATCGTCGCGCACCACTGCCGCACGCACACCGTGTCGAACACGGCATTCCGCGGATTCGGCGGCCCGCAGGGAATGCTCGTGATCGAGCGCGTCCTCGACGACATCGCGCGCACGCTGGGGCTCGATCCGCTCGACGTCCGCCGCATCAACTACTACGGCGTCGGCGTGCGCGACACCACACCGTATGGCCAGCGCGTAGAAGACAACGTACTCGACACGATCACCGACCAGCTGCTGGCGAGCAGCGACTACCGGGCGCGCCGCGCCGCGCTGGTCGCGTGGAACCGCGCCAGCCCGGTGGTCAAGCGTGGCATCGCGCTGACCCCGGTCAAGTTCGGCATCTCGTTCAATGCCGCGCACTTCAACCAGGCCGGCGCGCTCGTCCACATCTATACCGACGGCACCGTGCTGCTGAACCACGGCGGCACCGAAATGGGCCAGGGCCTGTTCACAAAGGTCGCCCAGGTCGTCGCCAACGAACTCGGTTTGCCGTTGTCAGCGGTGCGCACCTCGGCCACCGACACGGCCAAGGTGCCGAACACGTCGGCAACCGCCGCATCGTCCGGTGCCGACCTCAACGGCAAGGCGGCGCAGGCCGCCGCGCGCACGCTGCGTGAGCGCCTGGTCGCGCATGCCTGCACGAAGCATGGCGTGTCGCCCGGCGAAGTGGTCTTCGGCGGCGGCCGCGTCCATATCGGCAAGCACGACATGGCATTCAGGGAACTGGTCGGCGACGCGTATCTTGCGCGCGTGCAATTGTCGAGCACGGGTTTCTATTCGACGCCGAAGATCCATTGGGATCGCAGCCGGTTCAATGGCCGCCCGTTCTTCTATTTCGCCTATGGCGCGGCGGTGTCGGAAGTCGCGGTCGACACGCTCAGCGGTGAGACGCAGCTGCTGCGCGTGGACATCCTGCACGACGTTGGCGTGTCGCTGAATCCGGCGATCGACCTGGGCCAGATCGAGGGCGGCTTCCTGCAGGGCGTCGGCTGGCTGACCAGCGAAGAGCTGCGCTGGAACGCAAGGGGCCAGCTGCAGACGCACGCGCCGTCGACCTACAAGATCCCGAGCGTGCGCGACTGGCCGCTGCAGGCGAACATCCGCATGCTCGAGCACGAACCGAACCGCGAGGACACGATCCATCGCTCCAAGGCCGTCGGCGAGCCGCCGCTGATGCTGTGCATTTCGACGTTCCTCGCGATCCGCGACGCGATCGCGGCCTGCGCGCCCGATGCGCGCGAACTGCCGGACCTGCGCGCGCCGGCGACCCCCGAAGCGGTGCTGAGCGCGATCGACCGGCTCGACTTCCGCGCACTGCCGGCGCCGGAACCCGGCAAGAACCGCCGCCGGACCGATCGTCCGGGCATCCGCATCGGCGTCACGTGACCGCTTACCTGTTCGACATCGCCAGCCTGCTCGGCCGCTGGCTGCATCTGGTCACCGGCATCGCCTGGATCGGCGCATCGTTCTACTTCGTCTGGCTCGACAACAGCCTGCTGCCGCCGCGACGCCGGGAGTTGATCGACGCCGGCGTCGGCGGGGAAGTCTGGGCCGTGCACGGCGGCGGTTTCTACAATGCGCAAAAGTACAGGATCGCTCCGGGCGGGTTGCCCGAGTCGCTGCACTGGTTCTACTGGGAAGCGTATTCGACCTGGCTGTCGGGCTTCTTCCTTCTCTGCCTGCTGTACTTCGGCCAGGCCGAGGTCTACCTGATCGATCCGTCGGTCGTCGCGCTCAGCAAGCCGGCCGCGATCGCCATCGCGCTGGCGTTTCTCGCTGCAGGGTGGCTCGCGTACGACCTGCTCTGCCGCTCGCTGTTCGCGCGCGACGAGCGCGTGCTCGCGCTCGCCATCGCCGTGTTGTGCTCGGCCGCGGCGTTCGGCCTCTGCGCGCTGTTCAGCGGTCGCGGCGCCTACGTCCTGTTTGGTGCGATGCTCGGCACGATCATGGTCGCGAACGTGTTCTTCGTGATCATTCCCGGCCAGCGCGAACTGGTTCGCGCCAAGACTGAAGGACGCGCGCCCGACCCGGTCCATGGCGTGCGCGGCAAGCAGCGTTCGGTGCACAACACGTATTTCACGCTGCCGGTGCTGTTCGCGATGATCAGCAACCACTACGCGCTCACCTATGGCGCGCGGCACAGCGCGCTCGTGCTGATTGCGATGAGCCTGGCCGGCGCCTGCATCCGCGCCTGGTTCGTCGCGCGCCACAAGGCGCACGAGCGCGGCGGGCGCACTTCGCCGATGGCGCTCGTCATCGGCCTGCTGTTGCTCGCGGGCGTCGGCGTCGCACTGGCGCCGGCCGGCCGCGCGATTCCGTCGCCGACCGCCGCCGGTGATCGCGCGGCGGCCGAAGCGCGCTTTGCCGCGATTCGGCAGATCGTGCAACAGCGCTGCGTGCCATGCCATTCCGCCACGCCGGTCCTCGCCGGCTTCAACACCGCGCCCAACGGCGTGCTGCTCGACACACCCGAGCGCCTGCTGGCACACACGGTGCAGATGCAGACGCAACTGAGCACCGGCGTCATGCCGATCGGCAACCTGACCCACATGACCGATGGCGAACGCCAGCAGATGATCGCGTGGCTCATCGACGGAGCGCCGCACTGATGGCGAACGAGTATCCGCGCGACCTGGTCGGCTACGGCCGCTCGCCGCCGCACCCGCGCTGGCCAAACGGCGCACGCGTCGCGCTGCAGTTCGTCCTCAATCACGAGGAGGGCGCCGAGAACAGCGTGCTGCATGGAGACACGGGATCGGAGACCTTCCTCTCGGAGATCATCGGCGCGCAGCCGTTTGCCATGCGCCACATGAGCATGGAATCGCTGTACGAATACGGCACGCGCGCCGGCCTGTGGCGCGTGCTGCGCGCGTTCGAGTCGCGCCGGCTGCCATTGACGATCTTCGCCGTTGCGCAGGCCCTGCAACGGCACGCCGAGGCGCTCGCGGCCTATCGCGAACTGGGTCACGAGGTCGCCTGCCACGGCCTGCGCTGGATCAGCTACCAGAATATCGACGCCGCGACCGAACGCGCGCACATTGCCGAAGCGACCGCGATCCTCACGCAATTGTGCGGCGAAGCGCCGCTCGGCTGGTACACGGGGCGCGACAGCCCCAACACGCGGCGCCTCGTCGTCGAACACGGCGGCTATCTGTACGACTCGGATTCGTACGCGGACGATCTGCCGTACTGGACCGAAGTTCCGCCCGAAGGCATCGGCGGGCCACGCCGCATGCCGCACCTCGTCGTGCCCTACGCGCTCGACAGCAACGACATGCGCTTTGCCGCCGCGCAGGGTTTCAATTCCGGTACGCAGTTCTTCGACTACCTCAGGGACGCCTTCGACGTGCTCTATCGCGAAGGCGATCCGGCCGGCCTCGACGCGCCGAAGATGCTTTCGATCGGGCTGCACGCGCGCCTGGCCGGACGGCCGGCGCGCATCGCCGCGCTCGAACGCTTTCTCGATCACGTGCTCGCGCACGACCGCGTCTGGATCTGCCGCCGCATCGACATCGCCCGGCACTGGCTTGCAGTGCACCCGTTTGGCCCCGAAGAGAAGCCGCACGCGTGATGATCGACCTGCAGCAGCTCAACGCGGCATCGGCGGAACGATTTACGGCGCTGCTCGATGGCATCTTCGAACATTCGCCGTGGGTAGCCGAGCGCGCGGCCGCCTCGCGGCCGTTTTCGTCGCGCGAGGATCTGCACGCGGCACTCGTCGCCGTCATCGACGCCGCGCCGCGCTCGGAGCAGCTCGCCCTGATCCGCGCTCATCCCGAACTGGCCGGACGCGCCGCGATCCGCCAGCAACTGACGGCCGAGTCGACGCGCGAACAGGCCGGCGCCGGCCTCGATGCCTGCACGCCGCAGGAATTCGCGCGCCTGCAGCAGCTCAACACGGCCTACGATGCCCGTTTCGGCTTTCCTTTCATACTCGCGGTGCGCGGCCACGACCGTACCTCGATCATCGCCGCGCTCGCGCAACGCCTCACGAACAGTGTCGACGCGGAACGTCGTGAAGCGCTGGCGCAGGTCGGGCGCATCGCCGCGTTTCGCCTGGCCGAGCGCGTCAGCGTCGGCGCCGGTGCGCAGATCATGGCGATGCACGATCGGCTGGCCGCGTACAGCGACGATCCGGCCAGCCTGACCTGCACTTACCTGCGCCCCGCGCATCGCGCCACGGCACAGACAATCCGCGACTGGATGCTCGGTGCGGGCCTCGACGTGCAGATCGACGCGGTCGGCAACGTGGTCGGGCGCTGGCGCTGCGGCGAAGGTGATGCAAAAACCCTGATTACCGGTTCGCACTACGATACGGTAATCGACGCCGGACGCTACGACGGGCGCCTGGGCATCCTGCTGCCGATCGTCTGCGTCGTCGAAATGCGCCAGCGCGGTCTTGCACTGCCGTACGATCTGGAGATCGTCGCCTTCGCCGAAGAGGAAGGCGTTCGTTTCAAATCGACCTTCCTCGGCAGCAGCGCCCTCGCCGGCAGCTTCGACACGCGCGTGCTGGACAACACCGACAACGACGGCGTGACGATGCGCGCGGCGATGCGCACAGCCGGCCTCGATCCGGCGGGGATCGACACGCTCGCCCGCGATCCGTCGAACCTTGCCGGCTACGTCGAGGTGCACATCGAGCAGGGACCGGTGCTGCTCGATGGCGGCAAGCCGCTCGGCGTCGTGACGTCGATCGCCGGCAGCGTGCGCATGCTGGTGACGGTCGAGGGGCTTGCCGGCCACGCCGGCACCGTGCCGATGGCGTTGCGTCGCGATGCGGCCGCGGCCGCGGCCGAGATCGTGCTCGCGGTCGAGCAGCGTTGCAACGGCCAGTCCGGCCTCGTAGGCACCGTCGGCAAGCTCGACGTGCCGAACGGTGCGATCAACGTCATTCCAGGCCGCTGCGAACTGAGCATCGACGTTCGCGCGGCCGACGATGCGGTGCGCGACGCTGCGCTTGCCGACGTGCTTGCACGGATCGAACAGATCACCGTTCGACGCCGGGTACGCGCCGACGTGCGCCGCGTCCTCCAGGCCGCATGCGCGCCATGCTCGACGGACATGCAGGCAAAGCTGGCCGCAGCGATCACGCGCACGACCGGTGAACCGGCACCGCTGCATCTGCCGAGCGGCGCCGGCCACGACGCGATGAAGATGGCGACGATAACGCCGATCGGCATGCTGTTCGTGCGCTGCGGCAACGGCGGCATCAGCCATCATCCGGACGAGACCCTCGACGTCGCGGATGCCGACACCGCCGCACGCGTTTTCATCGAATTCCTGCTCGCCTTCCAGACACTATCCCGATGACAAATTCCGCCGCAAACTCCAACGCCGTCAGTCGCCTGGTCGATGCCCGCTTCGCGGACGAGTGCGCGTTCCTGGCCGAGATGGTCAAGGTGCCGAGCGACAATCCACCCGGCGACTGCGCGCCGCACGCGCGCCGCGCGCAGGCGCTGATCGAGGCGCTCGGCCTGGAGGTCGAAGCACATCCGGTGCCGCAGGCGGAGGTTCGCGCCTGCGGCATGATCTCGGCCACAAACCTGATCGTGCGCCAGCGCTTCGGCGAAGGCGGCCCGACGATCGCGTTGAACGCGCACGGCGATGTCGTTCCGCCCGGCGAGGGCTGGACGCACGATCCGTACGGCGCCGAAGTCGTGCACGATCCGCAACACGGCGCGACGATGTACGGTCGCGGCGTCGCCGTCAGCAAGTCCGATTTCGCCACCTATGTTTTCTGCCTGCTGGCGCTGCGCGGGCTGGCGGCGCAGGGCGCCACCCTGCGTGGCGCCGTGGAGTTGCACCTGACCTACGACGAGGAAGCCGGCGGGGAAATCGGTCCGCACTGGCTGCTCGAACGCGGCCTGAGCAAGCCCGACCTGGCGATCAGCGCAGGCTTTTCCTATGCCGTCACGACGGCGCACAACGGCTGCCTGCACCTCGAGGTTGTCGTGCACGGCAGGCAGGGCCACGCCGCGATGCCCGAACGCGGCGCCGATGCACTCGCCGCCGCCACGCAGATCCTCACCGCACTGTATGCCTCACGCGAGGCATTGAAGGCGCGCCTGTCGAAGACACGCGGCATCACCCACCCCACGCTCAATGTCGGCTTGATTGCCGGCGGCATCAACACGAATGTCGTGCCCGATCGCGTGAGCTTTCGCATCGACCGCCGCATCATTCCGGAAGAATCGCCGCAGGCTGCCGAAGCGGAATTGCGCAGCCTGATCGAAACGGCGGCTGCGCGGATTTCCGGCATTCGCGTCGAGGTGCGCCGCATCCTGCTGTCACTGCCGCTGGTCAAGCTGCCGGGTGCCGAACGGCTGACCGAGGTCTTGCAGCGCCATGGAGCGCATTTCTTTGGCGTGGCGATCGGCGAGCACGGCGTTCCGATCTATACCGATGCCCGGCACTACACCGCTGCCGGCATTCCGACCGTGCTTTACGGTGCCGGCCCGCGAACGCTGGCCGAAGCCAACGGCCATGCCGCCGACGAGAACCTGCGCCTGGAAGACTTGCGGCGCGCGACCAAGACCGTGGCGAGCACGCTCGCCGAACTGCTCGATGCAGCAGTCTGAGCGGCAACGGTTGCGGCCTGGCGCAAGGCCGAATCGCTGGCGAAGAGGGCGCCGTGACGGAAAGCTGGAGTTAACTCGCGGTTTGCGGTTCGCGGGGAACTGCTGGCCGCTATGCGTGGCCACAAGGCGGGGCGCGCGGCCGGCGCAAGGCGGCAGGCCAAAAGCAACCGTTCACCCGACCAGTTGGTTCTGCTCAAATCGTATTCCTTGCGAAGCAATGCTATTGCCTGCGTCGCATCAATATCCTGCGGGCCTTGCTTGTCCGGGCGGAACTGGATGGTCGCCGACCGCGTCGGAAAATGAAGCGAGACGACAAACCTGGAAATGCCGGAGCCGTAGAGGAAGACATTGCCCGTGGCGTCATGGCCATCGACAACACGGAAAAAGCGATAGCCGTTGGAAAGTGCCAGTTGCGAGCAGTGCAGCGTCATAAGGTCGCGAAGTGACTGCTCTCCGACAACCTGCCTGCCCGTGAAATCGACGCTGTAGCTGTCTTCTCCCAGCCGTCGATCGGAGTAGTCGGTCGCAAGGATCTTCTTCCAGTTGGTCCAGTCCTGGTCCGCGTGCCCCGACCGGGCTGTCGCCATCAAGGCGCAGAAGCCCAGGCAGAAAGAAACGCCTTTCAATATCCTCGTGGACATTGCAATCACCTCCGTCCGGCGCTCTTGTTCGCGCGTTTCTGCACACCATACATTGACCAAGCGCTGCCGGCACGGCACAAAGGCAAAACGTTCGTAAAGAAAAGTCTTGTTTCGTGGAATCGACGGCGAATGGGCTCATGCAGCAGCTCGCCCGGGGGCTGGGACTCGATCGCAAGCGCAGGTCGGTCCAAATGCGCGCCGGCCAGATCGTCTATCATGCACGGCATTCGCAGATGGCAGGGGGCGCGAATGCGGTCCTTTTTTGGTGAACTCAAGCGCCGCAACGTACTGCGCGCCGGAGCGCTCTACGTCAGAGCAGCCTGGGCGCTTTCGCAGGGCCTGGCGCAGTTGCTTCCGGTGTTCGCCGTCCCGAACTGGATCGTGCGCTGGTTCGTGATCGCCGCGATCGTCGGATTTCCGTTCGCGATGCTTTTCTCGTGGGTTTACGAATGGACGCCGCAGGGCCTGCGGCGCGACGGCGACGTCGAGCAGGACGCGTCGATCGCCCGGCAGGCCGCCAGGAAGATGGGCCGCTGGATCATCGCGGCACTCGGCGCTGCCGTGGCTCTGCTGCTCACCGACAAGTTCGTGCTGCACAAGGATGCCGATCTCGTTCTGGACAAATCCGTCGCCGTGTTGCCGCTGGTCAACGAAAGCGGCGATCCACAGCAGGATTATTTTTCCGATGGCCTGTCGGAGGAACTCATTTCCGCGCTGGCGCAGGTGCATGACCTCAGAGTGATCGGGCGCAGTTCGTCATTTCGCTTTCGCGGCAGGCAGCAGGACGACACCGCGGCGATCGGCGCAAAGCTTGCCGTGGCTACGCTGCTGGAAGGCACCGTGCGCAGGCAGGGCGCCCGTGTGCGCATCGTCACGTCACTGGTCAAGGCAGTCGACGGAAGCCAGTTGTGGTCGGCGATCTACGAGCGCGAATTGAAAGACGTGTTCGCCGTGCAAAGTGAAATCGCGGCCTCGGTGGCCGGCGCGCTGAAGACTACCCTGCTCGGGAAAACGATCGAAGCCGCGGACAAGCCACCGGGCGGCAACCTCGAGGCGTACAACGCTTTGCTGCAAGGCCGCTTCCATGCCGAGCGCCGCAATCGCGCGGACTATCTCAAGGCGGTGGACTATTACCGGCAAGCGATCACGCTCGATCCGGGGTATGCGTTGGCCTATGCGCGACTGGCGATCGCCGAACAATGGTTCATCGACTGGGAGGCCAGCATCGACGAACGCGCGGCGGCAAAGCAATCGGCACGTGCCAACGCGCAGAAGGCAGTCGAGCTGGCGCCGCAGTCGGCGGTCGCGCTGGGTGCGCTCGGCATCGTGCAAGCCTGGTCGAATATCGACTACCCGGCAGCCGAGGTAGCGCTGAAAAAAGCCGTCGCGCTCGATCCATCCAATGCGGAAACTCTGTACCAGCTGGCCGACGTCACAGGCTGCCTGGGCCGCCTCGACGAAGCCGTGGCAATGATGCGCAAGGCGCTGGCGATGGAGCCGCTGAACGCCACATTCCATTTCTATACCGGAGAATTCCTGCTCGCGCTCGGCCGCCATGTCGAAGCGCAGGCCGAGCTGCAACAGGCGGTCGACCTCCAGCCTGGCGCGAATGGCTATCGAGCGACGCTTGCACTGGCCTTGATGAAAAGCGGTCAGGTCGACCGGGCGCTCGTCGAAGCCACGGCCGAACCGAGCGGGCCGGACCGCCGCCAGGCGCTGGCGATGATCTATTTTTACCGCGGCGACAAGGTACAGGCACAAGCGCAGCTCGATGAAATGATCCGGCTGGATGGGCAGACAGCGCCCGGCCTGGTCGCCGAGGTCTTTGCCTTCGAACAGAATGCCGACCAGGCATTCGTCTGGCTTGATCGCGCGGCGCAGGCGAACGACTCTGTCGCGGCCTCGGTTTACGAAGCGCCGGACATCTTTCGAAGGCTGGGCAAGGATCCGCGCTTCACGGCGTTCACGCGGAAGGTTGGATTGCCTGACCCGGCAAGCGTGCCTCCCCCGGCGGCGGAAACGGCGCAGGAGCAACCCCGCTAGGC
>Ga0134128_10009421_pt1 | contig 11715 bp, 9 predicted proteins | sample KB31754_FD_96462 | JGI IMG/M metagenome (GOLD analysis project Ga0134128, IMG submission 96462) | Terrestrial soil microbial communities with excess Nitrogen fertilizer from Kellogg Biological Station, Michigan, USA - KB3-175-4 | ecosystem: Environmental > Terrestrial > Soil > Unclassified ...
ACCGCCCGCCTCCACGACCTGGAACCCGTGAGCCTCGACCAGCCGCCGCTGCGTCGCCACCGAGTAGAGGTAGAAGTGTTCGACGTCCACGATGGGGCTTCGCTCACCGAGCACGCGCGCCGAGAGCGCGCCCTCGTTGTGATTCAGGAAAAGAACCAGGCCGCCGGGCCGCAGCGCGTGGCGCAGTTCATCGAGCGCGTCACCGGGCTCCGGGAGGTGATCGAAGACGTGCAGCAGGCACGCCACCGACACCGAGGCCTCGGCGAGCACCCCGCGGCGCAGCACGTCGTTGAGGATGTGCGGTTTGATCGCGGGCGCGGCCGCCTCGATGGCGTCCTGGCTGGGCTCGATGCCGCGGACGTCGGTGTAGCCCTGGCGGATCGCCTCCTCAAGGAAGAAGCCGTTGCCGCAACCGACCTCCACGAAACCGTCACGCGCCGCGCCGTGCCGATCGAGGCGCGCGAGGTATCGGCCGTAGGTCCGGACGAGGTTTGGCACCTCTGCTCCGTAGTCGAAGGTCGAGCGCTGATAGAGCCCCGCCACCGCTGCGGGGTCGGCCGCCGGATCCGACCGCAGAAGACCGCAGCTGTTGCAGCGGACCATGCGGTAGTGCACGCGGTCAGGCAGCCGGCGCGCGGAGAAATGCCGGGAGTCGAATGCGTCCGACGTGATCGTCGATGCGTAGACCTGCTTCGCGTTGCCCGTCGTGCCGCAGATGGCGCACCGGGTCGGCTTCAAAGCAGGTGTCGCCTGCACCGTCTCAGCCGTCGTCACGGGGCCCAGGGGCGTTGAGGATACTTTCGACCACGTAGGGCGGGCGCCGCTTGACCTCGTCGTAGATGTGTTCGAGGTAGGAGCCGATGATGCTCAAGCACAGAAGCTGGATGCCTCCGAGGAACAGCATGAGCACGATCACCGTGGTGAATCCACTCGGCACGATCTGCGGTTCGACGAGCCGGATCACGATGAGCAGCAGTGACGCGACAGCCGCGACGACGACGGTGATGAGGGCGAGGCCGGTGATGAACTCGAGCGGAACGTAGGAGAAGCTGAAGATCGCCTTCCGCGCCCAGCGAAAGTTGTTGAGCCACGAGTTGGTGGTCCGCCCGAACATGCGCTCCGGCCGGACATAGGGAACTCCGGTCTGGCGGTAGCCCGCCCACGCCCGCAGGCCGCGCATGAAGCGGTTGTTCTCGGGCAGGTTGTTGAGCACCGTCACCACGCGCCGGTCGAGCAGCGAGAAATCGCCGGCGTCGACGGGGATCGGCACATATGACAGCGCGCGAAAGACGCGGTAGAAGGCCTTGTATGCGCCGCCGAGGACGACCGGCGCCTCGCGCTTGACCCGGATCCCGTAGACCACCTCGTATCCCTCTTTCCATTTTCTGTACATGTCGCCGATCAGCTCCGGCGGGTCCTGGAGGTCGCCGTCCAGCAGCGCGACGGCATCGCCCGTCGAGACCCGCATGCCGCTCGTGAATGCGTTCTGGGAGCCGAAGTTCCGCGTGTGGTTCACGACCACGACCTGCTTGTCGCCCGCCGCGATCTCCGCCAGCACCTTGCCGGCGTCGTCGGGGCTTGCGTCGTTGACGAAGATGATCTCGTAGTCGCAGTCGATCTTCTGAAACGTTTCGCACAGGCGCTTGTACATGATCGGGACGGCCTGCGCGTCGCGGTAGACCGCTATCACTGCGCTCAGCTTGTCGCGCTTCAAGTTCGCCCTCGAATCCTACTTGAGGTGGTACACGTCGACCCCGTCGGCGCTCCCCACAAGCTCGTAGTCGCTCTGGATGAGATCGAATATCGGCTTCCAGGCTCGCTGCCGCTCGAAGTCGAGTTGCCGGGAGTGGCGGATGTCGGCCTCGTTATAGCGCTGGACGAAGATCCACTCCGGCGGGTTCGCCTGGAGCCGCGCGCGCGCGTCCTCCGCCATGGCCGGCGTCGTGGCGAGCACGTCGTACCAGTCGATGTGGGTCGGATTGACGCGCCCCGTCACCACGTAGTACGCCTGCCCGTCGGGGAACACGAAGACGCGGTCGCCGGGCCGGGTCCGGCTGTCGATCGCCTCGACCAGGGCGTCGATGTGCTGCGCGTTGCCCGGCAGCGTGGCGATGCCGGACAGCCGAGGCGCGGACAGCGTGACGGTCATCTGGTCGCGCGGCCCATCGAGGTAAGGGCTGCCGTGAGTGACCACCATTCCCGCCACGGCGATGAACACCCCGACCACCGCCGGCACCGCCACCGCGACCGCGCTCTGGGCTCCGGCCATCCGCCACATCGCGTGCAGGAAGCACAGCGCCACCGGCACGCCGAGGAAGGTACCCACGTACGCGAACCGCATTCTGGAGAGGTCCACGCCGTGGATGTACTCGAGCACCGCCGCCACGACCGGCACCATCGGTGGAAAGACATCGGCGCGGACCCGCTCCGCCCATGGGCGGCTCGCAAGGGCGGGCACCCTGGCGGCGACGGTGACGAGCGACGCGACGACATTGATGCCGAGGACCAGGCCGAGCGCGCCGACCAGCAGGTTCAGCTGGCCGATGGTCGGGATCCCCGCGGTGCTCGATGCCAGGGCCGGCGGCACGGTTGCGGCCAGGACCGCCGCAAGCAGCGCGAGGGCGGGCCATACCAGCTGCGAGCGAAGGCTCGCCACGCCGAGCAGCAGGGCCGTCGCGACGGCGGGCACGGCCGCCCACTGCGGCGGCCGCAGGTAGCGCGGCCAGTCCTGGAAGAGCAGCTGGCGCAGGCCGACCGGCCTCGCCTGCAGCAGCTGGCCGAACGCCTGGTGGCGGAACTCGTCCCACAGGCCAGAGAGGGCGATGATCGCGAAGACCGCCCCGAGCGCGAGCAAGAAGCCCGCGGCGTAGTAGGGCCACCTGCGCGGCCCGCCGAACAGGGGGCGCAGAAGGCCCAGGCCCGCCACGCCCACGCCCATCGCGAGGTAGGTCGGCTTGGCGAGGAACGCCATCCCGCACAGCGCCCCCGCCGCCAGGGCGAGAGGCCAGCGCTCGCGCTCCCGATCCCAGACCAGGATGGTGAACCCGGCGAGGAACAGGACCTGGGAGTCGAAGTTGAAGTTCGAGTACGCGTAGAGGATCGTCGTGAAGAAGATGGCGGGCAGGGTCGCGAGGAACGCCACGGTCGGATTGAAGAAGCGGCTCACGATGAGGAACGCAAGCACCGTGCCGGCCGAGACCTCGACCGCGAAGACCCAGCGCGAGGCGAGGAACCCGTAGTCGGCGCCGAGCAGCGCGGCGACACCCGCCTCTTTGTAGACGGTCAGGGGCGGCGAGGCGTAGTTGAAGTCGCGATAGATGACCTGGCCCTTGAGCACGCGCAGGGCGAGCGCGGGCAGAAACGCCTCGTCGCTCGCGTTGAAGCCCTGACCGAGGAAGGTCGCGCGATAGGCCAGCCCGCCGACGAACAGGAGCACCGCGAAGATCGCCGTCCGCATAGTGCCCGCCCTCCCCGCCACCCGGGCAGGGCTGAGCCCGGGACGGGCGGCTGCGCTCAGCCCCGGGCCGCGGTCAGCAGCTGGCGCGCCGAGCGGACGACGCCGGCGCGGTCGATGCCGTGCCGCGAGTACATGTGCGCCGCGCTCCCGCTCCGGCCGCGCCCGCCGGTGCGCACGCCGAGCCGGACCACCCGTGTGCCCAGGCCGTGCTCGGCAGCGGTCTCGGACACGAGCGAGCCGAGCCCGCCGTTGACGTAGTGGCTCTCGACGACAAGCGCGACGCGATGAGCGGCGAGCGCCTCCGCGATGTCCGCCTCCGGCGGCGGGCTGACGCTCGCGACGACCACCACCGAAGATTCGATGTGGTCACGAGCAAGCTCTTCGGCCGCAGCAGCAACTTCGAGCGACACGGGTCCGCACGTGAAGATCAGCAGGTCGTCGCCATCGCGCACCTTCTGCGCGCGGCCGAGCGCGAACCGGCCTTCGAGACCAGGCATTGTGTTGCGGTCGTCCTTGCCGAGGCGGTAGTAGATCGGGTTGGCGCCGTTCCACGTCTCGAGAAGGGCCGAGCGCGCCTGCTCGAAGTCTGCCGGCGCGACGATGTCGAGCCCCGGCTGCGAGCGCATGACCGCGATGTCCTCGAGGCTGAAATGGGTGTGCCCCGACGTGCCGTACTCAAATCCCGCCCCCAGGCCGACGATGCGCACGGGCAGGTGATGCATCACCGGCCCGTTGCGGATGAACTCGAAGGGGCGCAGGCTCGCAAAGGTCCCGATCGAGTAACAGAACGGGATCAGCCCAGCCTCGGCCAGCCCCGTCGCGAGGCCGACCATGTTTTGCTCGGCGACGCCGACGTTGTAGAACCGCCGAGGATGCGCGTCGCGAAACGGCTCGAGCACCGTGAATCCGAGGTCGCCCGTGAGCAGCACGATCCGGTCGTCCGCGTTGGCGAGCTCGCAGAGCGTGTTGACGAAGGTCCCCCTCATGTCTTTGCCTTCCTCCCCCGCTTGCCGGGGGAGGCGGCCACGGCGCCGTTGGCGCCCTGGCCGGAGGCGGGCTTTCGCTCTGTTTGGCGGATTTGGATATCACTCAGCGCCGTCGCGTAGTCGTCGTCGCTCATCGGAAGGTAATGCCACTTGATCTGGCGCCGCATGTAGGAGACGCCGCCACCGAAGTCGGTGCGCGCGAGGAGAACGTGTGGCGGCCCGCTCTCGAAGTCCAGGCTCCGCACGACGTCCTCCATCACGTCCACGTCGTGGCCGTCGACGTCGTGCACGTCCCATCCGAAAGCCCGCCATTTGTCGGCCATCGGCTCCATGTCGATCACGTCGCGCGTGTAGCCAAAGGCCTGCTGGGCGTTCATGTCGACGATCGAAACCAGGTTGGACAGCTTGTGCTGGGCCGCGAACATCACGGCCTCCCAGATCGCTCCCTCGTTGCACTCGGCGTCGCTGTTGACGACGAAGACGCGCCGCCGCGACCCCTGGATGCGCGCGGCGAGCGCGGCGCCGGCGCCGATGGACAGTCCCTGGCCGAGGCTCCCGGTGCCGAAGTCCACCCCTTTGAGCTCAGGCTCGGGATGCACGCCGAGGAGGCTGTCGTCGGCGCAGTACGTGTCGAGCTCCGAGGACGATATGTGGCCGTTCAAGGCCAGCGCGCAGTACAGCGCGAGCGCTGCGTGCCCTTTAGACAAAACGACGCGATCGCGATCCGTGTCGTCGGGGTCCTGCCCCTTCAGAAGCCGGTCGTAGAGCAGCGTCACGATGTCGGCGATCGCCATGGAGGAGCCGACGTGCCCAACGTGCGCTCGCTTCGACTGGTCGAGAATCAGCTTCCTGACGGCGTGCTCGTAGGTGGTTCCGCGGGGCATCGACCGCAAGGATTGTAGGCCACGGTCCCCGGGGCGGCCGGTGGGTCCAGGGCGAGCCTGTACATTTGCAGCGTTGGCCAAACCAGCCGCCATTCCCCTCTCTCGCCCATGGATCGGGGCTGAGGAGAAAGCCGCCGTGCTCGAGGTCCTCGACTCGGGGATGCTCGCACAGGGTCCGCGGGTCGCTGCGTTCGAGGAGTCCTTCGCCCGCGTCACCGGCTCGCGCCACGCCATCGCCACCTCGTCCGGCACGACCGCGCTCCACCTCGCGCTGCTCGGGCACGGCGCCGGGCCCGGCGACGAGGTGATCACCAGCCCTTTCACGTTCATCGCCTCGGTCAACAGCATCCTTTTCACGGGCGCCACGCCCGTGTTCGCGGACATCGATGAGGCGACCTTCAACATCGACCCTGCGCGTCTCGAGGCGGCGATCACGCCGCGCACCAAAGTCATCATGCCGGTCCACCTCTACGGCCAGTCCTGCGACATGGAAGAGATCATGGACATCGCCCACCGGCACAACGTCGCGGTCGTCGAAGACGCCGCCCAGGCGGTCGGCGCCACCTACGGCGGCCGTGGTGTCGGCTCGTTCGGCACCGGAGTCTTCAGCCTCTACGCCACCAAGAACGTGATGACCGGCGAGGGCGGCATGATCACCACCGACGACGACGAGCTGGCCGACCGCCTGCGCCTGCTCCGCAACCACGGCATGCGCAAGCGCTATCAGTACGAGATGCTCGGCTATAACTTCCGGCTGAACGACGTCCTGGCCGCGATCGGCCAGGCGCAGCTCGACCGCATGCCCGAAGCCACCGAGCGCCGGCGCAGGAACGCGGAGTTCCTGAACGATCAGATCGAGAGCGTCACCACGCCTCGCATAAAAGAAGGACGCGACCACGTGTGGCACCAGTACACCGTCCGGCTGCACGAGGGCGCCGACCGCGACGCCGCCCTGGCGAGCCTGGAGGCGGCAGGCGTCGGCGCGGGCGTCTTCTATCCCCTGGGCGCGCACCGGTTCCCGCACGTCAAAGATGTCGTCGGCGAGGTCGACCTTCCGGTGACGGATCGCGTGGCGGCGTCGGTCATCTCGCTGCCCGTCCACCCGCTGCTCAGTCGCGAGGATCTCGAGCGCATCGTGGAAGCGGTCAACGCCTTGTGACGAAGGTCGGCGTGATCGGGACCGGCGTCATGGGCCGGAACCACGTGCGAGTCCTCCACGAGCTCGCCCAGGCCGACCTGGTCGGCGTGGCGGACGCGGACAGGGCAGCCGCGGGACGCGCCGCCGCGGCCGGCACGACCAGGGCTTACGCCTCACACACCGAGCTGCTCGAGCGCGAGCGCCCAGACGCGGTGGTCATCGCGGTCCCGACCAACCAGCACCACGCGGTGGTGCTCGACGCCCTCGCCGCCGGCGCGCACGTGCTCGTGGAAAAGCCCATCGCGGGCACGCTCGCCGAGGCGGACGACCTGGTCGCCGCCGCGGCGCGTGCGCAGCGCGTGCTCTCGGTGGGCCACATCGAGCGCTACAACCCGGCTGTCCTCGAGCTCAAGAGGCGCCTGACCGAGGGCCAGCTCGGCCGCGTGTTCCAGTACCACGCGCGCCGGCTCGGACCGTTCCCGCAGCGCATCCGCGACGTCGGGGTGGTGGTCGACCTGGCGACCCACGACCTCGACGTCATGCGCTACCTGAGCGGCGCCGAGATCGTGCGTGTCTACGCGGAAACCAGGCGCGAGGTGCACACCACCAACGAAGACCTGGTCAGCGGCCTGATCAGGTTCGACGACGGCGCCGTCGGCGTGCTCCAGACGAACTGGCTCACCCCGACCAAGATCCGCGTCCTCAACGTGACCGGCGAGCGCGGCATGTTTCGGGCCGACTACCTGACCCAGGACCTGTTCTTCCACGAGAACTCCGCGTCCGAAGGCGCGAGCTGGCAGCAGATCGCGATGCTGCGGGGCGTCAGCGAAGGGCCGATGGTGATGTACGCCATCCAGAAGCGAGAGCCGCTGCGGGTCGAGCTCGAGGCGTTTCTCGATGCCGTCGAAGGCAGGCCGGCCGAGATCGTCACCGGCGCCGATGGGCGCGAGGCGTTGCGGATCGCGCTCGCGCTGGTGGAGTCGGGTCAGCAGGAGCGCGTGGTCATCACCCGCGACTGATCGACTGCCGGACGCGCCGCACAAGCAGGCTGAGGTCGTCCGGCCGGGCGAGGACCATCCGCTCCAGTGACATCGTCGAGTTCCGGACCACCCACCTCAGGTCGACCGCCATGGTGCACGTGTAGGCGATCGTCGACGCCACGGCGGCGCCCCGGAAACCGAACCGCGGGATCAGCACCAGGTCCAGGACGAGGGTGACGACTAGGCCGATGAACGACGCCAGCAGATCGACGCGCAGGCGATCGCGGCCGAGCAGGTACATGGAAAGGACGCGCGCGATCGAAAACGTGACGATGCCCGGCAGCAGGAGCCACACCGCCCAGGCGCTCTCGGCGAACGCGGACCCGAAAAAGATGACGACCGCGAAGGGCGCCGCAATGGCCAGCACCAGTCCGGACAGCAGGGCCAGCAAGGTAACCACGCGACAGACCGCCTCGGTCATCCGGTCGCCCTGTTCCCGCTCTGTGGAGGCGACCTTGGGAGCGAGCACGATTCCCGCCGCGTTCGCGAGATACCACACCACCTCGGCGAGGCCGGTGCCGACGGCGTACAGGCCAACCTGCCTGGCCCCAGCAAATGCGTTCACCAGCAGGACGTCGAACCGATAGTTGACAAACGAGGTCAGGCTGCCGAGGTAGCCCACCAGCCCGAATCGCAGCAGCTGCTTCAGCGATGCCAGTCGCAGCCGCAGCCCGAGCCGGCCCAGGCTCGCGGCGTGGTAGGTCGCGACCGCGGCCGTGATCGCCGTGCTCGCCGTCCACGCCACCACCGCCGCCAGCGTCGAGGTGCCGAAGAAGATCAGGGCGGCGGCGAGCGCCAGGGTTGGTGATGCGTACTGCGTCAACAAGACGGAGTTCCACAGCGCATATCGCTGGGCCCCGTTGAGCACGCCCTGCAGGAAGATGACGAGCAACGTGAAGGGCAGCGCGAGGCAGCTGACCAGCACGTAAGGCGTTCCGATGCCGGCGAAGGTGGCGGCCCCGGTCAGGGTGATGTAGCCCCAGACGGCGAGGTAGCCGGCTCCGCCAAGCACCGCGGCGAGGGCAAATGAGTGCCCGATCAGCTCGTCTGCGTCGAGAAGGCGCTTGCTCAGGTGGTACACGTTCGCCTGGCCGAGGCCGAGCTGCAGCGCGAGCCCGATGAGGGCGGGGATCAGCACCGCCACCGCGTACACGCCGCGGCCCTCGGGGCCGAGGCTTCGTGCCAGCAACACATTCGTCGCCAGCGAGAACGCGAAGGCGGCGACGCGGGTCGCCAGCGTCAGAGAGGCGGAGCTGACGAGACCGGCGCGAGGGTTCACCGCGGGTTGCGCCACGCGATTGAGGAACGCTTGGAGGCGCACTTTGACCGGCCCACACGTTTTCCCACTGGAACGAATGACGATCCTGTCACGCCCGCCTGCCTCGAGCCTCACCCGAGCCGCCGAAGCGGTTTCCACGTACGGCCTCGCCGTGTACGTGCTGTGCCTGCCGCTCGAGTTCACGACCAGGATCTTTCGACAGCCGATCAGCCGCTATGTGCTCGTGGCCCTGGCAGCCTCTTACATCTATTTGATGTTCGCCCGCAGGCGGAGCATAAGCGTCCCGCGCCGGCTGAGCGTATGGCTCCTGCTGCTGTTCGTCCTCGCCTCGCTCGCGAGCTGGGCGATCACGCGGGCACCCTCCTCTCGGAGCTCGCTCCTCGACATCGCGCTGTACCCGGTCGTGGCGCTGCTGGTCGCCAACCTTCCCCTCTCCGAGCGTGATCACAGGCGGGCGTGGATCGCATTCCTGGTGTCAGGACTCGGCGTGGCCTGCGTCGGCGTGGTTCTGTACTCCGCCGGAGTGCAGATCTGGACGCCCAACCCGCTGGTCGCAAATCGGATGAACATCACCTTCGCCGATCCCAACATCACCGCCCGCTTCCTGACGATCGCCGCCTGTGCCGCGACGCTGATGTTCTCCGCGCGCAAGGCGCCGTCGTGGCTCACGCTCGGCACCGCGATCGGCTGTGCAGTGATCCTTCCGACGACGTGGTCTCGGTCCGGCCTTGCGCTTTTCGTGGTCGGTCTGATCGTGGCGGCGATCGTCGCGCTCGACCGGCGACGCGCCGCGGTCATCGTCGCAGTCGCTCTACTGGCGTTCGTCGGCTCGACGACGATCAACGCGGACACGCGGGACCGTGCGAGCGGCGCGGTGTCGACGCTGATCACCGCGGTCACCGGCGGTCAGGTCGACCAATCGTCAGCGATACCAGGGAACGAGGATGTGTCCCTGGCCGACAATCGCGTGTACCTCGTCAAGGCCGGCTGGTCGATGTTCATCGACCACCCGATCGGCGGGGTCGGCGTTGGTGGCTTCCAGCACGCGATTCTGACCACATACAGATCCTTCCTGCCGGAGGGATACACCGACAGCCTCTCCCACACCTCACTCGTGACCGTGATGGCGGAGCAGGGCCTGGTGGGTCTTGTGCTGTTTCTGCTCTTTCTGTGTGCTCTGGCGTGGGAGGCGCTCGCCGCTCGCGCGCGGCGTGACCGCTGCGCGTTCTGGAGCACGCTGCCAGCGGTGCTCATCATCCCGATTTTCCTGTACAGCCAGTTCGAGGCGCGATTCCTGCAGGAGCCGTATCTCTGGCTCGCGCTGGGGCTCTTCTACTCCGCGCACATGATCGCTCGCAGGGAGGCTGCGCTCGAGCCGGCGGCCGAATCTCAGCGCTCCCGCTCGACAGCCGCCGCCTGATAAGCGGCCGCTATGCTCGGTCGGTGGTGAGAACAGTGGCCGTGATCGGTCTGGGCAAGATCGGGCTTCCACTCGCCGCGCAGTACGCCGGCAAGGGCCTGGGCGTGATCGGCTGCGATGTCCTCGACGAGGTGGTGGAAACCATCAACCAAGGTCACTCGCACATCCATGAGGAAGAAGGCCTCGAGCAGGCAGTGGCCGCCGCCGTCAAGGGCGGCAACCTGCGCGCCACGACGGGCACGTCCGAGGCGGTCGCGCAGTCCGACGCGGTGGTTGTGATCGTGCCGTTGATGGTCAGCCCGGACCGCGTCACCGACTACCGCAACCTGGACGCCGCCACGAAGGCGGTCGGCCGGGGCTTGAAGAAGGGCACGCTCGTCCTGTACGAGACCACCCTGCCGGTAGGCACCACGCGGCAGCGCCTCGGCCCGCTCCTGGAGAAGGAGTCAGGCCTCCGCGCCGGCTCCGATTTCCATCTTGCGTTCAGCCCAGAGCGCCTCTACGCGGGCCGCATCTTCGCCGACCTTCGCAAGTACCCCAAGATCGTCGGCGGGATCGATCGGGCCAGCACCGACGCCGCGGTCGCGTTCTACAAGGCGGTTCTCGACGCCGAGGTGTGGGCGGTTGAGAACACGGAGACCGCTGAGTTCGCCAAGCTCGCGGAGACCACCTATCGCGACGTGAACATCGCGCTCGCCAACCAGCTCGCGCTTTACGCGGCGACGCGCGAGGTCAACGTCGAGGAGGCCTTCAAGGCCGCCAACTCGCAGCCGTACTCCCACATCCACCGGCAGAGCATCGGAGTCGGAGGCCACTGCATTCCCGTCTACCCGCACTTCCTGCTCGGCGACGCCGCCAACGGGGAGCTGAGCCTGGTCCGCGATGGCCGCGAGACCAATGACCGCATGGCTTCGATCGGCGTCGAGCTGCTCGAGGACGCGCTGGGAGGCCTGAGCGGCCACAAGGTGCTGGTGCTCGGCGCGTCGTACAGGGAAGACGTCAAGGAGCTCGCCTTTTCCACCGCCTTCTCCATCGTCGCCGCACTTCGGCGCGCGGGCGCCGAGGTCTTGATTCACGACCCGCTGTTCGAGCCCCGGGAGCTGGGTGCGCTCGAGGCGCAGGTGATCGTCGATCTCGATTCACCACAGGCGGCCGAGGTCGACGCGGTGGTGATCCAGGCCTGGCACCGCGATTTCCGAGGCCTGGATTGGCGTCGCTTCAAGCGGATGCGAGCGGTGCTCGACGGACGCGGCGCGGTCTCGGCCGATGGCGTCCGCGAGACCGGCGCCACCTACATCGCGATCGGCAGCTCGCGGTCCCGCGCCGGCAGACCGAAGTAGGCCTCCTCCAGGATCTGGAGGTGGTGCTCGTAACCGTGGTTGCGGCGCACCCAGGCCCGGCCTTCGCGCGAAAGGTTGGCCAGGCGCTTGGAGTCCTCGTGCAGCGCCTCCACCTGCTCGACGAGCTCATCGGGGCTGGTAGACGACACCACCGGCGGCTTGTCCTCGGGG
>Ga0134128_10009422_pt1 | contig 11715 bp, 10 predicted proteins | sample KB31754_FD_96462 | JGI IMG/M metagenome (GOLD analysis project Ga0134128, IMG submission 96462) | Terrestrial soil microbial communities with excess Nitrogen fertilizer from Kellogg Biological Station, Michigan, USA - KB3-175-4 | ecosystem: Environmental > Terrestrial > Soil > Unclassified ...
ATTCAAGCAAGGCATGGGTGTACAGCGCCAGCCCTGATGGCCATATTCACAAACTGTCCGCCGTGACGGGCGCCGAGGCTCACGGGTGGCCAGTTTCCGTAACCTTGCACCCCCAGGACGAGAAGATCGCCTCCGCCCTCAATCTGGTCGGGAATACGCTGCTGGTCACCACGAGCGGCTACATCGGGGATGCCGGCAATTATGACGGTCACATCGTGGCCATCAATACTCGGAACCGCCGCATGGGAGTCTTCAATTCGCTCTGCGCTACAATCTCGCGCCTCATCCCCGAGCCCGAAGGATCGCCTTCCTGCGGTCATGTACAGTCGGGAATATGGGCCCGCGCCGGCACGGTCGTCGACACGATGTCCGGCAGCCCCACCCAGGGTGATATCTTCACTGCCACCGGAAACGGAGCCTACGACGGAGTCAACAATTGGGGTGACAGCGTGCTCCGCCTCACCCTGGCCGGTACCGCGATGGCGCTGAAGGATGCCTATACGCCAAACGCCTTCGCCATGCTCGACTCCCAGGATCTCGACCTCGGCAGCACCACCCCTATCCTCGCCCCCCGCCAGCCCGGCCCGCACCCCTGGCTGGCGGTACAGGGAGGCAAGGACAACTATCTCAGGGTGCTCAATCGAGCCGACCTCAGCGGACGAGGAGGATTGGGTCATACCAGTGGAGAGTTGTCCGCGCTGGCCATTCCCCAGGGCGGCCAGATGCCGACTGCCGGGATCGCCTGGGCCGACTCCTCTGGGAAAACCTGGATCTTCTACACCACGGATAAAGGAATCGGCGCCCTGCGCCTAACCATCTCCAATGGTCGGCCGACCCTTCAGCTGGCGTGGGTCCACTACGACACCTATAGCTCGCCCCTGCTGGCTGGCGGCGTCTTGTATGCCGCCGAGAGCGGGGCGCTCCGGGCCTTCAATCCCGTCACCGGTGTCCAATTGTGGAGCAGCAGTCTGGCGAGTGCCGGCGGCGATATTCAGGGTGTTCATTGGGAGAGCCCTACCGTGGTGAACGGTCGCGTCTACATGCCCGATGAATCTGGCGCCATCACGGCTTACGGGCTCTAAGCCACGGCTGCCAGGAAGTCCACGACCTCGGCGCGGGCCTCCAGACCGCCAGCGGCTCCTACCGCTGGTCTCGGGCGTGCTACCCAAATATCGGCCCATCGCCCAATCAAGCGGGTCCGGAGATCCGCGCCCCTAAAGCTGCGATATCACCCTGGCTTCGGTTCAGTAGGCTCCATCCTCGGCGCCGTGGCAATGGTGGCGCGGCAGAGTGTAGTCCAACGTAAACGACACTGTCTGCTGAGCACTGGAAGATGGCACCTGCACGACCCTGCTGTGCACCGGAGTAGGACTGAGCAAGGCGGCGCTTCCGCCCGCGAAAGCTAGAGTGCCCGCCACTATCCAGGTGCTGCCGCTGCCCTTGCCCATCCAACTCGCGAGATGCTGCCCTATCCAGTTTCGCAACGCGCTGATGCCGTCCATCACGGTACCTCCTTGAGAAAGTACGGGCCATGCCTCCATACTACCGTAACTCGGCCAGCCGTGCACGACGGGACTGGCTACCGGCGTTCCTCCAAGCAATCTGTATTGGAATCGCCGCTTCTCTGCCCTATCAAATGCCGCTCATAGCGCCAGACAGCTTCCTCCTGCTCCGCCGTCTCGATCGAGCCTGGCTGGCGCTCGCGTACGGCGGCAACGGCGATCACCGAGTCCGTTCCCTCCTGGACGAGAAAACAGGCCAGAATCGTGCCCGTCCGTCCAAGCCCGGCCGCGCAGTGAACGGCGACCGGTAGCCCAGCCGCGACGAAATCATCGATGCTCGACACGGCCCGTTCAATCTGGTTCAAGGTAGGAGCGGCATTATCCACCAAGGGCACGTGGCTGGTGGCTATCCTACACTGGCCAATGAGCGCCTCGGGAAGTGGCTCCTCGGTCAGGCTCAGAATCGCCTGAATCCCCTGCACCCGTAACCACGCAAGCGCCTCCGCCGTGCCGGGGCGGGCGACTCCAGCGACCGTATCCTCAACTTGCCAGCGGAAATTGTGCATCGCGCTTCCGCTACTCCTTTCCATCCAGCCATTCCGCCGCCTCCCGCAATGAGGGAAACAGGCGGTTCGCCGGGCTCAAGTCCTGCGAAAGGGTAAAGGCGTTCGGCACGGCCACGCAATACATACCGGCGGCCCGCGCGGCCCGCAGACCCGTCGCCGAGTCCTCCATCGCCATCGAACGTTCGGGTGTGGCGCCCAGACGCGCCATCGCCAATTGATACACCGCTGGGTCCGGCTTTCCGCTTGGCACGTCTTCGGCCGAGGCAATGGCCGCGAAATGTTCGAGAATATTGAGGCCGGTCAGAGCGGCGATGATGCTTGCCCGCCCAGAATTGGAGGCCAGGCCCAAACGCCAGCCCCGCGCACTCACCACCTCCAGAAGGTCTCCCACACCCGGCATGGGGCCAAGATTCGTCTCGCGGAGATCGATAAATGCTTCACGATAGACGACGGAATAGGCGGCGGCGCTCACGTCCAGCGGACGCATCTCCTGGACCGTTGCCCACTCATCCTCCGCATCCAGCCCTACAAGACGCCTGACCTCCTCAAGCGAGAGTGCGGGAAGCCCAAACGAGGCCAGCGCGCGGTCGTGAGCTTGCCAACTCCAGGTTTCACTATCGATCAGCAGCCCATCCAGGTCAACCACCACGGCCCGCATAATTGGTCGCGGGTCAAAATCGGTCAGGCCAAGTGAACTCATACCTCGAACCGCGTTTCCATCCCAGCGGGATCCACACTGCCATGAATCAGCGTCGGCGGCTGGCATGGACTATCCCCAATGCTGAGTGCGGCCTCCAGCAAGGCAGTCCCTGCCGCCAACCGGAGATCGTCGGACGCGAATACCCGGGCCCATGGCTCCCCCGCGCGAACCAGCGCGCCGACTTTCACGGTGAGCAGGACGCCGGCCGCGAAGTCAATCTGGTCGCTCTTGGTGAGCCGACCAGCACCCAGGGCGCGGGCCGCGTCGCCCACTTGCAAGGCATCAATCGCCTGCACGAATCCGGATCGAGGCACCAAAAGGTTCTCCCGCGCCCTGGCCTGGGGCAGCACCCCGTCCGGGTCGTCTACGACCGAGGGATCGCCACCTTGCGCGCTCACGAAGGCGCGGAATCGATCCAGCGCGTCGCCCGCGGTCAAGAGGCGGCGCAGCGTGGCGTCCGCCGCCTGAATGGAACCTCCGGTCGCGGCAACCAGGAGCCGGCTTCCCAGCGCGAGACAGAGTTCGCGTAAATCCTCCGGACCTTCGCCTCGCAGGGTCGCGATGGCCTCCTGGACCTCCAGGGCATTGCCCACCGCCAGCCCGAGTGGCTGCGCCATTCCGGTCACCAGCGCCTGGACCGATCGTCCGGCGGCCGTGCCGATCGCCACCATGGCGCGGGCCAGGGCGAACGCATCATCAGGACGGGACATAAAGGCCCCAGATCCTGTTTTCACGTCCAGCATAATGACCTGAGCCCCAGCGGCCAGCTTTTTACTCATGATACTGCTGGCGATCAAGGGAAGGCTGTCCACGGTCGCGGTCACGTCTCGCAGAGCATACAATAGACCATCGGCGGGAACAAGGCGTCCGGTCTGGGCGACGATCGCCAGACCGATCCGCCGCACTTGCGCCACCATCTCCTCCGGACTCACGCCAGTGTGGAAACCGGGTATCGCTTCCAGCTTATCCAGCGTGCCCCCGGTGTGCCCCAGGCCGCGGCCTGACATCTTCGCCACGGTCAACCCCGCCGCCGCGAGCAGGGGTCCAAGAACCAGCGTGGTCTTGTCACCCACCCCACCGGTTGAGTGCTTGTCAACCGTCACTCCCGGTAGCCGGCTGAGATCCACTGTGTCGCCAGAGGCCACCATGGCCTGGGTGAGATCGGCGGTTTCGCGCGCGCTCAGGCCACGGAAGAACACGGCCATCAGCCAGGCCGCCATCTGGTAGTCGGGGATCTCCCCGGCAACGTATTGGCTGGTGAGCGAAAACAACTCCTCGCGGGTCAGCTCACTCCCGTCCCGAGTCTTCCGGATGAGCGCGTACACGGCAAACGTCCCTTCATAATGCACAATCAGGCAGCCTAGTTTGATCTGTAGGGGCACCTCTTGTGGATGCCCTGGTGCGGGCCGCCAAGGGCACCCATCACCCAGAGGGTACCCGGTGCCCCTACTTTACACGCCATCGCCAAGCATGCAGTCTGAGATGACATTAGCTTCTCGATGCAGGATAACGGCGCGGCACGGTCCCTGGCCACCGGAATTGGGCATTCCCGGAATCAATGCCCAACCGGCCTGATTCCGTGTATAATCGGCTTGTCTTCGCGGGCGCCGAGGTTGGCGCGGACAGTGGTATGGGCACGGTGTGCCGTGCCTGGGCCGCGGCGTCGCGATCACGACAAAAGGGGAACTCCCCCACGCGGTACGGAAAGTAGGAGGTCGCCGTGATTCGTAAATCGGTCTTATCTCTCCTCGTGCTCTTCGCCCTGGTCTCCGCGCCCATCCCCCGCGTTCCCGCGCGGTCGGCCAGCCTGACTCCGGTGTCTTTCGCCTTGAACTGGATCACCAACGTTGAGTTTGCCGGAATCTGGGCGGCCCAACACGAGGGATGGTGGACCCAGGCCGGGCTGAGCGTCACGGTCCGCGGCTATGATTTCAGCAATGATCCGATTATTCTGGTGGGAGCCGGGAAATATCAGTTCGGCTTTCAAGATGGCGCTTCCCTTGTGATCGCGCGCGCCAATGGCCACATTCCCCTTCAGGCCGTCTGGGCCTCGGGACAGAAGTCGCCTTTTGCCTTCATCACCCTGCCGAAAAGCGGCATCACCTCGGTGAAGGATTTCAAGGGGAAGCGCATAGGCTATCAGGCGCACGAACTGTACGTGCTCAAGTCCATGCTCAACCAGGTGGGAATGAGCCTGAGCGACGTGAAGCCGGTGGTGGTGGAGTTTGATCCCACGGTGCTGCTGGCCAACAAAGTGGATGCCTATCTGGCCTATCTCACCAATGAACCAATTGAGATGGCCCAGAAATACCACGTCAAGGTCAATATTATCCGCGCCAGCGACTACGGCTACAACTTCTACAGTGATGTCCTCTTTACCACCAACGGCCTGATCAAATCCAATCCGGGCCTGGTAGCCAAGGTGGTCTCGGTCATGGATCGCGGCTGGAAGTATGCCCTGGCCCACCCGAGCCAACTCGCCAAATGGGTAGTTCCGGCCCTCGACAAGAACGACACCGTAAGCCAGCAAGAAGCGGAGATGACCGCGCTCCGTCAGCTCTCCTCCGCCCCTGGCGCCCCTACCGGCACCATGACCGCGGACCGGTGGCAGACCGGCATCAACCTCCTGGTGAAATACGGGCAGATCAAGAAGCCGTTCCCGGCGTCCGACGTGTTCACCGATCAATTCCTGCCCAAGTAGTAATCGGTATGGCCGCGATAGCTTGCCAGGATCTGTGCTTCAGCTACCCTAACGGGGTCCAGGCCCTGCGGGCTATCGACTTGGCGGTTGCCTCGGGCGAGTTTGTCTCCCTGATCGGTCCCTCGGGCTGCGGCAAGTCCACGCTCCTTCGGGTGGTGGCGGACTTGCTGCCTCCCGACTCGGGGGGCGTAGCTATCGCGGGGAAGCCGCCGCGGGCCACCCGCACCGCCCGCCGGATCGCCATGGTGTTCCAGGAACCCGCGCTGCTTGGCTGGCGCCGGGCGGCTCGGAACGTGGAACTGCCGCTGGAGTTGGCGGGGAAGCGGGACGCGGCGGCCCAACACAGGGCGCGCGAGCTTTTGGCACGGGTAGGATTGGGGGAGATGCCGCGGCGTTTTCCGGGCCAGATGTCGGGCGGGCAACGCCAGCGGGTGGCGATCGCCCGAGCCCTGATTCAGGAGCCCGAGGTGCTCCTGATGGACGAGCCGTTCGGGGCCCTCGATCAAATAACCCGAGACGAAATGAACGAGGCGCTTTTGCGGGTGTGGGAGGACACGAAGATTACGGTCCTCTTTGTCACGCACAGCATCGCCGAGGCGGTCTATTTAAGCGACCGGGTCGCGGTCTTCACCCCGCGCCCCGGCACCTTGCGATCGATTATCGACATACCCCTGCCTCGCCCGCGGCTCCACGCAATCCGCCGCGATCCCGCCTTCTTCCAGTTGGAGAATCGCGTGCTCGCCGCCCTCGAAGGCCGGACGGGCGAGTCCTCACTAACCACGGCCGGCCAGGCATGACCCCAGCCCCGGCCCAGATATGGCTCGTGAGCACGTACCATGGCCAATGATCCGCTTCAGCCTCTCGGTGGATCGGGGCCGGCAAGGAGACCTCGCCGCGGCAACCGCCTGGGTGGTCCCGCCCTCGACATGTTGCTGCCGGCCCTGGCCCTGTTGGCCATTTTCGCGTTCTGGCAGGCATACGTGGTGGTGGAGCATGTTCCCACCTTTCTCTTTCCCCGCCTGGACGACACCCTGCACAGCCTGGGCGACAACTTTGGCGACATCTGGTCCAGTCTGCTCACTACCCTGCAAGAAGCGGCCTGGGGATTCCTGATTGGCAATCTCGCCGCCATTCTGGGGGCCAGCATTTTCATTCATTCGCGATTCGCCGAGCGCACCTTTTTCCCGGTCGCCGTGATCGTCCAGACCATTCCCATTATTGTCTGGTCGCCCATTCTGGTGATCGTGTTCCCAACCGACAGCCTGTACCCGCAGATCGGGGTATCCTTTCTGATCACCTTCTTCCCTGCCCTGGTCAACATGACCCGCGGCCTCCGTGAAGTCGATCCGCTGCATCTGGAGCTCTTCCGCCTCCTCAACGCTACCCGCTGGCAGGTCTACCGGAAGCTGCGCTGGCCGGGAGCGATTCCGTCCCTGTTCGCCACCCTGCGCATTACCAGTACGCTCAGCCTAATCGGAGCCATCGTCGGCGAATACGTGGCGGGCGGTGGTCAGGGTCTGGGCTACGACCTGATCACCGCCAAGCAGTCGCTCGATACCGCCAAGGTCATGGCCATTACCCTGGCTACCTCGGTCACCGGAGTGATTATCTTCTTAGTGGTAGCCGGCCTGGAACGGGCGGTTCTCCGCCGCCGAGGCATGTGAGCAACGGTGGCTTCGGCGGTCACAAACCGGGAATCTGACCGCGCTATCCAGGCCGTTATGCTTCCGTTCTTGTTCAGCCGCGTGCTGTTCCTCATGCTAACCCCGATCGCGTCGCATCTCTGGGGGCCGTTGCACCTGCAAGAGTTGGCCTCTCGCTTCGCCGGAGCGCCCGGGGACTATTGGGACCGCTGGGACGCCGTCTGGTATCTGCGGATCGCCACCGACGGCTACCACCAAGCGCCCTACCCCTATCCGCAAAGCGTGGTCTTCTTCCCCCTCTACCCCGGTACGCTGCACGTGCTGCTGCTGCTCTGGCCGTGGTCACGCGCCGTGGGGGCGGTTGTTCTGACCAATCTCTGCTGCCTTGGCGCCTTCCTCGCGCTCTACAAGGTGGTGGAGGTGGATTACGGACGGCGGCAAGCCGCCCGAAGCGTTTGGTTGCTGGCCCTCTTTCCCACCAGCCTGTTTCTCTTTGCCGGGTATAGTGAGAGCCTGTTCTTGCTGCTCTTTTTGTTGTGCTGCTATCTCGCGCGTCTGCATCGCTGGTGGTGGGCCGGGCTGGCGGGCGGCCTGGCAACCGCTACCCGCTCGGTGGGCATCGTCGCGCTGCTGCCCTTCGCCGTTTCGTGGTACGAGGTGTATGGTTCATCACTCCGGCGTCCGGCCATCCTCCGGCATGATGCCGCCCACCGGATCGTGATACCGAGTGAGACGGGCAGCACATCGGCGGCAGTTCAGGCCCTGAGCGCGGCCCTGCTCATTCCGGCGGGGATCGCGGGCTATGCGCTGTATCTCGGGCTGCGATTCGGCCATCCCTTCCTCTTCAGCACCAGCGAAGTCGCCTGGCGGCGCGCGGCCACCGCTCCCTGGCGCACCGTGCAACTCGCCGCCTCCGCCCTGATCGCTCATCCGCCCGCCCTAAGCCTCGCCGGCCTAATCGGTAGCCAGGATTCGCTCTTTTTCCTGGTCTTCCTGATCCTCAGTCTCCCGGCTACCTTCCTCCTGACCCGCGCGCACGCACTCATCCTCTGGGGAGTGTGGCTGGTCACGCTCAGCACCCCCGCGGTAATTGGGAATTACCCTGATCCTCTGATCAGCCTGCCACGGTACCTGCTCGCCGCGTTCCCTCTGTTCATCGTGCTGGCGGCCACCCCTCGCCGGACAGTGATCTGCGCTGTCTGCTTCGTCACCCTCCTGGTTCTCAACACTATCGTGTTCTTGAGTGGAGGCTGGGTAGCGTAATGCACCTCCGCACGGTGTTTTCGTGGCGGGCAGCCGCTTCCTGGGAGCACGAGACATGTCCTGGGAGCGCGAGCATCTTGCTCGCACTGGCGCGCCAGCGCCAGGGACGACGTACCTGCTCATCAGGGTACCAGCGTCCACCGTCCGGGCTATCCGGCGGAGACGCCAACGAGGGCGAGCAAGATGCTCGCCCTCCCAGGCCGTTCACCACGCTTGATGCGTCTGATGTTATGCGAGCCGGATACCCGCTTACGAGTGTCTCGCGCTCCCAGTCGGGATCTCCTGGCGAAAATGCTGGCGGTACAACGCGGATCACAAAACCGCGGCGCGGCGAAAACACGTCAGTTTGGCGGGGAAGGTGGAAGCGATGCTACACTTCCCTGTAGATTGGACAACAAGTGACAACAGAATCCCGCGCCGTGCCGGCCCCAACGGCCGGCCAGCCGCCACCACCTGAACGCCCCCCGAGCCCCTACCGATTGTTGATCAGCGACATTGACGGCACCCTTCTCGATTCCTCGGGCTCCCTTCGCGCCACCACCATCGCGGCAACCCAGAGAGCACGCGCGGCGGGAATCGTGGTCACGCTGGCCACCGGGCGCCGATTCGCCACTACCGTGGACATCCTGACCGATCTTGGTCTCCTGCCGGGAGATGCCGGCGAGGATCCCCTTAATCCCCTCCCGGCTATCGTCTGCCTGCCGCCGATCGTCCTCCAGGGCGGCGCGGTGGTGGCAAGCACCGACGGCACCACCGTGTTCTACCGGAACCCGCTGGCTCGGGATCAGGCCATGCTCGCCGCCCGCATCTTGATTGATATGGGCTTGCAGCCAATCGTCTACGACGACCGAGTTCACGAGCAACGGCTGTTCACCGGGCCGGACAGCTTCGACAATGCGGCCACCGCCCAATACCTCTCCCGGCATCTGCATACCGTCGAGCGGAGGCCCTACGAGAGCTGGGCTTTGACGGACGATCCGCTACAACTGGCGGTCATTGGACCCCGCGAACCGCTGCATCAAGCCGCCGCGCGGCTTGCCTCTCCCAGCTGCCGGGTGATTATTTCCGAGAGCGCGGCCCTGGATGCCCATTTCATGGAAGTTTTTCACCGACTATGCGACAAGGCTTCCGCGGCCCTGCATGTGGCGAATCTCTTGGGATTTGGTCTGGAGGAGACCGTATGTATTGGTGACAACTGGAACGACGTGGAAATGCTGGCCCGTGCCGGCTGCGGGATCGCGGTCAGCAACGCCCCAGCGGCTGTCTTGCCCTTTGCTCGCCGCCTCACGGTCAGTAACGACGAGGACGCGGTACAGGTAGTGCTGGATCAGATGTTGGCCGGTGAGGAACCGGGAATCCCTAACCCGCATTACGATCCGAACCATTTCGACCGCTATCTCGCGACCGCCGGCGCTCACATCCCCGCGTGATTCCCCAAGGATGCTCCCCGACTCAGGAAAAAGCCACCACCACCTCCAGGAGGCCAAACTGGAGCGCGTCGCCCTCGGCAAGGGAATAGGGCTGGCGGGGCGCCAGCTCAGTCCAGGCCGTTTGGCCCTTATGGCGCACCCTGGTGCCATTGGTGCTTTCGAGGTCGATTATGGCCCAGCCGGAAGCCTCTCGCCGGATCTCGGCGTGGCGCCGGGAAACCCCGAGATATTCCGCTTCGCCCGTATCGCAGGCACGGGACAGATCAAGATACGCGCTTTTGTCATTTGCCACCCGAGGCGAATCCAGCCCGCGACCGATCGTCGCCGAATCTACTTCACAGCGAAACAAGGTGCCCGTCCGCGTCTCGATCAACGAGACGGCTCGAGGCACCTGCCGAGTGAGAGGCGCGGGCATCGGTGCGCGCGGCAGCGACGGCCCGGCCTCACGCACCGGCTCTCTCGGGTTGAGGTGGGGCATCGGGATCGTGATTCCCTGAACGCCCGGCTGAGTGGGAGTCGCGGAGGCCGCGGCGACCGCCCAAGCTCGCTGGGCCATGTCGGTTCCCCCTTGCAATTCGCCTAACGTCTGATCGAGTTGGCTCTCGGCCTGATCGAAGTCTCCATCCCGGATGCTCGCCGATGCCCCGCCCAACCGCACATCCTGGGCCGCCAGGATGCTCGCCAGCGTACGCACGGCCTCGTGCCAGGCTGGATCCTCGTATCCGGGGCCACGCCGCAATCCCATGTCGGCCAGCATCTGGCGGCCAAGAGAAAAACGTCTCCGTGCTTCCTGAAGCTTGGCCCCCGTCTCGGCCTCCCGCCGGCTTCGCCTGGCTGCTTCCTCGGCCGCGCGGGTGCGTTGGATGTGGTCGGCGGTCGCCTGCTTCGCGGCGGCCACCCGTTGTCCCAGAATTAAGTACGGGGCGAAGAGCGTATCGTAGGAACGCGCCTGATCCAGCAGCCGGCGTGCCTCGCCCCATCGCTGGGGCTGCCCCATATCCGGCACGGTAGCGAGAAACTGCCGGGCATGCAAAACCAGGGCCGGTAAGCGGGCGGCCATGGTGGGAGCCTCGGGGAGACCAAGCTGAAGGGCGGCCGCCACGCTGGATTCAGCCAGCGCGATGTTCCGATCAATCTGTAAAAGTGCGTCGGTTAGCGCCTGTTGACCACGAGTGAATGGATCGTTCATGGGAGATGATTAGCGATTGAACCCCGCATAATTGGGAGCTTCCTTGGTGATCACTACTCCGTGTGGGTGACTCTCACGGAGTCCGGCGTTGGTAATACGCACAAAAGATTTAGTCTGCAGTTCGCGGATTGTCGCCGCTCCAGTATAGCCCATTCCGCTCCGTAAGCCGCCGAGCACCTGATAGAGGACCGCCTGGAGGGAGCCCTTAAAGGACACCCGCCCTTCTATCCCCTCCGGGACCAGCTTGGCCACCTGATCCACGTCCTCTTGATGATAGCGATCGGCGGCCAACCGGGCCCGCATGGCGCCAATCGACCCCATCCCTCTATACTCCTTGAAGCGCTCGCCGTTATAGAGGATGACCTCGCCGGGGCTCTCCTCCGTCCCGGCCAGCATGCTCCCCAACATTACGGTGGACGCCCCAGCGGCCAGGGCCTTGACCACGTCGCCGGAGAACTTTATACCGCCATCGGCGATCACCGGAATGTCCTGGGCCGCCGCCGCCTCGGCACATTCGGCAATGGCGGTTATCTGGGGCATGCCGACTCCCGACACCACGCGGGTGGTGCAAATGGAACCGGAGCCCACCCCCACCTTGATCGCGTCCACTCCAGCCTGGATCAAGGCTCTGGTCGCGGCGGCCGTGACCACGTTTCCCGCCACGATCTGCACGTCGGGGAAGCGCTCCCTGAGCCCCGAGGCGGCGCGCACGACCTCCACG
>Ga0134128_10009423_pt1 | contig 11715 bp, 9 predicted proteins | sample KB31754_FD_96462 | JGI IMG/M metagenome (GOLD analysis project Ga0134128, IMG submission 96462) | Terrestrial soil microbial communities with excess Nitrogen fertilizer from Kellogg Biological Station, Michigan, USA - KB3-175-4 | ecosystem: Environmental > Terrestrial > Soil > Unclassified ...
CGTCATCTTTGTTCATAACGCGCACGACTTTGCGAAGAGCGCGGGGTGCAAGCAGCAGTCGCCAACCAGCAACCGCTTCAGCCGCACTCTTCGTGATTCAATCTTTGACCACTTTTGCTTCTGCCCATGGCGGGCCACAGATTTTCAGAACGCACAAAGGAAGGCCCGCCGGAATTCCATCTCTGCCGATTCATGCACAGCGTCGAGGCCCGGGGCGCCGCTGTGGATCGATGATCCACCCGGGCTTGAACCTCCAAGATTTCCTTCGCACTGCTACCTTGTTCGCTGAATTTTGCTCTCTCTTTTGTGGCCGCCGATCGGTCTGCTGTGCATGGCAGACAGGGTCGACGGCCAAATTTTGCTGTCTGCCATTTTTGCTCAAGACGGGTGAGCTCATTCTGTTGCCGCATTTCTCCCGACTTTCCGCCACAGCTACAATGGGGCAACCGCAAAAGGAGGTCATATGCGCAGAGCACTCTTCGCTCTCCCGATACTTCTCTCCATGATTTTCGCTGGTTCGGCTCTGCACGCTCAGGGCGCGCCAGCGCAGGGCGGAGCCGATCAGCCTTACACTGTCGAGTATTACTACAAGGTGCAATGGGGACATCAACAGGAGTTCCTCGATCTTTTTCTCAAGAATCACTACCCGCTGCTGCAGAGAATTGTTTCTACGGGGCGCATGCTTTCGGTGAAGATCGAGCAGCCGGCGTATCATACCACTGAAGACGGCCGCTGGGATTATCGGGTGACCATCCGATTCAAAAACTCGACTCTGGCTACGACGGCGAACCCCGATGAAGAGAAGCTGATCGGTGAACTGTGGCCCGACCAGAAGACTTACAAGCGGGAAGAGCAGCGTCGGTTCGAAATCTTGCTGGCGCACTGGGATTTGCCGGTAACCGACATTACGCCGAGGTGAGGCAGCGAACAGGAGACAGGGAAAAGGTGCTCCAGCGCGCAAGTTCAGGGTCTTGCGCGCCATTGTCGGACCAGGTCGTCGGCGGCCTGGGGCCACTCGGAAAATTGGAATTCGAAGCCGGCATTCAGCAGGCGGCGGGGAACGACGTTGCGACTCTTGAGCACCAGCTCCGTTTCGGTGCGGAGCAGTAATGCGGCCAGCTCGAGCAACGGCCGCGGCGCGGGGATGCCGTTCGGCATGCCATAGGCATCGCGCAACGCGGCCATGAATTCGCGATTGGGGAGCGGGTTGGGGGAGCTGATGTTTACTACGCCCTCGATGTCGTCGCGCGCAATCAGGAACTCGACTGCTCGAGCAAAATCCAGCGCGTGAATCCACGAAACGAATTGGCGGCCGTTGCCTTGGGTTCCGCCCAGGCTCAGGCGCACCAGGTTCAGAAGCAGAGCGAAGGCGCCACCCGGCGTGGGGCTCATGACCACCGCGGACCGCATGGCCACCTTGCGCGTGTTCGGCGTCAATGCAGAGAAGAATGCGTCTTCCCAATCCGTTGCCACACGGATGGAGAAATTCCACGTATCCGGTGCGCGGCGGCGACCCGAAATGGCTTCGTGGCCACCGATCTCGCCGGAGAACTCGTCCATGGGGCGGTCGAGCGAGTGCCGGTAGATGGTGGCGGTGGAGGCGTTCAGCCAGACCTCCGGAGGATCGGACAGGGAAGCGATGACGCGGCCGAGCAGGCGCGTGGTGCGGATGCGCGAATCATAGATGGCGTCGCGATTGGTACGGGTGTAGCGGCAATTTACGCTTTGTCCGGCAAGATTGATGCAGACGTCGGCTTGCTCGAGATGCTCGACCCATTGGCCCGCGTGCTCTCCATCCCAGTGCACGGTGTGCCAGGGTGCGCTGTACGGTCCGCGGGTCAGCACGGTGACGTGGTGGCCGCGTTCCTGGAAATGCTGCGCAAGAAGGCTGCCCACCAGGCCGCTGCCGCCGGGGATGACGATGCGCAAGGGCTGAGTGTGGAGCATGGGTCAAGTTTACCGATCAGGCTTACCGATCAGGCTTTCGTATTTGGGATCTCTTGTATGTCTGACTCAATTGGGGCGATCTGTCGGATGGAGGGTTTCAGGGGTGCGGCGGCTGGAAGGGATAGCCTGCCAGGTAGAGGCGACGGCGGCGGCGGGCGCGGACCTCGTGCACGATGACGATCAGAACCACAAAAATGACAAGCAGCGGGCTCCAGAAAATCCAGCCGGGCAACTCTACACGATCTCCTCCGTTGCTCGCGGTTGGCGCGGCGCGCAGGTCGCCGAACATTGACACGATATCCTTGCCGACGGTCACATTGTCACCGAGGCGGATGCGGCCGAAGAAGTTCACCAGGTCCTGACCAATGGAGCTGCCGTCTGTGACAGTCACATCGCCGAAGAAGGCGACCACGTCGTGGTTGGCCTTGCCATTGACGTGCACATGGCCGAAGAAGACCACGATATCGCCCTCGACCGTGCCGTTGTCGTCAACGCTGCAGAAGAAACACACGGCGTCATGCACCGCCTGGTCGGACGCTACCCGGATGGTGTTGCCGAAATGAACGCGGTCCTGCTTGGCGAATGCGGTGGTCGCAGAGGCGCCGAGCGCAGCGGCGAACAGGATCGGGACAATCAGATGTAGGCGCATGGTGACTCCTCTTTCCTGATACGCGGAACCGCTCAGGGAGGTTCCGCGGGTGTCAGGAGATCGCGCCAACAGTGTATCGCGGTCCGCAAACGGAAGAGGCTCTCGACCGTTCCGCTGCGGTTGAGAGCCCGGTGGGGATGGCGTCAGAACTCGACGCGCATGCCCATCTGGAGGCGGCGAGGCGCGCCCACGCTGGTGACTTCGCCGAAGCCGGGCGAAGTGGCAACGGTGTCGACCCAGCCGACGTTGGGATGGTTGAGGACATTGAACGCGGCGGCGGAGAAGCCTACATGGGGAGCTTCGTCGGCCTTATTGGCGGTGACGGCAAAGTCGTGTCCCCAGCGTAGATCGAGGTCGGCGGAGGCGGGCAGCCGCTCGCTGTTGCGTGGGACGCCAGCGGGGCGCGCGTTAAAGAGGTCGTCGCCGAAGGGATCGGTGCCGGTCGTAATGGTCCAGGGGTGTCCGCCGCTGGCCCATATGCCGGCAGCGAAATTGAAAACGCTGTCGGGGTGGAACATGGCGTAAAGGCTCAGGCGCTGGCCGCGATCGAAGCTCGCGTCGGCCCAGTTGTTATTGGGATCGTACTGGTTTTGCGGATACCATCCGAGGCCGTCGGTGTTGGACTCGTAATGGGACCAGGTGTAGCGTCCCCAGGCGCTGAACCATTTGTTCATGCGCCCGCGATAGGAGAGGTCGAGGCCGGAGCCGGTCATGAATCCCGCGGCCTGCATCTGGCGGACGCGCCCGTAATCCGGATTGGGCCGCTCGGTGTAACCGGACTGCGGCGTGGGTGCGTTGATGTCGACCGAGCGGAAGGTGCCGATCTGCCGCATGGAGTAGACGCTGATGGTTCCCGTAGCCTTTTCGCCGAGCTGGCGTTCGATCGACAGGCCGTAGTGCATTTCATAGGGGATGCGCGCGCCAGGCGCGAGTTCGGTGCGCGCCAGGGGCACTGCCGACACATCCACACACTTGCCTATGGGCACGCAACCGCCTGCCGGCTCAGTGTCAGGGTTCAGCGAAGTTACTGCCGAATGGCGGCGCGGCTGCGCGCCCTCGTAGCGGGCGAGATCGAGCAGCGGCCCCGAGCCGGTGCGGTCATAGTAGATTCCGCCGCCCCCGCGCAGCACTGTCTTCGAGCCCTGGTCGATGACGTAAGCAAAGGAGAGGCGAGGCGAGAAGGCGAGCCGCTTTGTGGCCATAAAGTTCTGCCAGTCGTAGCGCAGGCCCGGCGTGATAGAGAAGCGCGGCGTCATCTTGTACTGATCCTGGATGAAGGCGCCCATCTCCTGCTGGTGATAGATGAAGTGAGTCTCGCCGGAATTGATGGAGTACGCCGAGGGGCGGTTGTTCTCGTAATTCTGGAGAGCGCTGGTCAAAACAGTCACGCCGTCCGGCGCCAGGATAGGCGAAAAGGTGTAGGAGCCGAGGGCGTTCGAGTTGTCGTCAAAGGCGCGCCGGTTGAAGTGGGGAATCCCGGCGCCGATTTTGATGAAATGACGGCCGCGGGTGTACGAAACCATGTCGTAGAGGCGGACGTTGTAGTCCGTGGAGACCGTGTCGTTCTGCGCCGAGCCGCCGGAGAAGTCGCCGGCCACGTTGATGCGCGGCGCTTCGAAGGCGTTGACATTGCGGCTCAACGCGTGCTCGCCGACGATGGAAAACTGGTTCAGCATCGATGCCGAGAGGGTCGAGTCGAGGTGAATCTTTGCGTCATCTTCGTGATACTCGTTGTGGTATCCCGACGAGGCGAGCGCCTGCCCCCCGACGCCTTGGTTGTAGCCGTTCCACTCTTCGTAGCTGTATTCCGCATAGCCGGAATTGCGGTCGCTGAACTGGTGTGCGGCGCGCGCGCTGAACTCGGTGTCACGGGTGGGAGCAGGGACGTTTGCGAGGAAGTTGCCGGAAGGGTTTTCGGCAGTGGGGGAGATGATGGCCTTCACTACGGCGTTGAGGTCTTCCTCTGCACGATCGAATGACACGAGGAAGCTGCTTTTCGGCGCGAAGAATATGGGACCGGTTACATGGCCTTCGTAGACGCGGCGTTGTTCGGCGGGCTTAGCGGGGGCCAGTTCATTTTGGGCGTTCAACGCGGAGTCGCGGAAGAGGAAATTGAATTCGCCGTGATAGTTGTCGGCGGCGGACTTGGTGATGATCTCCATTTGTCCGCGGCCGGGCCAGTAGTACTGCGCGGAGTATGGATCCTGGTTGATGCGGATCTCCTGCACGGCGGAAGGGGAGACGGTGGCGCGATTTGCCTCGACGCCGTCGACGATGAGGCCGGAGCCTCCGGTTGCCATGTCGCTGTCATCGAGGAAGGCGCTCATTGCGCCCTGCAGGTCGTTGTCGAAGATGGGAAGTTGCTTGATGTCGCCCGCGGTCATGACGGAGGAATCGTGATTTTCATCGGAGGCGGTGAGATCGCTGTCGTTTTCGGCGCTCACGTGGACATTGGTGGAGAGCGCCGCAATGGGCAGCACAATCTTGAGCGCGGCATTGATGTGGCTGGGCGCGGCGGCCGAAGCTACAGGAGCAGGAGCGGCGACCACGACCGGCGTTTTCACGGTGTCGAAGCCAGGCTCGGAGATGACGAGCGTGAAGGCGCCGGGATGAGGCGCAACCACCTGGAACGAGCCATCGCCCCCGGAATGAAAACTGCCTGCCACACTGCCGGAGGCGTCCAGGAGGTCAATTTCGGCATTGGGGACGATCGCGCCGGATGGATCGGCCACCACTCCCGTGATGGGCTGCGGTGAAGACGGCGGCTGGCCGCCGGGGGTATTGACGGCAAACGCAAAGGAAGGCCCAAGACAAAGAGCCAAGGCAAGACAGCGCAACATGCAGATCTCCATTGGCGACCGGACAGGATAGTCGGACGGCTCTGTAAAGGTTATCAAGGGTGCATTCGTCCGAACCTTAATTTTTGCAAAGTGAACGTGGTCTCAGTTGCAGCGGGCACCGAAAGGCCCGGCAATGATTGGACTTAGCGGACTGCGAGGCCCGCGCGGGGAAAGATGTCGCCGGGACCGCCGACCTGCCGAACGTAGGCTTCGGCACGCTTGCAGCCGCACTCCAGGCCGCGAAAATGGGCCACCGAATCCTGCAGTTCGTAAAAAAAAGTCGGGTTCTGGCTTGCATGGGCGTAGCACGCAGCTTTCTTGGTATCGGCTACTGAAGTGACGTCGACGAAGTGCGTGGGGACAGGGAATTGCATGGTGTCTTCGCCGCTGGAAACCTCGTAGTAATACATGGGGAAGCGACGCTTCAGGCGGTTCCACGACTCGTACATCAGGTTGGCGATGGCGCGATGGTCGGGGTGGTTGTCGACGGGCCAATGATTGAAGACTGCATCAGGATTTTCATCTTCAATCATTTTGAGGAATGCGTTGTAGTGCGCGTCATCGACGATGGAGTGGCCGTTCGCCTGGCCTGCCCAAACCGGCCGGGCCTTGAGGATGTCGCAGGCCTTTCGAGCCTCGGCAATGCGGACGGGCGCGGAGGTCTCCCACGCTCCATCGTTCAGGTAGAGCAGCACTACGTCGTGGCCCATGGCGGTGAGCAGGGCGATGGTGCCGCCGCATCCGTATTCGGGGTCGCCGGGATGGCCGCCGGCGACAACGAATTTGAGCTTGCGGGGAGTGGCTTCGCCGGCGGCATCGCGACCGGTGGAGATGAGTGCGGCTGCTCCGGCAAGCCGGCCAGCGCCCTTCAGCATCTCGCGTCGATTGATTGGCATGATGCATCGATCTTGCCACAGGGGGGAGCAACGACGGAGTTAATTCGCAACCGTGCGATGCGTGCCGCGCAGCGCCGTGGGCCAATCCGCGGCGGAGTCGACAACGACGTCTGGCGAAGCTTCCATGAGGTTCTGGGGACCGAAACCAAATTTGCAGCCCAGGCTCCAGGCTCCAGCGTTACGGGCAGTCTGCACGTCCACGTTGCTGTCGCCGATCATGAGCGTTTCGCCGGGTGTGGCTCCGGCGTCTTCCATCAGCGCGCGGAGGCCCATGGGGTCAGGCTTCTTGAGGGGAAAGCTGTCGCCTCCACACACGCGGAAGAACATGCTGCCGATGCCGAGTCCATCGCAGATGGCGCGTGCGGGGCGCACCGGCTTGTTGGTGAGCACGGCAAGCTGGCGGGGCGCTCCGTTTGGGGAGTGGCGGAGGGCGCTGAGCGCGTCGAGCACTCCATCGTACGCATAGGTGAAGTCCAGCTTGTGCTCGCGGTAGTGGGAGAGAAAGAAGTTGTAGGCGGTAGCCAGTTCTTCGTCGTGAATGTCGTCAGGGGAGACGCTGTTCTCGACCGCGAGCGAGCGGCGGACCAGCATGGGAGCGCCGTTGCCGACGAAGCTGGCAATGATCTGGTCGTCGAGATGCGGGCGGCCCATATGCTCCAGGGCGGCATTGACGGAGTTGCACAGGTCGCGCGCAGAGTCGATGAGTGTTCCATCCAGGTCGAATACGATGAGCCGAATGCGCTCGGCGGGAATGGGACGGAAGACTTCGATCATGGATTCAGTGTAAGAGAGGGGGATGGGGGTTTTGTTGTCCGCAGGAGCCGGGGGGCGGCAGAAGAGAGAAACGGATAGAAGGACCGAGGGAAAAGGGACTGAGGGACAAAGGGAAAGAGGGATCGAGGGACAGAGGGACCAGTATGGGCTGATCCCTTTGTCCTTGGTGCGATTTCGGTGGGTTTACGCTGCTTCGCGCTGGTTCTGCATCGATTGGCGCTGCGCCATTTTATTGACGCGCATGGCGATCTTGGTGAGGAGCTTGTCGGTCTTGCCTTCCTCATCCAGGGTTTGCTGCAGGAGTTGCGCGATTTCCTGCTGTCCATTCATTTCAGCGATGGCGCGCATGGTGCCGTAGGCGGCGATTTCGTAGTGCTCCACGCGCTGCGCCGCGGCGATTAGGCCGGCGTCGCGAACTTCGCCCTCTTCCGCCTCCTCCATCATTTCCGATCCTTCTTCAATGAGCCCCTTCATGCCCTGGCAGGTCTTGGCGCTCGCGGGTTTGTCGAGGATCTCGAACACGCGTTCGAGGCGCTCGATGTGTCCCTTGGTTTCTTCCAGGTGGGTCTGAAAGGCGGTGCGCAGCTCCTCGGAGGTGGCGGACTTCGCCATCTTCGGGAGGGCGCGGGTGATCTGCTTTTCCGCCGAGTAGAGGTCCTTCAATTCATTCATGAACAGCTTTTCGACCGTATCGACCTTCATTCGTATTCCTCCGCAGGGATTTCATTCGGGTGTTGGGATGCGCCGGCGTGCTTCGCTGTTGCCGTGCGAGCCGCAAGGATGAGTCCGGTGGAGGACACGTGGGGATGGGCGCGCAGACGTCCATTACACTGGCCTGAGCACGGGCCGCGGCCCGACAGACTGGTGTTCAGGATCGGACGTTCGATGCGCAAGTGCTCACTGGCCATTGTTTTTCTGCTTATCGTCATCTCGCCGCTGGTTTCGATCGCGCGCGCTCAGTGGGCTCCTCTTGTTTCGGATTCGGGGGCGGCGCAGCGGATTGCGTGGTGGCGCGAGGCGCGGTTCGGAATGTTCATTCATTGGGGCGTGTATTCCATTCCGGGCCGGGGCGAGTGGGTGCAGTGGCAGGAACAGATTCCCGTGAAGGAATACGCGAAGCTGGCCGAGCAGTTTCGTGCCGACCATTACGATCCCGGCGCGTGGGCGAGGGCGGCCACGGATGCCGGAATGAAGTACATGGTTCTGACCGCCCGGCACCACGACGGGTTCGCATTATTTGACGACCCAGGGAGCGACTTCACGGCAATGAAGTCTGCGGCGCACCGCGATCTGGTGGCGGAGTACGTCAAGGCAGTGCGCAAAGCCGGGCTGCGCGTCGGGCTGTATTATTCGCCGCTGGACTGGCGCTTTCCGGGATTCTTCTTCCCGGGCATCTATCAGCAGAGCGCGGTGGAAATGCGCGACCAGTATCAAAGGCAGGTGGAGATTCTGGGTCGCAACTACGGCAAAATCGACATTCTGTGGTTCGATGGCGGAGCGAACGAATGGCTGGGTTTCGGCGGGGTGGAGTTTTCGGGGTCTGGCTGGCATGCGCGGGCGAAGGACCAGCCATACAGAGGCAAATTCGACTGGCAGGACGAGAAGACTGTGGCGCATTTGCGCGAGTTGCAGCCGCAGATTCTTGTGAATAACCGCACGGATGCGCCCGCGGATTTCCTGACCCGCGAAGGAGATTCGGCCATGGGGGAGTTCGACAACGTGCATCCGTGGGAGCTATGCACAACGATCACGGACGGTGCGTGGGGATATCAGCCGAACGCAAGAGTGAAATCGCTCGCGCAACTGGTTGGATTGCTGGCGGGTGCCGCGGGGCGTGACGGCAACCTGCTGCTTAACGTGGGACCGCGGCCGGATGGGAGCCTTGATCCGGAGCAATTAAAGCGGCTCAGCGAGATGGGCAGATGGATGCAGGCGAACGGCGAGAGCATTTATGGAACCCGAGGGGGTCCGTGGCTCCCGGGAAAATACGGCGTGTCGACGCACCGCGGCAGCACGGTGTACCTGCACGTGCTGCGCCGACCCGCAGACGGCGTGCTCGAGCTGCCGGTGCTTTCCGCGAGGGTGGTTTCTGCAAGGGTGCTGCACGCGGGCCAAATCGAATTTAAGCAAACCGGCAATACGCTGAAGGTGACCGTTCCGGAGAGCGGAGCCGATGCGAGTGACACCGTCATCGAACTCGGGCTATCGGAACCGTTGCCGGAGGTGGTGAAACCGATCTCACCTGCGATAGAGAGATAGCAGGTCAGGAAAATTTGGCCAGGAATCCGGGGGCGGAGAACACAATTGCGTACTGCATTTGTGTACGGCTCATGCGGTTCCGAAGCGCTGCCCGCGGCGCTCTCGGCCGAGCCACGCCATAAGTGAAGCGACGACGAACACCACGACGGCCGTGAGCGCAAGCGCGCTGGAATAGCTGGTCCTCTGGGCGTACATGGCTTCGATGTAACCAGATGAGCCGGCAATGACACCCGCGGTTTGATAGGCAAATCCGGGGAGGAGCGCGCGCACGGAATCCGGTGAGAGTTCAGCGAGGTGCGCCGGGATGACGCCCCAGGCGCCCTGCACCATGAATTGCATGAGGAAGGCGCCGAGGATGAGCAAGGCCTGGTTCGGCGCATAAGCCCAGAGCGGGATGATAAGCGTCCCAAGGACGAAGGCTGTGATGATGGCGCGGCGGCGGCCTGCGCGGTCAGAGAACCAGCCGAAGGCCAGGCCACCAACGACTGCGCCGATGGCAGAGATGGCGGTGATGACGGCGCGGCGATCGGGCGCGAAATGCCATTGACGCTGCAGGAATGTCGGATACATGTCTTGCGTGCCGTGCGATGCAAACATCATTGCGGTCATGAAAAGCAGCAGGTAAAGGAAGAGCTTCCAGTGACGCAGGATCTCACGATGCTGCTCCGACCAGGTGAGGCGTTTTGTGGAAGTGCGTTCCCAAACCTCGGATTCCTTCACGAAGAAGAGGACGTAGAGCACGAGTGGTATGGCAGGCAAACTGGAGAGAATGAAGAGCATTCGCCAGCCCAGCCGGTTGAAGCAGAAGAAGTAGAAAGCCGCGGCGAGGACGTTGCCGGCTGCGTAGCCCTCCTGCAGAAGCCCGGAGAGCAGGCCGCGACGATTTGCCGGGGCGCCTTCCATCGCAAGCGACGCGCCTACGCCCCAGGTGCCGCCCATCACGATCCCGAAGAGCCCGCGCACGACCAGGAGCCACATATAGCTGGGGACCAGGCCGGTGAGCACGCCGGAAACGGCGAAGAATCCAATGTTGATCATCAGGGGAATGCGGCGGCCGTACCGGTCGGCGAGCAGGCCGAAAAGGAATCCGCCGACAGGGCGTAAAAACATGGTTGCAGTGATGACGAGGTACATCTCCGCATCAGTCTTATGGAATTCGCGTGCCATTGCGGTGAGGCAGAAGGTGACGAGAAAGAAATCGAATGCATCGAGGAGCCAGCCGGAAAATCCGGCGATGACCGCCGGAGGGTGGCTGGCGCCGTGATCGCCTACTGGAGGCGAACCGCCCGGCCCTGCGGGCTGAGATGCGAAATCTGCCATGTCGTTCCTGGAGTACACCTTAAGATCGTGCGCGAACTTCATCACGCTATCAGAAGAAAGCTGCGCCGGGGAACAGTGAGCTTGTTTTCACGCCATCGAAAGGTAATTGCAGCGAGGAAGCAACGCAGGGACCACCCGAGTAGCTGAACTTACATCCAACCACCCGGTTCATTATGCGCTCGTTCGCACAGGCCGCAGGTGTCGGGACTGTCAGACCATGCCGCACTTTCATGGCGTGCGTTATTTCCCCTGTCTGTCCGCCGCAAGGCTCCGCACCGGCCCATTCCACCACACAAGAAGTTCCCATTTTGAAGAGGAACCATCGCGCGCGATCGCAGCATTTACAAGGAGAAGACGCATGCACGTTTCATTTCTATGTTCCAGGAGCCGCAGTAGAAAGTCATTCCTGACAATACTGGCCCTCATAGCCGCAACCGGTTTGTTGATGCTGTTCCCCACTTTGGCCAGCGCGCAGTTCCGCGGGTCCATCCAGGGCGTAGTGACGGATACGCAGGGCGGGGTGATTCCCGGCGCCAATGTGACACTCACCAACACGCAGACTAACGAGACGCAGACGCGAGCCACAAACGGCGAGGGAATTTACAACTTCAACGCCCTTGGGCCAGGTCATTACACCATCGTTGCGGAAGCAAAGGGCTTCCAGACCAAAACGCTGAACAACGTGCAGATCATTCCCGAGCAGGCGAACGCCATCAACATCCAGTTGTCGATTGCGGCGGCTGCGACGACGGTCACGGTGGACGCTTCCAAGATGCCGCTGCTGGATACGGAGACTCCCACCATTGGCGGCACGATCAGTTCCAACGAGATCGAACATATGCCTTCGTTCGGGCGCGATGTATTCCAGTTGTCGAGCCTGGCGCCGGGCACGACGGGCGACCGGGCCCAGGCAGCCGGTGGCGGCACGAGCAGTCTTCCGGGAACGCAGGGACCTGGTGGTCCGAGTGCAACCCAGGGTATCTTCGCCACGGAGAACGGACCGCAAACCCTGGCGGCCGGCGGACAGTAC
>Ga0134128_10009424_pt1 | contig 11713 bp, 10 predicted proteins | sample KB31754_FD_96462 | JGI IMG/M metagenome (GOLD analysis project Ga0134128, IMG submission 96462) | Terrestrial soil microbial communities with excess Nitrogen fertilizer from Kellogg Biological Station, Michigan, USA - KB3-175-4 | ecosystem: Environmental > Terrestrial > Soil > Unclassified ...
GATGACCGCCGCCCGATGATCGCCCGCTCCCCGCGACGCCATGAACGGCCGCGCCCGCCGCGGCCTGGCCCCCCGGTCGAGCTCATGATCGAAGCCGTGGGCGGGGAGGGCGACGGCGTGGCGGCCGGGCCGGCCTTCGTGCCCTTCGCCCTGCCGGGCGAGCGTGTGCTGGCCCAGGGCGCGGGCGAGCGGCGCGTCCTGGTCGAGTTGCTGTCGGCCAGCCCCGAGCGCGTGGCGCCGGCCTGCCCGCACTTCGGCGCCTGTGGCGGCTGCGCCCTGCAGCACTGGGCGCACGGCCCCTACCTCGCCTGGAAGGTGGAGCGGCTGGCCGCCACGCTCGCCCGCCAGCGGATCGAGACCGAGCTCCTGCCGGCCTTCGCCGCCGGTCCCGGGACCCGCCGCCGCGTCGCCCTGCACGCCCGCCGCGGCACGCGGGAAGCCGCGCGCCTCGGCTACAAGCAGCGCCGCTCGTGGGATCTGGCGGAAATCGCCGTCTGCCCGATCAGCGAGCCGGCGATCCAGGCGGCGATCCCGGCGCTGAAGGCGCTGGCCGCACCGCTCTTCGAGCACCCGAAATCGGCGCCGACGTTGCAGGTCACCGCCACGGAGACGGGCCTCGACGTCGACATCACCGGCGTCGAGCGCCGCTCCGGCGGGCTCTCGGCCGACGCCCGCGTCCAGCTCGCCGAACGCGCCGCGGCCGCCGACTTCGCCCGGGTCACCCTCGACGGCGAGGTCGCCTACCAGGCCCGCAGCCCGCAGGTGCGGCTGGGCCCCGCCACCGTCGCCCTGCCGCCGGGCGCCTTCCTGCAGGCCACCCGCGAGGCCGAGGCCGCCATGGCCGCCTTCGTGGCGCAAGCCTGCGCCGGCGCCGGCCGCATCGCCGACCTCTACTGCGGCGTCGGGACCTTCACCTTCCGCCTGGCCGAGATCGCGCCGGTGCACGCGGCCGACGCTTCGCCCGGGGCGATCGCAGCACTCGCGGGCGCGCTGGCCACCGCGCCCGGCCTGCACGGCGTGACCGCCGAGGCCCGCGACCTCGTCCGGCGCCCGGTGCTCGCCCAAGAACTGAAGAAGACCGACGCCTGCGTCTTCGATCCGCCCCGGGCCGGCGCGGCGGAACAGGCCGCCGAACTCGCCCGCTCGCAGGTCCCTTGCGTCGTCGCCGTCAATTGCAACCCGGCCACCTTCGCCCGCGACGCCCGCACCCTGATCGACGCCGGGTTCCGCCTGGAGCGCGTCCTGCCGGTCGACCAGTTCCTGTGGAGCCCGCACATCGAACTGGTGGGCGTGTTCAGCCGCTGAACAGGTCGATCTGCCCGCCGCTCACGGGCGGGACCCGGAACTGGGTGAGGTCCAGCGGGGGCAGGGGCGCGTCCAGGCCGAACCGCGCCTTGGCCGTCTTGAAACGTCGGGACATCAGGGCGGCCAGCGGGCCTTCGCCCCTCATGCGCTTGCCCCACTGGCTGTCGTAGGTCTTGCCGCCGCGCATCTGGCGCACGAGGGACATCACGTGTTTGGCGCGGTCCGGATGATCGGTGGCGAGCCACTCCTGGAAGAGGTCGGCGATCTCCAGCGGCAGCCGCAGAGCAACGTAGCCCGCGCCCTTCGCGCCCGCGTGCGCCGAGCGCTCCAGCACCGCCTCCATCTCGTGGTCGTTGAGCGCCGGGATGGCCGGGGCGAACATCACGATCACAGGCACGCCGGCGTCGCTCAGCGCCTTGACCGCCGCAAGGCGCTTCTCGGGCGTGGCCGCGCGGGGCTCCATCGAGCGCGCCAGCTTGCGGTCGAGCGAGGTGATCGAGATGGCCACCCGCGCGAGGTCCCGCTCCGCCATCGGCGCGATCAGGTCGAGGTCTCGCAGGATCAGCGCCGACTTGGTGATGATCGAGAACGGGTGGTTGAACCGCGACAGCACTTCGATGACGCCGCGCGTGATGCGCAGCCGCCGCTCCTGCGGCTGGTAGGGATCGGTGTTGCCGCCGATGTGGATCACCTCCGGCGCGTACTTCGGCCTGGAGAGCTCCCGCTCCAGCAGGCCCGCGGCGTGCGGCTTGAAGAACAGCTTGGTCTCGAAATCGAGGCCGGGCGAGAGGCCCATATAGGCGTGGGCCGGCCGTGCGTAGCAGTAGATGCAGCCGTGCTCGCAGCCGCGGTAGGGGTTGATCGAGGCCGAGAAGCCGACATCGGGGCTGTCGTTGCGGGTGATGATCACCTTGGCCTTCTCGGGGTTGATGGTGGTGGCGAGCTGGGCCGGCGCCGGATCGTCTAGTTCCCAGCCGTCGTCGAACGCCTCGCGCACCTGGCTTTCGTAGCGGCCGGTGGCGTTCGAACGGGCTCCGCGCCCGCGGATCTGCTGGGTGAAGGTGGTCATCCGGCGACCGTAGCGACTTGCATCGAACAAAACAAGAACATACATTGCCGCATACTGTTCTGGAGAGCCGATGCGCGCTGTCGATGCTCAGCACTACTGGATCGCGGCGCGCTTCGAGCGACGCGACGGATGGGACGATGCCTATCCCTTCAACCTGCCCGTCGTGCGCGACCTCGACGAGCTCGTCTTCCATCCCAAGGTGACGTTCCTGGTGGGGGAGAACGGGAGCGGGAAGTCGACGCTGATAGAAGCCCTGGCGGTTGCTTGGGGCTTCAACGCCGAGGGCGGCAGCCGCAACTTCAACTTTGCGACGCGGGCGTCGCACTCACAGCTGCACGAGTTCGTCCGGCCCGTGCGGTCGACCAAGCGAGCCCGGGATGGTTTCTTCCTGCGCGCCGAAAGCCATTTCAACGTGAGCACCCAGATCGACGAGCTGGGCGCAACGGCGAACTATGGCGGCGTATCGCTACACGAGCAGTCTCACGGAGAATCGTTCTTTGCGCTCCTGGACAACCGCTTCTGGGGCGACGGCCTATACATCCTCGACGAGCCGGAGGCTGCGCTTTCGCCGAACCGCCAGCTGAGCTTCCTCGCTCGGATGCACGAGCTCATTGGCCAACGCTCGCAGTTCATCATCGCCACCCACTCCCCGATCATCCTGGCGTACCCAGACGCCTGGATCTACCAGACGACGCCGAAGGGCCTCGAGCGCGTCGAGTACGAAGACACGGAGCACTTCCAGGTGACCCGCAGCTTCCTCAACCGGCGCGAGGTCTTTCTCGAGACCCTGCTTTCCGACGAATCCGCGACTGACGACTAGCACCTCATTGACCGCGATGGCCGCGGCGGGCCCAGTGGCGGCCATGCTCTCGGTGATCGTCACGGCGGAGGCGGCGAGCGACCGCCTGCCGGTGTTGCTGGCCCAGCTGGCGTCGGCGGCGGTGGACGGGCTGGTGCGCGAGGTGCTGATCGTCGGCGGCGGGCCGGCCAAGTTGCTGGAGGTCCTGCGCGAGGAGATGGGAGCAGAGCTGGCTCCCAGTCTCGTGATGGCCATCAGCGTGGCGAGAGCCGAGCGGCTACTGATCCTGCCGGCGTCGCTGCGGCTGCGTTCGGACTGGCTGGAGAGCCTGGGCCGTCACCTGCGCGGCGGCGGGGCGGGCGCCTTGATCGTAGGCGAAGGCGGGCCGTTCTCGCGGCGCGGCCACGGCGTGCTGATCGGCCGGCAGGCGGTGGCCGGCCTAGCGCAGCCCGACCTGAAGCGTGTCCGACGCCAGCTGGCGCGAACCGCGGTCCGGCTGGCCTAGGTAGTCCAGCCGTTCGTCGATGGTCCGGTCGCCGGAGGCCAGCGCATCCAGGCTCTGCGTCGGCTCGCCGAACATCTTGCGATAGGTCCAGTAGCCGGCCAGCACCCGCTGGACATAGGCGCGCGTCTCCTGGGCCGGCAGGCATTCCATCAGGGTCAGCGGATCGGTGTCGCCACCCAGGTTTGCGACCGTCTTGGCCACCGTGGTCGGGCCGGCGTTGTAGGCGGCGACGGCGCGCACCAGGTCGTGGCCGACGCCCTTCTCCAGCAGCCACGCGAAGTAGTCCTGGCCGAGGCGGAGGTTATAGGCGGGGTCCAGCAGCGGCGTGCGGTCCCGGCGCAGGCTGTCGTCGCCGGCCGCCTTCACCGCGGCCTCGGGCATCAGCTGCATCAGGCCCACTGCACCCACGGGCGAGACCGCCAGCGGATTGAAGCGGCTCTCCTGGCGCACGATCGCGTAGACCAGCGCCTTGTCGAGCGTGAAGCCGTCCTTCGGCGCGAGGTCAGGCGTCGGATAGTCGAGGTCATAGCCCTTCGGTCCGACGGCGCGGTCGGCGAGCGAGGCGCCCATGGCCATGGTGAGCGAACGCCATTTGTCGCGCTCCCCCTGCGTGCGGGCGAGCGCGGCCCCGGCGCGCAGTTCCTGGATGGCCTCGGAGCCGCGCCCGATCTGGGCCAGGGCGGCGGCCCGGTGGGCGCGCGGATCGGTGGCCACGAACTGGGCGAGTTCGCCGGAGGGCGAGGCGTAGGCGGCCATGATCAGCTGCGCGACCTTGTCGCCGGCCGCGTCGGCCGCGGCCTGGTCGGCGAGCTTCAGCTCGCGCGCAGCCAGCATGCCATAGAAGGTCTCGCCGTTGCGGGCGGCCGAGCGCAGGAAGTCCCAGGCGGCTTCGCCATCGCCCATGGCCTGGGCCGAGCGGGCGGCCCACACCCAGGACGCCGCCTGCAGCCAGGCCTCGGCGTCGGCGTCACGGGCGAGGCTCGCGAAGTTCTGGCGGGCGGTCGCGTAGTCCTTGAGCCGCCAGGAGGCCAGACCCACGATCCAGCGGTCGCCGGCCGCGGCCGCCAGGCGCAAGCCGCGTCGCACGTCGCCTGCGAAGAAGGCCTCGCGCGCCCGCAGCGCCTTTTCCGAGAGCGCGGGCGACGAGGCGCCGCCATAGGCGTCGCCCAGCGAGATCAGCGGCCGCGGCGCCTCGGCGGCGGGATCGGTCTTGCGCTTCGAAGCGAGCGCGAAGATGCGGTCGGCCACCGGCAGGTCGCGGAACTTGCCCAGCCAGCTCGCGAGCTCGTCGAAGGCCGCCACGTGGGCCGTGGGATGCATCAGCTCGCGAAACGAGAGGTAGCCCTGCAGGGATTGGTCGCGGGCCCCCCCGGCCTGCACCTGGGCGTCGATGAAGTCGCCGCGCTCGGTGGCGGCGAAGGCGGCCGAATAGGCCCGCGCATCCTCGGCGGAGAGCGCGAGCGGCATCCCGGCGCGCGCCGGGGCGGCGAAGCCCGCGGCGATGGCGGCGGCGCAGGCGAGCATGGCGGCTCGACCCGCAAGGCGCTTCCTCAGCGTCATTCCGTCGTCTCCACGCGTCGCCCCCTCCGACGGACGGAGCGCGATCCTCTGACTCGAAGTCCCCTACCGCCTAGGGTTAGGCAAGGCTTTCTAATCGATCAAGCCTTTACGCCTGGCGAACGAGTCCGCCGCGCGGGTTCGCCGCAGGAATCGCCGTTACCATCCTAACGCGTTGTTCGCTTGCGGCCGTGTACTTAAGGTTGTACGGTGACGCTTCTCCGGGGGGAGCTTTTGTTCAAGGGGCTCCGCAGTGATCCACCCACGTATTTTTGCCGCCGTCGCAGCGGTTCTTTCCCTGGGCGCCGGGTCGGCGTCGGCCACCGTGATGTTCCAGGCGCCCGGCGACCTGGTCTGCAAAGCGGACAGCTGCTTCGGCATCGAACGCGATGTCGGCGCTTCTCACAGCATCGACAGCATCAGCCTCGACCGCGGCCTGCTAGGCGACCTGGGCGGGGCGCTGGTGCGCATCACCCTGTGGTCGCCGGACGGCAGCACGATGGTGGGCGACTTCGGGGATTTCATGCTTTCCGTCCTCGGCGGCGATACCCTCACCCTGAACGGCCGCACCATCAATCTCGACGGCCTGGGCGAGGTGATGGTCCGCATCGACCGCGTGATCCTGGGCGGGTCCGGCGGGCCCGGAGGCGGCAGCTTCGGTTTCGAAAGCTTCGGCGGGGCGCCGATCACCCATTCCGACGATGGTCCGCCGGTGACCTTCGGCAGGTCTGGTTCCGACGGTGGCCCGCCGACCGGAAACTTCTCAGGCGATGACACCTCGCTGACCAGCTTCGCGCTCGCACCGACCGTGGCTGCGGTGCCTGAACCCACCGGCTGGGTGCTGCTGCTGCTGGGCTTCGCCGCGCTGGGCGCCGCCGCGCGACGGCGGGCCCGCACCCAGCGCGCCTAAGCGGCGTCCCATCGCCCGGCTCGCGCCGAAGCTCTACGACAAACCGGTGCGCGGCTGGCCTTCCAGCAGGATGCTGCGCCGGCGGGCGCGCAGCGTTTCGGCCACGGCGTAGCCCACGGCGTCAAGATTCCGCATCAGCGTCGGCAGGGCGTCGGGCAGCCGACCGGCGGCCTTCGCGTCGAGCGTCAGGTGGAAGTCGGCGAAGCCGAGAAGGCCGTTCTCGGGAACAATGCCGCCCCATGCCTCGTAGGGGCCGTCCTCCGCGCCCTCTTCGGCGATCAGCAGGCGGTCGGCCGCCAGCTCCCAGTCGCGGCCCGCCTCGGCCAGCCGGCCGGGCTGGAAGAAGTCGTCTGCGTCAAGCACGCACACAAGGGGCGAGGAGGTGGCGTCGTGGGCGGCGTTGATGGCCGCCGACGGTCCGCGGTTCGCCTGGCGCAGCACCTTGAGCCGGCCGCTTCCGTCGTCGCAGGCGAGAGCGGCCTCGGCCGTGCTGTCCCGCGAGCCGTCGACGACGACGAGAACTTCGCCCGCTTCGCGCTGGGCAAGCGCCGAGCGCACGGCGCGCGCGACCGTCGCAACGGCGTCTTTCGCGGGAATGAGCACAGCGACGTCGTCAGGCATCCCAGCCGGAAAACCACCGATTTGTCAGAGAATTCCGCGGAGACCCGTTGCTGCCTAACGGCTCGCCTTTCATAGCCAGCCTAGGTGTGTCCGGACTGCGCCGCTCACGCGGGCCGGTCGGGGCGGTCGAGGCGTTCGGCCAGCGTGAGCAGGTCGGCCCAGGCGCGCTTCTTGGCCGCCGGCTGACGCAGCAGGAACGCGGGATGAAGGGTCGGCAGGGCCGGCAACTCCAGCGCGCCGTCGCCGGAGCGCCACTCGTGCCAGCGGCCGCGCAGGGAGAGGATCCCCTGTTCGGTGCCCAGCATCGACTTGGCCGAGGGCGCGCCCACCAGCAGCAGCATCTTGGGCTGCACCAACGCGATAGCCCGTTCCAGGAACGGCCGGCAGACGGCCTGCTCTTGCGCCAGCGGATCGCGGTTGCCGGGCGGGCGCCAGAACACCGTGTTGGTGATGAACACCCGATCCGCCAGGCCCGCGGCGGCCAGCATCCGGTCCAGCAGCTGGCCCGCTCTGCCGACAAAGGGCTTGCCCTGGCGATCCTCTTCCTGCCCCGGGCCTTCGCCCACCACCACGATGGGCGCCGCCGGATCGCCGCGGAAGAAGACCGATTGCGAGGCCGCGCCGGCAGTCTTCAGCGGGCACCCATCGAAGGCGGCGATGGCGGCGGCGAGCGCCTCGAAGTCGGGGGCGGCCGCGGCGAGCGCGCGGGCCTGCTCGACGATCAGCGAGACATCGGGTCCCGACGCCGCGGCCGGTGTGGCGCTCGGCGCCGGGGCGGGCGTCCGCTGGGCGGGCCGGGGCGGGGCGGCGCGACCGGCGGCGATGCGGTCGACGGGCTCCTCCAGCAGCATGGCGTCGACTCCCGCCTCGGCCCAGAAGGCGAGCAGGGATTCGGCGGCGGCGGGCGAAGGGTCCATAGGCGCCAGTCTTGGCGCGGCCGCCGCTGCTTGTCAGCCGCAACCTGCGCACCGCGCTTGCGCATCGCCGCCCGGCGGTTCTGAATGTCGATAACCTGGCAGTCCCGGAGGACGCGATGCACGACGGAGCCGTCGACCTCAAGGCCGAGACGAGGGCGAGGATCGCCGCCTTGCCGGTCGAGCAGCTGAACCCGGCCCAGCCGGACCTGTTCGCCGCCGACGCCTTCTGGCCGATCTTCGAGCGTCTGCGCGCCGAATCGCCGGTGCACTACATCGACACCGAGGTCTACGGCCCGTTCTGGTCGATCTCGCTATGGGACGACATCATGGCGGTGGACTCCAATCACCAGGCGTTCTCCTCCGCCGACGGCATTGTGCTTTCGACGCTGGAGAGCAAGCGCGAGAACGAGAAGCGCGGCACACGGCCCAGTTTCATCGCCATGGACCCGCCCCGTCACGACGAGCAGCGCAAGACGGTGAGCCCGGTCGTCGCGCCTTCCAACCTGGCGATCATGGGCCCGCTGATCCGCGAGCGGGCCGGCAAGATCCTGGATTCGCTCCCCGTCGGCGAGGCGTTCGACTGGGTCGAGCACGTGTCGAAGGAGCTGACCGCGATGACGCTGGCCACCCTCTTCGACTTCCCGCAGGAGGAGCGCGGCCTGCTGCCCTACTGGTCGGACATGATGACCAACGCGCCGGGCCACGGTCCGGTGGAGACCTGGGAGCAGAAGCGCCAGGTGTTGGACGAGATGGTCGGCCGGTTCATCGGCCTCTGGAACGAGCGGGTGAATGCGCCGGCGAAGTTCGACCTCATCTCCATGCTGGCCCATGGCGAGGCTACGCGGAACATGGACCGCGCCGAGTACGCCGGGAACCTGGGCCTGCTGATCATCGGCGGCAACGACACCACCCGCAACACCATCTCCGGCTCGGTCTACGCCCTGAACAAGCATCCGCGCGAATACGCCAAGCTGCGCGAAAACCCCGCCCTGATCGCCTCCATGGTCTCCGAGACCATCCGTTGGCAGACGCCCCTGGCCCACATGGCGCGCACCGCCACCCGGGACATCGAAATCGGCGGCAAGACCATCAAGGCCGGCGACCGCGTGGTCATGTGGTACGTCTCGGGCAACCGCGATCCCAGCGCGGTGGAAGACCCCGACAACTACGTCATCGACCGCGAGCGTCCGCGCCATCACATGAGCTTCGGCTTCGGCATCCACCGCTGCGTCGGCAACCGCCTGGCCGAACTGCAGCTCACCATCATCTGGGAAGAGATCATGAAGCGCTTCCCGACGATCGAGCTGGTCGCCGAGCCGACCCGCACCCATTCGGTGTTTATCAAAGGCTACGAGACGCTGCCCGTGGTGATCCCCAGGCGGCATTAGGCCTCACGGAAAAGCTCACGCGGGGACTGGCGCGCGACCGTCCCGGTTGTGTAAGACTTGCAGCGGGGGACTTTGGGCGGCGGGCGATCTCGCATGCGCTACAACTCGTTCCGGTCCTCCGGCCTGGGCTCCGCCGACGGCGGCCTTTTCGAGGGCGACCTGGTGCTGAAGCCGCCGCCCTATGAGGGGCAGGGGCCGATCGAGGACGAGGCGCTGCGCCTCGCGCCGGCGCCTGAAGAGCCGCCGCGGCCGCCGCGCAAGACCGGAATTTCGCTGCCCGTCGTGATGGGCGTCTGGGCGGCGGTGCTGGGCGCGGCGCTGGGCGTGGCCTTCATCGTCCAGCCGAACCGGCAACTGGACGGGCAGGCCGATCTTCCCCCGGCGTCGCCGTCGCCCGCGGTTCCGGCGGAGGCCGAGCTCGGCACGCCGGTCAGCGCCGCGCCCATCGCCTCCGAGCCCGCCCAGTTCGCCGCGCCCGCTTCCGCGGCGGCCGCCCCGGCCGATCCCGAGCTGAAAATCGCCGAGGCGCCGGCGGCCAATCCGCCGCCGCTGGAAGTGCGCCCGGCGCCGCCCGATCCGCCAGAGCCGTCCGCGGCCGAAGCGAACGCCGCTGAGCCGAGGCCGGCCCCGCTGAAGGTGCAGAGGACGGCAGCCAAGCCCGCATCCGAGGCCGCGGGGGCCGCAAAGGCGTCGGCCGCGCCGGCACGCCAGCCTGCGAAGCTCGCGAAGACCGCCAGGGCGGCGCCCGTCAGGACGCCGGCCGCCGACGCCAAGGCGCTCCCGGTGCTGAAGGCCAAGCTCGACCGGGCCTATGCAGATGCCGTCAAGGCCGGCACGCCCAAGTCGGTGCTGAAGGCCCGCCAGGCGGAATGGGCCATCCTGCGCGCCAAGGCTGAAAAGAAGGGCCCCGCCGCCGTGGCCGCCCTTTACCGCGCCCGCGCCGCCCAGCTCGAGGCCATCGCCAGGAAGAAGGCCCACGCCCACAGCCGGGCGTGAGCAGGCGTCGCCTCAGCCCTTGGACGGGTTGATCAGGTACTTCTCGCCCGTGGACTTCTTGTTGTAGGCGGCAATCACCTGCGGCTGCAGAGCCTCCGAGAGCCCGATCTCGGCCGTGTACTGGCTGGCGAAGGTGGTGCGGATCTCGTCGGCCACCCGCCGGCGCAGCGCCTGCGCCGCCTCGGGCCCTATCCTGGCGACGAAATAGGTCAGCAGCCAGCCGCCGACGCCCCAGGCCATGCCGTAGCTGCGCACCAGCTCGGTCGGGCCGGTGTCCAGGCCGCCGTAGATGTAGACCTGCTTGTGGGTGGTCGAGCCGTAGCGCGAGAAGGTCGCCGCGTTGCGCGACAGCGCCGCCTCCATCGCCGCCAGGATCTGGCTGGCCAGCCGTCCCCCGCCAATCGCGTCGAAGGCGATCGTCGCCCCTGTCTCGGCCAGGGCGTCGGTGAGCGCCTCCTGAAATTTCGGGCTGGTGGAGTCCACCACGTGCCGTGCGCCGAGGTCGGCCAGGATCTTCGCCTGGGCGGCGCTGCGCACGATGTTCACCAGCGCGACGCCGTCGGCCAGGCAGATCTTGTTGAGCATCTGGCCGAGGTTCGATGCGGCGGCGGTGTGCACGAGCGCCTTGTGGCCCTCGCGCCGCATGGTCTCGACCATGCCCAGCGCGGTCAGCGGATTGACGAAGCAGGAGGCGCCCTCACGCGGGGTGACGCCGGCGGGCAGCGGCAGCACGTCGCCGGCCTTGGCGATGCGGTGTTGCGCGTACATGGCGCCGCCCAGCACCGCGACGGTCCGGCCGATCAGCGCCTGGGCCGCGGGGTCCGCACCGGCCGCCACCACCACGCCCGCGCCTTCGTTGCCGACCGGCAGCGGCTGGTCCAACCGGGCCTTCAGCGCGGGCAGGAAGCGCTCGGGCACCTTGGCGGTGACCTTGCCGCCCTCGGCGTGGAGCGTCGAAAGGTCCGCGGGACCGAGCAGCAGGCCGAGGTCGGACGGGTTGATCGGCGAGGCCTCCACGCGCACCAGCACCTCGTCGGCGGCGGGTGCGGGCGTCTCGACGGTGGCGAGCGAGAGTTCAAGTTCGCCCGCGCCGGTGATCAGCGAGCGCAGCTGCAGTCCGGTCTTCGGATGGTCGGCCATCGTTTGTCCCCGTCTTGCCTTAGCCGGGCAGAGAACCTCGTTGCGGCAGTCGCGGCAATGGCAGGAAGCCGCCTCGCGCGGTTAGAATATCTGTCTGGCGTGTCGGTCCGGATCGGGCGGGCGCGTCCTTGGGGCTCATGCCATCGGGAGCTCGCCATGCCCAAGATCCATCCGTTCCTCTGGTTCGACACCCAGGCGGAGGCGGCGATGAGCTTCTACGTCGGGCTGTTCCCGAACTCGAAGGTCCTGAGCGCTCAGCGCTATGGTCCTGGCGGGCCGGGACCCGAGGGCAGCGTCATGACCATCGACGTGGAGCTGGACGGCCAGCGGGTGACGGCGCTGAACGGCGGACCGCACTTCCAGCATTCCCCCGCCTTCTCCTTCGTCATCGACTGCCAGGACCAGGAGGAGGTGGACTACTACTGGGATCGGCTCGTCGACGGTGGCCAACCCTCCCAGTGCGGGTGGCTCACCGACCGGTTCGGCCTCTCCTGGCAGGTCGTGCC
>Ga0134128_10009427_pt1 | contig 11712 bp, 12 predicted proteins | sample KB31754_FD_96462 | JGI IMG/M metagenome (GOLD analysis project Ga0134128, IMG submission 96462) | Terrestrial soil microbial communities with excess Nitrogen fertilizer from Kellogg Biological Station, Michigan, USA - KB3-175-4 | ecosystem: Environmental > Terrestrial > Soil > Unclassified ...
CCCGCGGCCGACGACCTCGCCGCGCGACATCACGACGTAGCCATCGGTCAGCGCCTTCGCGAAATCGTAATACTGCTCGACCAGCAGGATCGCCATCTCGCCGCCGGCCGTCAGGGCTTCGATGGCCCGTCCAATCTCCTTGATGATCGAAGGCTGGATGCCTTCGGTCGGCTCGTCGAGAATCAGCATTTTCGGTCGCATCAGCAACGCGCGTGCGATCGCGAGCTGCTGCTGCTGTCCGCCCGACAGATCGCCGCCGCGCCGTCGCAGCATCGCCTTCAGCACCGGAAACATCTCGAACACGAACGCAGGCACACCGGTGCGGCGCTTTTGTGTCGCAAGTCCCATCTCGAGATTTTCGGCGACGGTCAGCCGCGGAAAGATATCGCGCCCCTGGGGCACGTACGCCAGCCCGAGCCTGGCGCGCGCATAGGGCGGCAGACCGGCGATGGATCGGCCGTCGAACTGGATTGTCCCTGAGCGGATCGGCAGCAGCCCGATGATGCATTTCAGAAGCGTCGTCTTGCCGACGCCGTTGCGGCCCAGCAGCGCCGTGCACTGGCCGGTCGGTACGTCGAAGCTGACATCGCGCAGGATGTGGCTGCCGCCGTAATACTGGTTGACGTTGCGGATGGTCAGCATCGTGCGAGGCCTGATCGGTGTCAGGGGTGTAACTCAACGGCCCAGGAACACTTCGATCACCTGCTCGTGCTGCTGCACCTGATTCATCGTTCCTTCGGCAAGCACGCGTCCTTCGTGGAGCACCGAGACGCGGTCGGCGATGCGCGCGACGAAATCCATGTCGTGCTCGACGACGATCAATGTGTAATCGCCAGCAAGTTGCCGGAAGAGCTCGGCGCTGCGCACCGTTTCCTCGTCCGTCATGCCGGCGACCGGTTCATCGAGCAGCAGAAGGCGCGGCTCCTGCATCAGCAGCATGCCGATCTCGAGCCATTGCTTCTGCCCGTGCGACAGCAGGCCGGCTGGCCGCCCGGCGTCGGGCACGAGCTGGATCAGCTCCAGCGTTTGCAGGATGCGATCGCGTGCGGCCGAATCGAGGCGCGCGAACAGCGTCGGCCCGACGCGCTTGTCGGCCTTCATCGCGAGCTCGAGGTTTTCGTAAACCGTGTGCTGCTCGAAAACCGTCGGCTTCTGGAACTTCCGTCCGATGCCGGCGCCGGCGATCCGGGACTCGCTCAACCGCGTCAGGTCGATCGTCTGTCCGAAGTACGCGGTGCCGGTGTCGGGACGCGTTTTGCCGGTGATGACGTCCATCATCGTCGTCTTGCCGGCGCCGTTCGGACCGATGACGCAGCGAAGCTCGCCATCGTCGACGGTCAGCGACAGGCCGTTCAACGCACGAAAGCCTTCGAAGCTGACGCTGACGTCCTCGAGATAGAGGATGACACGGTGCGACGTGTCGAGCCCCTGGGGGCGCAGGTGCCCGTCGAACGCACCACCGGCACTTGCGTCGGTACCGGCGCCGCGCAGCGGCGTCACGCCATCGCTCACGACACCCGCCTGCGCCACATTCCGGCGAGGCCGCGCGGCAGGAATAGCGTGACGACGACGAAGATCAGACCCAGCGCGTACAGCCAGTATTCGGGCATCGCCTCGGTGAACCAGCTCTTGCCGAGGTTCACGGCCGCCGCGCCAAGCACCGGGCCGATCAGCGTTCCGCGTCCGCCCACCGCGGTCCAGATCGCGATCTCGATCGAATTCGCCGGCGACATCTCGCCCGGGTTGATGATGCCGACCTGCGGGACGTACAGCGCACCGGCGATCCCGCACATGACGGCGGAAAACGTCCACGCGAAGAGCTTGAAATGGAGCGGGTTGTAGCCGGAAAACATCACGCGCGTTTCGGCATCGCGAATCGCCGTCAGCACGCGGCCGAGCTTGGACGTGACGAGCGCGCGGCAGATGGCGATGCCGGCCAGCAGCGCGACGCCTGTTGCGCAGAACAGCGCCACCCGCGTCGTCGGCGCGGTAATTGGATAACCGAGAATGCGCTTGAAGTCGGTGAAGCCGTTGTTGCCGCCAAATCCGGTGTCGTTGCGAAAGAACAGCAGCATCGCCGCGTACGTCAGCGCCTGCGTGATGATCGACAGATAGACGCCCTTGATCCGCGAGCGGAACGCGAAGTAGCCGAATACGAAGGCGAGCACCCCGGGGACGAGCACGACGAGCAATGCGGCGTACCAGAAGTGATCGGTGAACCTCCAGTACCACGGATAGGCCTTCCAATCGAGAAAAACCATGAAGTCCGGCAGGTCGCTGTGATAGACGCCTTCGTGACCGATCGAGCGCATCAGGTACATGCCCATTGCATAGCCGCCGAGCGCGAAGAACAGTCCATGGCCAAGCGACAGGATGCCGGTGTAGCCCCAGATGAGATCCATCGCGAGCGCGACGATCGCATAGCACATGATCTTGCCGCCGAGCGTGATCGCGTAATCGGAGATGTGCAGCGCGCTGGTCGCGGGCATCAGCAGATTGCCGACGGGAAACACGACGAGCAGAACGAACGCCGCGGCGGCGAAGAGCATCCCTGCCGATACGCGGAAGCTTCCGCCCAGCATCGGCGCGCTGCGCGCGAACGGCACGAACGCGACGGTCAATCGCATCATGCCTCGACCGCCCGGCCCTTGAACGCGAACAATCCCTGGGGTCGCTTCTGGATGAATACGATGATGAACACCAGCACGGCGATCTTGGCGAGCACCGCGCCGGACCATGCCTCGAGGAACTTGTCGACGATGCCGAGGCCGAGCGCTGCCAACACCGTTCCGGCGAGCTGTCCGACGCCGCCCAGCACGACGACCATGAACGAATCGACGATGTAGCTCTGGCCAAGGTCGGGTCCGACATTGCCGATCTGCGACAGCGCGCAGCCGGCGAGTCCCGCAAGTCCCGAACCGAGGCCGAACGTCAGCATGTCGACGCGCGCCGTGTGCACCCCGAGCGCACCGGCCATCGCACGGTTCTGCGTGACCGAGCGGACGAAGAGACCCAGTCGCGTGCGCGTCAGCAGCAGCCATACGGCGGCGAGCACGGCGGCTGCGAAGATGGCGATCGCGATGCGGCTTAGCGGGAGCACGACGCCGGTCATCAACTCGACGCCGCCCGCCATCCACGTCGGATTCTCCACTTGCACGTTCTGCGCGCCGAATAGCGTGCGCACGCTCTGGATGAGGATCAGCGACAAGCCCCAGGTCGCGAGCAGCGTTTCGAGCGGCCGGCCATAAAGATGCCGGATCACCGTGCGTTCGAGCGCCATGCCGACAAGTCCGCTGACCGCGAACGCCACCGGCAGGGCGAACACCAGATAGAGGTCGAACGCCTCGGGCGCATAGCGACGAAACAGGACCTGCACGGCGTACGTCGCGTACGCCCCGATCATGATCAGCTCGCCGTGCGCCATGTTGATGACGCCCATCAACCCGTACGTGATGGCGAGGCCCAGCGCCGCGAGGAGCAGGATCGAGCCCAGGGAAATACCCGTGAAAATGCGCGCGGCGAGATCGCCGCGGGCAAGACGGGAATCGACGGCACGGAGCGACTTCCCGGCTTCCGCGCGCACGCTTTCGTCGGCCTCGACGAACTGGCCGCCTTTGCGCGCGAGCACCGCTTGCAGAAGCGTGCGCGTCGTCGCCTGGTCGCTGTCGGCGAGCGTCCTGATCGCGTCGACACGCGAGTCCCGATCGCCGCTCGCAAGCTCTATCGATGCGCTCGTGAGCGTGAGCGACTCCCGGATCTCGGGATCGCGCTCCTTCGCAAGCGCCGCCTTGATCGCCGGCAACGCCGTTGCATCGGCATCCGCAGCCAACGCTTTCGCTGCGGTGAGACGCGTCGTGCGGTCTGATGACTGGAGCTCGAGCGAGTTAATTCCGCCGTCGAGCGCGCGCCGCAGCCGGTTGTTGAGCATCACTTCGTCGAGATCGGACGGGACCGACACCACCGCAGCGCCGGTGAACGCGTCGATCGCCGCATCGCCGTTCACGAGCAGCACCCGGTCGGTACCCTGCGTTCGCACCGCGCCGTTGCGCCAGGCATCGAGCAACGGGAGCGCACGCGGGTCACCGCTCGCCACCAGCGCTGCGATCGCATTGTCCCGGGCGTCGCCTTCGCCGAATGCGAGATCGTGGATGATCTGGGGCGCAATCGCCATGGCGTGGCCGATCGAACATGCGCAGGCCAACGCGAATGCGAAGCGCAACGCCCATTTCCGCGCCGAAACAAGGTGCGAAATGGGGTCAGAGCGATTTATTCCGGCGCGCGAATGCAACGTCGATCGCACAATTTTCCTCGGCCAAGTTATTCGCTCTGACCCCATTTCGGTGGACCCCATTTCGGTGCAACGCGCGGACAGCGAGGCCCGCGCGCAAGACCGCTACATCGATTCGGGGCTGTCCTTCTTCTTGTCGTTGCCCGCAATGAACGGACTCCACGGCTGCGCGCGGATCGGCGCGGATGTCTTCCAGACGACGTTGAACTGACCGTCCGCCCTGACTTCGCCGATCATCACCGGCTTGTGCAAGTGGTGATTCGTCGCGTCCATCGTGAGCGTGAAGCCGTCGGGCGCCTTGAACGTCTGTCCGCCCATTGCCGCAATGACCTTGTCGGTGTCGAAGCTCTTCGCCTTCTCGACCGCCTGCTTCCACATGTGGATGCCGACGTACGTGGCCTCCATCGGGTCATTCGTGAGCGGCTTGTCTGCCCCCGGCAGGTTCTTCGCCTTCGCATACGCGGCCCACTTCTTCTTGAACGCGTCGTTCTCCGGGTTCTTGACCGACATGAAGTAGTTCCACGCGGCCAGGTGACCGACGAGCGGCTTCGTGTCGACGCCGCGCAGCTCTTCTTCGCCGACGGAGAACGCAACGACCGGCACATCGGTTGCCTTCAGACCCTGATTGCCGAGCTCCTTGTAGAACGGGACGTTCGAATCCCCGTTGATCGTCGAGATGACGGCCGTCTTGCCGCCGGCCGCGAATTGCTTGATGTCAGCGACGATCGTCTGGTAATCGGCATGCCCGAAGGGCGTGTACTTCTCGTCGATGTCCTTGTCGGCGATACCCTTCGAATGCAGGAACGCGCGCAGGATCTTGTTCGTCGTGCGCGGATACACGTAGTCGGTGCCAAGCAGAACGAAGCGCTTCGCGCCGCCGCCGTCCTTGCTCATCAGGTATTCAACCGCCGGGATCGCCTGCTGATTCGGCGCCGCACCGGTATAGAACACGTTCTTCGACAGCTCTTCGCCTTCGTACTGCACCGGATAGAACAACAGGCCGTTCAACTCCTCGAACACGGGAAGTACTGACTTGCGTGACACCGACGTCCAGCATCCGAATACGGCCGCGACCTTGTCCTGCGAGACGAGCTGTCGCGCCTTTTCCGCGAACAGCGGCCAGTTGGAAGCGGGATCGACGACGACCGGCTCGATCTTCCTGCCGAGGACGCCACCGCCGGCGTTGATTTCATCGAACGTCATCAGCGCGACGTTCTTCAGCACGGTTTCGCTGATGGCCATCGTTCCCGACAGCGAATGGAGAACGCCGACCTTGACTGTATCGGCGGCATGCACGGCCGGGCCTGCGCAAAGTGCCGTGAGCGCGGTGGACAGCGCGAGTTGCTTGAGGACGGTTCTGCGATGCATAAGGACTCCGCGAAAGTTGGATCGCTCGTTGAACGGTGGAACGCGAGGTGCTACGACACGCCGCGTCGTAGCGTGCGTTCGCACGACACGTGCCATGAGCTGCGGTCCAGCTAACGCGCGGATTTCTATGGAAAAGCGTCGCGGATCGCCGCTTGCGCCGGGATTGCGCCTGCACGGAACCGGTGCAATGCGTCGGGCGCGTGCACCTCTTTGGCGTGCAGCGACTCGCAATCGAGCGCGGGTCCGCTCGATCAACCGCGGACCAGCATCCCCTGCCGCTCGATGAATGCAATGATCGTATCGAGCCCGACGCCGGTCTTGAGATTCGTGAACACGAACGGCGCTTCGCCGCGCATCCTGCGCGCATCGCGGTCCATCACCTCGAGCGATGCGCCCACGTGCGGCGCAAGATCGATCTTGTTGATGACGAGCAGGTCCGAACGCGTGATGCCGGGGCCGCCCTTGCGCGGAATCTTGTCGCCGGCGGCGACGTCGATCACGTAAAGCGTGAGGTCGGAGAGCTCCGGCGAGAAAGTGGCCGCGAGGTTGTCGCCGCCGCTTTCGACGAAGATGACGTCGAGGTTGCCGAAGCGGCGCGCGAGCCGGTCGACCGCCTCCAGGTTGATCGATGCGTCTTCGCGAATCGCCGTGTGCGGGCAGCCGCCCGTCTCGACGCCGATGATCCGCTCCGGGGCGAGCGCCTCGTGACGCACGAGAAACTGCGCGTCTTCTTCCGTATAGATGTCGTTGGTCACGACGGCGATCTGATAACGATCACGTAATGCGCGGCACAGGGAAAGCGTAAGCGCCGTCTTGCCGGACCCGACCGGTCCGCCGATACCGATGCGCAGCGGCTGTCCGGCTGGCACGATGGTGTTCATGACCGGAACAGCCGCGAATACTGCGTCTCGTGTCGCGCGGACGCGAGTGCGAGCCCGGGCGCGAAACTCGCCACATCGTCGTCGGCCAGCGTTCGTGCACGCGCTGCAACCGCCGGAATGCGCGCGCTCAGCACGTGCAACAGGCGCTGGCCGGCGACCTGGCCGAGCGGCAATGCCTTCACCGCCACGAGCACCTGGTTTTCGAGCCAGCTCATCAGATAACCGGTGAGCGCGTCGCCGGCCCGGATCTTCAATCCGCAAGCCGAAAGCGCGAAGGCTGCCGGAAACGTGATCGGCGCCGCTTCACGCGCGAGCGCGCGGGCGCCGTCGTCGAGCGCACCCAGCTCTGTCATGAGCTGGACTAGGGAGCCGCCCATTTGCTCGGTTTCGGCACGAAGCTCACGCGATTCCCGCGCTGCCCGGTACCACGCATTCCATTCTCGGAAGCACGCCGCATCGCCGTTGGTGGTCGCATCGAGCAGCCGCCACAGGACGGCGGCCTCTCCCACCGCCATCACGTGCTCGAGCACGTCGCCGATCCATTGCTGCACCGTGGCGGCATCATGGATCGTCCGGCTCTCGATCATCCATTCGAGCCCCTGCGAATAACTGTAGGCGCCGACCGGCAACGCCGGTGACGCAAGCTGCAGCAGTCGCACCAGCGAAAGCGCATCCTCCGTCATCGCGGCCCGCGATGGTGGTCATGGATGATCGGCGCATGACGGCCATCAGCGCCATGCGAATGCGCGCCCGCGGCGTAAGCGCCGGCCTCGGGCTCGAACGGCGCATGCAACGCGGTCGCCGTCGCACCGAGGCCGCGCACCATCGCGGCGAGCACTTCGTCATGGGCGAAGCGCACGAAGCCGGCACCAATCTGCAACGCCGCGTGCCGGTTGCCGAGGTGGTATGCGATCCGCGCGAGCGTAACCGCATCCTCGCTGCGGACATCGATCACCGCTTCATCGGCCGCGAGCACGCGATAGACAAGACCGTCGTCGCCGCGCAGGCAATCGCCGCCGCGTAGCGGTGCGCCGCGTTCGAGCATCAGGCCAGCCGGTTCACCGTTGACGAGCCTGGTCAGCAGGCGGCTGCGGCATCGCAAATCGAACGGAAGCGAGAGCTCACCGTCGACGGCCGGCGGCGCAGCCACCCGCTCGCGCAACATCAGCAGCGGCACTGGCGGACAAGCACGGCTCGCGTGCGCCTCAGAACAGGAAATAGCGCTGTGCAAGCGGCAGCACCCTGGCCGGTTCGCACGTCAAAAGCTCGCCGTCCGCACGCACGGCATACGTTTCCGGATCGACGTCGATCGACGGCAGCGCGTCGTTAAGCTTCATGTCCTTCTTGCCGAGCCGGCGCGTGTTCGCAACGCCGACCAATGGCTTCCCAAGATTCAATTGCGCGAGTGCACCATTATCGAGCGCGACTTGCGAGACGAACGTCACCGACGTCTTCAGCGCCCTGCCGTAGCTGCCGAACATCGGCCGGTAATGCACCGGTTGCGGCGTGGGAATCGATGCGTTGGGATCGCCCATCGCGGCGGCGGCGATCATGCCGCCCTTCAGCACCAGCGATGGTTTGACGCCGAAGAACGCCGGCTTCCACAGGACGAGATCGGCGAGCTTGCCCGGCTCGATCGAGCCCACGATATGCGAAACGCCGTGCGCGATCGCCGGGTTGATCGTGTACTTGGCGATGTAGCGCTTCACGCGCGCGTTGTCGTGGCGATCAGGGTCGGGCGCGAGCGAACCGCGTCGCGCCTTCATCTTGTGCGCAGTCTGCCATGTGCGGATGATCACCTCGCCGACGCGTCCCATCGCCTGCGAATCGGACGACAGCATCGAGAAGGCGCCGAGGTCGTGCAGGATGTCCTCGGCGGCGATCGTTTCCCGGCGGATGCGCGATTCGGCGAACGCGATGTCTTCGGCAATCGACGGATCCAGATGGTGGCACACCATCAGCATGTCGAGATGCTCGTCGATCGTGTTGATCGTATAGGGCCGCGTCGGATTCGTCGACGACGGCAGCACGTTGGGCGCACCGGCGAGCTTGATGATGTCCGGCGCATGGCCGCCCCCCGCGCCCTCGGTGTGATATGCGTGGATCGTACGGCCCGCGATCGCGGCAAGCGTCGTTTCGACGAAGCCCGATTCGTTCAGCGTGTCGGTATGGATCGCCACCTGCACGTCGAACTCGTCGGCGACGCGCAATGCCGCATCGATTGCGGCCGGCGTCGTTCCCCAGTCTTCGTGCAGCTTGAGGCCCATGGCGCCTGACTCGATCTGCTCGCGCAGCGCCGGCACGAGGCTCGCGTTGCCCTTGCCGAGAAATCCCAGGTTCATCGCATAGGCATCCGCCGCTTCGAGCATCCGACGAATGTGCCATGGACCCGGCGTGCACGTTGTCGCAAGCGTCCCGGTGGCCGGACCGGTACCCCCGCCGATCATCGTCGTGACGCCCGACGCCAGCGCCTCGTCGATCTGCTGCGGGCAGATGAAGTGGATGTGCGAGTCGATGCCGCCTGCGGTGACGATCATCCCTTCGCCAGCGATGATCTCGGTACCCGGTCCGATGACGATGTCGACGCCCGGCTGGATGTCGGGATTGCCGGCCTTGCCGAGGTGCGCGATCCGGCCGTCCTTCAGCGCGATATCGCATTTGACGATGCCGGTCCAGTCGATGACGAGCGCATTTGTGATGACGGTATCGGCGCAATTGCGCGAGCGCCGCTGGCTTTGTCCCATGCCATCGCGAATGACCTTGCCGCCACCGAATTTCACTTCCTCACCGTAGATCGTGCAGTCGCGCTCGACTTCGACGATCAGGTTCGTGTCGGCGAGCCGCACGCGGTCGCCCGTCGTCGGGCCGAACATTTCGGCGTAGGCACGACGTCCGATCTTCATCGTGCACGCGGTTTGCCAAGGAGCGCTTTCGCGGGGCGCTCCTTGCGAGACGGTTCGCCCCTGATCGTCTTGCGTTTCCGCGGCGCATCGAGCGGCCCCATGACATCCCCGGCGAATCCGTAGACGATGCGCGCACCACCCAGTTCCACGAGTTCGACCGTTCGTTCCTGTCCCGGCTCGAAACGCACCGCGGTGCCCGCGGGAATGTTCAGCCGAAAGCCGCGGGCACGGGCACGGTCGAACCGCAACGCCGTGTTCGTTTCCGCGAAGTGATAGTGCGAGCCGACCTGGATCGGACGATCACCGCCATTGGCCACCGTGATGACGATCGTGGCGCGCCCCGCATTGAGCGCGATCTCGCCGTCATCGACGAAGATTTCGCCGGGAATCATGGAATGGGATTGTGGACCGTCACGAGCTTCGTTCCATCCGGAAACGTCGCCTCGACCTGGATCTCCGGAATCATCTCCGCGACACCGTCCATGACTTGCGCACGGGTTAGGAGCGTTGCGCCATCGCTCATCAGTTCGGCGACACTGCGCCCGTCACGCGCACCTTCCATGATGGCGGCGCTTATGTAGGCGACCGCCTCCGGATAGTTGAGCGACACGCCGCGCGCGAGTCGTCGTTCGGCGACGAGTGCGGCGGTGAACAGCAACAGCTTGTCTTTTTCGCGCGGAGTCAGTTCCATGCGGGGCGTCACGTGCTCCAGATGCGCGGCGGCACGGCGGCGCGCCCGGTCAAGGCGGGACGCAGCATCGACCACAGCGCCACGAAATATACGCTTGCCGCCTCCATCGATTCACCGCGATAGCGCGCCACGACGAGGTCGGGAAGACGGGTGATCGCGGCGTCGCCCTGTACCGGCGAGATCGTCCGCAAGGCAGGCATCATCGAATCGTCGATCGCTGCGCCGACGACTACGAATGTGCCAAAGACAGAGGCGCCGTTCAAGCCCACCGGCGACGTCAGCAGACCAGTCGATGCATCCAGTACGACGCGCTCGCTCCAGATCAGTGCAGTACCGCGCACGATTTCGGCGCGCTGTCGCCATTCACCGCACTGGAAGCGCTCTCCCGACGCGCGGCGGCCGAGGCTCACGACGTCCATACCAACGAATACAGCGTTTCGCGCGAGCTCGACACGCGATTCGCTTTGAGCGCGCGTCCCATCGTAGACGATCGTTCCCTGCGGCAGCCACTCCAGTACGGCGCCCTCGTCGACATGCGCGCGCAGCGTCTGCGACGCGGTGACCTCCGCGCAGCGATACCATCTGGTCGCTCCCGGCGTCGTTAACTGGGCCCAAGCGCCGCGTTGCACGTCGACATCGAGCACGAGCCGGTCTCCTCCGGCAATACCGGCCGGCGGGTGCACGACGATGCACTGGCAAACTTCCGCGCCTTCGGGATAGAGGGGCTTCTGCACGAGAAGCGGCCCGTAATGCTCGCGCCGGGCCAGCACGCTTCGCGATCCGTCGCGCTGGAACGAGAGACGAAGCTGCGCGTCCCAGGCGTTCCCGCAAGGCGGAACGGGTGCGGGTCTCGCTAGCGCGGCGCGCACGAAACCGGGACGGTCAAAGCAGCGTCGCTGCGCTCGCTCACTGGCGGGACTCTCTTTGATCAAGCGTGAATCGGCGCGTGCGTCGGGCCGGCGTCGCGATGCGGCGCCAGATCGAACAGGCTCGTCGCGACGAGCTCGAGCACCGCGACTTCATCCTGATTCACGAGCCGCCAGCGCCAGCGCAGGATGCCGAGCATGGGCTGCCGCTCGGAGCGGCGCACGTCGAGCACTTCCGCATGCAGCGTCAGCGCGTCGCCGGCGCGAACCGGTGTGAGCCACTTCAGATACTCGAGGCCGGGCGATCCGATCGACTCGGACCCCTGGAGCGCACCGTTGACCGCGAGGCGCATCGCGATGCCGCACGTCTGCCAACCGCTCGCGATGAGGCCGTTCCAGCGGCTGTTTTTTGCCCGCACCGGGTCCGCATGGAACCATTGCGGGTCGTACTCGCGCGCAAATGCGACGATCTCCGCTTCGGATACCGAGTCCGGCCCGTACGTCAGCACCTGTCCGGGCCGGAATTCGGCGAAATTCATCGCGCGATCGTCGGCGCCGCGCCGCGCTTCCGGTTCGCGTTGAAGCGCTCGATTTCACCTTCGATCACCGAGCGGTCGGTGATGCCCGCCGGACGCGTGCGGGACGGCAGGCACGCGACGAAGGGCTGAAAGCGCTCGAGGCTCCTGTCGTGGAGCCGCCGCAGCTCGGAGAGCGG
>Ga0134128_10009428_pt1 | contig 11712 bp, 14 predicted proteins | sample KB31754_FD_96462 | JGI IMG/M metagenome (GOLD analysis project Ga0134128, IMG submission 96462) | Terrestrial soil microbial communities with excess Nitrogen fertilizer from Kellogg Biological Station, Michigan, USA - KB3-175-4 | ecosystem: Environmental > Terrestrial > Soil > Unclassified ...
CATTCTCGGCATTCCAGCTTTACAGCCTGTTTTTGATGATCTGCTCAACTCATTAAGAGTAGGGGGCGGATCCGCGATGGTTTTCCAAAATAATGCCCGGGGCGGTTTATCTATTAGCATAGATCAGAAAGAAAACCAGAGTATCGATGCAGCTGATGTTGCAACTTTTAAGGCCCAAGTAGAAGCATATCTTGAAGGATATAGCCGAAGCATTGTTTTAGACGGTATTGAAGTCAAAACCCTTAATTTCACTGTGGCAGCCCCTGATAAGCACATGGCAGTTTATATGCAAAATATATCTGCCGGCTGCGGGATCCCGCAACGCATTTTGCTCGGTAATGAGGCTGGCCGGCTCGCATCTGACGAAGATAGCAAAAACTTTGCTCGGCGCGTCAAATCAAGGCAAGAAGGCTATTGCGCTAACGCTATTAGGCGTTTCTTTGACCCATTAATTGAAAATGGCGTGATTCCAGCCCCTAAAAGCGGCACTTACAAGATTCATTTTCCAATTCTTGATATTAACGATAACTCGCAAAACGCTACCGACTTTGCTGCTGTTGTGACCGCTGTTGCAGCGGCCGGAAACTCCAAGTCTGTGGATGTTGAAAATGCGATACCTGATCTTATCGCTAAAGGCAATGAAATTTTAAAAATCACAAAGGATCGGACAGATATCCCAGCTACTGAAAATAGTTATGCTCATCCAGACACCACTGTAGAAGACCTTGAGAAATTAAGAGGTAAAGGTGATGGCGTCGAAGTTATCTGATCCAGCCAATATAGCCCGACTCCAAACACGCTTCTTAAAGTGCCTTTTAAGAAAAAAGAACGCGATTGTAGCGGCTGTTTACAAAAATCTGACCCCGGGTAGCCAAAATCAATCAGGGCAGCCTCAAGACGTTTATTCAGCAATGTTCATTCAACAGCCGGATCATCACATTGCCTTCATATCAAATTACATTTTTAACGAAATTCTTGGGTGCTTAAAAAATAATTTAAGAGATTGCTATAAGTCCGGCGAATATTGGGCTTTAAAGCAATTAAACCTAGAAAAATCCCTTATCCATTTAACAGTCGAACAATCCCTTAGCAAATCCTACGATTTGGTCAAAGCAGCCAATGTTCGCGTTGCGACTAAGGCTTATACGGACAGTCAGCTTAAACCCGATGAGCTTAAAAGCGCTATCGAGAAAGCCATAACTGAATCGTTTAAGGCAATCGCTGCAACAGAGAGCTTAAGGCAGAAGGTAGCAGGTGCGGTAGATGCCCTAAAGAAAAATGGCGTCACCAAAGCCGCTGTCATGGCTGAGTACAGAACTGCAGGCGATAACCATGTCTGCCCAACGTGCGAAGCCTATGAGCGAAAAGTGCTACCGCTTGACGAGATTAAAGCGCTGATACCTCAACACCCTAACTGCAGGTGCTGGTTCAGCGTGGTAGGAGAGGATGAGAGTGACCGTACAGCTTAAACAGCTAGGGGATAAAACTTATTACGTTTTACCTGGTGTTCCAGTTGTTAAAGCAACCGTTATGAATGGCACCGTCCTTCCCCTGCAAGAGCTTAAAAAAAGTGTTCAGGCCTGGAATATGAAGCCTGTGGTTTTTGGACATCCTAAGGAGAACGGCATTCATGTGTCGGCTTCTAAAGAGTCTCAGATTCCAAACCATGTCGGATTTGTCACCAATTCCCGCATGGATGGCGAGCGTATGCGATCAGACCTTTTTTTAGAAAAAAACAAAATTGATAACCATCCCGACGGCGGCCGTCTTTTGCAACTGGCCAAAGCGAAGAAACCGATCAATGTCTCAACGGGGTATTTTGACCGAGTTGAACAAGGCAGCGGTATTAAAGATGGCAAGGTTTTTGTAGGCACACAAGCAGACTTATCGCCGGACCATTTAGCGATTTTGCTTGATGAAAAGGGCGCATGCGCTTGTGAGCATGGCTGTGGAATTAACGTTAACCAAGATAAAGGAGCGACAGCAATGTCCGAAGAGTCAAACCATACCGAAACCACGACAGAACAAACCTCTGCGGTTCCAACGGCCGAAGATATTGCCGCAGCAACAGCGGCTGCAGCTTCTGAGGCTATTGAGCAGGCGGTTGAAAAAGCAGTTGAGAAGCTTACCACCAATGCTGCCACCGCTTTTGGATCTGCTCAGGAATTCAAAACCATGATGCAAGCCTGCATGGACACCATGGGCAAAGTTAATGCTTTTCTCGATGACTACAGCAAGAAAAACAAAAAAATGGCCACCAATGGGTCTGATGCCGGCGAAGACAACGATGAAGAAGACTTTGAAACCATGAAAAAGAAAAATGCTGATGGAAAAGATTCGGATTCTAAAGACAAAAAAGTGACGGCCAATAGCGATCAGGCTAAGTCTGAAACCACCCACACCGTCTCCTATAAATCCAGCAAAAGCTTACAGGTAAACGCTCTTCAAAGCAGCCCGTATTTTATGCCCTCTATTCACGATTACTTAAATCAAAACAAAGGAGCTAAATAATGTTTCTCAATACAGTAAATGGCATAGTCAACGCACCCTTTGGCTATAGCCCCAATACCCGCCCAAATACAAACCAAACCATCTTAAGGGATAAGTTAGCCATTCCTGCGACCTTATCCATTGGCGACTCTTCTATTCAGCCTGGGTACTTTTTGTCTAAGTCCAATGTGCTTGTTAATGATACCACTTGGGGCCTGCCTACTAACGCTGCATTGCTTGTCGGCAATCTTTGGATCGCAACAGAGGGCTTGGTCCCTGACACCTTAGGTAATGACACTATTCAAGGCAATGTGAATGGCGCGCCCCCCGTCTTTATAAGCGGCCAAATGTGTAATGTTGTGCCTTTCCCTGAAATGGGCACCGTTATTTTGGCTGCCGTGAGCTTAACCGAAGGCGATGTCATGGCGGTTAACCAACCCTTATTTGTTAAGGCTGATGGTACTTTAACCATAGACTTAGCTGACGCTATAAACCCAAATCTTTCAGTGGGTTATATCTTAGAAACCGATCAGACCACTATTGCCGATACCGGCGTTTATCAAATGCAAGTTGTTCTCATGCCAACTTACATGCAGGGCACCGTTCCTTACGTGACTGACTTTGCTCCTACCTATGGCGGCGGTGCGGCTACTCAAACCGTTACTGTAGCTGGAATGCTGGCAACAGACAAAGTCTTCCCATCACTGCTTGCCTCAACAAATGCTGTGGCTATTCAAAAGACTACCGTGAGCGATGGCCAGTTTGTTGTGACCTACAGCGCTGACCCAGGCGCAGGAACCATTTTGGCTTATAGCGCAACCCACTAACCCATTCACTATTAAAGAAGGATTTAAACATGACTCAATTACAAGTCTCCCCTCAAAAAATGATGAGGCCAGATCAGTTCTTAAAATCATTGAACTATGAAGGATTTGATGCCGATTCCGTTATTACCCAATCTCGCACTGGCATTTGTGCCAATCCAGCAGGTTTAGATGAGGCCATCATCAAGGACCCAGGTGCAGCCCAACGCTTGAATGTTAACGCTGCGTTGCCATTTGGTGCGGCTCAAGAAATGGATAAGGTTATTTTGCAGGCCGTCACTGCTAAAACTCGTATCTATACCGATTTGCAGCAAGCTGGTTGCGTAGCTAATTTCCCATTTGGGGTCTACTACGCTCGCTATGCTAAAGCTAACTTGTCTGAACAACCTAACGTTGGCATGGACTTTACCTATCAAGGTGGCAAGTACGGCAATGCGCCTCAATCTCAAGGCGATTTTGAGGATGTTGTTACCCCAATTCCTGTGATGTGGTATGACTTTGAAATTTCCAAACGCCAAATTGCAGCTGGTAATAACAGCTCGAGCATGTTCGGCGGATTATCGCTTGAAACCCAAGAAATTCGCAGCAAATCCATTGGCTTGGCCGATGCTTTTGAGCGCATGATTTGGAATGGCAACCCTAATATTATTGTTAATGAAAAAGCGCTAACAGGTATTTTAAACGATCCTGATGTTCAAGATAGGGCCACAGGCTTAACCTTTAGTAAATCGGCTCCTCAGCCATTTATTCAAGGTTTCTTACAACAAGCTTTGCAACCTCTTTTGAACCAAAACTATGACCAGTCCAATTTGGTCTGCTATTACAGCCAAAACTTGTCTGATATTTTCCAATCAGACTATTTAAATCAGTTCCCAACTACGACTATCGTTGACCGTTTAATGAAAATTGATGGAATGACTAAGGTTGTTCCTACTCAATATTTGAATACGGCTACCAACGTAGATTCGACCACGACTGGTACTCTGGTTTTAATCAAAATGGAGCCTCAAGTCATTGATTTGGCGGTTGCTTCAAACATTGTAGTGGCTCAATACGCTACAAACCCAATGTTTGAGAAATATGTAATGTTCGGCGCTTGCGCTCCTAGAGTTAAAAAGGACTATTACGGTCGCATTGGTATTCAGCTCGTCAATATCACTGTTACTTCATAAGCGAGATGACATGCCTGCTCCTTATATTACGCTTGCAGACATTCAGGCCATCTATGCCGTCCCAGACGGCATAGATCCTAACGCCTTCATTGCGTATAGCAGCAGCTTTTTGAATAACAACCCAAACATTTCATATCCGGCTGATGTCATGAAGTCTATTCAGGCCTTTTTAACATGCCATTTCATTATGGCTTTTGAGCCTCAGACGATGAGCTATCGGGACATGAAATTAAACAATGCTTCCTATGGCCAACAGTTAATGTCTACCCCCTATGGCCAAATGGCTATGGGTTTAGATATCAATGGATATTTAAAGGGCTTTGGTCTCAAAAAAGCCAGGATGTTTGCCGTATGAGACTCATAAAATCCCAGTCTGTTTTGGTCTATACCTTTGCTGTTTCAGAAGAGCCAGGGACTGGCCGGCAAAATTATAAGCTGCTGGCAACTCGGCAAGTTTTAGCGAGCATCCATCCTTATACCGTCAGAAAGATGGTCGATTTTCAGGTGGATTGGGCCCGCATCAAAGACCACTTATTGATTTATACCAATGAGCTGATTTTAACGGACCAGAGCGAAGTTGTGAAAGTCCAAGGCAATTTTTATCTGCCAACCGAATACGACGACACCAATTATACAGATCCTCGTGATGGCTATTTTAAAACGATTTTGAAGCTGAACATTGACCCTGCGTATGGATTGCAATAATGGCCACAGTAAAGTTTAAGGACATAGGGCTGCAAGATATTAAATCGACCTCTGTAAAAGTAGGGTGGTTTGATACGCCTATTCATCCTGGCTATCCAGGCAGGCCTGGCAAAGTCACCGTTGCTCAAGTCGCTAAATACAATACTAAAACCAGAAATTTTGCTGAGCTCTTTATTGCTAATTTCTTTTCAAACAATACTGAGATTCTATCGCTTTTAGCCAAAGATATTAGCACAGCACTTACCACCAGAAAAATGACTGGGAGTGCGCTAGCAGAATACATGATGGACGGCCTGATCCAAACAATTTGTTTAGCACCCTGGCAGCCCAACACCGAACAGTGGCTTAAGTTCAAAATGAAAAATGGCTTAAGTTTGGACCCTTTAATTGCCTCTCAGGTAATGCTTGATTCTATTCAATCTGTGGTGACGCCATTATGAATAATTTAAATGATGCCGTCAGCCGGATTATAAGCTATTACAACATAACCAACCCAAGTTTAGGGGTGAAGGGCGTTGCCGGCCAATACATTGTTAGCCAAGGCCAGAATATTTACCAAGACACGGCTGCCTGTTTTGTCGTTGAAATAGACCCAGATTGGAGCCCTGGCCGCAAAGTAATAACTGATGAGGAAGTTTATGAGTCAAGCAACTTGCCTGATAGCATTTATATATCTTCAACTAGCGGCGATGCTTACGCAGCCACCCCACAGCCAGTCGAGCCCGTCACCGTCTATCGCTATGAGCCAAAAATAAAGATTAGGACGGTTTTTACAGGCCAGAATGCCTTAATTAACAGCCAGTTTCACTATCAAAGAATTAGCGCCTATCTGCAACAGTTTGGCGATATGAGCCTTCGCAATTGGAGCAAATTCACCAAAGCCACCATTTTTTGGGAAGCAGAGTATTTAATCCGCTATCAAAGCGATGCCACCTATTTGGTTTACCTGGACTACATGACCCCAGAGCAATACCTGAATCAGATCCAAGAGCTTTTAAAAGCTTACCCAGATCAATCACTTAACAACCTTTTAACCTCAAGAACCATTAATATAGAGGAAACTCAAAATGTCTAACTCTAGCCGCTATGTAAAAACAAATATTAATAATTCTGGCTTGATACCGCAGCCTACGCCTTCAGACTTTCCGCTGCTCATTTCCTCGGATGGCTATCAGAGCCTGACGCAGCTCGTGCCTCAATATATTTTTGACAGCACGCTCTATAACTATTATCTGGCCCAAAACATGCCGATCGGCACGATTTTACAGCTGATGTTTGAGCAAACCCAATCACCTCCTGAAATATGGGGGCTTGATTTGGAGACAACTTACTCCATGACTTTGCTGGCCGATGGAAGCTTAAACTATGATATTCAATGGCTTGATATCGATAACGGGGCCTACAAGGAATTTACAGGGGCAGTCGCTAATTTAGCTGCTTTAGAAGCATTTTTGGCTGCAAACATTGATACCTGTGATTTTACTATCGATACCCTTACCATCACAGTCACCCCAAAAGACACTAGCCTTAATCAGCTCGTCAGAATCAATTTAACCAACCTTGATTTAACAGCTTATAGCTTTACCGCTTCTAATGCGCCAGCTGCGGTGGATGCTGCTTTCAATGCTTTGATAGCGCAATACCCTGGCTCTATTAATTTTTATTGCTTAGCCATCGAAGGTAGCATTTTTTACCCAACAGTTTCCGATGGAGACTCAGGTAAAATTGCTGCTCAGCTCGCTTTGGCCAATGCTGTCGAAGCCACACAAAATAATGATGATAACCGAAAAGTGATGGTTATTGGCAGCTCAGACCCCAATATTTTACTGCAATCCTCCACAACCGACATTATGGCAGAAGTACAGGCGGCCGCTTTAGAGCGGACAGCAGTTGCTTACTATAACGGCGTAGGATTGGCCGCAGCAGAGGTTTCTCTCAGATTTGGTCTTAGCGATGGCAATAGCTCATGGGCCTATACCACCCTTACCGGCATTACCTATCAGTTCCTTACAGATGCCCAAATTAACACGATTTACCTTGTAGATAATGAGGGCAACCTGTCTACCCAATGTAAAAACGGAAACTATTATGACAATTCAGGGGGCGCATCTTTCTTTTACCCTGGCATCACAGGATCTGGGCTGTTTTTGGATATAACGATCCTCTTGGACCATATTGCCCGTGATTGCCGCTATGCTCAAATTGGACTGGAGAATAGCCAAGCCAACAAAGGTCAAGACATACCTTATAACCAAACCGGCATCAATATGATGGTGGGTTGTATTAGGAGTGTGGTTAATGGGTACTTTCAGCAAGGTTTGTTAAGCCCAGTAAATGCACAAGGTGACTCTTGCATCATCAGCGCTCCAACTTTCGCCCAAATCCAGGCTAACCCTGTACTCGCCAACCAATTCAAAAACCGTATTTTGACCGGCATAGGTATCGATGTCATTCCGGCCGGCAATATCAATAAAACGGTTGAAACCTTTACCGCAATTATTTAAGGAGCTCAAAAAATGTTTTCAGTCGCAACCTATGATGCTCGAAATGTTGATATTTTGCTTAACTTTATCCCTGTGGATGCCTTTGCTTCAGGAAGCTTTGTCACGCTGAAATATCAGGCTGACAAAAACAAAGGCGTTTCAGGCGCTAAAGGGGATATGACCGTTGTTAAAATCAATAATGGCCTTGGCAATGTTACCTTTCGGTTAAAGCAAAACTCGCAAATGCACGCCTCTTTAATTCTTCAAATGAACATAGATGACAGTATTGCTAACGGGGTCCCTTTGTTCCCGTTCTATGCTTCGCAAAATGGCGTTCCTTTAGCAGAAGGGCTTTATAAGATTGAGAAGGCGCCTGATCGTGGTTTTCCTGGATCAGATACAGGAAATGACGAGCCAATTTGTGAATGGACCTTGGTAATCACTAACTTTAGGCTGCTCTCATGAAAAATATTATTGACTTATTGGACCATAAATTTTTGATCTCTCCTTTAACTTTGCGTCGCATGGCGGAAATTTTGGATTACAGAGAGAGCGGCTTGCCTGTGCAGTTTGATACCAAAATGGACTGCATTTTGGAAGGCGTCCGTGTTTTGGAAGGAGAAGGGCAGCATCCAGTCAAACTCACTGAGACAAAGGTCAATCAGATTTTTGGAACGAGCCCTAATGGTTTCAACATTTTATATAACGCTGTGATTGGGCTGTCTTTCCAAGAGGACCAAAAAAAAAGCGACCAGCTCTCCAAGGCAGTGGCTCAGCTCGTGGAACTATTAAAGAATCAAACTGGCTAAGAATCGATGTGCATACAGTGGCGCAGCATTACCACATCGACCCTGTAGCTATATTTAACACCTGGACCATGAGTGACTTATTGGATGCTTTTGAAACGATCGCGCTGCTAAAAAAATATAGGGAACAAAACACGTGAACGGTGCAACAGGCGAACAAATAGGCAGCTTTTATGTTGATGTGAATCTTGTCTTTAACGCAAGCGAGCAGTTTGCCAAGATTCAAAGTCAAATCAGGGATTTTGCGCGTACAGTCTCACCCATTGTTATTCCCGTAAGATTAGCGCCAGTCACTCCGGCTCAAGTAGAAATGGCTGCCATGGGTGCAGAAGGGATGATTTTCTCGAGTGCTGGTAAACGCCGATCAGGTGGGGTATGGCGAGATTCTAAAACTGGCATGAGCGAAAGCGAGCTCAACGCTTATTATAAAAAACAAGGAATGGTGCAGGGTGAGGGCGGCTGGTATCGTCCGCAAGCTTCTGTAATGCCAAGCATGGGCATGATGGGAGGAATGTTAGGCTTTGCAAAAGCAAATGCAGCTTTTATGGGGGTTTTTGCAGGGGTTGGCGACCTTATGAAAGGGGCCCAATTAGATAGGCAGCTTGCAATACTGCACGCCATTATTCCAGCTCAGCAGCAATATAATCAGTCCTTACAGCAGGTTATACAAACGGCAAATTTAACAGGCTCTAGCGTTATTGATACTGCTCATGGCTTTGTAGCTTTTGCGAATGCAGCCAAAAACGCTGGCGTCGATATGGGAACCGCCGCTAAAACTTTTAAAGCTCTTAACGTCGGTATCGCGGCAACAGGATCTGGCCAGCAGTCCTATCGGATTTACTCAGATTTTTTAAGCCAGGTCATGAACGCACAAAATATTGACCTTGCTAGAATTGGCCGCACAGATCTCGGCCGATATCTTGATGTGATCCAGCTCATGCAAAACTTGCCAATGTTTAAAGGCGACACTGTAGCCCAAATGCAGGCGCAGCTTGATAAGCTTACCAAAGCCCAGCAAATGAATGTTTTTGCGACCGCTCTTCTTACTGCTTATCAGAATCAAGCAGCTGTGGGGCAAAACACTCTGGCCGGCAATTTCAACCAGCTGCAAAATAGCTTAGAGCTGATGGCAAGCGTCATTGTGTCTGACCTAACACCTGCCTTAAATACTCTGATTTTAGGGTTAAAAACGATTGCTGACATTATTACCTTTATAATGGAGCAATTTCAGCCTATAGCAAGCGCGGTCCAAAGCAATAATAATCTCACGCTCAGCCAGGGCACAAATAACCTATTCGGCCACCACAAGTCTATTCTTACGAGGGCAGTAGGGGCCATGCAGTTAATAAATTCCTTCCCTAGCATGTCAAGTGCGACTGCATTTAGCAATCCTTTTAATGTGCATGTGACTGTCCAAAATCAGTCAAGCAATCCTGTAAGGGCCAGCGCAACGATAAGCAACCCTCATTCTGGGCAGCAGCTGGCTAGGAGCCAATAATGATTATCATTGACTCTGATCAATATGGGGAAATAATAATCCCTGTCACTATACAGCAATCTGAGCGCTATAGTGCCAGCGTTCCATCATATTCACGGGATAATACCTCGAATAATATTTTAGACAGCGTTGGATCTGGTGCAGTTAAAAAGCCCAATGTCCTATATTTTACTGGCATTATAAATAATAACACCGGCGGCGTTATTCCTTATCAATATGACATTGAGCAAATTCGCCAGCAACTTATTAATTTATATGATAATTCTGCGCTTTTTACCCTAACTTTTGGGGCCTCGAACAGTTTTTATTTATTTAATGGAACGCCCACAGTTTGGGAAAATACCGTCATTCAGGATATGCAAATCGATGCGGATGCCTCAACCGGCGCCTCCTATAATGTCACCATCACTTTTAGCCAAGAAATCTTGGTTGATACTATTTTTAACCCCGATGTGATCAATGTTCCGAGCGGGACTTCCGCCAGCTCAGGTGCTGGGGGCGATGCAGCCTCAAAGTCTCTTTCACCTATCAACAATGGGACAAGTCCTCTTACGCCCCCAAGTCCTGTCACGGTTCAGGATATTGAGAATGATTTTTCAAAATTCGAGGCATCCCTATGAATTTAATACCAATTCCAAACCCTACGGGCTATTTTCAGTTTGTGACAAACGTTGGCAATGATGTTTGGCTTTTTGTGTTTACCTGGAATCAAAAGTACTCGCTTTTTCACGTGGACGTTTATTTAAATAATGAGCCTCAGATTTTATCAAAAGGAGTGCATGGGGGCGTTCAGCTGCTTAATGATTATAGCAATGGCTATAACTTCCTATTATACGGCACTGATCCCACCGCACCAGCTGACTTAGGCGTGACCTTAAAACTCTACCAAATTACCTCGAGCGATGCTCTTAATTTAGGACTGATCCGAAATGGCATTACTTAGATTCAATAACCGTTATCGGGTCACGCTTTACTATCAGGGGAATGTGTTGATGCAGTTCTTCAGCGATAACGTTAACACAAATATTGACTTCGAGGCCAATATAATCAAAGACGGCTTTAGCAATGGCAACAGCCGAAGCACCTTCTTTTTTTACAATTTATCACCCGACAAACGAAATACTATCGAGGCCTTGGTCACTCAGTCCAAGTTAAGCAGCATGCAGCATATGATTGAAACAACCTTTGTTTATGGCCAACAAAATCAATATCAGCTCCTTACCTATGAGGATGTAGTAGGGGCCTATAATGAGCAGGGCGATGGCGACTATAAAACTAACCTTATCACTAAATCAGGCGAGGCAAATATTGTCAGCGTTTATGGGGCCTCAAGCTATCCGCCTGGCACCAAGTTAAGTCAAATATTGCCTGTTGAATGTCAAAAGCTTGTAGATGGCAATAGCATTAAATCGGTAAGCATTAAAAGCATTATCGATTATACATTTCCCTATGGGTATGTTTTTAGTGGAAATTTATTTAATTTCCTCTCCAAGCTTTGCTATGAGAATGGCAATTTAATGTTTGTCGATAACGGCGTTTTAACCGTTGCGGCGGCCAGCTGGTTTAATAGCAACAATCCTTATCAAAATACCTTGAATTTTTACAATGGCTTATTAGAGGCCCCGCATGTTGGCCAAAACAACTTTACACAAAAATTCCAATCAGATCAAAGCTCTGTCTCGTTTATGTTTAAAGCATTGCTTCTGCCAGGCATTGCAATAAATGACAGCATTA
>Ga0134128_10009429_pt1 | contig 11711 bp, 14 predicted proteins | sample KB31754_FD_96462 | JGI IMG/M metagenome (GOLD analysis project Ga0134128, IMG submission 96462) | Terrestrial soil microbial communities with excess Nitrogen fertilizer from Kellogg Biological Station, Michigan, USA - KB3-175-4 | ecosystem: Environmental > Terrestrial > Soil > Unclassified ...
CGAAGTGCGCTCTTACCGTGGACAAACGACCTTTTTGCGTCATAGCGGCTGTCGCAGATGCTGCAAGAAATGCCGCCTCCGAATCCCGTTTTAGCGGTTGCCGTCGGCACCTTTTGCGCGAGTTGCCGCCACGGATTCAATTTCAGCCCGAATCGCGTCCGTCGCCGCACGCGGATCTGCCGCGCCCGTAATTGGCCGTCCTACGACTAAATAGCTCGCACCTGCGCGAATGGCTTCCGCCGGTGTTGCCACACGGCTCTGATCGTTCATAGCAGCGCTCGTAGGCCGGATCCCGGGCACCACAATCAGAAACTCGGGGCCACACGCTTCCCGAATCGCCGCCACCTCATGCGCCGAAGCCACCACTCCGTCCAAGCCGGCTTCTTTTGCCAACCGCGCCAGCGAAAGCGCACGCGAGCTGGGCGTGCCCGCAATCCCAACGCCCTCCATGGTTTGCGCGTCCATACTGGTCAGTATCGTCACGCCGAGTAGTGCTGGCCGCACTTCTTTGCCGGCCACTGCTTCGCGTGCGGCACGCATCATCGCCAGACCACCGGTTGTGTGCAACGTCAGCATCTTGACGCGCGGCAATTCCGCAGCGGCGGCGACCGCCCCCGCAACCGTGTTAGGAATGTCGTGAAACTTCAGGTCGAGGAATATGTCAAAGCCCAAGTCGGCAATTTTTTTGACGACAGTAGGTCCTTCGACTGTAAAGAGTTGGCTTCCTACTTTGAAGATTTCTGCTGACCCGCGGAGCCGTTCCGCCAATGCGTAAGCCGGCCCCGCGCGGTCAAAATCGAGGGCAACAATCAGTAGTGGCGTTCCGTTGCGCTGCGTTTCGGCACCTCAAGCAGTTCCAGCCGCACCTTGGCGGTTCCGCGCTGGTCAAAACCGAGTTTCTGCGCCACCGCATAGGAGACGTCCAGCTCACGGCCTTCCACATAAGGCCCGCGATCATTGATGCGGACGATCTGGCTGCGATGGTTCCGCGGATTCGTTACGCGCACGATGGACCCCAATGGCAATGTCGGGTGCGCGGCGGTGTCTGCATACATATCATAGGTCTCGCCGGTTGCGGTAGGCTGACCATCAAAATCTCCTCCATACCAGCTCGTGGTGCATTCCCAGACAGCCAGCGGCTGCGGGCCCTTCTTTTTGCTCTGCACTGCGGGGACGCCGTTTGCGGAGTTGTTGTTCGAGCGGATTGTTTGGGTGCTCGCCTTCGCAATCGGACGCGGATTGACGGAAGGAGTCAATATAAGCAGGCCCAGTCCTAAAAACACCGACTCGAGTACGACGAACAGCTTCGCTCTCATTGTCGCTATCCTCAATTGAATCAGCATTTTGTATCTTTCCGGGGCTGATCGGTCTGTAAAGCTCCCCGTAAGCTGCTGATTTCAGATAGATTTTCGTCCCGGCACCACTTTTCGAGGCCCTCTACCAACTTTTCTGAAGCCCGAGGATCTGCGAAATGGGCGGTGCCGACTTCAACCGCCGAGGCTCCGGCGAGCATATATTCCGCTACGTCGGTAGGGGTCTCAATACCACCTAACCCTATAATCGGGATGCGAATCACCCGACTAAGCTCGTTCACCAACCTCACTGTTATAGGTTTTACCGCCGCACCGGACAACCCGCCGGTCGTACTACCGATACGGGACCGCCGATTGTGTGCGTCTATACACAGTGCCGGATACGTATTGGCGACGACGAGGGCGTCGGCACCGTAGTTTTCCGCCTCCTTTGCTATAAGTCTAATGATTCCAATGGCTGGCGAGACCTTCACCCAGAGGGGGCGAGTGGCTGCCTTCCGGGCGGCTCCTACTACTTCTGCAGTCAGAGAGGGGTCAGTACTATATTCCACTCCACCATGCTCCACATTAGGGCAGGAAATGTTGAGTTCGTAGGCTGCCACTCCCTCAGCATCCTCAAGAATTCGAATCACTTCCACGTACTCTGCGGTAGTTTCCCCGAAGACGTTCGCTATGATCGGCACTCGATAGGGACGGAGCTTCGGAAGCTTCTCGACGATAAACCCTTTAACTCCAACGTTCTGCAAACCTATAGAATTGAGCATGCCTCCCGTTGTTTCGCACATCCGAGGGGCCGGATTTCCCATTTTGGGCTGGATCGACAGGCCTTTGACGACAATGCCTCCCAGCTTATTCAAGTCAACGAGGTGAGCAAACTCGATCCCATACCCAAAAGTACCGCTGGCGGCAATAATGGGGTTCTGCAGAGACAGGGAACCTACTTCAACCCGGAGGTCAACCCCCGGGGACCTGGTGGCTCTGTCTGCCTGACTCGCAGACATTGAAATGCGAGCAGCCTCGGTCGAAATCACTGCCCGAAAGTCTATCAGGTACCTGACCGCTCGGCCAGCTTAAAAACCCGGTTTTCCACAGGCATTCGGGGGCTGTGATTTTGCGTGTCTATGCTAGGATGAGGCGCCCGATGCGCATCGTAGAAAAGCGTCAGCTCCTCTCCGCTGAGCAGATTGATCGAACGCTCAAAAGATTAGCCCATGAAATTGTAGAGAAGACGGGTGGGGCCGAAGGGCTTGCCCTGATTGGTGTACGCCGACGTGGCGTTCCGCTCTCTCAGCGCCTAGCCAACTACATTCAGGCAGATGGTAAGCACCACGTGGGCCTCGGCACACTGGATATAACGCTCTATCGCGACGATCTGTCCACCGTCGGCGCTCAGCCCATCGTCCATTCCACGGACATAGATTTTGAAGTTGACGGGCGCGACTTGCTCATCGTTGATGACGTCCTTTACACTGGTCGCACCATCCGTGCTGCCATGAATGGGCTTTTCGATCTGGGCCGCCCGCGGCGGGTGCAGCTGTGTGTCCTGATTGACCGCGGTCATCGCGAACTGCCCATCGAGGCTAGCTTTGTGGGTCGCACAGTGGAAACCACGGACACTGAGATTGTGGAAGTGCGCCTGCGCGAGATTGACAACGAAGAGCGCGTCGTAATCGTGGATAGAGTCGGCTGAGTTATCGCGAATTGGAGGCCGCCTAACTGGCGGAAAAACAACAGCTTCCAGTGCTACAACGCCTGCAACACTTGCTCGGAATTGAGCCACTTACCGTCGAGCAGGTGAACTTTTTTCTCGACCAGGCGAAACCCTTCCAGGAATTTCAACGGCATCCCCTGAAAAAACTGGCAACTCTGCGCGGCAAAACCGTCGCTTTGGCGTTCTTTGAGCCTTCCACGCGCACCCGAATCAGTTTCGCCACTGCTGCCTCGCGTTTGGGTGCGGACTCCATGAATCTTCAGGCAGAGTCGTCCAGCGTGAAAAAGGGCGAATCTCTCATAGATACCGTGCGGACGCTCGAGGCCATGCGCCCGGATGGCATTGTGATTCGGCACGTGGCATCGGGCGCCGCCGAATTTGTGGCAGAGCGGCTGGAAATTCCCGTCCTTAATGCTGGCGACGGCAGCCACGAGCACCCCACCCAGGCTCTCCTCGATGCGCTCACAATTCGAGACCGGAAGGGAACTTTGGAAGGGCTGAACATAACCATTATTGGCGATCTGCTTCACAGTCGCGTGGCCCGTTCCAATATCCACTTGCTAACCAAATTCGGCACTCGGGTCACGCTTTGTGGTCCACCAATGTGGATGCCGCCAATCCTGGAGGGCCTCGCCCCTGGCATCCGTCGGGTACCGCGCATAGAGGATGCTCTTAGGGACGCGGATGTGCTCATGGTCTTGCGAGTCCAGACGGAGCGCTTACACGAACCAGCTTTGTCCGAGGCCGATTATGTCCTGCGTTACCAGCTAACACCGGAACGCCTGCGTCTGGCGCGCCCGGATGCGTTAGTTTTGCATCCGGGGCCGATGATTCGTGGCCTCGAAATTGATCCGGCCGTGGCCGACGGCGCGCAATCATGCGTCCTTGAACAGGTTACTAACGGCTTGGCCATCCGCATGGCGCTGCTTTACCACCTCGTAGGAGGCGCCCCGGCCGACGCGCCCCATCCCGCAAAGGAACGTTCAAATGCTACTGATTAAGAATGGCCGTGTGCTCGACCCCGCCACGAAGACGGATGCCACGCTAGACGTGCTTCTGGATGGAGAGCGAATCGTCAACCTAGCCGCAAATATCTCGGCGAACGGTGCGGAAATCCTCGATGCGCAAGGTTTGGTCGTTGCACCCGGCTTCATCGATCTGCACTGCCATTTGCGCGAGCCCGGCCAGGAACTCTCAGAAACGATCGAAACCGGGACCAAGTCGGCAGCCAGAGGCGGTTTTACGGCTGTTTGCTGCATGCCGAATACTCAACCTGTGAACGACACTGCATCCGTGACGCGGGGAATCGTCGAACGTGCCAAGGCGACCGGCTGCGTTCGGGTCTGGCCAATCGGTGCAGTATCGGTTGGAAGTAAGGGTGAAGCCCTTGCCGAGATTGCCGGGATGAAGGAAGCCGGCATTGTCGCCGTAAGCGATGACGGCAAGCCTGTGGCCACCGCTCGGCTGATGCGCCAGGCGATGGAGTACTGCGAGTCGCTCGGTCTACCCGTTATCGACCATTGCGAAGATCCGTCGTTGTTCGCCGGGGGCGTCATGCGCGAGGGGCAGCATTCGGCTCGACTTGGGCTGAAGGGCATCCCTGCACAATCCGAATCGATATGCGTAGGCCGGGATGTGGAGGTTGCGGGCCTGGCAAACGCCAGGCTACACATCGCCCACATGTCCACCAGCGGATCGCTGGAATATGTGCGCGCGGCCAAGAAACAGGGTCTTCGCGTTACGTGCGAAGTCACCCCACATCACTTCACACTGACCGACGAAGACGTTCGTTACGATACCCGCTACAAGATGAACCCGCCGCTCGCGTCCCGCAGCGATCGCGATGCTTTGGTTGAGGGCCTCGCCGACGGCAGCATCGACGCCATCGCGACCGACCATGCTCCACACCACGCCGCCAGCAAAGACGTAGAATTTGACCGCGCACCCTTTGGCATTACGGGTTTTGAGACGGCGTTGGCGCTAAGCTTGACCGAACTCGTCCACACACGCAAGCTCTCGCTGATGCGATTGGTCGAGCTTTTCACAACGGGGCCCGCAAGAGTGCTTGGAATCGAACGCAAGATCGCAATCGGCCAGCCTGCCGATATCACTATCTTCTCGTTGGACCGCGCGTGGACCTACAAGGCCACCGAATCGCCGAGCAAATCGCGCAACACGCCGTTCGATGGCCGCGCCTTCCGCGGCGCGCCTGTAGCAGCAATCGTAGCGGGTCAGGTTGTTTATCGGCACTAGCCTGAAACCGCAAACGCCCAGTAACATCGCCCGCGATATGATAGAATTCCGGCGTGAGGATTGTGGCTGACACGGATGTTGTTGTCGCCGCTATGAGGAGCCCACGCGGCGCATCCGCCGAAATCCTCCGAGCCGCTCGCCGTGACGAAGTTCAATTACTGGCGAGCGTTTCGTTGGCGATGGAATATGAAGCGATCTGCAGCGAACCGGAGCATCGGACTGCCGCGGGCCTGAATGCTGAGGAGGTTCAGCTATTCATCGATGCGGTCGTGGCGATGGCCGAACCCGTCCAAACGCACTTTCTGTGGCGACCACAGCTCCGCGACTCAGGCGACGAAATGGTGCTGGAGACGGCAATAAATGGGCAAGCGGATGCGCTGGTAACATTCAACTTGCGCGATTTCAAGACTGTTCCACAGCGGTTCGGCATTGAGGTGTTGCTTCCGCGAGATTTTGTGAAAAGGATCGCACGATGACCACGACGTCCACCTACGCACTCCGCTTACCTCGTTCTTTAAAAAAGGCGGTGGAGAAGCAATCCAAAGAAGACGGAACAAGCATCAATCAGTTTGTTGCGACCGCTGTAGCTGAGAAGATATCTGCACTTCAAACAGCGGAGTTTTTTGCTGATCGGAAAGCGCGTGCCGATTGGAAGGCGTTCGACAAACTGATGAAGCGTCGCGGCGGAAAGACTCCCGATGTGGGAGACGAGTCACGTACAGAGAGACGGAAATCAACTCGTCGCGTAGCCCGCTAAGGCAGATTACTCGACGTTCGCAACAATGTCGGAAGTACGTGTCAGTCCCAGCTTTTTTTCCAGCGCTTCCAGCGAAACGCCCTTCGTCTCCGGATAAACAAACAGCACGACCAGGAATTGCACCACCATCATCGCGGCGAAGAAGCCGAAAGGCAGCGCATGCGAATGCACGGCGATAACAGGGAACGTCAGCGCGATCAGCGCGTTCATGCCCCAATGCGCTGTGCAGCCAAGCGCTTGCCCCTTTGCGCGCACCGTAGAAGGGAAAATTTCGCTGATGTAGACCCAAATCACGGCGCCTTGCGAAATCGCAAACGAGAAAATGTAAACAATCAGCAGCGGCAGCAACCAATCCTGATGTTGCTGCCTAGCGAAGATCGCGGTCACGCCGGCCAGCGCAGCCGCAGTGCCCACGGAACCGATCAGCAGGAGCTTCTTCCGTCCCATCTTGTCAATCACGCTCATCGCCGCAAATGTCGCAAGCATGTTCACCAGGCCCACCGCGACTGCTTGTCCGCCGCCAGACAGAGCGCTGAAACCCGCGCTGGCGAAAATGTCGTTCAGGTAATAGAGGATTGCGTTGATGCCCGAGAGTTGATTCAGCGCGCCGATCGAAAGCGCCAGAAAAATGGGAAATGCATACCGCCGCACGAAGAGGCGTTCACCATGTTCCGTTCGCGCCGTTCGCACGGCGGAGGCAATCTCATTCAATTCAGCGTCCGGATTGACATCACCGATCCGAGCCAGCACGTCGCGTGCCTCAACTGTGCGATCGCGCGTTACCAGCCAGCGCGGGCTTTGCGGAATGCCAAAAAGCATCGCGAAAAAAAGCACGGCCGGAACAATCGCCACTCCAAATTCCGCGCGCCATTCCGTCGATCCCAGATAAAGGTGCTGCACGCCGAAATTTGAGAGATATGCGAGCAGGATTCCGACGACAATGTTGATCTGAAACATCCCCACCATCCGTCCACGCCACGCAGCTGGAGAAATCTCGGCAATGTAAACGGGTGCCACGACGGAAGATGCGCCGATTGCCAGTCCGCCGATGAAGCGCGACACAAGGAGCATCGGCCAATTCAGCGCGAAACACGAGCCCAACGCGGAAAAAACGTACAGCACAGCCGTCAGACGAAGCGTTGCGCGGCTGCCTATATCCTGCCCGATCACGCCTGCTGAAATTGCCGAGATCACAGTCCCGATTAGCGCGATCGATACGGTCACTCCCAGCTGGAACGGACTTAGCCGGTACACGTGCACAAGGCTGTCGGTGGTACCGGAAATCACGGCCGTATCGAAGCCGAAAAGTAGCCCCGCCAGCGCGCCCGCAAACGCGGCTCGGATCATCTGTCCATTCAATCGCACCGTTGCCTCCGCTCGATTCTACGTCCGCGCATATTGCCTCATCTGATCGGCGGCGTATTCCAGAATTTCCGGCGAAAGCTGTGGAATCGCCGAAACGTGCCGCGTCACCCAGGTTCCCATCTTCGCCGCCAATTCCAGTGTCGTACGCCACGGCCAACCTTGCGAACGTCCAAAGAGAATTCCGGCGGAAAATGCGTCGCCCGCGCCCACAGCATGAATCTCACTCGTCGTAGCCTGCGCGGGCGGCATTGCAATCATTTCGTCTGGCGTGAGCGCCATCGCGCCGCGTTCCGCACGCGTCACAACCACGGCCTCGAGTCCGAACTCCTTCAGGAAAAATTCCATTCGCGCATACATCGCATCGTCGCCGTCGGCAGGAACGCTGACCGCGAACATCTCGCCCAATTCGAGCAGTTCCTGTTCATTCGCTTTCATCGCCGAACTAAGCCGGCAACTCGCTTCTATAATTTCTCGCGAATAGTCGCGCCTTCCGCTCAACGTGCTGCGCCGCAGATTCACGTCGCAGAGGCGCCATGCACGCTTCGCGCGCCGCACAAAAGCGCGAATTGTCTCGCGCGTTGTCTCCGAGCGCTGCCCCAAGCTTCCAAAGCAGATCGCGTCACAAGAATCCGCCAGGGCATCCGTCGCCTTGCTCGTTCGCACGTAATCCCATGCCACATCCTGCCTGATTTCGAATCCCGGCTCGCCGTTTTGCACAAAAACGGACGCCGTCCCGGTCGGATGCTCGTCAGTTGCGACGTATTCCGCCGTCATGCCGTTCTCAGCGAGCACTGTTCGAGCATGCGCGCCCCATTTGTCCGCCCCTACCGCGCTCACGACAATGCCGCGCCCTAATTTCAACGGCGCTAGCAAATGGTGCGCATGAACAGCCACGTTCAGCGGCGCTCCGCCCAGCGATGCAGATCCGTCCTCAAATAGATCGATCAGCGCCTCGCCCAATCCAACGAATTTTAGATCCTGTGCCATAGCTTGCCGCGCGAGCAACTCCACACTCCCGTAGCGCGCCACATTGTCCGCTCCCGGCCAGCGGGAAACAAGGCCATTTAATTCGCCTAATGCACATCTCATCATCCGAAAAAGGTCTTAGCTGATTGCGCATCGCGCCATCGATCGTGGTAGCCGCCGGATGCGAAACACCCTAAGCTCTTACTCGCGAGAAAAACTATGGCAATCATGAACAAAGACGCGCGCGGTGTAGACGTCCTCGGCTCGATGGCGCTCGTCCCACCAAAGCTGGACGAATTCCAATTTGTAAAGGTGAATGTCGAAGGCGAAGTTGCGCGCCTCACGCTCGATCGGCCTGACCACAATCTCCTCAACGAGCGCATGCTCACCGAAATCGCCGCCGGCATTAATACGCTCGGCGAACGCGCCACGATCAAGCTGATCGTGCTCGATTCGGCAGGCAAAGCCTTCTGTGGTGGCATTGAGCTTGGCGAATACACCCAGCGCCGCGTCTTCCAATTGTTGGATGCGTTTCACGCCGCTTTTTCGGCGATGATGGATACGTCAAAACCGGTGCTCGTCGTCGTCAACGGCGCAGCGTTTGGCGGCGGTGCCGAACTTGCGGCGCTCGGCGATCTCGTCATCGCGACGCCAAAGGCGCGTTTCGCGCAACCGGAAATTCGCCTTGGCGTTTTTCCACCACTTGCCGCAGCCGTGCTTCCTTACATTCTCGGCCCCAAGCAGGCGCTTGAACTCGTCCTCACTGGCGAAGCCATGTCTGCCGAGCGTGCCCGCGAACTCGGTCTGGTCAATTGGCTCGTAAGCGAAGAAGAATTGCCTCAAAAGGTCGCTGACGTGATTGCCCGCGTCACGGCACAATCCGGTCCAGTTTTGACGATGGCGAAAAAAGCCATCCTCGGTAGTCTTGGTTTACCTCTCCGCGACGGCGTCCGCACGTCGATGAAGGTTTTTCTCAACGAGCTTGCGGATCTTGAGGACTCTCAAGAAGGCTTGCGCGCGCTCGTCGAAAAACGCGCGCCGAAGTGGAAGAATCGTTAATCGCCACTAATTCTCAAAAATCACCTGCGCAATCGCCAGATTCCCGCTGTGTGTAATCGTCAATACAATGTGTTTCACGCCGAGCCCATTGGCGATTTCGCGCGAAGCGCCGCGTAGCTCCACGGTTGGTTTGCCGCTCGGCTCGCGCACCACTTCCACGTCGCGCCAACGTACTCCCCGCGACCATCCCGTGCCCAGCGCCTTCATTGCCGCTTCTTTCGCCGCGAATCTCCCCGCGTACCGTTCGTATGGGCTTGCGTAGCGCTGGCAATATGCCGCCTCAGCGGCCGTAAAGACGCGCTCTATAAAGGAAGCGCCATGCCGCTTGATCGCCGCCTCGATACGATCGATTTCCGCCACGTCCAATCCCAGCCCGACGATCACTTTTGCATCCTTCCACGCCACGCCTTTGCGCAAGCCCGGCGCACGTACGCAATCCACAATCGGAATAACGCGCGCGATTATAAGCCGTCACGAGCAGCGCGACCGAACGATTTCTCTCTGCTAAGCTATCTTCCCAATGCCGACATCTACAAAAGTGAAGCGCGCTGCACCAGGCAAAGGCCGAAGCTCGAAACGGCAATCTCGCAACGCAAAAAACACGCCATGGAACCTGCCCCGCGCCAAGGGTCTGCAGGTTCTGCAATCGCCCAACCTCTCGCGGCTGGATTGGCTTATCCACGACTTCAGCACGCGTCCGGGCGGCATCAGCGAAGTGCAAGCCGTCGCCACTGGCCGCAAGGGTGCCGAAAAAGTTCTCAATCTCGGCTTCACCGAATGGGATGCGCGCGAGCACGTCCTCGCGAATCGCGAAAAGTTCTTTCGGGCAATCGGCGCCTCGAAGATGCGCCCCATCACGGTGCGCCAGATTCATTCCGATCTCGCATGTGGCGTGTCGTCGAGTGTGCAAAGCGCCACATCAGATGAGCCTCCGAAAGCCGACGCGCTCTTCACGCGCCAGCCGGGAGTCCTCCTTATCGTGCAAACTGCCGACTGTGTCCCAATCCTTCTCGCCGACACAAGGCGGCGTGCCATTGCGGCAATTCATTCCGGCTGGCGCGGTACCGTACAACGCATCGCGCAAAAGACGCTCGGCCGCATGCAAATGGAATTCGGCACGCGCCCGGGTGATGTTGTCGCCGCAATCGGCCCTTGCATCGCCCAGTCCTGTTACGAAGTGGGCAGCGATGTCGCCAAGCAATTTCACGCGCAGTTTGCCAACGCGCGCGAATGGTTCGATGGTCCTTTCGACGCGCTCGCGTCCGGCGAAAACGATCCCAATTGGCTTCCGTGGCTTACCATGCGGCCGCCCGGGCATCCGCCTCCGCCGCCCACTGTCCAACTCGATCTTGTCGCGGCGAATCGTGCGATTCTGGTCGACGCGGGAATCCCTGCGGCAAATATTTCGGCTTCGGGATTCTGTACCGCTTGCCGCCTCGATCTTTTCTTCAGCTATCGTCGCGAACGCACCACCGGCCGTATGATGGCCGCCATCGCCATCCGTTAACGGAGGGGCGCCGCGCTTGTCCCCTGCACGGCACTTCTGGTACTCTCCCGCAATCTTCCCGGGAGGTCCCAGATGCCTTTCTGCCAAAAATGTGGAGCATCAGTCGATACAGGCGCTGCGTTCTGTCCTTCGTGTGGCGCCCCTCAATCTGTCACCAGCGCGACCGCACCGCCTGCCCCGGCCGTGCCGCCGCCCGGCGCAGCACCCGTGGCCGCCGCCGTAACGCAATCGGGCCTCTCTGAAAACGTAGCAGGCTTGTTGTGTTACGTCTTCGGCTGGGTCACCGGGCTTATCTTTTTTCTGATCGATAAGCGCCCGTTCGTCCGTTTCCACGCGAGCCAGTCGATCACCTTGTTCGGCGGCCTGCACATTCTCTACTTCATTTTGGGCTTGGTTTTGGGAATCGGGATGTTCAGCTTCGGTGGCTTCGGCACGCTTGGCTTCGGGTGGGCATTGTTTTCGCTTCTGGACCTCATCATCTTTATCGCTTGGATTCTTCTGATGGTGAAGGCCTACCAGGGCGAACGTTTCCGCATTCCCATCGCCGCCGATCTCGCTGAACAAATTTTCGGCAAGTCCTGACGCAGGTTCGGGGAGTCTGGCGCAGACGATCTCTTGATCGGCATTGTTGCTTTGGGATTTACGGTTGAACCGTGGAGCCGCGGTTTTCAGCGGGGCATTTTTCGCAATCCGCCGCAGCTCGCACCATTCACGAATTCCGCGGCATGGGCCTCTCGCGAATAACCATCCATGACGTGCCAAATTTATCCCGCAGCATCG
>Ga0134128_10009430_pt1 | contig 11711 bp, 10 predicted proteins | sample KB31754_FD_96462 | JGI IMG/M metagenome (GOLD analysis project Ga0134128, IMG submission 96462) | Terrestrial soil microbial communities with excess Nitrogen fertilizer from Kellogg Biological Station, Michigan, USA - KB3-175-4 | ecosystem: Environmental > Terrestrial > Soil > Unclassified ...
GGACAACTTTGCAAGGCAGTTGACGATTGCCGCCTATACAGCGCCGTTCAATTCGACCGGTCAACCTGCCCTATCAATACCGGCCGGCCGAAGCGTCTCCGGGCTACCAATCGGCGTCCAGCTTGTGGCAGACCAGTACCAGGAGGGCACGCTGATTCGCCTCGGCTCGCAGCTCGAGCAGGCGAGACCCTGGCCAACCGTTGCGCCAGTGCCTCTGGGCAGACATTAGGAGAGGAGCAAAGCGTGCTCGGCCAATTTGCAGGACGGACCATTGATGAGATCAAGAGTGAGTTCCGCTGGACGATTCCGGCCCGCTACAACCTCGGAGTCGACTGCAGCGACGGGCAACCGTCGAGGAGCACGGCGCTCATCCATGAGCGGATGGACGGATCAGTCGAGCGCTACACCTTTGGGCGCCTGAGCCAGCTCTCGAATCGGTTCGCCAATGGCTTGTCCGCCGCAGGTATCACGCGCGGCGACCGAGTAGCCATCGTCTTGCCACAGCTTCCCGCCACGGCGATCGCGCATCTTGCCGTTTACAAGCTGGGCGCAATCGCGATTCCGATGTCCACGCTGTTTGGACCCGAGGCGCTCGAAATGCGGTTGAGCGATTCCGGCGCCAAGCTCATGGTCACCGACTCCAGAACGCTGGCGAACGTAGAGGAGATCGCCGATCGATTACCCGAGTTGACTCGGGTCTTCCTGACCGAGGGGAGGTCGTCGCGAGTGCCATCCCAGACGATCGACGACGTAATGGCAGGTGCCTCACCGAACTTCGAGCCAGCCATGACTTCGGCTGAGGATCCGGCCCTGCTGATCTACACCTCGGGCACCACCGGGCCGCCCAAAGGCGCCCTCCACGCGCAGCGCGTCCTTTTTGGTCATCTCCCGGGTTTTGAGCTGTCGCATGACTTCTTTCCACAAAGGGGCGACCTTTTCTGGACCCCGGCGGACTGGGCGTGGATCGGCGGGCTCATGGACGGGCTTCTTCCCACGCTGCATCACGGCCACCCAATCCTCAGCTTCGAGAGCAATGGGCCATTTGATCCTGAGCGGGCCCTGACGGCGATGCGACGCCACGCCGTGCGCAACGCATTCCTGCCGCCGACCGCCCTGAAGATGACGCGACAAGCTGGCTCACTCATCCCTCCGGGTCTTCACTTGCGCACGATCATGAGTGGCGGGGAGGCCCTAGGCGAGGAGATGCTCAACTGGGTCCGTGATCAGTTCGGGGTCACAGTCAATGAGATCTATGGCCAGACTGAGTGCAACTATGTAGTGGGCAACTCTTCGGCTCTGTTCCCGGTCAAGCCGGGCAGCATGGGCCGTGCCTATCCTGGCCACAACGTCGCTGTCGTCGACGAGGCCGGGGCGGCCGTCCCTCCCGGCACCCTCGGCGAGATTGCGATTTCTAGGCCCGACCCCGTCATGTTCCTGGAGTACTGGCAGAATCCCGACGCAACGAGCGACAAGTACATAGGCGATTGGCTCCTAACAGGAGACTTGGCGCGCTCCGACGACGACGAATACCTCTACTTCGGCGGCCGCAAAGATGACGTCATAAATTCGGCGGGTTACCGCATCGGCCCAACAGAGATCGAAAGCACCCTGATCAAGCATGCAGCGGTCGCCATGGCCGCAGTCATCGGAGTGCCGGACGAGATACGCGGGGAGGTAGTCAAGGCCTACATCACGACGAGACAAGGCGTGGAGGGAACGCAGGAACTCGCGCGCGAAATCCAGGACTTTGTCAGGAGGCGGCTAGCCGCTTACGAGTATCCACGGACGATCGAATTCATAGACCAGATGCCCCTAACGACCACGGGAAAGATCCGACGCACAGATCTGCGATCAATGCACGCAGCTCAAGTAGGGAGGAACAGCCGATGAGCGAGATCACCACTGAAGACGTGGAGCGTTTCGAGAAGCTGGCGGGATTGACTCTGTCGGCCGATCGTCGACAGGGGGTGGCGGACATTCTGAATGCATGGATCCCGGCGGCCAACGAACTGAGCGAGAAGATGGCCGGGCGTCAACATCGGGCGCTGACTCCGGCGTTTCGGTTCAGTGATCCGAATATCGAGGAGGGGGTCGGGCAATGACTACCGCCGCCCATGGGCTGCATCAGCTTTCGCTGCTGGAAGCGGCCGACAAGGTAGCTCGCAAACAGATCTCGCCGGTCGAGCTGACCGATGCTGTTCTGAAACAGATCGAACACGCTGAGCCCAAGATCAACGCATTCATCACCGTGCTCGACGACCAGGCACGGGCCGCCGCCAAAGCCCACGAGGCGATGATTCGAGCCGGCTATTACCTAGGCCCGCTGCATGGAATTCCGATTGCCCTCAAGGACAACGTGTACACGCGCGGCGTGCGCTCCACCGCAGGCTCGAAGGTTCTGGCCGACTTCGTGCCGGAAGGCGACGCGACCGTAGTCGCCAGGCTACGCGCGGCTGGAGCGGTCTTCGTAGGTAAGACCAACATGCACGAGTTTGCCTGGGGCGGCACGACGGATAACCCGCACTATGGGCCGACGAGAAATCCGTGGAACCCCGAACGATTCCCTGCCGGCTCCAGCGGGGGGTCGGGGGCGGCGGTGGCGGCTCGAGAGTGCTTCGGCGCCATCGGGACAGACACCGGTGGATCGATCCGTCTTCCTTCCGCCGTTAACGGCGTCACCGGCATACGGCCAACCTTGGGCCGAGTGAGCAATCACAATATCGTGCCTCTCGCCTGGAGCATGGATACAGCGGGCCCCATGGCGCGAACGGTGGCGGATTGCGCCACGATGTTTCAGGTCATAGCGGGCCACGACCCGAACGACGAGGCATCGGCCCGAGTTCCGGTTCCCGACTACCTCAGCCACCTCGAGCGCGGGGTCAAGGGCATTCGCATCGGCATTGTGCCCGACTACTTCTTCTCACACCTCCAGCCGCCTGTTCACGACGCGGTCCGGAGTGCGTTGAAAGCGCTGGAAGGGGCACAGGCGCGGGTGGTCGAGGCAGAGATTGCGAACATTCACGGCAACATCTCTGCCCAGCTGACGATCGAGTCGGCGGAGCCAAGCACCTATCACCAGGAATGGCTGCGGAGCAGACCGCAGGATTACGGAGCCGATGTACGAACGCTCCTCGAGGTGGGGGAGATGCTGCTCGCCACTCACTATTTACAGGCGCAGCGCTACCGAACCTTGCTCCGACATGAGTTCATGGAGGCGTTCCAGCAGGTGGACGTCTTCATCTGCCCGACCTTGCCATTCGTCGCAACACCGGTTGGTGCAATGAAGGTCGTCATCGAAGACGGCCAGGAAGAGGATATGCTCTCAGCGATCATGCAGTACACAGGAGTTCCAAGCCTGACGGGCTTTCCGTCGATGTCCGTGCCATGCGGATTCTCGCCTGATGGCCTGCCTATCGGGATGCAGATCATCGGCAAGCCATTCGACGAATCAACTATCTTCCGTGTGGGGCACGCTTACCAGCAGCTAACCGATTGGCACAGCCGGGAGCCAGTCATGTGATTCTGAAAGTCGGGTATACCTCGAACCCTCGACAATCCGTGACTTTGCGCGTCGAGCGCAGCGATCGCAGGATCTAGTTGAGCGATCTCCGACTAATCGTTAGTCGACGTACGTCAGCCAATCGTCGTACTGAGGATTGTGGCCTGTGACCACGCTGAAAAACATGTCCTGGATGCGCTTCGTAATCGGGCCGGGGGAACCGTCACCAACCATTCGGTTGTCAACTTCTCGTATGGGAGTGATCTCAGCGCCTGTCCCGCAGAAGAAGAGCTCATCTGCAGTGTAGACGTCAGATCGAACCAGATCTCGTTCCTTAACGTCGTAACCCATATCGCGCGCCAGACGCATGACGGTCTCGCGCGTGATTCCTACCAAGACCCCGGCGGACTCGGGAGGAGTAAATAGAGCACCGTTGCTTACCGTGAATACATTTTCGCCAGATCCCTCGGCGATATAGCCGTCCAGGTTGAGCATCAGGGCTTCATCGAAACCAGCGCGCATAGCCTCGGTCTTGGCGAGAACCGAGTTCAAGTACTGGCCGGTGCCCTTCGCTGCCGGCGGGATGACGTTTGGGTCTTGACGACGCCAGGAGGAGACAGTTACGCGAATACCCTTCTTAAGACCCTCTGCGCCGAGGTAGCTTCCCCAGGGCCAAGCGATCACAGCTACCTGTACGGGCGTGATCGCCAAGTTAAGTCCCATCTCGCTGAAACCGCGGAATACAAGTGGGCGGATGTAACAGTCGCGTAAGCCGTTGTCCAGAACCACATTGCGGACCGCCTCGCGCAGCTCATTCTGCGCAAACGGAATGCTTGTCAGGAGAATTGAAGCCGTGCGGTAAAGTCTTGCCAAGTGGTCATCCAGCCTGAAAATAGCTGGGCCACGCGGTGTGTCATAGGCGCGGATGCCTTCGAACATTCCGCTGCCATAGTGCAATGAATGTGTTAACACATGGACAGTGGCCTGTTCCCAGTCCAGCATCTGGCCGTCCATCCAAATCTTGGCAACCGGTTTAATTGGCAACGATGATTTCCCCCTTCAGGCTCACACGACGGCAACGGTACGGCGTTCCAAGTCCTCGACGTCAATGTCCACGCCGAGACCCGGTTTCTGCGGGGCTTGCACATCCCCTTCCGCCGTCAGAGGCAGGGCGCCCACGGCCAGCGTCTCGAGTGCACCCCGAGGAACCGGAATTTCAAGGTAGTCGCAATTCTTGATGGTGCAGATTACGTGCAAATTAGCCGCCAGTGTCAGGGGCGTCCCGTAGCTGTTCGGCTCGCAACGCACATTGAAGGCTTCCGCCATGGCGGCCGCCTTACGCATTGGAGTAATGCCTCGAATTAATGACGCGCTGGGGCGGACAATATCCAGTGCCTGCATTGAGAGCAACGTGGCATAGTCGTATATTCCGCCACCTAAGACTTCGCCACCGGCAATAGGAATATCCAGGCTGTTGCATAGATCGCGATAGCCGGCCAAATCATGGTCGAGTATCGGCTCCTCGAACCATTCGAAGTGCAGTCGATCGAGCTCGCGCCCGACACGCAGCGCTGAGGCGCGGTCGTACGCACCGACAACGTCCAGCATGAGCGCGATCTTTGGCCCGACTGCGTGGCGCACAGCCTCGCACGCTTCGATATCGCGTTCTGGTTCGCCCCATCCGTGGAGCTTAATCGCCCGAAAACCGTCCTTAACCAACTGTTGGCACAAATTGATGTAGGCATCGGTGTCGGCAAGGGTAGGGGTGCTTGCGTAAGCGCGCACCGAATCTCGATAGGCGCCGAGCATCATATAGAGAGGCAGGCCAGCGATCTTGCCCGCGAGATCCCACACGGCGATATCAATGGCGCTATGGACCAAGTTTGAGATCGTGCCAATTCGATTCGCGGCCCATAGTTTTTGCCAGATGCGCTCCGGGTATCGCGGATCCTCGCCAACGACAGTGGCGCGAGCCAGACCGGCCACCCCGTGGGCAAGAGACGCTCCGCTGCCCAATGACAGAGGTTGGGAGAAGCCTTCAAGGCCTTCATCGCTCACTATCCGCACGAGCAGGCATTGAAGTTGGACCGGAGCCACATCCGCGCGGTACTGCATCGTGACCCCGAGGTCGACCAAATGCGACCGCACCTCGGTAATCCTCATTCTCCCTCCCGGCTGGACGTAAGTCAGGTTTCCGAAGCATGACCGTTGGCTCTCTCGTAGTCAAGGAACTAGCTACGTCGGTGCAATTTGGCTACCATGCATGGAGTGCAGATGGATTTGTCGTCACTTCCATCAGTTGCCCGGCTTGAGCGCGCGGACGCCTCAGCCCGTACGTGATGGCAAAGACTTCCGCGAACCCAGCCATAACGTTGTTGCAAGACCTTGGTATGAGCGGATACGAAGCCCGCGCCTACGTCTCCCTGGTCGGCGCGGGAAAGCCGCTGAACGGCTACGAAGTGTCGAAGCAGTCTGGTGTGCCCCGGAGCACGATCTATGAGTCACTCGCCAAGTTGGTGGCCCGCGGTGCCGCCTTCGAGGTCAAGCGAGGCGACGCAGGCACCTATTACATTGCGCTGCCACCAGAAAGCCTGATGGGCCGGCTCCGCAGGGACTTCGAAGGATCGTTTTCACAACTGGGCGACAGCCTCGCAAGCCTCAATCGGCCGCCGCAAGCCAACCTCGTGTATCACCTCGACGGCAAATCCGTCGTTTGGGAACGGGCGCGAGATCTTATCGATTCCGCGCACAGCGAACTGTACCTTTCCCTCTGGCCCGAGGATGCCATCGAGTTGGACTCCACGCTGCAACGCGCCGAGGCGCGGAGGTTGGAAATCTTCCTTATGGCGTTTGGAGCCGACCAGACGCGTTATGGGCAGACCGTCTTCCACCGCTTTTCGGACCCCGCGACGGTGCTCGAACGAGTTGCCTGTCGGTTGGCCGTTGTTTCGCCCGATCGACGCTGCGTGCTCGTGGCCGGCACGGTTGGAGCTCATACCTGGGGGGTGTTCACCGACGACCCGGCTGTAGTCTTGATCGCGGTCGAGTTCGTTCGGCACGACATTGCACAGCAGCTGATCGTTGAGCACTTCGGTCTTGACAATGTGAACTCCTTCTGGCGCGGCAATCCAGCTTTCGGAAAGCTCGAAACCGGTCGCGGAGCTCCCGGCTTACGACCGGACCGGCTCCCTGTCGAGCGCGGTGCAGCCACCTCGCCAGGAGACGGTCGACGCAGGCGTTAGCACCGCCTAGCGCAGCGTAGCTAGGTGCTTGACGACTATGACGGGCTCTGTTATCGTCCTGCCGGAGTCGGCAGCTACTCGGAGGTAGTGGTTGTGAACACTAGTCATTCAGGGAAGGGCAGGGCAGGCCTAAGGCTGATAGCGGTTCTCGGATTGCTGGCCATGGCCTTGGTGGCCTGTGGCGGCACCAGCTCTTCATCCACAGGCGGGAAGAAGCAGTACAAGATAGCCATCGTCCTGTCGGCGACCATCTCAGTGGTGGACGACATGGTGGTGAAGTTCAAGCAGACACTGTCTCAGGACGGGCTCGACGTTGCGTACACCGAGTACAACGGCCAGGGACAGAACAGTAACGCGCCGCTCATTGCGAAGGAGGCTGTTCAGAAAAGCCCGGATCTAATCTACGTTGTCGGTACCCCATACGTCATCGCTTTGGCTCAGGAGACAAAGAAGATCCCGATCGTGTTCGCTTTGATGACAGACCCCGTGGGGGGCAAGGTTGTCCAGAGCCTGGACCATCCAGGTGGCAATTTGACCGGCACAACTGATGCAGTGGATGTGTCGGTCTACTTCGACCTCATGAAAGAGGTCATGCCGAACGTCAAGAATGTTGGCATGATCGGGAACATTTCGGAGCAGAACTCATCTACCTTCATCAACCAGTCGAAAGCAGTTGCGGCTCAGCGGAATATCACGGTTCTCGTGGCTCCCATCGCGAGCACCAATGACATCCTCAATGCCATCAAGTCGCTGAAAGGTCGGGTCGACATATTGTTCACCTCCAACGACAACACGGTCGCCTCGGCCATTGGCACGGTGATCCAGGTAACTCTTAATCAGGGCATGCCCCTGATCACCAATGGCTCGTTCGGTGATCAAGGCGCAATGCTGGGTCTAGGCTCGAATATTCCTGAGCACGGGGTCGCCTCAGCGCAAGCCGTCGAGAAGATTTTGCGAGATGGGGTTAAGCCGGCGACGATCCCTGTCTATCAGCAGTCGGTGAAGGACGCTGACATAAGCGTCAACCTGACGAGCGCCAGGAAATTGGGCGTGACCATTCCGCAATCCGTCCTCTCACGCGCCACTGTTACAGGCCAATAACCTGCCGACTTGGATGCCGTAGTCCAAGTCCTGACTGATGCTGTATCTACGGGGCTGCCGTACACCCTCGTTTTCTTAGGCGTCTGGATTGTCTTCGGAACGCAAAATGACTTCGACCTCACAGTAGAGGGAAGTTTCACTCTCGGTGGGGCCATCACCGCCGTCTGGATTGTCCATGGGCTGAATCCATGGTTCTCATTTGTCGCGGCAGGGCTAGCAGGCGCTGGCGCTGGACTCCTCAGCTTCACGGTCATGAAACTCCTGAAGTTGCGTCTCATCCTCGCCAGCATCATCGTCAACATTGGCCTGTTTAGCGTCAACCTTCACGTACTTGGGCGCCCATCAGTCCCTCTGTTAGGCGATCAGACAATCGTGAGCGAATGGACTTCGTTGCTCCATCTAGAGGAACCGGAGGATTGGTCGACGATTCTGCTCTACGCCCTCATTACCCTCCTCGTATTCGCGATCGTCGCTCTCTTTTTGCTCAGCGAGGTAGGTCTTGCCTTGCGCGCCGCCGGCGTGAACAAGGTGATGACTCCCGCGCTCGGCATCTCGACCGACGGCATGCTGCGGATCGCGATGATGCTGGGAAATGCGCTGACTGCGGTTGGAGGCGGACTTGTCGTCCAGTACCAGGGCTTCGCAGATGTGAATATGGGCCTAGGAACAATATTGTTTGGCATCACCGCGATTTACCTTGGAGCCACGCTCGTGCGCCAACGGGGCCCTGTCGCCGGAATTCTGACCGCACTCGTCGGCACAATTCTCTACCGAATTATTCTCGCTGCCGCATATTTCGTTGGGATTGCGCCAGAAGACTTCAATGGGTTGACTGCTCTCACAGTGATAGCAGCCGTGCTATTCAACAACTTACTTAACGCGCGAGGAAGGCGCCGCCGTCCTTCGGGGCACGACGTCGGGACAGTGAGTCAGGCCACGCCCGCAGGTCCATCCTATGCACGATCGGATAGTTAAGGCGGCAGTCGAACTGGTGAATGTCTCGGTGACATTCAATGAAGGGACGAGTAACGAGGTTCGTGCACTCGAGAATGTAAACCTGCGGATCGAGCCCGGAGAGTACCTGTCTATTATCGGCCCGAACGGGGCTGGCAAAACGACGCTCATCAATGTGTTAGCGGGTGTTGTGTTGCCAGCAAGCGGGACGGTATTGCTCAATCAGTCGGACGTAACTCGCCTTTCGACGCACAAACGTGCGAAATGGATCGGCAGAGTGTTCCAGGATCCCAAGGATGGAACAGCCGCCACGTTTACCCTGCGTGAGAACCTGGCCTTGGCGGCGCTGCGAGGCAAGCCGAGATCGCCATTTCGCTACGCGTTCCACCACAGAGACCTCGACATGGCGCGCCAGATGCTGAAGGATTATGGAAGCGAGATCGGTGCTCGCTTCACCGTTGACGTTGGCCTGCTTTCCGGCGGCCAACGTCAACTTCTTGCGCTGATCATGGCCGTCCTTGCTCGGCCACTGCTTCTGCTCCTAGACGAGCATGTCGCCGCTTTGGACCCGCACATGGCCGACCAAGTTATGCGCAAGACTGACGAACTGGTCCGAGAGCACCGCCTCACGTCGGTGATGGTCACCCACAACATGCGGATGGCGGCCCGTTACGGGGACCGACTGCTCATCATGAATCACGGTCGAATAGTCAAAGACTTCGGAAGACATGACAAAGCTGCTCTCGATGAAGACACGTTGGTCGAAGAGTTTCGAAGGATCGTCGCCAACGAAGTCACAGACCGACTACTGGGGGCCTGATGACGCCCGTTGAGCGCATCCAGGCGGCAGCTCAGCTCGTTTTGGCGCGCTCGGCGACCACCCGTCTCGAGGCTCTTACGGACACGTGGCCGGATCTCTCAGCCGATGATGGATACGCGATTCAGAATGCATTTGTAGCTGCGTCGCGGGTCTCAGCTGACGAGCCCTTGGCGGGGTTCAAAATTCTGCTTTCAAGGGAAGACCTTCAGCGGCGTTTCTCGACGAGCGAACCGGCGTACGGGCAGCTGCTCTTCCGCATGGTTTTGAAAGCCGGCGCCACCGTCGATGTCGCGGGTCCGCTTGTCACACATGTAGAGCCAGAAGTCGCCTTCATTATGGGTACCGATCTCTCCGGCCCGGCGGTTACAGACGACGAAATTTTGGAAGCGACCGCCTATGTCGTGGCCGCTCTCGAACTACCCCAAGGTCGCATGGAGTGGAAGGCGAACCTGGGCAACGTCCTCGCCGATAACGGTGGGGCACGCCTAGTGGTTGTTGGGTCAGAAACCGTTCAGGCCAATGTGGTCGATCTCGCAGCGCTGCGGGTGAGGCTGCTGAGAAATGGGCAGCTCGTCGGCGAGGGTTCGACCGCCAACGTTCTCGGTAACCCAGTGAAAGCGATGGCATGGCTCTGCAAGCGGTTGAACGCCGAAGGACGTCATTTGCAGGCGGGTCAAATTGTCATGACTGGTTCTTGCATGGATGCGATCGCAGCCTCGACGGGAGACGTGGTCGCGGCTGAATTCGATGGTCTTGGCTCAGTGTCGGTTCAATTCGCCTGATCGCTCAGCTTTGATGGAGGCAGGCTTTATGCCCAACGCAACACGTTCCAATCCCGAGGCGACCATCGACGACGAGTACGTGGCGCGTCACCCACGTTCCCATGATTTCTTTGAGCGGCAGCGTCGTGTTGTGCCGGGCGGATTCACTCACATGTCGCGGGTACTTACCCCGTTCCCACTCTTCATTGAAGCTGCGCGTGGAGCTCACAAGAGGGACGCCGACGGGATCGAATATGTGGACTTTTGGATGGGTCATGGCGCGATGCTCCTGGGTCATGCACATCCGGATGTGGTCACCGCCGTCGCCGAACAGGCAGCCAGGGGGTTCCACGTGGGTGGGGAAACACCGCTTGCCGTCGAATGGGCTGAACTCGTTTGTGAACTAGTTCCATCTGCGCAAGCAGTTCGCTTCATGGCGTCAGGTGGAGAGGCCACAACGATGGCGTTTCGTGTCGCGAGGGCCTTCACGGGGAGATCAAAGATCCTGAAGTTCCACGGCGGTTTCCACGGTTGGCACGACGCTGCCTCGATTGGAGTTGTTCCTCCGTACGACACCCCAATGTCAATCGGAATCCCAACAGAGGTTGGTGAGACCGTTGTCGCAGTGCCGTTCGGCAATCCCGCCAAGGTGGAAGAGGCGCTCGAGCGACATCCTGACATTGCCGGAATCGTTATCGAGCCGGGGGGCCCGTTTACGAGCACGGTCCCTTGTCGCGCCGAGTTCCTTCAGGCTCTCCGAGAGCTGTCCAGCCTGCACGGCGCATTGCTGATATTTGATGAGGTAGTTACGGGCTTTCGGTACGCCCGCGGCGGCGCCCAGGAGGCGTTTGGAGTGCTTCCAGATTTGACAACACTGGGCAAGATCGTCGGAGGAGGCCTTCCAGTAGGGGCATTGGCAGGAAAGCGCGACGTAATGGACGTGCTGGCGTGGAAACCAGACCCCAATTACGTGCGTTTCGAGATGGTGCCTCACCCGGGAACATGGAATGCCAATCCCGCTGTTGCCGCCGCAGGCACCGCGACTCTTCGTATCGTCCGTGACACCGACGCAATCGTCCAGGCGGAATCGCAATCTCGCAAAATCATCGATGGTCTCAATGCCGTTTTTGAGGACGAGGGCATCCAGGCATTCGCGTACGGACGCGGTGGAATGTTCAAGACCTGTTTAGGGCAGGTGCCTGGCATCCTATCTGGGGATGATTCCAGCCTTGATGCCGACGTCGAACAGCTCTTCGGTGGCTGGGGTCCGAAAGGCGAAGTGCTTCGCAAAGCGATGATCTGCGAGGGAATTGATCTAATGCGCAAGGACGGCA
>Ga0134128_10009432_pt1 | contig 11710 bp, 9 predicted proteins | sample KB31754_FD_96462 | JGI IMG/M metagenome (GOLD analysis project Ga0134128, IMG submission 96462) | Terrestrial soil microbial communities with excess Nitrogen fertilizer from Kellogg Biological Station, Michigan, USA - KB3-175-4 | ecosystem: Environmental > Terrestrial > Soil > Unclassified ...
CCGCTTCGGCAGCGGGTAGGCATCCTCGGGGCCTGACAGCATGACCACGCGGGCGACGGCATAGAACTTGGCGAGATAGAGGGCCACGCCCGCCCCCTGGGAATGGCCGCCCAGGGCGATGCGCGCCCACTTCAGGTTGCAGGCGCCATAGGTAGCATTGAATGAGGAGCAGGCGCCGTTCCGCATGGCGAGAAACCGGCCCCAATCTGGACCGGCGACCGCGGGATGCGCGCTCAAATAGCCAACCAACTTGAGCAGCCGATTGATCACCGAGTTGGCTTTATCAATGTGTGTACCCGCGTAATTGTAGGCATGTCCGGCTGGGTCGGGCACGTTTTCGCCAAACACGGACTCCGATCGGAAACGGCGATAGCAGTCCGGATCGGTTCGAGCGACGGCGTTCGGACAGGCGTTCTCGGTAGCGATACTCGTGGCATAGCGTAGGTCGATCACGAACCACCCCTGCTGGGCAAGCGCTTCCGTTACCGGCGTGTAATAGGTGGGGCGGGCGCCCGTACCGGGGAAGAATACGGCCAGACGTGGCTGGGTTGCCGCATGTACCGGTACGTACACGAGATGCGGCACATGGACGCCCCGCGCCGTGCTGTCACAGGTAATCGCGGGGTCGGTCTTACAGGGGTCGATCCGCAGCACTCGATAGGCGGCGTCTCGGCTGGGCTCGGGTATGTGCGAACTCCGCGCTGCCGTGGCGGGATCCGCCGCGGTCAGCGGCAGCCCAACCATGACGATCACCAGGGTTGCCAACCAAGGCCGGGTTCGTCGGGCATTCGCCATGATCGTTCACCCTTGATGCTTGCGTCCATTTCCCACGGAACGGCAGCAAGTAGGTTGCCCTTCCAGCTTGAATGTGGCGTCGCGGGCAGCGAACCGTCAAGCCGCGCTTACAGCGCCAGTTCCCAGGTCTCCCCAATGAGGTCGTGACCGAAGCTCTGGTGCTCCTCCGTGGCGATAAGCGTGAACCCCACCCTTTCGTAGATGCGCGATGCCTCACGGCGTCGCTCATGGCATGAAAAGTGAGCGAGATACGCAAGGTGCCGCGTGATCTCGCTGTAACCTGGCGCCTGGTGAAATCGTTCCCCTGATAGGCGGGTCGAGCGGAGCGCCAATCTCTCCGCGACCTTCGCCCTGACCAGGAGGCACAATGCTCGCTCGCGTCGTCCGTGCGCTCGCTCTTGGCGGCATCCTGGGTTGTATCGGTGGGTCTCCCGCCGCTCCGGCCCGAAGTACTTGGGCGGCCTCCGCCTGTGCCGCGCATACCCCGGCGCGTCTTCCTGCCGGCGTCTCGTTGGTGGTTGCCGTGCCCACGCGGCCGCGCGATCTCTACACTCGCGCCGGCGCGGTGCAACTCTGCCGGATCACCGCCGCTGGGGCAATCAACCCGTTCTCTCACCTCCTTCCCACCAACGATATCGCGATGAGCGCCGGCGGACGCGAACTGGCCTATGGCGATTCGGCCTTTCGTCTCCATCTGACACGCCTACCGGGCAGCGCCGATCATGTCCTTGGCCACGGCGTACTGCCAGGCTTCTCATTCGACGAGCGGTACCTCGCCTCCGTCCCCACCGTATGGAGCGAAGGGGCCACGCCAGCGCCGGTACCCAATGCCGCGGGTACCCTGTTCGCCTCGCTGCTCGGCACACCCCAGGGCGGCCTCAATCAGGTAGTGCTCTATGCCCATGGCCGGCAGCCACGATCCGTACGACTGCCCGGCGAGCCCCGCCTGGCGCGTTTCGCCCCGGAAGGCAGCCAGTTCGTGGCGATCTGGACTCCTCAATATCCCCAGGGGGTGGCCAGTCACGCCGCGCTGGTGGACGCGACGACTGGGCGCGTGGAGGATCTCGGCCCGGCGGTAGGAGCGTTCTGGACAAGATGAGAATGTTGAGCAGACATATTGCCAAGCGAGCGGTCCTTATCGCACTCCTGTGCTGGTTGTGCGTTGACGCCAATCCCCCTGCCGGCGCCGCGGTGGCGGCACGGGGTAGGACCGGAATCCAGCCCAGGGAACCCGAGGCGCTCGCGCTTGGCCCGCGCGGCGATCTCTACCTCGCGGATCGGGCGCGCGATCAGATTCTGAAGCGCCTGCGGGATGGCTCGTTCATCGTCGTCGCCGGCAACGGTAGGGCAGGGTTCGGCGGTGACGGAGGACCCGCCGTCGCTGCCGAACTGAATGGCCCGGAAGGGATGACGATCGCGCGCGACGGCACTATCTACTTCGCCGACTCCCAGAACGAGCGGATCCGCCGCATCTCTCCCGGCGGCATTATCACGACCGTAGCGGGCGATGGGAAGTTGGGATCGGTCAGGAGCGGCACCACCGCGCTCGACGCCACGCTTGGTGGCCCGGCGGATGTGATCGCCGGGCCGCGTGGCGGCCTCTACGTCGCCGACGCGGGTTCCAACCAGATCCTTCGGCTCTCGCCCAGAGGGATACTGACGCGGGTGGCGGGCCCAACGATCCAGCGGTACGCTGGAGTCTACGACGTTGGCAAACCGGCAACGGAGGCATCACCCGACGGACCTTACGGACTGGCCTTTGATCGGGCGGGCAACCCCGAGGCCGGACGCGGGTGCTGTGGCGGGCGTAACCGCATGCACTGACGCAGGCGACATTTGTCCCGTTCCCGGGGCCAACCGATGGGTTCGGCTTCTGGGTTCGGCTTCTACGGTAAGAGCGGCGTGCCCGAGTGAACTGGCCTGGGATAGGCACTGAACCGTCAGGACCGCATCCAATCTGCTACCCTGGGGTCGATGAGCGCTCCCGTAGGCCCAACCCCGCCTGCCCCGCGCCTGGCGGCGCTCCGCTACCGTGATTTTCGCCTTCTCTGGGCCGGCTCCTTGGTCTCCAGCGTTGGCTCACAGATGCAGATCATCGCGGTCAATTGGCAAGTCTACCGCTTGCTGAGCCACGCCACGGTGCAGGTGAGCGTCCTGGGCGAGCACCCGAGCCTGAGTGGGCAGGCGCTAGGGTTGGGAACCCTGGGTCTGGTGCGCGTGGTCCCCATCTTCCTGTTTGCCCTTCTTGGCGGCGTGTTGGCCGACGCCTACGATCGCCGTCTCTTGATTCTGCGGGCCCAGAGCGCCGAACTACTGGCCGCGCTCGCCCTTGCCTTCCTGACCCTTGGCGGCCACGCGGGCCTGGTCGCCCTCTACGCGCTGACCGCCGCCGATTCAGCGGCGGCGACCTTCGAACAACCGGCGATGGACGCGCTTGAGCCCCAGTTGGTGGCGCCCGAGCATCTGGCCAACGCGATCAGTCTCTCTACCCTGGTGTGGACCATCGGGACCATCGCCGGCCCGGCCCTGGCCGGAGTGGTGGTCAGTATCTTCCCCATCGGCGTGGTCTACGCGATCAATGCCGCTTCCTTCGCGGCTGTCCTCCTGGCGGTGGCCGCGCTCCATCATCGGGATCACACCCGCGTGGCGGCCGAACGGCCCACCTGGGGACACCTGATCGAGGGGCTACGTTACACGCGCGCCACTCCCGTCATCTGGAGCACGATGCTTCTTGACTTCTGGGCTACCTTTTTCTCCTCGGCCCGCACCATGCTGCCGATCGTGGCGGGCAGCCTTTTGGGGGTGGGCGTGCAGGGGTACGGGATTCTCGCCACGGCGCAGCCGGTTGGCGCGGTCCTCACCGCGACCGGCATGGCTCTGCGGCGGCGGCTGGTTCACCAGGGATCGATCCTGCTCGCGGGGGTAGTTCTCTATGGGGCGGCCACCGCCATCTTCGGGATCTCCATCATTTTCATTCTCTCCTATGGATTGTACTTTCTCACCGGCGCGGGCGACATGCTCTCCACCGTGGTACGGGCTACGCTCCGCCAGACCTTGACCCCAAGTGAGTTGCGAGGGCGGCTGAGCAGTGTCCACCTGATGCTGGCCTATGGGGGGCCGCAACTGGGCGAACTGGAAGCGGGTGTCGCGGCGGCCCTGTTCGGGGTCTCAGCCGCCATCGTCAGCGGCGGCCTGGCGACCATTGCCGTCGCCGGCTGGATTGCCTGGCGCTATCCCGCCTTGCGCCGATACAAGGATGAATCGGGCGCCTAATCGCCGCCGCCGATTCTCGTCCCCGCCTCTCTCGATGGGTGGGGCGGGGCCGCCATGGTATGGTGGGAGCAAGCGAATGATCCGCGCGCCCCATAGGCGCAAGAGGAGGGGGAAATCAATGGACGCGACCGAACGCCGGCACCTGCTTGAACGCTACGCCGAGGGATACGATGCGGTTACCGATGCTCTACAAGGAATCACGGAAAGGGAACTTGACCAGCAGGCCGCGGACGGTTGGACGCCCCGGCAAATCGTCCACCATCTGGCCGACAGCGAGACCACCTCGTATATCCGAGTGCGTAGGCTGCTGGCGGAGGATCAGCCAGTCATTCAGGGGTATGATGAAGAGTTATTTGCCCGTATCCTCCACTACGATCGGCCAATCGGCTCCTCGCTGGAGGTGTTCCGCGCGGTGCGGCGGGCCACCGTATCGCTGCTCGAACGCCTCACGGAGGCCGACTGGGCGCGAACCGGTACGCACAGCGAGCAGGGCCGCTACGGCGTGGAGGACTGGTTGACCATCTACGCCAATCACGGCGCCGAGCATGCGGCGCAGATCCGCCGGGCGCGGGGAGGGGGTCCGGCGAGCGCCACCTAACCCGTGCGCCCCAGGATCTTCCCAGCCTGGCCGATGCTCAAAATGCTCCCAGCACCGCCGATACTGAGGATGCTACCCGCGCTGCCGACGCTGAGAATGCTCCCGGAACTTCCGACACTGAGGAAACTGCCGGCGCTGCCGAGACTCAGCACGCTCCCGATGCTCCCGATGCTGAGGATGCTGAAGGCTCCGGCAACGGAAAAGATGCTCCCGATGCTCAGGATGCTGCCGTGGGAGAGGAGTGAGCGCCGCCCACGTCCACGTCGTCTGGTCCCTGGCGCGCGGTCGTTCGTCATTGATTCCTCCGTGGAGGGGTTGTGCACGTCGCCAAGCGCGATAACGCTCATAGATCGTCGAGAGTCGGGACAACCAACGCGCGATCGAAGAGCCTGACCAGGGCTTCCGTGTCGGAAGCAGCGATCCGCTCATCAAGGGCGGGAGAAATGGCGCCGAACCGCTGTTCCAGCAGATGGCGCAGTAACGATCGGCGCTCCTCCGCCCGTCCCCTGGCCATGCCGCGCTCCTCACCCAGCGTGATGCCCTGGGCAATGCCGCGTTCCAGCGTTTCAACCAACTGCTTTTCCCAAACCTTGGTCGCCATCAGACCCTCCACCAGTCGATCGAAAATATCCCTTCCCTCGTAATGATACGTCAGCGACAGGATGGCGCCTATCACCCGCGGCTGGTCCGCCGCGGGCAGCGCCTCGGCCAGCGCCAGCCCCTCGCGCGCCACGGTCTCGATGTCCCGCTATTGCGCTGATCGCTCGGCGACTCGCGAGGGTCTACGAGGAGATTTCTTTTCGCTACGTTTGGGCGCCACCAGTCAGGCGTCCGCGGCGAAGCTGTTGCCGGCGGGGAGCGGCGGCAGCCCGAAAAGGTCCAGGACGGTAGCGCCCAGATCGGCGAAACTGCTCCGAGTGCCGATATTCGTGCCGGCGGGGAGGCGGTACCCCTGGGCCAGCAATGGCACGTATTCGCGGGTGTGGTCGGTGTGGGCGATCACCGGCGAGGGGTCCACCCCGTGGTCCCCGGTGATGAACAGCGCGTCCTCCGGCCCCAGCAATCCGAGAATCTCCGGCAACGCGCCATCGAAGGCGGCCAGGCTGTCGGCGTAGCCGCGCGGGTCTTTCCGGTGCCCGTAGACCATGTCAAACTCGATCAGATTGGCGAAGATCAGCCCGTGCTCAGGGTGGCGGAGCAGGCGCAGGGTCTCGGCGATTGCCTCCTCGTTGTTCAGGGCGTGCAGATTGCTGGTGATCCCGCGGCCGGCGAAGATGTCGATGATCTTCCCTACTCCACGAACCGGCAACCCGGCGGCGGTGATCGTATCCAGGGCGGTGGGGCCCGGCGGCTGGAGAGCCCAGTCGCGCCGCCCCTCATTGTCGCGCCTGTAGGCGCCGCTTGGACCTATAAAGGGGCGGGCGATCACCCGGCCCACCGCGGAGTCGCCGGTGAGCGCGGCCCGCGCCTCCTCGCAGATCCGATACAGCTCGGGGAGGGGGATCACCTCCTCGTGAGCCGCCACTTGCAGCACGCTATCGGCGGAGGTATAGACGATCGGCTTCCCCGTCCTCACATGCTCATCGCCCAATTCGGCGATAATCTCGGTGCCGGAGGCGGGCTTGTTCCCCAGAACTCCGCGTCCCGAGATCCGCGCGAAATCGGCCAGCACCTCCGGGGGGAATCCGTGGGGGAAGGTCGGCTGGGCCCGTTCACTGATGATTCCCATCATCTCCCAGTGCCCCGTCACCGTATCCTTGCCGTTGGAGGCTTCCCGTAGGCGGCCATAGAGGCCAGTAGGGGCGGGCTCGGGCGGGACACCCTCGATCGTGGTGAGCCGGCCCAGACCGAGCCGGCCCAGGTTCGGGAGCGCCATGCCGCCAATCGCCGCCGCCGTGTTGCCCAGCGAGTTGGCCCCTTCGTCGCCATAGGCGTCGGCGTCGGGCGCGGCCCCGCAGCCCACTCCATCCAGCACGATGATCGTCACTTGGCGGGCACTGGCGGCGCTCATGCGCGGATCACCGCCAGCACTTCATCGCGTTTCCGCTCCAGCAGTTCGCGCGAATCGGCCTCCACGTTCAGGCGGAGCAACGGCTCGGTGTTGGAGGGACGGAGATTGAACCACCAATCGTCATACTGCACGGTCAACCCATCCAGGTCGTCTTGCCGTCCATCGGCGTAGCGTTCGCGTACCGCCTGGATGCGGCTCGGGATGTCGCGCACCTCGCTGTTCACCTCGCCGCTGCGGAAACGGCTGTCCAGGCCGCGGATCAACTCGCTGACCGGCTTCCCTTCGCGGGAGATCAGTTCCAGGACCACCAGAAGCGCAATCAGCCCGGAGTCGGCATAGTAATTGTCGCGGAAATAGAAGTGACCCGAGTGCTCGCCGCCGAAGATGGCGTTCCGCTCCCGCATCTGAGCCTTGATAAAGGAATGGCCCACGCGAGTACGGACAGCGGTGCCGCCCATCTTCTCGATCAATTCGGGCACGCTCCGTGAGCAGATCAGGTTGTAGAGGATGGTGGAACCGGGGTACCGGGTCAGCAGGCTCCTGGCCACCAAGGCGGTGACCATATCGCCGCCCACCAACTCGCCATGCTCGTCGGTGATGAACATGCGGTCGGCGTCACCGTCGAAGGCGACCCCCAGATCGGCGCCGTCCTCGCGCACCGCCCGTTGGACATCCACCATGTTCTCGGGCTCGATCGGGCTGGCTTGATGATTGGGGAAACGGCCATCCAGGTCGAAGAACAGGCCCCGATAGGTGCAGGGGAGATAGCGCATCACCTCGGGAATGATCAGGCCGGCCATCCCATTCCCCGCGTCAATGCAGAGACGGAGGGGATGCACGGCGCTGGGATCGATAAACCCGAGGGCGTGCTTGACGAAGTCGCTCAGCACGTCGCGCGTATGCACGGTTCCCCGGTGTTCCTTGGGCGGCAGCTTCCCCCTCACCGCGATATCGCGGATCGCCTTTAGGCCGGTCTCGGAGCTGATTGGTTGCGCCTGCTCGCGGCAGAGCTTGAAGCCATTGTACTTGGCCGGGTTGTGCGAGGCGGAGACCATCACGCCCGCCGGGTAGCCGAACTTGCCCACCGCGAAGTAGAGTTCGTCGGTGCTGGTCAGCCCCAGATCGACGACGTTGGCGTCCTGCTCGGTCATCCCCGCGATCAGGGCGGCGGCCAAGGCCGGCCCGGAGACCCGCATATCGCGCCCCACGGCAATCTGGGAGACCCCAAGGTGTGTGATAATGGCCCCGCCGATCGCGTGAGCCGCGTCCTCGTTCAGGGTATCCGGGTAAATGCCGCGTACGTCGTAGGCGCCAAAGATACTGGGATCGATCATCGGCGGTATCCCTCGATTCATCGCTTGTGCCCTGGCGGATGCTCGGCCGCCTCACTGTTCATGATAGAGGGCGAGGCCCTAAGTTGCCCAAGGAGCGGTGCCTCCTTCATGCGAAACCTCCGCATTCTGATACACTGGGCCAATACGTGGGCGCCGCGCGCCCCAACCACTGAGTATCAAGGGGAACCGTCCGCTCCATGGCCCGTTTTCACCGAGCCCGCTTCATTCTGGCGGCCGCCGTAGCCGTTCTCGGCGTGTACCCCGCCGCGCGCGGGCGTGGCGCCTCCCCTCAGGTCGTGGTTTTGCCTTCTCCCACGGCGCTGGATAGTTTGCTGGCCACCACCCCCCGGCCGCCTCGTAACCTGTATGCGATCACGGAACGGCTCAAGCTCCATAGCCTCACCCCTATCGATCCCTATGTCAATCCCCAGCCCACCAGCTATCCGGTTGGGCACAGTGATAGCTTCTATATCGCGAACGATGGCAACAACGGCTATATGACCGAGCGGGCGACTATCGTCTATGAGACCGCTCATGTCTACTACTACGTGCAAAACGGCGTCCATCTCGATAGGGCGGCGCTCATTCGTTCGGCCACCACCTTTGAAAACCATTCCTATCCCACGGACCATGCCGCCTTCGGCACTGAATGGACCCCAGGAGTGGATAACGACCCCCACATCACGGTGTTCAACGGCAATGTGCCGGGCGTGGGCGGCTACTTTTCCGCCGAGGATCTTTATCCACGGGTGGTCAATCCCTATAGTAACCAGCGGAAAATCATCTATATCAATTTAGGAGCCGAGGAGCCCGGAACGACTGGCTACGATTCCGTGATGGCGCACGAGTTCCAGCATATGATCCATTTCCATATGCACCCCGCCGACGAGGCATGGATCAACGAGGGCAGTTCGGTGCTGGCCCAGGTGCTCAATGGCTACTCCGCCGATGGATTGGACGAGGACAAAGCCGGCTCGCCCGATACGCAGCTTGACTCTTTCGACTACGCCAATTTCGGTCCCTATTACGGCGGGGGCTATCTCTGGCTCCTGTACCTCTACGAGCACTACGGCGGCACGCGGATCACGCGGGCTCTCCTGGCTGATGCCGGCCTTTCCAACATGGCCCTTTTCGACGACGTGCTGGCGAAGTTGGGCACCGGCCTGAGCGCCAATCAGGTGTTCGCCAATTGGCTGATCGCGAATTTCCTGAACGATCATCAGCTCGATGGAGGCCTGTATGGATACGTCCATTCGACTATCCATTCCAGCACCACCGCTTCGGTGGCCCTCCCGTTCAGCCTGCACCCCACCATGCATCAGTACGCCGGCAACTACGTCGATGTCGCCAATCCGGGGGGCAAGGCATTCACCCTCACCTTTGCCGGCCAGCCCACCGTCCCCTTGCTGGGAACCGTCGTGCCGCCTCAGGGCTTCTGGTGGAGCAATCGGGGCGATAGCGTGGACACCACCTTGAGCTTGCCTCCCCTCGACCTCCGCGGCCTCTCGCATGCCACGCTCAACTATGCGCTCTGGTACGACCTGGAGCGTGATTACGATTACGGCTACGTGGAAGTCTCCACCGATGGCGGGGCTACCTGGTACGCCCAACGTACCGCCCACACCACCAGCACCAACCCCAATGGGGCCAATATCGGCAATGGGTATACGGGGAACAGTTGCTCCGCCCGCACCACTGCTCAGCATTGTTGGGTGCAAGAGTCGCTCGACCTTTCTCCCTACGCGGGGAAGCAGATTCTGATTCGCTTCGAGCAAGTGACCGATGACGAGGTGAATAAGCAGGGGGTTGCCATCGCGCACCTGCAAGTGCCCCAAATCGGTTTCGATGGCGATAGCACCGCGGCCGGCTGGCGGAGCGCTGGCTGGATACGGGGCGGCAATACGCTGGCCGAGTCCTGGTTGGTACAGGCGATCCTCTATCGGCCCAGCGGGATCCAGGTCATGCCCATGCCGGTGGGCGCGGCCGGCGCCGGCTCGCTCGCCATTCCTTCCGGCGTCACGCGGGTGGTGGCGGTGATTTCACCGGCGGCGCCGTTGACGACCGTTCCCAACACCTACGCGCTCAGTGGCGGATCGTAACCCCGGCCTCCGGCCGTCCCGCGCTGCCCGCTGGCTGGCCGCCTTCCTGGCGGCGGCCTTGCTTGGGCTCGCCTGCGCCCCCCGTCCGGCCCTGGCCCACGCGGTACTGGTGGATTCCAGCATCTTGCCCGGCAGCTTACTCTCCGCGCTTCCCGCCACCCTCACCCTGCGCTTTAGCGAGAATCTGGCGACCAGCGCCTCGAACCTGACAGTTACCGGCCCCAGCGGCGCGTCCGCCGTCAGTGGTGTCCCCGCCGTCACGGGCGGCGGCCGGACCTTGAGCATCCGCCTGGCCGCTCAAGGGGGTGGTACCTACCGAGTGTATTGGAACTCGATTTCGGCCGAGGACGGTAGGGCCATGGCCGGCGCCTTCAGTTTTGCCGTGGCCTACACCACGGCGGCCGGCGACCTCACCCAAGCTCTGAGCGCGCACGGCAGCCATACGCTGGCCGTAAGTGGATTCCTGGCCGCGTTGGTCCATTGGTTGCTGCTGCTGGCCGTGCTGTTCTGGGTGGGGATCGCGCTGCTGGAAATGCCGGCCGGGGTCTTCGCCTCGCGCGGGGCCGAGGCATGGGTGACCACCTTCGCGCCCCAGGTCCGGGGGGTACGAACCCTCCTTCTCGAAGTGATCCTGGGCTTGCTGATCTTTGAGTGGATTCTTGAGGCGGCTCAGATCTCCTCCGCCGGGCGGGCGGGGCTCTTTGGCTCGGTCTTCGCCCTGGCAAGGGGTCATCTGGGCTTCTATCGCCTGGTGCTGCTGGTACTCCCGCTCTGGGCTCTCCTCAGCCAGCGCGCCGAGGCGCCCCCGCCTCCGCGGCCACCGGTCGCCAAAGGCGCGACGCCCGCTACGGCAAGGATTGGCGCCCCGGCGGACGCCAAGGCGCCCGCCTCATCCCCGCCCGCCCGCCTCGCCGGCGCCCTTCCGACCATTCCCGCGCTCCCCATTCCCCGGCTGAACCGCTGGGGTCAGGTTCTGATCGCCGCGATCTTTTTGTTGGCCCTTTCGGCCAGCGGACACGCGGGTGGGGTTCCCGACCTCACCCTCTCCGCCGTGCTTCTGGATTGGCTGCATGCTCTGGCCTCGGTGGCCTGGATTGGCGGGATGGCCTACTTTGTCCTGGCGGCGCTCCCCGTGCTGGAGAACACCGATCTGGACAAGCGAGCCCCCCTCACCCTGGGCCTGCTGCGCCGCTACGCCGCCTTCGCCGGCGCCGGGATCCTGGTGCTGATCATCACGGGCATCTTTGCCGCCCAGACCCAGATCGGCAGTACGGGCCGCCTGCTGGGCAGTTCCTATGGGCACCGGCTCGATTTCAAGATCGTACTGGTATTCGCTCTGCTGGTCCTGACCGCGTATCTCCTGGTGGTGCAGCGCGATCAGGCGGAACGCACCTGGACCGGGCGCCATCGCCTGGAGAACCTGGGCATCCTCGACCGGATGGGAACCAGCCTCCGGGTGGGACTGGCCGTGGGGGCGCTGATCCTGCTGACCACCGCCGCTCTGTGGTCCAATGCTCCGGCCTCGGCGATCCCCCTTCCGATCGGGGCCAGCCGGCTGGCCGCCATGCCCAGCGGCTCCTGGACATCAGCCGGCCTCCGC
>Ga0134128_10009435_pt1 | contig 11706 bp, 7 predicted proteins | sample KB31754_FD_96462 | JGI IMG/M metagenome (GOLD analysis project Ga0134128, IMG submission 96462) | Terrestrial soil microbial communities with excess Nitrogen fertilizer from Kellogg Biological Station, Michigan, USA - KB3-175-4 | ecosystem: Environmental > Terrestrial > Soil > Unclassified ...
GGAAGAGAGCGCGCGGGATGCTGCGGCCGGGGGAGACGTTCTCGCCGGCGAATATGATGGGCGTGATCCAACCGCTGTAGGCCGCCGCCACCAGCTTGTAAGCGAGGATGAAGCCGCCCCAGGTCCAGACCACGGTGGCCGCGGCGGATACCGAGGCCGCCTGAGCCGCGCTCGGGGATGCGGTCGAGATCAGGAAAGCGGCGATGGCGAAGAGCAGGAGCATGCCCGCCTTCACCGCGCTGGTGACCGCCTGGATCGCTCTGCCCTCGCGCAACCCGAGAAGATTGACGGCATAGATGGCGACCTGCAATCCGGCGGCCACCGCACCCTTGTGCGCGGCGGTCGCGGGCACGATCAGGGGCATGAAATCCGCAAAAGACACCGACGTCGCGGCAACCGCCGCCACGCAGGTGATCCATTCCGCCCACCCGACGACGAGCCGGCCGAGATCGCCGTAGATCTTCTGGGCCAGCACGTTCTGGCCGCCGGACTTTGGCACCGCGGCGCTCAGCTCGGCATAGATGTTGGCGCTGAGCACCGCCTGCACGGCGCCGAGAACCCACAGGCCGAGGATCACCGCACCATACGGCACCTCCGCCGCGATGGTGGCGGGCGCCCGCAGGATTCCGGCCCCGATCGCCGCGCCCATGGACACGGCCACTCCGAAGCCGACGCCGAGAATCTGCAGCAGGCCGCCGCGCGGCTGCGCGTGAGCTCCCGCGGCCGTCACGCCGCCTCGATGAGTTGGGTACCGCGCGGCCATCGCATGCATTCCCCCCAGAGTTCCGGGCTGCCGCGATAATGCACTTCTTTTTTCAGTAGTACAATAGTACGCTAGCACACAGAGATCCCGAGGAGCCGACAGTGCGCTACGTCCGCATGCCCATCGAAGTGGAGTCGCCGGAGGAATACGGCTATTCCCGCATCCGCCACAACCTCTCGGAGAGCTCGATCTCGGACAGGAAGCTCTCCGATTTCGGGCTGACCGTGCCCGATCTCCCTCTGCACTACAACGATCATCGCGGCTCGCCCGCCCTGCGCGAGCTGATCGTCGCCGGCGAGCCGGGACTCTCCGCCCGCGACGTGCTGGTCACGGCTGGCGCCGCCGGGGCGCTTTTCATCGTCGCGACCTCGCTCCTGACCAAGAACGATCATCTGGTGGTCGTTCGCCCGAACTACGCCACCAACCTCGAGACGCCGCGGGCCATCGGCTGCGCCATCGGCTTCGTCGATCTCACGTTCGAAGACTCGTTCGCTCTCGATGTGGACCGAGTCAAAGCCGCGCTGCGGCCGAACACCAAGGTCATCAGCATCACCACGCCGCACAATCCGACCGGTGTCACGCTCTCGGGAGAGGTCCTCGGACGGTTGGCGGCGCTCGCGGCGCGGCATGGATGTCGATTGGTGGTGGATGAGACCTATCGCGACCTCTGTTATGAGGAGCCGCCGAATCTGGCTGCCTCGCTCGGTCCTCACGTCATCAGCGTCTCATCGTTGTCCAAGGCGTACGGCATGCCGGGGATCCGGCTGGGCTGGATCGTGACGGCGAACCGCGAGCTGCAGGAGTTGTTTCTGGCGGCCAAGGAGCAGATCAGCATCTGCGGCAGCGTGATCCACGAATGGATCGGCGAGAAGGTCCTCGAGCGCCGCGCCGCGATCCTCAGCGACACGCTCGCCGAGATGCGCCATCGGCTGGCGCTCGTCACCCGCTGGATCGCGGGCGAGCCGCTGCTCGAGTGGGTGCCGCCCGCGGGCGGCGTGGTGTGCCTGCCGCGGATGCGAAGCACGCCGCCGGGTGGCACGGCCGGTTTCTACCGGCGTCTGCTCGAGATGGAAGGGACTTACGTCGGGCCGGGTCATTGGTTCGAGCTGCCGGACAACTGTTTCCGGCTCGGCTATGGATGGCCCACCCGTGATGAGCTGCAGGCCGGCTTGCAGGGCATCTCGAGAGCCCTGCGCGCATGAAGACTTCGTACTGCGCGTCGTTGTTGATCGCGGTGCTGGCTCTCACGCAACCCTGCGGCGCGGCGCAGCCCCCCTTCGAGTGCCATGCCCGCGTCGGCTTCGACCTCAACTTGACGCTGCCCGGCTACATCCTGCCGACCAAGGCCGGAGCCAGAACCTGCATCCCCTTCACCTCTGTCGCCGCACACCCGCCGGAAGGCTACCGCGGCGACTTCTATGTGGACGAATTCACGGACGCGAAACTCCGTCAGCGGTGGGAGGCGTGCAAGCGAGACAAGAGTTGCTTCAATCGCATCCACAAGGAGCTGATCGCGCGGCATCCGCCGAACCGCGAGTTCTATCTGAAGGACGCGCACAAGCGCTTTCTGCTCGGCAAAATCGACGAAAAGGGCCCCGAGACCGACCTCACCGCGATACGCCGGCCCGGCTTCTTCGCGCGCGCGCCCTATCACGAGGCGATTGCCGCGGCTGACCCGGACACCTATGTCGTGGAGTTCACCGCACCGGCCGATCCGTACGAGCGCCTTCACCTGCACAGGACCGGTAACGTGCAGATCCGGGGCTGGTACATCCGCGGCGCGGGCATCGAAGTTGGCCACGGCCGCCGCGAGCGCGCGCTGGTCATCATGAACGGCGGCGGCGGCGACCGCGTGACAGCCATCGACGATCCGCACGATGTTCCCTATGTCAACGATCCCCGGACCGGCAACGCCATCCAGAATCTCAACTGGCCCAATGCCACCACCGGCGTGCAGGGTCAGCGGCACTGGCGTGAGGTCTGGTTCCGCCTGCATCAGGCGGGGTTCGACGTGCTCGCCATGGACCGCCGCGGCGTGGGCATATCGGGGGGCTACGATGATGAGGATACGTTGCAGCAAGGGCGGGACATCCTCGACATCGCCGCGGCCCTGCGCAGCGGCGGGGGCATGCGGGCGCTCTCCCCTTCCAATCGCCTGGCCACCGGCCACGATGCCGCATCGATGGTCCGCGGCGGTCCTTCCAACAGGGGCCTGCCCGTTTTTCTGCTCGGCAGCTCGCGCGGCACGATGGCGAGCGGCTGGGCCATGACGATCGATTTCGACAGGGACTGCAGCTACGACATGCCGCAGATCCACTGCGCTCCGCCCCGGCGTGACACGAGCATTAGCGGCGCCATGCTGGTGGCGGATTTCTCCAGCGGCGTCGGCTACATCGAAGCGCAAACCACCCGCAAAGACGATCTTCGCGGCGTGGGGCGCGATCGGGGTCTGTTCATCGGCGGCATAGAAGAAGAGCACGACATCGTCTTCTTCCCCAGCTCCGCGATACTGGCGGGCATCTCCAAATGGCCCAGCGCGTTCTTCGCGCGCGGTCTATGGTGCTACGCGGACGGTCTCGAAGGTGAGATGGACGCGTACGATCGAGTCCGCGGCCTCAAGGATCTCGTCGTGGTGCGCGGACCGCATGAGTTCGGGGAGTGGCCGGCGCCGGAGCAGCGTCGCGTGACCCGGCAGATGATTGCTTATGCCCGCGCCGTACTCCTCGGCGCAAAGAGCGTCCCGGGCCACCGGAGCTGGTCCAACATGAAGGAGCTGGTCGGAACGAGCGGCGATGTCTGGGAACCCTCCACTCATCCGGGTCTGCATTAGAACCGGGTCTCCAGCGAGAATTTGATGACTGACGGCGGCCCTTCGGCGAGAAAGAGTGTGCTCGTCGATACCCAGTAGCGCTTGTTGGCGATATTGTCGGCGTTCAGACGGAAAGTCCACGGCTGCGCCCCGATCTCTCTCTGATACGCGAAGCCGGCGTCGAACAGCGTATAGCCCGGCACGTACGCCTGATCGAGATTGTTGATCGCACGCGGGCCGATATAGTAAGCGCCGCCCGTGACGCTCAGGCCAGACGCCATGCCCCCGAAGCGGTATTCGCTCGCAACGGACCACGTCTGCTTAGGCGTATTGTCGATCTCCCTGCCCACCGCCGTCGGCACCACCGTCGTGCCGCTGATCACCGTCGGCGCGCCGGATATCTGCTTGGCATCGAGAATGAGGCCGCTCGCATAGATCGAGAGGTGGCTATTGATCTCACCGGTCAGGCTGAGCTCGGTTCCCTTGTATCGTGCCCGCCCGTCCTCGACGTACACGTTGTTGGCATTGACATACGTGGAAGCGCGGTCGATGTTGAAATAAGCCGCCTGGAACAGAAGCCCGCGCAGAGGCTCGATCTTGATGCCGCCTTCCGTCTGTTTGCTGGTCGCCGCGGGCAGGACCACGCCGGCATTCGCCGACGTGATCGGCGCGGCCGCCGTCGACTCCAGCCCCTCGATGTAAGTGCCGTAGAAGCTCAACCACGACTTGGGCTTCAGCACCACTCCATAGGAGATCGGCGTCGGCGTCGCATGGAAGGTATCCTTGTCGGTCGTTACGTTGCTCTCCGTGTAGTCCGATTTGCGCACACCCGCCAGCACGTGCAGCCAATCCTGATACTTCGCATGCTCGAAGACATAGTAGCCGACGTCGTCGATCTGAGTGACCACGCCAACCGGCGGAGGAAGCGGGCTGGACGGGATCTGGACCGGGTCGAACATGTTCTGCATGCACGGGCAGCTGCCCCCGGTCGAGGTGGAATTGAATTGCCGGCGGACGTTCTTGGAAATGCCGACCAGGAGCTCATGATCGATGGGTCCGGTATCGAAGGCGCCCGCCAGCTCGACGCGACCTTCATAGTTCTTGTACTGATTGTCGTTCTGCAGCGTCGTCTTCTCCGTGCCGGCGCCCGATACGAGATTGGTCGGCGTGAACGTCGAGAATCGGCGGCTGCGCGAGGCAAGTGACGCACCGGTGTCGAACGTCAGGGCCCACGCCTGATTGATATTGTAGTTGCCATGAATCAGCGCATTGTCCTCCTTGGCCTGATTCTTCATCCATTCGGCGCCGAGGTTGGTCTTCGGGTTCAGCAGAGGCGGCAGAGCGACCTGCGGGTAGAGGTTCGTCGCAGTCGATTTCGGCGCCGTGAGCAGGAAGACGGTGGGCTCGGGCACCGTTTTTTCGATGTGCTCGAGGTCCACTTGAATGACCAGCTTGTCCGTCGGCCTGATGTCGAACGCGCCGGCGATGAGGCCGCGCTGCCCCTGCGTGAAATCGATGCCGGAATCGACCTTGGCGTAGACGGCATTGACGCGGGCGCCGAAGATACCCCACCAATCGTTCGCATCGACGTGCGCGCCCACGCCACCATTGTCATCCCCGAACAAGTTGGTATCGACGAACGCAGTGTGCGTCGGCCGCTTCATGGTCAGGTTGATGATTCCCGACGGTGTCGTAAAGCCGTAGTAGAGGGCCGAGGCTCCTTTTAGAGCTTCCACACGATCCTTGTCCTCGAGGGGCAGGTCGATGAGGTTCACGATCGGCAGGCTGCCGTCGAGGCGGTAGTTGCCGCGGTTGTCGACCGGTATGCCGCGGATCGACAGGTTGTTGTAGACCGTGGGGCTCGTCTGCGACGAAGTGACGCCGGCAGTGTTCTTCAAGGCATCCATCAGGCCCTTCGCCTGCTGTGCCTGCAGCACCTCTTCCGGGATGACGCTGATGGTGAGCGGCGTGTCGAGCTGCCTGGCGCCCCGGAAGCTTCCCGCCTGCACGAAATCCGCGCTGTAGCTCTGGCGGTCCGCGGTGACGACGATCTGCTCGAGGACGGCGCCGTCATCGGAAGCGGCGGGCGGCGCGCTCTGCGCGCGCGCGGTCGCGGCGAGCAGGAAAACCGCGGACACTCCCCCGAGAGGCGCGCAGCGCGCGACGGTATGACGTTTCTGCTTCGACATCATGGCTCGACTGGGCTCCCCAAAACGCGATATGCGACGCCGGGGCCGCCGGAACGGGTCCGGCCGCGGCCAAGTTAATGTATTCTGCTTTTATAAAAAATAATAGTGATTTTTTACTCGCTAAAATACTATAAGTTCAAAATATCATAGGTTTCCGTGGCTTGGCACGTCGCCGCACAGATGGCGGCCGCGCCGGAGCGCCGCTCCTCAAGCCGGCGAAGCGGCGGACAAGTGCGGCTCCCCCGGTAGACGCGGTGTCGCCTCGACGAGCGCCCGCGTATAAGGATGGACGGCTTGCTCGAGCACCGTGCGCGTCCGGCCCCGCTCCACGATGCGTCCCTCCGACATCACCACCATCTGATCCGCGATGCTGTCGACGACGGACAGGTCGTGGGTGATGAAGAGACAAGCGAATCCATACTCCGACTGTAGCTTTTGCAGGAGTGCGAGCACTTGGGCCTGGATGGTCATGTCGAGCGCCGAGACCGGCTCGTCGGCCACCACCAGGCGGGGCCGCGACACGATTGCCCGGGCGATCGCAATCCGCTGGCGCTGGCCGCCGGACATCTGGTGCGCGAGTCTGCCGCCGAAGCCGCCGAGGCCCACCTCCTCCAGCACCTGCTCCGCCCGCCCGCGGCGTGCGTGGGCGCCGAGCGCGCGATCGTGGCGCAGCGGCGCCGCCACGATATCCGCGATACTCATGCGAGGATCGAGCGAGGAGAACGGGTCCTGGAAGATGAGCTGCGCGTCGCGGCGGAACCGGCGCAGCTGCTCGGCGGTCATCGCGCCGACCGTCATCCCATCGAAGCGGATGGCGCCCGCGGACAACGTCTTCAGGCCGAGCACTGCCCGCCCGAGAGTGGTCTTGCCGCAGCCGCTCGCGCCCACGACCGCGACAATCTCTCCGGAGCGCAGACTGAGCTCGATCTCGTGCAATACCGGCCTGTGCGCCGTCGCGCCAAACATCCGGGCGGCGCGCGAATAAGTGGCGCATGCTCGCTCCACCGAAAGGAGGACGGGAGCCGCATCCGAACTTCGCACCGCTCCGTGCGCACGTCCCGGACGCGACCCGATCAGACGCCGCGTGTACGCGTGGGTCGGACGGGTGAGTACCTCGCCAGTCGCGCCGGTCTCGATGAGACGGCCCTTCTCGAGCACCACACATCTCTCCGCGTAGCGCGCGACCAGTCCGAGATCGTGGGTGATCAGGAGCGTCGCGACCCCGTGGTCCCGGGCCAGCTCCACGATTAGATCGAGCACTTCGCGCTGACTCAACGTATCGAGCGCGGTGGTCGGCTCGTCCGCGATGAGGAGCTTCGGCCGCAGCAGCAGCACCGAAGCCAGCATGATGCGCTGGCGCATGCCGCCGGAGAACTCGTGCGGATGGGATTTCAGCGCGTGCGCCGGGTCCTTGATGCGAACGCGCGTCAGCATCTCCAGGCATCGCTCGCGGATCTCACTCCTGCTCCAGCCGAAGTGCAGCTCCAGCCCCTCGGCGAGCTGCCGGCCGACGGTGAGCGCCGGATTCAGCGATACCATCGGCTCCTGGAACACCATGCCAACTTCCGCGCCTCTGACCTGCCTCAGGGCGCGGGGGCTCAGTCGCGTGAGGTCCCGCCCGGCGAGGAAGATGGCACCGCTCGCGCGGCGTACGCCCGGCGGCAGCAGATCCAGGATGGCGCGTGCGGCGAGAGTCTTGCCGCTGCCGGACTCGCCGACCAGGGCGAGAAACTCGCCCCGCGCAATGTTGAACGATAATCCCTCCAGGAGGGTACGCACGGGTTCGCCCCGGCACGCGCTCTCGATACGCAGGTCTCTGATCTCGAGGAGCCGCTGTGGTGTCGTGGAGGTCATGCGGTCCGGATCGTGCGGCGCATGGAAATGGCTTGTCAATCGCATAAGAACAAATTGCGTGGGCCCGACCGTCCACTGCGCACGCTGAGGTACACTATGCCGAGTCCGCAGAGGTTGTATCGCGGGGATTGGTCATGCACATGAGTCGGAAGCGCGCCGGCACGGTGAAGGCGAGAGCCACCGCGGGCGGAGCTCTCGCCGCGAGTCGCCTGCAGACGGAGCTCGCGGGCCGCATTCTGTATCTTCTCAAGGAGCAGGGAGCGGGTCCCGGCCACCATCTGGTGGAGCAGGACCTCTGTCGGCACTTCGGCGTCTCGCGCACGCCCATCCGCGGCGCCCTGAAGCTGCTCGCCGCGCAGGGTACGCTGCAGGCCCGGACGCACAGAGGATTCGTCCTGCGCGGCCCCGTCAGGACGGCGCCGGAAGTCGAAACGGTAAACCTGCACGAGGAGGAGGACAAGGAGCTGTTCATCGCCATCGCGGAAGCACGCAACACCGGACGGCTGCCGGCGGATTGCACCCAACAGGAGCTCGCGCGCCTCTTCGGCGCGAAGCTTCCCACGGTGGGACGCGTGATGCGGCATTTGTCGGAGCTCGGACTCGTCGAGCGCAAGCGCGGCCACGGCTGGTCGTTCGTGGCCTCCATCAACTCTGCCAGCGCGCAGGCGGAAAGCTACAACTTCCGGCGGATCCTCGAGCCGGCGGAGCTGCTGCAGCCGGACTTCGAGCTCGACCGGGAATGGGCGCGCGCCTGTCGTGCCCGGCATCTGGTGTTCAAACGCAAGCCCTGGCGCAAGACGCTGGCAGTGGAATTCTTCGAGATGAATGCCGACTTCCACGAGCAGCTCGCACGCTGCTCGGGCAACCGCTATCTGCTGGATGCCATACAGCGCCAGAACCAGGTGCGCAGCTTCCTCAACTATCAGTGGGGCTACGGCGTCGAGCGCGTCCAGGCCTCGATCGAGGAGCATCTGGGAATCCTCGACGCCCTGGAGAACGGCCAGAACCGCCGCGCGGCGGACCTGATGCTCGCACACCTCGACAGCTCCAAGGCGATCAGCGTCATCGATCACCGCGGCGGCGACGCGGCCGGGTGAGTCAGCAAATCGTCGAGTTGTGCACTCTTTGATTCAATAATACAATAGGGCGTGATTTCAGAGCGCCCTTCGCCCGCGCCGAACTCGATGGAGCTGATCTCCAGCGGCCGGTCCTACCGTATCCTGGATCTGCGCGCCTCGGCAGGCGGCACATTGGACCGCCTGCCCTACGTCCTGCGGATCCTCCTCGAGAACGTAGCCCGCTGCGGAGGCCCGGACGCGCCGCACGCCGCCCAGGCCATTCGTGACTGGGTGGCCACGGGCCGCAGCGAAGCGGACATTCCATTCCAACCGGCGCGTGTCCTGATGCATGACACCACTTGCGGGCCTGCCTTGGTGGACATCGCGGCCATGCGATCCACCCTGGCCGAGGCGGGCGAAGATCCGCGCCGGCTGAGCCCCGTGCTGCCGATCGACATCTCGACGGATCATTCCATTGCCGTGGATGCGTTCGCGACGTCCGATGCACTGGCATACAACATGCGGCGCGAAATGGAGCGCAACGCGGAGCGCTACCGGCTGATGAAGTGGGCAACGAACGCCCTCGCGGGCGTCCGGGTGCATCCTCCCGGCACGGGCATCATGCACACCCTCAATCTCGAGCGGCTGGCTACCGTGGTATGTCTCTCTGAGCGGGACGATGGTGCCTGGGCGATGCCGGACACCCTGCTAGGGACCGACAGCCACACGCCGATGGTCAATGGGATCGGAGTGCTCGGCTGGGGCGTAGGCGGGCTCGAGGCGGAAAGCGTCTGTTTCGGCATGCCGGCCGTCATTCGCGTGCCGGATGTCGTCGGCGTGAGGTTGACCGGTCGGTTGCGGCCGGGGGTGACGGCCACGGATCTGGCGTTGACGCTCTGCGAGCGCCTGCGGCGACTCGAGCTCGCCGACCGCTTCCTCGAGTTCTTCGGGCCGGGCGTGGCCTCGCTCGCCGCGGGTGAGCGCGCGGTGGTGGCCAACATGGCGCCGGAATTCGGCGCGAGCTGCGCGTTCTTTCCCGTGGACCAGCAGGTGCTGCAGTATCTGCACGACACCGGCAGGAGCCCGGAACACGTCCGCCTCGTCGAGGACTATGCCCGCCGCCAGGCGTTGTGGCTCGAGCCCGAAGCGGCGCCCCGCTACACGGAAACGTTGGAATTCGCTTTGGACCGGGTCGAAGTCTCGCTCGCCGGTCCCCGACGCCCGCAGGATCGAATCGACGCGGATGCCACCGTAGCGGCGCTCGCGCCCCTGCTCGCCGCTCGCAGCGCTGCGCACAGCGGCGCGCAGCCCGGCGATGGCGCGGTTGCGATCGCTGCCATCACGAGTTGCACCAACACATCGGATCCACGTCTTCTGGTGGCGGCAGGCGTTCTCGCACGAAAAGCGCGGCAGTTCGGCCTTGCACCCCCACCTTGGGTCAAGACGTCGCTGGCCCCGGGCTCGCCCACCGCGACTCGCTATCTCCAGAGGGCGGGCCTGCTGGCCGACCTCGAGGCGCTTGGCTTCGCCATCGTCGGCTTCGGCTGCACCACCTGCATCGGTAACTCCGGCCCGCTCACCCCCGCCATCGAATCCGCCATCACGCAGCGCGGCAGCGTTCCAGTCGCCGTGCTGTCCGGCAACCGCAACTTTCCGGGCCGGGTACATCCGCGGCTCGAGGCGGCGTTTCTCGCATCACCGCCGCTCGTCGTCGCATTCGCTCTCGCCGGTGACGTCAACCGCAACATCCTCACCGATCCGCTCGGCCGCACGGCAGCCGGCGCTCCCGTGCGGCTCGCCGACATCTGGCCCAGTGGGCCGGAGATCGACGCGGCGCTCGCGCAGGCACGTGACGCGCATGATTATCCCGCGGCATACGACCGTGCCGAGCGGAGCGCCGAGTGGGAAGCGCTCGACGCCGCGGGCTCGGCTCTCTTTCCCTGGGATGAAGCCTCGACGTATCTGCGCCGTCCGCCGTTCGCCGCCTTCGGCGCGACGAACCGGCTCGGCTCCTACCACGCCCATCCGCTGCTGGTGCTCGGCGACGACATCACTACCGACCACATCTCGCCGGCAGGAGCGATCCCCGAGCACAGCCCCGCCGCGGATTACCTGACAGCCCGGGGCGAGGATCCAAACGACCTCAACGTCTTCGCCGCTCGCCGCGGCAACTGGGAAGTGATGGTTCGGGGTCTTTTCACCAACGGGAACGTCCGCAACCTGCTCGGCCCCGGCATCCCGCCCGGAGCGACGATTCACGCCGGCTCGGGCGACGAGTTGCCCCTGTGGCGCGCCGCGGAGCGTTACGCGGCGCAGCGCACGCCTCTGGTCATCGTCGCCGGCGAGCGCTACGGCATGGGCTCCTCGCGCGACTGGGCGGCCAAGGGGGTCGCACTGCTCGGCGTGCGCGCCGTGCTCGCGCTGAGTTTCGAGCGCATCCACCGCTCGAATCTCATCGGCATGGGTGTCGTCCCGCTGCGCCTGCCCGCGCAGTGGTCGCCGGCGCGCCTCGCGCTCAGCCCCCGCGATGTCATCGGCATCGACACGTCCGCAGACCTGATCAAACCGCGCGGAAAGATCCCGGTACGTATCGAGCGCGAGGGCGGCAGTATCATTTTCGATGCGACGCTCGCCATCGAGACGTTCTTTGAAGTCGAGCTACTCGCGGCGGGCGGCATCCTGCCGCGCATCCTCGCGCGCAAGCACTTTTAAGGAAATTAAAGGAATTCCAAGAAAAACCGTCGGCAGATGGAACCAGCAGGTGACGGAGATCTCACTTCCGTCGCGCGCGTGTTGCGGTCCAGTTACGACGAGAAGCACGCACTCTCTCCAAAGGAGTACTCCAGCAGCTCTCGCGCTGGGAATTCAAGCTTCGCGACGTTGCGCCTAGACTGCGTCCGCAACTTGAAAAGGAGACAATCATGGATATCGTGGTAGCGCAGATGATCGTGACCGGCGTGTTACTTTTCGCCTTCTCGGTCGAAGTCCTGCTCGGTCACATCATCCCGTCGAAGTAACCTCTTCCCGCGGCGA
>Ga0134128_10009438_pt1 | contig 11702 bp, 11 predicted proteins | sample KB31754_FD_96462 | JGI IMG/M metagenome (GOLD analysis project Ga0134128, IMG submission 96462) | Terrestrial soil microbial communities with excess Nitrogen fertilizer from Kellogg Biological Station, Michigan, USA - KB3-175-4 | ecosystem: Environmental > Terrestrial > Soil > Unclassified ...
AAAGACGCTGCTCGTCCTGAGCGAGCTGTATCCCACGAAGGAAGCGCTCGACGAGGCCGGCACCGGCGCGCAGGAAATGCTGGGCGAGACGTTCGGGCAGCTTGATGAACTGCTCGCTGGGCTCTCCCCGCGTTGAGTCCTTCGCGGGGAAACCAGAGGACTGCGAGATCGATGTAGTGGCTTTGGCACAAGCCGCTCCAGCGACAACGCTTCGATGAAGCCGGCCTTGTGTCGGGCTTCGTCGTGGCGGGCTCGGAGCAAGCCGGCCAATGGCCGCTTCGGGTCGTCGGAAGCCATTGCTACGCGTAGCGGTGAGGCATCTTATGTCTTGGACGTCGCCGCGATCGCCGCGATCGCCGCGATCCGCGCCTTGCGGACGGCGTCGCCGATGGCGGGACCCTGCAGGCCTTGTTCAATGAAGGGCTGCGCGGCGACGGCTGAGGCGGCATCGCGCGCGGCGCGCAGGAAATCCGCTTGCGGATAGGCATCGTTTTCGTGGTGCAGGCGGCCGCGTTTGTCGGCGGTGCAGGCGATGAGGAACGGCTCGATGCGGTGCGGACGGCGGAAGGCGTCGAGCGCTTCCAGCAAGGTCAGGACGGTGGCGGGTTTCAGTTCGAGCGCGCGATGCGCGTCGAGGTGATGGCGGCAAGTCAGCGCGGCGAGCTGCGCGTATTCGGCCGGGACCTTCAGTCGCTCGCACAATGCGGCCAGTGGTTCGAGGCCGCGATGTTCGTGTGCGATGTGGCGCGGCAGCTTGTCTCGCGGCGTGCGCGCCTTGCCGAGGTCGTGGGTGAACGCGCAGAAGCCGGTCAGGTCGTCGCCGGGCGCGAGTTGCGCGGCCTGGTCCAGCACCAGTTCCAGGTGCCGGCCGCAATCGACTTCGGGATGATGTTGCGGAGATTGCGGCACGCCGTACAGCGCATCGACTTCGGGGAGCAGCACGGCCAACGCGCCGCATTCGCGCAAGGTCCGCACGAAGGCCGAAGGCGCGGGTTCGGCCAGTGCCTTGCGCGTTTCCTGCCACACGCGTTCCGGCACGAGGTGCGCGGCCTCGCCGTTCTCGACCATCGCACGCATCAGCGCCATGGTTTCTTCGGCGATGCGGAAACCCAGCGGTGCGAAGCGCGCCAGGAAGCGCGCGACGCGCAGGATGCGCACGGGGTCCTCGGCGAACGCGGGCGAAACGTGCCGCAGCACGCGATCGCGCAGATCTTTCGCGCCGCCGTACGGGTCGACCAGCGCGCCCGCTTCATCGCGCGCCATCGCGTTGATGGTGAGGTCGCGGCGCGCGAGGTCGTCTTCCAGCGACACGTCGGGCGCCGCATGGAAACTGAAGCCGTGGTAACCCGGCCCGGTCTTGCGCTCGGTGCGCGCGAGCGCGTATTCCTCGCGGGTGTCCGGGTGCAGGAACACGGGGAAGTCCTTGCCGACCGGCTTGTAGCCCAGTGCCAGCATGTCTTGCGGCGTTGCGCCGACCACCACGTAGTCGCGATCGAAATGCGCGCGCCCCAGCAGTTCGTCGCGCACCGCACCGCCGACCAGGTACACGCGATGCGCGGCCGGCATGTTCAGGTATCCTGGGTCAGGCGCGCAATGTCGAACCGGTGCTCACACCCGTAGCTGCCGAGCACGACCGGCAACATCGCCGCGAAGCGCCGCGGCGTGATGCCGAGATCGGCGAATCCGTCGCGGCTGCCGACCGAATCGACGTTGAGCGAATTGAAGTTGTCGCGCGAAAAGGGTTTTCCCGGAATCAATTCGGCGACGATTGCCTGCAGATGCCCGAGCACGTTTGGCAGCGGCACGATGGCGCCACGCAGGCCCGCCGCGTCGCGGATCATCCGCACGATCGTGAGCAGTTCGAGAGTGTCCCGACCGTACAGTTCGTGGATCTTGCCGATGCTCGCGCGATCGCCGAGGCAGCGCCGGATCGCATTTGCCACGTCACCCACATGCGCCGGCTGGAATTTCGCGTGCGGTTGCGCAAGCGGCAACACGGGACCCATGCGCAACAGTTTCAGGAAGCGCGACACGAAGCTGTCGCCGTTGCCGTACACCACGCTGGGACGGTAGATCGTCCACTCCATGCCGGAATTGCGTACCTGCGCCTCGGCTTCGCCGCGTGTCTTCAGGTATTTCGACGCGCGGTTGCCGGCGTTCAACGAACTCATCAGGTGGATGCGGGGCACGCCCGCCTGCCGGCACGCCGCGATCAAGGTCGCGGTGAGGTCGACGTGCGTGTGGGTGAAGGTGGCGCCGCCGGTCTCGTTGAGGATGCCGACCAGGTTGATCACGGCATCGTGACCGGTGATGTGTTTTTTCAGCGATACCCGGTCGTACACATCGGTGCTGATCGTGCGCACGTTGGGCAGCACGTTGATCGCACGCTTCAATTCGCGGTTGCGGCTGAGCACCGTGATGCGATGGCCGTCGCCGGCCAGCGCGGCCAGGAGGTGGCTGCCGATGAATCCGGTGCCGCCCAGGACGGCGTAGCGCTTGGGCATCATGGCGAAGGTTTCCGGGTGGTGGTGACGGGAGCCGCGGGCGCCGCGGGTGCGGACGCCGGGGCGCGGCACACGACCTGCTTGCGCGGGGGATCGATGCTCGGATCATACGGCGTGCCGATCGCCGGCAGGCGCGAGGAGACGGGTTCTGGTTCGCCGTGCAGGCGCCAGCCGTAGATCGTCGCAAACGACATCACGCGCGTCACGTAGTCGCGCGTTTCGTTGAACGGAATCGTGAGGATGAATGCTTCCGGATCGAGGTTGCCGCGCACGTCCACCCAGCGCTGCGCGTTGCCAGGCCCTGCGTTGTACGCGGCCGACGCCAGCCACGGGCTGCCGTTGAAGCGCACCGCGAGGTTGGCAAGATATTGCGTGCCGAGCGGGATGTTGATGGCCGGGTCGTACAGACTCTCCGCCCCGTCGTAGGGCAGGCCGCTGCGGCGCGCGACCAGGCTGGCCGTGCCCGGCAGCAGTTGCATCAGGCCGCGCGCATCCGCACCGGATTGCGCGTCGGTTTGCCACGCGGTTTCGGCGCGGATGATCGCGAACGCCCACGCCGGATCGATGCCGGCCTTGCGCGCCGAGGTGATCACGCGGTCCTTGTCCGCCAGCGGAAAGCGCAGCGCGTAATACTGCAGATCGCCGGATTTGCCGAACGCGAATACCGCGCGGTCGACCCAGCCGCGGCTGGACGCCAGCGACACCGCCTGCAGTTGCTGTGCGGGCGTGAGATTGGCGAAAGCGCGATTCCATTCGCGGCGCGCTTCCGGCAGCATGTCGAGCGCGAAGAATTCGAACGCTCGCACGAGTCCCGGATCGGTCTCGACCTGTTGCAGCGCGGCTGGATCGCCGGCCACGGTTTGCGCGCAGATCGAATATGGCAGGTTGGCCTGGTCGGCCGCGAGGAAGCCGTAGAACGTCGTCTGTTGCGCGAGCGACGTATAGCCATCCAGCGCGGTGGATGTTTGCCCCAGCTTCTGCGCGATGCGCGCCTGCCAGTAGCGCCATTCGTCATGTTGCATTTCATCCGGCGTCAGGCGCTGGATGGCGACCTCGGCAGCCTTCCAGTCGCCCTGTGCGACGGCCGCGCGCACCCGCCACTCGCGCGTGGCGTCGGTTTGCGCCGACGCTGGCAGGGCGGCAAGCCGCGCCACCGCGTCGGGCCCGAAGTCGACGGCGTTGTAAAGCGCGAGCGCCGCGAGCACGTGGTCGCGTTCGTCCTGATCGAACTTGAATTGCGTGGAAAGGGTGCCCCAATACGTTTGCGCCTGCGCGCTGTCACGCCGCGCCATGCGCACCAGCGCGCGGCTGACGGCTTCGCGGTTGCGCGCGGTTTCGGTGAACGTGGCGGCTGCCTTCAGCAGGGTTGCCGGCGAGCGCAGCGCATCCGCGATGCGCTGCGCCGCGGCCGCGCCGGACAACCACTGCGCAGATTGCTCGATTGTCGAGGCCTTGCCGGCATCGGCGGCGCGCTCGATGCGATCCCATACGCGCGTCGGCGTCAGCAATCGCTGTGCCGCAGCCGCGGAGAATACCGGCGTGCACGCGGGCGGCGTACTCGTTTGCTTCCACAGCGATGCAAGGTCGCGGTCGAAATCGAGCGACTTGCCCTGTGCGAGATTGGCCTGCAATGCATCGCAGGTGAGCGTGTCCCCGAGACCCGGACGATAGAAGCGCTGAAAATTCGCCCAGTCCTTCTGCTGTGCCAGCCAGCCGAGTTCTGCCTTGCGCAGGTCGCCGGCCGGGATCATGCCCGCGTAACGCTCCAGGTAAGCGTCGATTTGCGCCGGACTGGCGGCCTTGATGTCGTGCTGCAGCGCGGCCGCTTCGAGATACGGATACAGCGGATAATTCTGGAGGCCCTGCGCCAGCGTCCGCCAGTCCTGCCCGTTTTGCGCCGCGGTGTAGGCCGCGCGGAACGCGTCGCGCTGCGATGCCGTGATCGGCGCGACGGCCTGGGCGAAAAGGGCGGGCGCCGCGCCGAGCAGGACGACGGCCGCAGCGATGCGAAGCCGGAGGCGCAACGCGGTGCACGACAGAAGCAGGACATTCATGCCGACGATTCTAGACGATGTGGTCCAGACGATGCGGCGGTGGGGTTCTTGCGTTCGCGGCAGGTCGACGCGTGAAAGAAAGGCCGCTCGCGCGGCCTTTCGCGAAACATTGTTTCCTGCAGGGGTCAGTGTCGCGCGTGCGCGTTGTGCCTGACGCGGTGGATGCGGCGGCTGTCACGGTTGTCGGTGCGTTGCACTCTCCCGGTTTGGCGCAAGGTATCGCGGCGCGATTCCAGGCGGTCGACGTGCGACTCGTTGCCTTCCTGCCGGGCGAGTTCACGGTTGGTCAGCGAGCCGTTCTTGACGCCGTTGTGCAGGCGCTGTTCCTGGTTGATGTTGCGCTGGACGTTCGCTTGTTCCATGTTGGACTTCAGCGAATCGGGGCGGCCGGTTTGCGCATCGTGCTTCTGGTTGTAGACGGCGTTGCTTTCGCGGTTCTGCTGCCGCTGGATCTGCGCGCGCTCCGAGGCCGACAGCGAACCGTTGCGCAGGTCGCGCTGCTCGGTCTTGTCGATGCGCGACTCGCCGGCTTCCAGCTTGCGCGCTTCGCCGGACGTGAGCTGTCCGGATTGCAGCCCCTGCTCGATGCGTTGCTGCTGGTCGACATCGCGGCCGGTTTCGCTTGCGGCGTTGTGCGGCCGGAGGATGGGTGTGGAAGATGGCGGCGCGGTCTGCGCGAGCGCGCCCGTGCCAAAGCCGAGTCCGATGGCGATCGCAGCCGCCAGGATGACGTTGCGTTGCATGGTGATTTCCTCTGCATGGATGTGTGGGGGTGCGGCCCGCAGGGAAAGGAACGCGGTACGTGGTTGCCGGTTGACGACTGCCTCGGTGCGTTCAGCGAGGCGACAGTCGCGGATGTTTCAGGCTGCGACTTTCCACACCGTGACCGGCACCCGAATTTCGGCGGCCAGCGGCAGGTGGTCGGAGAACGCCGCCGGCAACGTCCACATGCGTTCGACGGCGATGCCCGCGCTGACCAGGATATGGTCGATCGCACGCTGCGGACGCCAGCTCGGGAACGTCGGCGCCGGGTTCGTCGGCGGCGCCAGGGCGGTGCGCGCGAAGAGGTTGCGCAGCTCGGGGCTTTCGGGCGGGCAGTTGAAATCGCCCATCAGCACCACGTTGCGGTGGCCCTGCAGCAGTTCCGCGATGAAGTCGATCTGGCGCGCCCGCGACTGCGTGCCCAGCGACAGATGCGCGACCGCCACATTCAACAGGTCAGGGCCCTCGCCGTAGCGCGCCAGCAGCACGCCGCGCCCGCCCAGGCGTCCCGGCAGCGGATAGTCGAGCACTTCGTTGGGTGCGTTGCGGCTGATCAGGCCGTTGGCAGTATGCGAAACGTTGGAAAGCCGCCGGTTGGGCTGGTGGCTCCAGTACGGGAGTCCGGAGGTTTCCGCGAGGTAGCGCGTCTGGTTGAGGAAACCCGAGCGGATGCTGCCGGCGTCGGCTTCCTGCAACCCGATCACGTCGAATTCGGCGATGGAGCGCGCAAGGCTGTCGAGGTTGCCGAGTTTGTATTTGCCGGGGAGCACCGCGCCCCAGCTGCGCGTAAAGTATTCGTGATACCGCTTGACGCTTGCACCGGCGAGGATGTTGCAGCTCAGTACGCGCAGCACGCCGGTGGCGGGAGCGATGGGAATATCGGCGCTCATCAGGTCAGACTACCACTTCGCGGCGCGGACTTCCGTGTGCCGGAATGCACGGATGGCAGGCGTTCAGTGCTTGTCGACGTGCTGCGCCATCCAAAGGCCGACCTGTTGCAGCTGCGCGTAACTGTCGACGGTGTTGCTTCGCATCAGCGCGACGAAGGGCGCGTCCTTGGCATCGTCGGCGCGGCGGCCCACCACCAGCGTCGGCGTGGCGTCGATGCCCCAACCCATTTCGGTCTTCTGGTCGGCGCTCATCTGTTGCATGGTTTTGGCATTGGTCGCCGCAGCCAGGAACTTCTGCGGGTCCACGCCTTGGCGGCCATACCACGCCGCCATGTCCTGCAGCGAATTCAGCGGGTAGTGCTCCAGCATGGCTTTGAAAAGCACATCGTGCGTCTGTTCGAAAACGCCCAGTTGGCGGGCTGCGTAATACGCCTGCGCGTACGGCACCCACGAGGCGTTGAACACGGCCGGCATGTAGCTCACCTGGGCGCCTTTCGGCAGTTCGACGCGCAACTTGTCCATATACGGCGCGAACTCGGCGCAATGCGGGCAGCCGTAGGAAAACACCTCGACCACTTCCACCGCGCCGGTCGGTGCTGGCGTGCCTTTCGGCGGCGTCAGCCTCACGTATTCCTTGCCTTCGGTGACCGCGGTGGTGATCGCGGGCGCCGGCGTTGCCGCCGCGGACGGTGCCGCCGCCGAAGTCGGGGTGCCGGCGTCGTTGTGCGCCGAGCATGCGGCCGTCAGCACCAGGCCGCAGACCAGCAGGGATGCACGAATCAGGCGCGATGCATTCATGTCACTTGGCCTTCTTCGTGGCCAGTTCCCTGTTGACCAGGAACAAGGTCAGGTCGAGCATGTTCTGGGCGCCCTTGGCGGAAGACGGGTCCAGCCGCCACTTGCCGTCGACGATGATGGTCGGGGTGCTGTTGACGCCCCACGCCAGGATCTGCTGGTCGGCGCGCTTCATTTGCAGATTGACCGCGAACGAATTCGCGGTGGCGACGAATTGGTCGGGCTTCGCGCCGTACTTCGCGTAGAACTTCGCGACGTCCTCGATCTTCGGCATGGCGTCCATTGCCTTGGGGCGCTGGGTAGCCGGGTCGTAGGTGGCGAGTTCGCCGTTCGGTCCCCACACTGCCTTGAACATCGCATCGTGCGAGGCGGGTGTGTCCACGCCCAACGCCTTGGCGGTGAAGTAGGCGCGCTGGAGCACCGGCCAGTCTTCGGTGGGAATGAACGAGGCGGGCAGGAACTCCAGCACCGCACCGCTGGGCAGCTCGGCGCGCAGCTTGTCGACGTAGGGTTCGAACTGGTTGCACGCGGGGCAGCCGAACGAGAACACTTCCGTCACCACCACCTTGTCGGGTTGGCTGGTGGGCTGCGGGTTCTGGATCGCGAAGTAGTCCTTGCCCTCGGTCCACTGCTGCGGTGCCTGCGCGAACGCAAGTCCGGCGCCTGCGGCGAGCAGCAGGAACGCAACGCTGGATTTGATCATGGTCGGTTTCCCTGCGGATACGGGGTGGCGAGTGGGTCGCTTTGCGATTGAATCGACCGCGCGCATCGCGGCGGGTTCAATCGATGGCGTCGGTCTTGGCCGCGGCTTGCGGCGCGGGCGCGGGATGCAGGCCCTCGACATAGCTCGATACCGCCGAGATGTCCTGCTCGGTCAGATGCTGGGCGATGGAAGGCATGATCATCGCGTGCGTGTCGTTGCCCCAGGTGGTGCCGTCGTGCCAGGCTTTCAGTTGCACCTGGATGTAATCGGCATGTTGGCCGCCGATGTTCGGCACGCGCCAGCCCGGATTGCCCGTACCATCCGGACCATGGCACGCCATGCAGGCCGGGATGCCACGGCTGGTGTCGCCTTCGCGGTACAGCTTGCCGCCTTCGCTGGCGAGCTTGGCATCGGCCACGCCCGGCAGGCGCTTCTGCCGGGCAAAGTACGCGCCGATGTCGTGCATGTCCTGCGGGGCAAGCGTCGCGGCCATGCCCTGCATGATCGCGTTCTGGCGTGTGCCGCTCTTGAAGCGCATCAACTGGGTGACGATGTACTGCTCGCTCTGGTCGGCGAGCTTGGGATATTGGGCATCACTGGAATTGCCGTCCATGCCGTGGCAGGCACCGCAGGCGGCGGCCTTGGCCTGGCCGGCGGTGGCATCGCCCGGCTTGGTCGCGACGGCGGCGAGCTTGTCGAACTCGGCTTCCGCGGTCTTGGCGGCGTCGCCCGTGCTCGCGGCGCTGGCCGGTACGGCCGCGGTTGAACTGCTGGTCGGCGCGCTTGCGGGGGGCGCGGACGCGGCGGGTTTCGACTCGGCCTTTGCGGGGCTGGCCGGCGGGGCCGACAGCGCCACCGCGATCGGCGCCGAGGCGGCGAGCATGACAAGGACAGCAAGCGAACGCCGGAAACCCATAGAATCCTCTCTTTCCCGTAAGGCGAGAGCACCGGCGCAACGAGCCGGCGCGAACCGCGGGATTATCGCCGCGGGGGTAAACATGCGTCAAACACGTCATCCGGGCCGGGGAATGGCCGGAACCCAGGCACAACAGGGACGGAGCAACACCGCGGACAATCCTTTGCGCGGCGCGGCCTTCGTGCTGGCCGCGCATCGCCTCGACCAGTTGCCCGTGGACAGCGGCGCCGAGGTCACCTTCGCGGGACGCTCCAACGCAGGCAAGTCCAGCGCCATCAACGCGCTGGTCGGGCAAACCGCATTGGCGCGCACCAGCAAGACGCCGGGGCGCACGCAGCAACTGGTGGTGTTCGCGCTGCCCGACGGGGGCCGGCTGGTGGACCTGCCCGGGTACGGCTACGCCAAGGTGCCGCCAGCCCTGCGCGACCATTGGAAGCAGGAGATCGACGCCTATTTGCGCCAGCGCCAGTCGCTGCGCGGACTCGTGCTGATTGCCGACGTTCGCCACGCGCCGGCCGCGTTCGACCGCCAGATGCTGGCGTTTTGCGCGGCCATCGAATTGCCGTGCCTGGTGCTGCTCAGCAAGGCCGACAAGCTGTCGCGCGGACAGCTGCGCACCCGCCAGCGCGAAGTCGAGGATGAAATCGCGAAAGAGGGCGCGCAGGCGCAGATGATTCCGTTCTCGGCCACGACGGGCACGGGGGTGCAGGAAGCACGCGCGGCCGTGGCGGCGATGCTGGGTTGAGAACACGCGCTGGTCTTCCCCTTCGGGACGAAGGGCGGAGCGAAGCGAACGCGCGGAGCGCGGGAGGGGGATGGCTTTGGCTCTTGCGGATTTCCATCCGCCACCCCATCTTTGCAGCCTTGCCTAGCTGAAGGTGTGCGCATGTCCGGTCCCAGCCACGTTGCCGAACAACCGATCGAGCGGCGCGCGCAACTCGTCGACTACCTCGCCGCCGGCGGGCGACCCGCTGCCGACTGGAAGATCGGCACCGAGCACGAAAAGTTCGTGTTCCGCACCGACGATCTGCGTCCGCCGCCGTACGAAGGCGAGCGCGGCATCGGCGCGCTGCTGCGCGGCATCGAATGTTGCGGCTGGGAGCCGGTGGAAGAGGACGGCAACGTCATCGCACTGGTGCGCGGCAACGCGTCGGTGACGCTGGAGCCCGCGGGCCAACTGGAATTGTCCGGCGCGCCGCTGGAAACCATCCACCAGACCTGCTGCGAGGTGCAGGAACACCTTGATTGCGTGCGGCGCGCGGCGGAGCCCCTGCAGCTCGGCATCCTCGGCATGGGTTTCCAGCCGAAATGGAAGCGCGACGAGATGCCGTGGATGCCCAAGGGCCGCTACGCGATCATGCGCCGCTACATGCCGAAGGTTGGCTCGCTCGGCCTGGACATGATGACCCGCACCTGCACCGTGCAGGTGAATCTCGACTTCGCCGACGAAGCCGACATGGTGAAGAAGTTCCGCGTGTCGCTGGCACTGCAGCCGATCGCGACCGCGCTGTTCGCCGATTCACCGTTCACCGAAGGCAAGCCGAACGGCTTCCAGAGTTATCGCTCGCACATCTGGACGGACACCGACGCCGACCGCACCGGCATGCTGGATTTCGTGTTCGCCGACGGCTTCGGTTTCGAACGCTATGCCGATTACCTGCTCGACGTGCCGATGTACTTCGTGTACCGGAATGGCAAGTACATCGACTGCGCCGGGCAATCGTTCCGCGATTTCCTTGCCGGCAAGCTGCCCGCGCTGCCCGGCGAGAAACCGACCTTGCGCGACTGGTCGGACCACATGACCACCGCGTTCCCGGAAGTGCGCCTGAAGCAATACCTCGAAATGCGTGGCGCCGACGGCGGTCCGTGGAACCGGCTGTGCGCGCTGCCGGCGTTCTGGGTCGGTCTGTTGTACGACACCGAATCGCTGGATGCCGCGTGGGATCTGGTGAAGGGTTTCACGATGCCCGAGCGCCACGCCTTGCGTGATGGCGTTCCCAGGCACGCACTGAAACTCCCGTTCCGCGGCGAAACGGTGCGCGAGCTTTCCCTGCGCGCGCTGGAGATCGCGGGCAACGGCTTGAAACGGCGCGCGCGGCTCAACCGGAACGGCGTGGACGAAACCATGTTCCTGCAGCCGCTGATCGAACTTGCCGAAGCCGACCAGACGCCGGCCGAGCGCAAGCTGGAACTGTTCCGCACCGAGTGGAACGGCAGCGTCGATCCGGTGTTCCGCGAGTTCGCGTATTGACGATGGATGCTTCCGCGCACGTGCTGGATCGGCCGGTCTGGGAAAGTCTCGCCAGCCGCCATGCGTCGTTGTCGCTCGGCGGCGCGTTGGCGAAACGCTACCAGCGCGACGTGAACCTGTTCGCGTCGGCGCACGACGACAGTCCCGCCGCCCTGGATGCGCTGGCCGCACTGGTGGAACCGGGCGAACACGTCTACGTGCTGCAGGTGCCGGACATCGCCATGCCTCCGACGTTGCGCGCGACGAAAACCGCGCTCGGCGTGCAGATGGTGGCGACGCGTGCCATCGATGCGGCGCCAGGTGACGGCGTCATCCTGCTTGGCGATGCGGATGCACCCGAGATGCTGGCCTTGGCGCAGCTCACGCAGCCCGGCCCGTTCCTCGCGCGCACGCACGTGATGGGCACGTTCCGCGGCATCCGCATCGGCGGGCGTCTCGCGGCGATGGCGGGCGAACGCATGCGCATGCCCGGCCACACCGAACTCAGCGGCGTGTGCACGCACCCCGATTTTCGTGGGCGCGGACTCGCACGCCGGCTGTCGGCGATCGTTTGCGCGGGCATCGAGGCGCGCGGCGAAACCCCGATCCTGCACGCGTGGAAAGACAACCATCCGGCGATCGCGCTGTACGAACAACTCGGGTTCCGGCAGCGCGCGGACGTGAACGTCGCGGTGCTGGAGCGCGCGCGCTGAACAGGCGTACACGATGCCTGTGCAAAAATGGCGCGATGGCAAGTTGTGAAATATTGAATGACGGCATCGTCTGCATCGACACCGCGCAGGTGCGTCCGCGCATGGCGGCCTGCTACCTGATCGGCAGCGACGGGC
>Ga0134128_10009439_pt1 | contig 11701 bp, 9 predicted proteins | sample KB31754_FD_96462 | JGI IMG/M metagenome (GOLD analysis project Ga0134128, IMG submission 96462) | Terrestrial soil microbial communities with excess Nitrogen fertilizer from Kellogg Biological Station, Michigan, USA - KB3-175-4 | ecosystem: Environmental > Terrestrial > Soil > Unclassified ...
AATGAGGTGACGAATCTTTACGCGCGCGTGGTTTGCGAGGAGTTCCTGCCCATGCTCACGAATCAATGCAACATTTCACCCGACCCGGACATGCATTGCATCGGGGGATCGAGTTCCGGGGCGATTGCGGCCTTCACGTTGGCGTGGTATCGACCGGATGTTTTCCACAAGGTCATCAGCAGCGTGGGCAGTTTTGTGAATCTGCGCGGCGGCTATGTTTATCCTGAAATTGTGGAGGCCAGTGAACGCAAACCGATCCGGATGTTTTTTTGCGACGGCGTGAATGATCTGCGCGGCACCGGCCGCAACAATGCGCCGTACGATGTGAAGCGCGATTGGCACATCCAGAATATCCGGTTGATGGAAGCGATGACGAAGAAGGGGTACGATGTGAATTACACGTGGGGCATCGGGCTGCACGGGCAGAAACAATTTGGCTCGCAACTGCCGGAAATCATGCGCTGGATCTGGCGCGATTACCCGCGCTCGGCGGACCCGAATAATAAAGAGGAGCGGTCGTTTCGCGGGGCGGCGGGGCAGTGAGGTGGTAGGGCGCGTCACTCCGTGCGCGCCGGTTGTGAACAGTTCAACGCGTTGGTTAGCAGCCGGCGGCGGGCAGGGGACTGCCCGCCCTACCTCGTTCAACTTGGGCGACGCTTGGGATTCAAATACTCGTCAGCCTTCCCGTCGAATCCCCATGCCGTTCCAATCCTTGCACGCCCATGCGATCGGCCATGCCGAGGAACAAATTCGTGAGCGGCGTGGAGTCGGTTTTGGTGTAGCGGCCCGGATTCAAGGTGCCGCCGCCGTTGCCGGCGAGGAGAATGGGGAGGTTCGTATGCGTGTGGCGATTGCCGTCGGCGTTGCCGGAACCGTAGACGATCATCGAATTGTGCAGGAGCGATTGGCCATCCACGTCCTTCGTCTCATCCAATTTTTGCAGGAACGCGGCGAGGTGTTTCGCGTACCACAAATCGATTTGCTTCACTTTCGTGATCAATTCGGGATCGCCGTGGTGATGGGTCAAATTGTGGTGGCCTTCGGCGATGCCTATTTCCGTGAAGGTGCGGTTGCTGCCTTCGGCGGCGATCAACATGGTCGCAATCCGCGTGGAATCCGTCTGGAACGCGAGCAGCAGCATGTCGAACATCAACTGGATGTGCTCGCCGAAATTTGCGGGAATGCCCGCCGGCGCGTCGGCATTGGGATTGTTCACCGGCATCCGTTCGGCGCGCTCGATGCGCTGCTCGATTTCCCGAACACTCGTCAGGTATTGATCCAGCTTTTGCTTGTCGCGCCCGCTCATTTTTTTCTGGATGGCGTCGGCGTCATCCATGACGAAATCGAGGATGGAATGCTGTTCCTGCTGGCGGCGCTTGAGATTGTTGATGCGCTCGTCGCGCGAGCCGACGCCGAAGAGACGCTCGAACACGAGGCGCGGATTCGGTTCCGGCGTGAGCGGTTGATTGGCGGAGCGCCACGCGAGATTGTAGGCGTAGGCGCAGGAGTAACCGGAATCGCAATCGCCGGCTTTGCGAACCGCGTCGCAGCTCAGTTCGAGCGAGGGAAAGCGCGTGAGATGCCCAATGTGCTGCGCCGCGACCTGGTCGATGGACACGCCCGCGTGAATGTCCGACCCGGAAGTTTTCTTAATGCGCACGCCGGTCAGGAATGTGCCGCCCGCCCGCGCGTGATCGCCGGCGCCGTCGGGGCCGGGATTCGCGCTCAAATCCTGCAAGCCGGAAATGAGCTGGAATTTGTCGCGCATTTTTTCGAACGGTTGCAGTGTGGCAGGGAGAGAAAAATTCGAGCCGGTTTCCTCCGGCCACCAGGCCGACGGAATGATGCCGTTGGGCACGTAAAGAAAAGCCATGCGCACGGGCGCTTTGGCAAGGGCGGGCGCGGCCAGCGCGCGCACTGGATCGAACGACGCAAAGGCGGGCAGGGCGATGCAGGCGCCCAATCCGCGCAAAAATCGGCGGCGATTCATGTTGGTGAACGGGCCGGCGGGATTGTGGTTCTGGGATTTTTTCATGGTGTGCGTTGGAGCGCCGGTCTACGACCCGGCGCGCTCGATTGGTTTTCAGCGACGACATTGCCATCTCTGGTTGGCGACGAAGAGGAATCGGATGACTCCGCGAAAACGGTGTTCGCCTGGTTGCGCTGCTTTTGAAACGGCGCCGAGGCGATGATGTCATTCAGCAAAACCGAAAAGCGGCCGTCGTTTTGTTCGAGATCGCTCACGATTTTGTCCACGGTTTCAGTGTCATAATATTCCAGGCCGCGGCCGACGGCGTAGGTCAGCAATTTTTCGGTGAGGCAACGGTAAAAATCCGCGCGATGATTCGTCGCGAGAATGTGTTTCAACTCGCCAAAGTTCTTGAACGTTTCGCCGGTGACCAGTTTGCCCGTGGCATCAATCGGTTGGCCGCGCTCGCGGTCGCGCCACATGCCGAGCGCGTTGAAATTTTCCATCCCCAGGCCAATCGGATCCATGCGGCTGTGGCAGGAGGAACACAGCGGGCTATTGCGATGCAGTTCCAGCGTGGCGCGGAGCGTGGGATGATTCGTGAAATTGCTTTCCGAGGCTTCGAGCGCGGGAACGTTCGGCGGCGGCGGCGGAGCGGGCGTGCCGAGAATGTTGCTCAGGACAAACAGGCCGCGCTTGACCGGGGAAGTGCGGTCGGGATTCGACGTGACCGTCAGCACCGTGCCTTCCGTCAAAATGCCGCCGCGCTCGGAATCGGCGGGCAACGTCACGCGGCGCATCTCCGGTCCGGTCACGCCCAGGTTCGTCAGGCCGTAGAGTCTGGCCAATTTTTCGTTGAGAAAAGTGTAATCGCTGTCGATCAAATCGGTTACCGGACGGTCTTCCTTGATGATGCTGGTGAAAAACATTTCGGTTTCATTTTTCATGGCGGCGCGGATTTCGCCATCCAGTTCGAATCGCGGTTTGTAAAAAGGCATCCCGCCGTTGAGACGGCGAGGCCGATTCGCGGCTGCCGGCGAATTAGTGCTGCTGGCGGCGGCCTTGGCGAGTTGAGCTTGGCGCGCCTGGAAGTTCGCGATTTGCTGTTGGAGTTGTTTTTCCACGCCGTCATCGCGTGCCAGCACTTCGCGAGCATTGATGGTGATGCCCTGCAAATCGCGCACTTGCAGCCATTGGCCGGTGAAATTTTCCACCAATGCGTGCGAGCGTGGGTCGGCCATCATGCGTTTCACTTGGGCCGGGAGATTGGCGCGCAATTTCCCGCTCGCGGCGAGTTTCGTCAATTCGTCGTCGGGCATCGTGGACCAGAGAAAATAAGAGAGGCGCGAGGCGAGCGAATATTCGTCGACTTCGGACCAGCCGGCGTGCGTGGCGCTGGGTTCGTTTTGCTCGATGCGGAACAAGAAACGCGGCGACGCAATGACGGCTTCGATGGCATAACCGACCCCGGCTTCGAAGGATTTGCCGGGTTGCGTGTAGACGCTTTCAGCCAGGGTCGTGAGGCGACTCACGGTCTTGTCGTCCACGGGGCGGCGAAAGGCTTTGGTCGCGAAGTTGCGCAAAATTTCCTGCGCGTATTGGCGCCGCTCGGTTGCGCCGGCGGGGACCGTTTCGCGCGGGAAGAAGCGGGCGTAATTTTTCGGTTTCGTGGCGAACTGCTTTTCCGTCGGGCCGAGGATGGTCACATCCACGAGCCGCATGATCAATGTGTTCGTTTCACCTGGCGCGGTGTTGAGCGGATGCAACTCGAAGGCGAACTCGTGGTTACCCTTGGTTATTTTTTCGTCGAAATGGAACGGAAAGGATTTGTTGTCCCAACCGAAATCTTTTTGCAACAGTTCCTGGCCGTCCATTTTGAAGATGACCTGGCACTTGGCGGGATCGAAATCGAATTCGCCTCTGGTGGCGAGGTTCAAGGTGACTTCATAGCTGCCGTCGTGAGGCGCGTTGAACGTGACTGCGAGAGCTGCCGGTTTGTAGAAGGGCAGCGATAGCATCGTGTCTCGCCCCCGGCGCGGCGCTTCGCCGGCAGAGGCCTCGCGGAACCGGCTGCCGGCGATGGTGGTTTCCGGCACGACACGCGAGACGGTGGGCACGGCCTGGGCAACAATGTTGTTGGCGGCGGCAACGTATTTTTCCAGCAACATGGGCGAAATCGTAAGCACATCGCCAATGTCATCAAAGCCGTAGCCGGTGTCGTCGGCGGGGAATTCCACGCTCGTATCGTAATCCACTCCCATCAAATCCCGAATGGTGTTGCGATACTCGACGCGATTCAGGCGACGCACGGTCACGCGGCCGGGATCAACGTTGTTGGGATCGATGCCGAAGACCTCGGTCTTGATCCAGTTTGCCAGCTCTTGCTTTTGCGCGTCGGTCGGCTTGGGTTTTTTGTTCGGCGGCATGATGCCCGCACGGACGTATTTCAACGCGTTCAGCCAGAGGTCGCGATTGGTGAGGACGGCTTCGTCGGATTTGAATTCATCGAAGGCGACGTTGCCTTTGCGCATCCCGTCGCCGTGGCAATCGTAGCAATACTCGGAAAGAATTGGCTGGATGTCTTTGTGAAATTGTGTCGCGCCGGATTTTTCGGCAGCGGTTGCGCCGGGGGTGGCGAACAAAAAGGAGAAAATTCCGCAGAGTCCTATTAGCAAAGGACGGACTCTGAGAATCATGGACGCTATCATGCCCGATTTGCGCCGAGCGACAAGCCGATTTGGAACGTCAGGGCTCACGTTTAGTACAGGCGGCCACGTTAAAGACATTTTCTGTTTACGCCGTTTGCATTCATTGCGCAAACCATTGACGCTGCGTTTGAAGGGGCTGATAACTTGACGAAAAAGAAGGAAATAAGGTTTCAATCCGCGGCGAAATAAGTTACTCCTGAAGAACCGAAACGAACCTTTACCGCGGATTGTTTATGACCAAACTGCTTTTGCCCTTTCTCGCCGGTTTGTTGCTCCTCGCCGGATGCGCACAAAATTACGTCATTGTCCGGTCGGATTTCAGCCGCCTGTATGTGAACAACAAACCGAAATACCGGGACGGGTATTATTATTTCAAGGATGCCGACGGCCAGCCGGACCGTATTTCTGCCGGACGCGTGCGGGAGGTTTCGCCAGCCAGCATGGTGGACGACCCGAATTCGCGGTTTAAGCCCGTCCATACCAACTAGAACGTCTTTCAACGCCGCATAAATTTCTCGACGTATTTGCCGAGCAGGTCGGCTTCGAGATCCACGGCATCGCCCACTTTGCGCTCGCGCAAGGCGGTCACTTCGAACGTGTGCGGGATGATCCAGAGGCGGAATTCTTTTTTCTTCACGGCGGCGACCGTGAGGCTGATGCCGTCGACGGCGATGGAGCCTTTGGAAATGACGTAACGCATCACTTCCGGCGGCGCGGCGATGTCGAGCACGTGATCCTGCCCGGAACGCTCCCAGCGAATGATGCGGCCGATGCCATCGATGTGGCCGGTGACGAAATGGCCGCCGAGTTCGGCGTTGGCGCGGAGGGGGCGCTCGAGATTCACCAACGAGCCGGGCTTGGCAAACTGCAGGTTGGTGCGTTTCCACGTCTCCTGCAGCAAATCGAATTGCACGAGTTTGCTTTTGCCGCGGCGCGAGAATTTCACCGCAGTCAGGCAGCAGCCGTTGACGGCGAGGCTGTCGCCGATTTTCAGGCCGCGCGCGCATTTGTCGGCGCGCACGGTCAGTTCAATCGAGTTGGCGGCGGGCCTGATGCGCTCGACCACGCCGGTTTCCTCGATAATTCCAGTTAACATGGGGGCAAGCTAGAGGCGAAAGTGAAGGGCGTCGAGGGTGAATCGGTTGAAGAGGTTAAATGAGTTAAATCAGTTAGATGGGAGCCGCGTGAACGCGGACCTACGAACGGAGGTCCCAACACGGATCAAATGCAAAGCCGCAAAATCGCTTACACTGAAAACTTCCGGCAGCTATCTCGAAGATTATCTAAAAAAATTACCGCCTAGCCATTTGAAAGAGGGCAAATGGCTAGGCGCATTTTAATTGCGACGATTTTGATGTCAAACCAAAACATTTTAGCAAATTGGTTATATATTTTTTAAACCGCTTCGGAAGAACGAGAGTGGCTCGACTGTGACTATGCGCGATTATTTCTGCCGCGCAGTTCACTCATTGCAACTTTCTGATCCATTCTATCTCCGTATTGATGTATTCAATTTTTTTATCCTTTTTGGCCTGTTCGGAGGTGAATGACTGAATGCTCGCCTGGGGTAAAATCTTTTTCAATTTCTCGATTCCGGCGGAAGTGACTGCTGTTTCAATCAATCGAATTTCTGTGACGTCGTTATCGGGGCCAATGCGCTCAGCAATCTTTTCCAAAACACCAACCAATTTATCGTTGAACTGCTTGACGGACCAAACAACACATTTGACTTTTCGGTCTTCCGATTTCAGGAAGCAGTTGTGGTCAAGGTGGGCAACGTAAAAAATGAAAATCCACGCTTCGCGCCAAGTCTGGACCTCTTTGTAGGTACGCTTCGGATATTCGAATTCCCCGGCGGCTTCTCTGGCTCGATACTCCGCAATCAGTTTCTTAATTTCGTTAAATTCCGCCTCGTCCATGTCATCCGGTTTTTTCATGACTTCACTCGGGCGGTCATGAACAAATCCGGGCCGGTTTTTTGCCACTCGATGTCATGCAACTCAATGATGTCGCGAATACTTCCCGCGCCTTCGCCGGCGACGCCTTTGCGCGAGTCGCGGCCGCCGAGGATTTTTGGGGCGTAGAAAAACGCGACACGTTGAGCGAAGCCAGCCGAGAGGAACGCAGCGTTCACCTCGCCGCCGCCTTCGATCAGCAGGCTGGTCACATTTTGGCCGCCGAGTTTTTTCAGCAGCCAGCGGAGATCAATTTTTGCCGCGCGTTCCGGCGCGACTATGGCGTTCACCCGTTTTGCCAAAGCGGCCACGCGATTCTTGGGTGCGCTTCGGCCCACGACAATGGTTGTGAGTCCGGCAAATTCATCGCTGACCACTTTGGCTCGGAGCGGTGTGCGTGCCTGGGAATCCAGCACGATCCGGCGCAGCCGCTTTGGATGTTGGATGTTCCCCCCTCGAAACGTCAGCATCGGATCATCCAACAACACGGTGTTGATGCCCACGAGAATCGCGTCCGCGGCGAGGCGAAGATTCATGGCGAACTCGCGAGACGCTTCGCTGGTAATCCATCTCGCTTCACCCGTGGCGGTGGCGATTTTGCCATCAAGCGTCATTCCGGCTTTGACGATGACAAACGGCGTGCGATGGACGATCCAATGATTGAACGCTTCATTTAAACGACGGCATTCTTCCGCGATTTGCTGGTAGGGCGCGTCACTCCGTGCGCGCCGTTGGTTGGCAGATAGGGAAACGGCGCGCACGGAGTGACGCGCCCTACCATCGAAGGTCGTCACGGCGATTCCCGCGCGTTTCAGAATCCTTAAGCCAGCTCCAGCGTGTTCGGGATTGGGATCGATCGTGCCGACGAACACTCGTTTGATGCCTGCGGCGATGATCGCGCCGGTGCAGGGCGGGGTGCGGCCATGGGTCGAGCAGGGTTCCAGCGTGACATAGAGCGTTGCGCCTTTCGGATTTTTTCCGCGGCGAGCGGCGTCTTGCAGCGCTTCGATTTCCGCGTGCGGCAGGCCGGCGCGATGATGCCAGCCCTGGCCGATGATTTTCCCGCGTCTAACGAGCACGGCGCCGACCATCGGGTTGGGCGAGGTCGAGCCAAAGCCCTTGCGCGCCAGGTGGAGGGCGAGTCGCATGAATTCAGCGTGAGCCATTGGGCTCGTAGTTTAAACGGACAATCCAAAAGCCCAAAATGATTTCAGTATCGTCGCCGGCCTGAAAACTGGCGACACTTTAAGTCTGCAGAGAATAAATTTGCTCTGGTTTTTTTCCACGAACAGGCCTGGGGCAAAGGCCCCATCAATTGCCAGGTGACAATTTTGCGGGCGATTGCAATGTTAATTCCTAGCTGAATACACGCTATGGTCCAGAAAAAATCTGTTACAAAGAACCGTTCCCTGCCGAAATCTCCAACTGGAATTGCCGGACTCGATGAAATCACCGATGGCGGTCTGCCCAAAGGCAGGCCCACGCTGGTTTGCGGCTCCGCCGGCTGCGGCAAGAGCATGCTCGGCGTCGAGTTCCTCGTTCGCGGCGCCACGGAATATAACGAGCCCGGAGTGCTGATGACTTTTGAGGAATTGCCGGAGGATGTCATTACCAATTCGCGTTCGCTCGGCTTTGACCTCGATGGGCTGGTGGCAAAGAAAAAATTGTTTGTCGATTACGTCCGCGTGGAGCGCAATGAAATCCAGGAAACCGGCGAGTACGACCTGGCAGGAATTTTTGTCCGGCTCAATTACGCGATTGAATCGATTGGCGCCAAGCGCGTGGTGTTGGACACGATTGAGACTTTGTTCACGGGCCTGACCAATGCCGCGATTCTGCGCGCCGAACTGCGACGGCTGTTCAGTTGGCTGAAGGAAAAGGGCGTCACGGCCATCATCACCGGTGAAAAAGGCGATGGCACGTTGACGCGCAACGGCTTGGAGGAATATGTCTCGGATTGCGTCATCATGCTCGACCACCGCGTGGTGGACCAGGTTTCCACCCGGCGGTTGCGGGTGGTGAAGTACCGGGGTTCAACGCATGGGACGAACGAATATCCGTTCCTCATCGGCGAGACTGGCTTCAGCGTGCTGCCGATTTCCTCGGTCGGCCTTGGCCATGACGTTTCGCGCGAGCGTATTTCGTCGGGTATTCCTCGCCTGGACGCCATGCTGGGCGGCAAAGGTTTTTACCGCGGCAGCAGTGTGTTGATCACGGGGTCGGCGGGCACTGGCAAATCAAGCCTCGCGTCTTACTTTGTGGATGCAGCGTCGCGGCGGGGCGAACGGAGTCTCTATTTTGCCTTTGAAGAATCGCCACAGCAAATCGTTCGCAACATGCAGTCCATCGGCCTGGACTTGGAGCCCTGGACCGACAAGGGCCTGCTGCAGTTCCGTGCCTCGCGTCCGACCCTTTACGGCCTGGAGACTCACCTGGCCGTCATGCACAAGCAGATCGAGGAATTTAAGCCGCGCGCCGTGGTCATCGATCCCATCAGCAATCTCATCAACACCGGTTCGGTCACAGAAGTGCGGTCGATGCTGCTGCGTTTGGTGGATTTCCTGAAAAGCCGGAAAATCACCGCGCTATTTACTTCCTTGAGCAGCCGGGACACGGACAGCCTGGAAAAAACCGAAATTGGCATCTCCTCCATCATGGACACGTGGTTGTTGCTCCGCGATATCGAACTGGGCGGCGAACGCAATCGCGGCATAAACGTTTTGAAATCACGCGGCATGGCGCACTCCAACCAGATCCGCGAGTTTATCATCACCGCCAACGGCATTGATATCCGCGATGTGTATGTCGGGCCAGAGGGCGTGTTGACGGGTTCGATGCGCCTGGCGCAGGAAGCGCGCGAGCGCGCCGAAAAACTGGAGCGGCAGGTGGAAATTGGCTCCAAGCAACGCCAGTTGGAACGCAAACGCGCGGCTTTGGAAGCGCAGATTGCCGCGCTCAGGGCGGAATTCGAAGCCGAAGAGGTGGAGGTTGGCCGGGTGCTGGCGCAAGAAAATCAATTGGTCAAGCAACTGGAGATAGACGAGGTTGCCATGTCCCGCAGCCGGCAGGCGGACAAGTCAGTGGCGCCGCGGAACGGGAATTGAAAATCTAAGTTTTTATGAAACCCAAAACCAAACGAGTTGCTCGCAAGTCGTACTCCAAAGCTGCTCGGCAGGAGCAGGGTGGCCATTATGATCTGCGTCTCTATGTCGCCGGTCAATCGCCCAAGTCCCTGGCTGCATTTGCGAATCTCAAGGAGCTTTGTGAAGTTCACTTGGCGGGCAAGTACCGCATCGAAGTGATTGATTTGGTCAAGAAACCGCAACTGGCTCGCGATGACCAGATCATCGCCATTCCCACACTCGTCCGTCGCCTGCCCCAGCCGATTCGAAAAATCATCGGCGACCTCTGCGACCGCCGGCAAACCCTCATCGGGCTGGAGTTGTCCGAGAAAGCAGAGAATTAAGCCCATGATGCCCAGGAGAGCGGTTCCGAAATCCAACGCCTCCCAAAAAGCGTTGGAAAGGGCGGCTTCGAAACGCAAGGGAGCCATGCACTTGTTCCGGCTGTATATCGCCGGCTCTTCCGAACGCTCGCTGCGGGCAGTGAAAAAAATCAAGGAAATCTGCGAAGCCGAACTTCAGGGATTGTACACGCTTGAGATCATCGATCTTTACCAACAACCCGCCCGGGCCATCGCCGACCAGATCGTGGCCGCCCCCACTCTCGTGCGTCGTTTGCCGGAACCGATCCGGCTGGTGGGCGATCTTTCTGACGACGCCAAGGTCATGTCTTTATTTCGATTGAGCCGTCGGAGGAACAAGAAATGATGCAAGAAACCACGCACACGCCTGGCAAGCCACACCCGGTCACGGGCAATTTCGACGTGGGCTCCCGGGGTGAAGCCCGCGAAATCGATTTGTTGCGGGAGGAGTTGCGCGAAGCGCGGGAAGTCATCGCCGCCATTCGCTCCGGCGCGGCCGATGCGCTGGTCGTCGTTCGCGATGGCCGGGAAATGGTTTACACGCTGGAGAGCGCCGACAAGCCTTTCCGGATTTTCCTGGAGGAAATGCAGGAGGGCGCGGTGACCGTGGACCCGAAAGGCCTGATCGTGTATGCCAACCGCCGCTTTGCCGATCTGGTCGAAACCCCGCTCGAATCCGTCATGGGCTCTTCGTTCCACGATCTCGTCTGCACGGCGGATCAGGCATCGGTGCAGAGTTTTCTCCGGAACGAAAGCGGCCACGCGGAAAAAATCGAGGTGTCGCTGCGCGTGGGCCATCAATTGATTCCTGTTTTCCTGACCGCCAGCCCGTTTGTCATTGATGATTCCCCCGGCGGAAAATTTCGCTGCATCGTGGTCACGGACCTGACGCCGCAGCGGACCGTGGAGGCTGCGGCTGCGGTGGATCGCGAATGGAAAAACCGCTACGAAGCCGTGGTGCGCGCGAGCGGGCAATTGCTTTACGACTGGAACCCGCGCACGGATGACATCCTCTTTGGCGGGGACATCGAACGGTGCATCGGTTATTCCCTGGCGGAAATGAGCCGCGGCCAGAAGCGCTGGGAGGATGTGATTCACCCTGATGATATGCAAAGGTTTCATATTGAACGCGCGCGCGCCGTGGCGGCGAAAGGCCCGTTCAACATGGAATACCGCATCGTCCACCGCGACGGCGCCATCCGCCACTTGGAGGACAATGGTTATCCGTTGATTGATGCGGCGGGCAATGTCACGAGCGTGGTGGGGTTTCGCGTGGATGTGACGGCGCGCAAGCGCGACGAGGAACACATCCGGCAGATGAATGCAGAGTTGGAGCGCCGCGTGCTCGAGCGCACGGCGGAGTTGCAATTTGCCAACAAGGAAATGGAGGCGTTTTGCTATTCCATTTCGCACGACCTGCGCGCGCCGCTGCGCAGCATCCGCGGTTACAGCGAAATTGTGCTGCAGGAATTCGGTGCTAAACTGGACAGCCGGGGCGAGGAATTTCTGAAGCGCGCGTGCGAATCCGCCGCGCACATGAACCAGTTGCTGGACGATTTGCTGCGGCTTTCAGTCATCAGCCGCG
>Ga0134128_10009440_pt1 | contig 11701 bp, 8 predicted proteins | sample KB31754_FD_96462 | JGI IMG/M metagenome (GOLD analysis project Ga0134128, IMG submission 96462) | Terrestrial soil microbial communities with excess Nitrogen fertilizer from Kellogg Biological Station, Michigan, USA - KB3-175-4 | ecosystem: Environmental > Terrestrial > Soil > Unclassified ...
CGGGGCAGGGACAGCCTGGGCGGCCCCGGCCGGGTGGGCGGGTTCGTCACGGCCGGGCTCGGCCGGGGCAGGGACAGCCTGGGCGGCCCCGGCCGGGTGGGCGGGTTCGTCACGGCCGGGCTCGGCCGGGGCAGGGACACCCTGGGCGGCCTGAGCCGGGGGAGGGGACGGCTGAGCGGGCTCGGCGGGGCTGGGCTCGGCCGGCAACGGCTGGTCGGGCACGGTGAAGGGCAACGGCAACTCGCGCGTTCCCGGCCGGTCCGGTTCGCGGGACACCTCGGCGAACGGGACAGTACCCGGGCTGCCTTCGGCCGGCCAGGCCGGCCCCGGCCCCGCCATCTGGCGGAGCATCTCCCCGGCCGCCGCCGCGGTCAGCCGGTGGGCCGGGTCCCGGGTCAGCAACCCGCTGACCACCGGCCACAGCGCACCGCAGCGGCGCGGCGGGTCAGGAGCCTCATTGACCACGGCCGTCAGGGTGGCCAGCGGGCTCACGCGGTCGTAGGGCGGCCGCCCCTCGACCACCGCATAGAGCGTGGCGCCCAGTGACCACAGATCCGACTCTGGCCCGCCGTGGTCGCCGTGCGCCCGCTCGGGGGCGATATAGGAGGGCGACCCGACCAGCATGCCGGTTCTGGTCAGCGTCGGGCTGCCGGCGGTGTGGGCGATGCCGAAATCGGCCAGCACCGCGCGGCCGGTGTTGTCGATCAGCACGTTCGCGGGCTTGACGTCCCGGTGCGTGATGCCGAGCGCATGCGCGGCCCGCAGGGCGGCGAGTACCTGAAGCCCAATGCCCGCCGCCTGGTGCGGTTCCACCGGGCCGTGGTCACGCACCAGGTCGCGCAGGGACCGGGCCGGGATCATCTCCATCACGATCCACGGCCGGCCGCCGTCCTCGACCGCGTCATAGATGGTGACCACGTTGGGGTGGCTCAGCCGGGCCGCGGTCTTCGCCTCGCGCAGGCTGCGCTGCAGCAGCATCTCCCGCTCGGCCTCACCTAGCTCCGCCGGTGGGGAGAATTCCTTGATCGCCACCGCCCGGCCCAGCAACTCGTCCTGGGCCAGCCACACCCGCCCAACTCCGCCGCTGCCGAGCGCCGAAACGAGCCGGTAGCGCCCCGCGACCAGATGACCAGGCACGGTAGGGGAAGTCACCCGGGGCAGATTACTCGGCCCGCACCGCTTACTCGGCCCGTACCGCTCTCCCGGCGCCCCGTTCATGATCGTGGGCAGTTTGTGTCAGCTGCGCGCACAAAACGACCACGATCATGGGAGGGCCGCTGTGCAGTGAGCGCCGCAGCGGCGGAGCTGGCCCGGCCAGCCGCGCTGGGTAAGCACGGCGGCGATCTCGGCGGCGACCAGGCAGCGTTGGCTGGTGATGTCGGACCAGCTGTAGCGCAGGGTCATGATGCCGATACCAGCCAGCGAGTTGTCCCGGTGAATGTCCCGCCAGCGCTCGGCCACCGGGTGTGCCGCCTGCCCGTCCAACTCCACCGCCAAGCGGTAGTCACCGTAGAGGTTGTCCAGGTAGCGGCGGCGGCCATGCTGGGTGACTGGCGCCTGGCGGCGCGCCGCGGGCAGGCCGTGCGGCCGCTCGACGCCACGTACGTACCGGTACTCCAGCGGGGAGTGCGCGCCGTCCGCGATGTCACTCAGGGCGGCTTGCAGCCCTCTCCGGTAACGCACCTTACTGCGTTGCTGGAGCGCAGCGCGGAGCAGGCTGGCTGTGGTCAGCCGGCTTCCGCAGGCTTGGCAGAGCCACTGGAACGCGTCCTCGAAGGTCCTGGCGGACTGGGTGAGATCGATGACGGTCTCCTCGATCCGGGTCCGGGCAGGCAGCAGCACCGGGTGGCGGGCCTGCCCGGCCCGGCCGGACCGATGAATGACGAGTGGGGGCATGCCGGGCCCGGCTGCCCACGCGGGGCCGGGTCGCAGCGCGGGCCTGGCGGACCGCCGCACCCGGCGTCCGGCCGGCACCGTCACGTGGATGGCGCCGGCTGGGCCGCGGCCAAGCCGGTAAAGCTCGGCCGCCGTCTGATGACTGACCACCGCGCCCGGCCCGGCGCTGAGCAGCGCCGACCAGATCAGCGCCAGCCGGGGCGGCTCCCCGCTGAACGCGGCATAGACCCCGGTGGCCAGCTGCTGCCATCGGTCACCGCGTAACTGCCCGCGAATCACGCCCGCGGAGATGCCACAGTCCAGGGCCTGCCGGCGGGATACCACGCCCTGCTGCAGGGCGAGCAGTTCTGCGAGGCGCTCTGACATGACGCCAGCCTCCCGGCCGCCCCGCACCGGCGCATGCCCGCTCGCCGACCTGTGGATACACCGCCCAGTCCGCCACTCTTGTGGACAACCCGCCCGCTCCCGTCCTCCCCGGTCCCGGCAAATTTGGCCGGTTCATGATCGTGGTCAGTCCTGGTTCGCATCTGACACAAAACGACCACGATCATGAAGATGAGCTGTCCGGGTACTCGCGGAGCACCGCCTGGCGGCGCCGGTATTCGTCGATATCGATCTCGCCGCGGGCGTACCGCTCGGCCAGGAACGTCTCGGCCGTGCCGGTCGCGGCCGTCGGCGGCCGCCGGTGCCGGATGAAGTAGACGGCCGCGACCAGCAGGCTGCCCCAGAACAGGATCATCCAGGTGATCCAGATCCAGCCGCCCGGGCCCCAGCCGCCGTGGTGTGCGTACCACATTGCTCTGCACCTTTCTGCGTGTCGATGTGCTGCCGGTCTGTGTGTCGATGTGCTGCCGGTTCAGCCGCGCCGGCCAGCGGCGCGGCGGCGGGCCGCCGCCCGCGGACCAGCGGGCCGGGACGGGGCCGGGCGAGACGGGCCCGGGCGAGTCCCGGACGGCCGGCCAGCGCCGGGCCCGCCGGCTGCCGCGAGCCCGCCGAGGGCCGGGCGCGGGCGGTAGCGCTGGCCGAGGCCGCGGCGTTCGGCCACGCTGGCCAGCGGCGTCAGCACCGCGTGGACCAGCCCGGGGGCGACCGGTGCCCGAACCTCCGCCCTGAACTCCCGCATGAACAGCGCGAGGTCCAGTGGCCGTGGCAGGCCGGAAGGCAGCGTCCGGCCCGCGGCCGCCAAGGCGGCAACGGTCTCGAACAGCTGCTCCATTCGCAGCGCGGGCTCCACTCGCACCCGGATCACCGCGGGTTCGTCGCCAGCGTTGGCGAACCGGTGGAAGGTCCCGGGAGGGACGACCACATGATCGCCCGGCCCGGCGGTCACCGTGCGCAGGCCCTTGCGGAACTTCACGAGCCCGGCCCGCACCTCGAAGCTCTCCTGCTGGCCGGGGTGGACGTGCCCCCCGGGCACCCGGCCGTGCGGCTCGACGACCAGGTCGAATTCGAGCAGTTCGCCCGCGCTGTCGGCCGCCGTCGTGTGGAACACGAAGCGTTCCCCGCTGACCGGGTTGCACAGCACCTGTCCGCGCAGCGCCATGGGAATCCCTCCTTGATATCCGGCCCCCTGGCCGGCCGCTGTTGTCTGGCCTGACCCATGCAACCGGCCGGCCCCCGCCGCCGTCGTCGGTCAGCGGGAGACACTTGGCCTGCGCCCGGGGGAGTAAGTGGCCGCCCGCCCGTACCCCCGGTGACAGGTGTGGGCTAATCCGGTGCCCAGGCCAGGTGCCCCCGGCCGGGGTGAGCGGACCAGGCAGGCACGGCTCAAGCGCCCGGGTCTACTGCATCCGCGGTACCCGTCCGTCGCCGTGCGGACGACGTGGCGGGCCCGCGGACACCCCTAGCTGGCCGGGGCGGCGAGCAGGGCCTGGACGGCCGCGCGCAGCCGGGTCATCCGGGCCGCGGCGGCCTGGCGGGCCGCGGCCAGCCCGGAACCGGGCACCGGCTCGGTGACTTCCAGGTAGGCCTTGAGCTTTGGCTCGGTGCCGCTGGGCCGGATCACCACGCGGGCCCCGGGCAGCCGGAAGATGAGCACGTCCGAGGGTGGCAGGTCGCCTCCGGGCCCCAGGTCGCCCACGGCGCGCACCGGTTCCCCGCCCAGCGCGGCGGGCGGGTCGGTGCGCAGCCCGGCCATGATCCCGGCCGGGGCCCGGGTGGGCAGGGTGAGCTGCTCGTTCAGGTGCACCCCGTGTGCGGTCTCCAGCGCCGCCCAGCGATCCAGCAGGCTCTGCCCGGCCGCCCGGGCGGCCGCGGCCAGCCCCAGCAGGGCCAGCGCGGCGCCGATGCCGTCCTTGTCGCGGACTACATCGCCGACCGCGTAGCCGAGCGCTTCCTCGTAGCCGAGCACGAACCGGGTCCCGGGCCGCTGGTCACCGGCCCGGACGATCCACTTGAACCCGGTGAGCGTCTCGGCGTAGCGGGCCCCGGCCGCGGCGGCAATGCTGGACAGCATGGTGGACGACACCACGGTCGTGGCCACCAGCCGTTCGCCCGGGTGCGCCGCGGCCGCGGTCGCGTCCAGCAGGAACGCGCCGAGCAGCGCGCCGGTCTGATCGCCGGTCAGTTTCCGCCAGCCGCCACCGGCTTCCGGGTCGGGGACGGCCACGGCCAGCCGGTCGCCGTCCGGGTCGCTGGCCAGGATCAGGTCCGCGCCGAGCCGGCGCGCATCGGCCATGGCCAGGTCCAGTGCGCCGGGCTCTTCCGGGTTGGGGAACGAGACCGTCGGGAAGTCCGGGTCCGGCTCGGCCTGGGCCGCCACCACATGCGGCGCCGGGTAGCCCGCCCGCTCGATGGCCCGCAGCATCAGCGGGCCCGCGACGCCGTGCAGCTGTGTGTAGACCACCCGCAAGCCAGCCGCGGCCGGGGCCGCGGGAGCGCCCGCGGAGGCGGCCACGACCGCGTCCAGGTAGGCCTGGGCCACCTCGTCGCCGTGCCGGGTGACCAGCGGGCCGTCGGCCGGGCCGAGCGGGAGGCCGGCCAGCGGGCCCTGGCCGCGGATGGCCGCCTCGATCTGCTCGTCCACCGGCGGCACGATCTGCGCGCCATCGCCCAGGTACAGCTTGTAGCCGTTGTCCGCGGGCGGGTTGTGGCTCGCGGTGATCATCACCCCGGCCCCGGCGGACAGGTGCCGGATGGCGAACGCCAGCAGCGGAGTGGGACTGCGGCCGGGCAGCAGGTGCACGTGGATGCCCGCCCCGGTGAGCACGGCGGCGGCCTGCTCGGCGAACTCCGCGGACCGGTGGCGGGCATCCCAGCCGAGCACCACTCCGGCCGCGGCCGCGGCCGGGCGGTGCTCGCGGAGCCAGCGCACCAGGCCCGCGGTGGCGGCCTGGACCACGGCCCGGTTCATCCGGTTCGGGCCGGCCCCGATCGCGCCGCGCAGCCCAGCCGTGCCGAACTGCAGGGTGCCCGCGAACCGGTCGGTGAGGTCGGCCAGGGCCGTCCGGGCCGCCGCGTCCGGCGGGGACGCGCCGGCCGCGGCCAGCAGGGCGGCCAGCTCGGCGCGGTCCACCGGGCTGGGGTCATCCGCGATCCACGCCTGGGCGCGGGCGCGCAGGTCGGCGGGGATCACGTGACCTGGGTCAGCACCTGGGACAGCAGCGTGCCCATCCGGTCCGCGGCGGCCTGGCCGGCCGCGACCACCTCGGCATGATCGAGCCCGTGGCTGGCCAGGCCGGCCGCTGGGTTGGTGACCAGGGAGATGCCCAGGACTTCCGCGCCCAGGTGGCGGGCGGCGATCGCCTCCAGCACGGTGGACATGCCGACCAGGTCGGCGCCGAGCGTGCGCAGCATGCTGATTTCCGCCGGGGTCTCGTAGTGCGGCCCGGGCAGCGCGGCGTACACCCCCTCGGCCAGGCTGGGGTCGGCCACCTGGGCCAGCGCGCGCAGCCGCGGCGAGTACAGGCCGGTGAGATCGGTGAACCGGGACGGGTAGCCGGCCGGGGGCGGCGGCCCGCCCAGCGGCGAGCGGCCGGTCAGGTTGAGGTGGTCGCTGATCAGCACGGCCTGGCCGACCTGGTAGCCCGGGTCGATCCCGCCGGCCGCGTTGGTCAGCACCACGACCCGGCAGCCCGCGGCCACCGCGGTGCGCACGCCGTGCACCACGTCGGCCGGGGAGTGCCCCTCGTACAGGTGGGTCCGGCCGAGGAACACCAGCACCCGGGGGCCGTCTGGGTCGGTCGAGTCGGCCAGCCCCTCGGGGGCGAGCACCGCGGACCGGACCGAGCCCTGGTGGCCGCCTACGGTCGGCTCGGCGAACCCGCCCAGCTCGGTGACGGGAAACTCGTAGACCGCGTGCGAGGTGGCGGTCAGCGCGTCGGCCGCGGGCGCCCAGCCGGACCCGAGCACCACGGCCACGTCGTGCCGGGGCGCCTCGGTCAGCGTGGCCAGCCGGGCTGCACTCGCCTGCGCCGCGGCGAACGGGTCGCTGCTCATGCCTTCACGTACGGCTGGCCGTCAGCCTTGGGCGCGCGGACCTTCCCGACCAGGCCGGCCACCGCGACGATGGTGACCACGTACGGCGCCATCAGCAGGATGTTGGACGGGATGGGCACGTTCAGCGTGCCCAGGATCGACTGCAGCGAGGTGGCGAAGCCGAACAGCAACGCGGCGGCGGTGGCGCCCAGTGGGGTCCACCGGCCGAAGATCATCGCGGCCAGCGCGATGTAGCCCTGCCCGGAGGACATGTCCTTGCCGAACGAGCCGACCTGCCCGATGGTCAGGAATGCGCCGCCGATCCCGGCGATCAGGCCGCCCAGGATCACGTTCCGGTATCTGGTCCACAGCACGTTGATGCCCACCGTATCGGCGGCCGCCGGGTGCTCGCCGACGGCCCGGACCCGCAGCCCCCACCGGGTGCGGAACAGGCCGACCTGGACGATGGCGATCATCGCGTAGGTGATGTACAGGAAGATCGTCGAGTCGAATAGCACCGGGCCGAGGATCGGGATGTCGCCAAGCAGCGGGATCTTGATGGCGGAGAAGGTCTGCGGCGAGTTCAGCCGGTTCTGGTACGGCACCAGCACCCGGTCATACAGGTAGCCGGTCAGCCCGGAGGCGAACACGTTGAGCACCACGCCCAGGACGATCTGGTCGACCAGGAACTTGATCGCGAACACGGCCAGCACCCCGCCGAGCAGCCCCCCCGCCAGCGACCCGGTGATCAGCCCGAGCCACAGCGAGCCGAACGCGCTGGCGATCACGGCCGCGGCGAACGCGCCGACCAGCAGCTGTCCTTCGATCGCGATGTTGATGACCCCGGACCGCTCGCACATGACGCCGGCCAGCGCGCCGAGGATCAGCGGGATCGAGTACACCAGCGTGCCCTGGAGCAGGTTGATCACGCTCAGCGCGGTGCTGTTCCCGGCGTCCGCCCAGCACAGCAGTGCCACCACGAAGCAGAACACGGCCCCGGCGATGCAGACCCGGTTGGCGGCCCGGTCCAGCGGCATCGCCGCGCGGAGCACGCCGATCGCGATGCACACCACGCCGAGGGCGTAGCACACGGGCGCCGCAGGCACCACTAGGTTGGGCACCCCGACCTTGGCGCCGAACAGGGCGAACGAGAACGTCGCATTGCCGTGGCTGTGCAGGCCGAACAGGAAGATGTTGGCCAGGCCGAACAGGATGTAGGTTGCGGCGGCCAGCATGCGGCGGTTGACCGTCAGCGACGACCGGACGGCCGTGGTCAGCGTGGTCATGCGTTCCACCCTTTGGCGACGTTTTCGCTCAGGCCGGTGGCCTTCGCCTTGCGCAGCCGGAACATGGCCCGGATCAGCGGTGGCGCGGCGACGAACAGGACGATGAGCGACTGGATGACCGTGACGATGTCCACCGGAATCTGGGTGGAGGCCTGCATCTGCACGCCACCGGCGTGCAGCGCGCCGAACAGCAGCGCCGACAGCACGATGCCGAGCGGCCGGGCCCGGCCGAGCAGGGCGACCGTGATGCCGTCGAATCCGTAGGTGCCATAGCTCTGGAAGTTCAGCTGGTAGTCGGTGCCCTGGATGACCGCGACGGCGGCCAGGCCGGCCAGGCCGCCGGCCAGCAGCATGGCCCGCACCCAGGTCCGCTCCACGCTCATCCCGGCGGTCCGGGCCGCGCTCGGGTTGGCGCCCACGGCGCGGAACTGGAAGCCGGTGGTGCTGCGTTCCAGCAGCCACCAGACTCCGACCGCGGCGAGCAGCGCGAGCAGGAAGGCGGCGTTGACCCGCAGGCTGGGGCCGGCGATGTGCCACAGCCGGGCATCGACATCGATCACCGGGCTGATCAGGTCGCTCCGGCCGGGCTGCTGCATCACACTGGTGCCCAGGATGTAAGCCAGGAAGAAGTACATGACGTAGTTGAGCATGATCGTCACGACGACCTCGTGCGCCCCAGTTCTGGCCTTCAGCTCGCCGACGATCCAGCCCAGCACCGCGCCGCCGACGAAGCCGCCGATCACGCAGACGATCACGTGGATGACCGGCGGCAGGCTGACCCCGAAGCCCAGCCAGGTGGCGACGATGGCGCCGCCGATCCACTGGCCCGCGGCGCCGATGTTGAACAGGCCGGCCCGGAAGGCCAGGCCCACCGACAGGCCGGTGAGGATCAGCGGGGTGGCGTTGACCGCGGTCTCGGACAGCGGGTTGAACAGCGCGCTGACGTAGCCGTTGTGCAGGGCGGTGGCCAGCGACGCCTGATTGAAGATCGCGGCCAGCGTGTGGGGGTTGAAGATGGCGCCCTCGAACATGGCCACGTAGGCGCCCACGGCGGTATCCCAGGCCAGGGCGATGGCGTGGGCGGGGTCGCTGAAGAACGAGCCCCACGCCTGGAGCACGGCCGGGGTGGTGAACGCGATCAGCAGGCCGCCCAGCACCATGGCCACCACGATGGCCAGGATGGTGACCACCACCGAGTTGCCCTCCAGGATGGCGTCCAGGACGACCCGGCTGAACGGCGGCCGCCCGGTGCCGGAGCTGGTGTCCTCGGCGGTGGCGGGCTCCGCGGCGGCGGGTGGCGGGGGTGCGGCTGGCTCGCTCATTCCGGCTCCCCTCCGTCGTCATCGGCGGCCGGCTGGTCATCAGCCGGGGTGCTTGGCGTAGAGCTGGCTGGGTCGGTGGTGGTGTCGGTGGGGACGCCGACACCGAGCAGGCCCGAGGCCATCAGCCCGGTGTCGGGCCCGCCGGCCGGAGCCTCCACCACCGCCGCGCTGGCGGCCGCGGCGTCGGCGTCGCTCGCGCCCGCCATCAGCATGCCCAGCTCCTCGGCGGGCACGTCCGGCGGCCGGAACCCGGTGATCCGGCCCTCGTACATGACCGCGATCCGGTCGGACAGTGCGTAGATCTCGTCCAGCTCGGAAGAGATCAGGAGTACGGCCAGGCCCTGGTCGCGCTGCTGCACGATGCGCCGGTGCACGAACTCGATGGAGCCCACGTCCAGGCCGCGGGTGGGCTGGCTGGCCACCAGCACCCGCACCTCGCGGCCGACCTCCCGGGCCAGGATGACCTTCTGCTGATTCCCGCCGGACAGCGTGCCCACGGGTGTGGTGGTGGACGTGGTCCGGATGTCGAAGTCGGCGACCCGCTCGGCCGCGGTCCGGTCCCGGGTGGGAAGATCCATGGCGATCCCCCGGGCGTAGGGCGGCTGATCGAAGACGTCCAGGATGATGTTTTCGGCCACCGAGAACCCAGCCACCAGGCCGTCCTCCTGGCGGTCCTCCGGGACGTAGGCCAGCCCGGCGCGCAGCCGCTGCTGCGGGTGGGCTTTGGTGAGGTCCCGGCCATCGAGCCGCACCGACCCGCCGTCCACCGGGCGCAGGCCGAGCAGCGCCTCGCACAGCTCGGTCTGGCCGTTGCCCTGCACTCCGGCCACGCCCAGGATCTCGCCCGCCCGGACCTGGAACGACACCCCGTCCAGCGCGGCGGTCCCCTGGTCGCCGGCCATCCTGAGGTCCTGCACGTCGAGCCGGACGTCGCCGGGGTGGGCGGGCGGCTTGGTCACCCGGAGCTGGACCGACCGGCCGACCATCAGCGCTGCCAGCTCGCTGTCGCTGGCCGTGGGCGGGAGCTGCCCGACCACCCGGCCGCGGCGGATGACCGTGACGACGTCAGCGATCTCCTGGACCTCTTTGAGCTTGTGCGAGATGAAGACGATGGACCGGCCGCCGGCCTGCAGTTCCCGCATGATCCGGAACAGTTCCTGGGTCTCACCCGGGGTGAGCACCGAGGTGGGCTCGTCCAGGATCAGCACGCTGGCCTCGCGCAGCAGGGCCTTGACGATCTCCACCCGCTGCTGCACGCCGACCGGCAGATCCTCGACCAGGGCGTCCGGGTTGACCTGGAGGCCGTAGCGCTCGGACAGTTCGCGTACGTCGCGGCGGGTGCGCCGCCGGTCGATCCAGCCGAATGCCCGGGTGCGCTCCAGGCCGAGGGTGACGTTTTCCGCCACCGTGAACACCGGCACCAGCATGAAGTGCTGGTGCACCATGCCGATGCCGGCCCTGATCGCGTTGCTGGGCGAGCCCAGGTGCTGCGGCTTGCCGTCCAGCAGGATCTCGCCCTCGTCCGGCTGGGCCAGCCCGTACAGGACGTTCATCAGGGTGGTCTTGCCCGCGCCGTTCTCGCCGAGCAGCGCGTGGATCTGGCCCTGTTCTACGGTCAGGTCGATGTGGTCGTTGGCCACGAGGCTGCCAAAGCGCTTCGTGATCCCCTTGAGCTCTAGCTTCACCGGCCTGCCTCCCAGAGCACCCGGCGTGACCCGGGCGGGATCCCCGCCCGGGTCACGCGCAGCCAAACCTACTCGGCCGGGTTACACCGGGCTCTTGGTGGGCGTCTTGATCGTGCCGTTCTCGATGCCCGCCTTCACCTGGGCCAGCTCGGACTTGAGCGAGGCCGGCACCTTGCTGTCGAACTGGTGGTACGGAGCGAGCGCCACCCCGCCGTTGGACAGCGTGCCGATGTAGTTGCCGCCCTTGAACGTGCCCTTGGCCGCGCTGGTGACAGCCGTCTTCACGGCGGTCTGGATGCCCTTCATCACGCTGGTGATGAAGTACTTGCAGTACTGCGCGGCGCTCACGCAGCCGTCGGTGTCCACCCACATCATGTTGACGTTGTGGCCCTGCTGGTCCGCCGTCTGCACCGCCTTGGCCGCACCCAGCCCCACGTTTCCGGCGACCGGGAAGATGATGTCCGCGCCTTCCTGGATGAACGTGTTGGTGAGGGTCAGACCCTTGGTCTGGTTGGTGAAGTCGCCGGTGAAGTTGCCGTTCTGCGTCTTCTCACTCCAGCCGAGCACCTTCACGTTCTTGTGATGCTTCTGGTTGTAGTACTGGACGCCGTCCCAGAAGCCGTCCATGTAGATGGTGACCGTAGGCAGTTTCTGCCCGCCGAACGTCGCCACCTTCCCGGTCTTGGTCATCCCGGCGGCCAGGTAACCGCCGAGGAAGCCGTCCTGCACGGTGTTGAACAGCAGTGCGTCCACGTTCTTCAGCGGCGGCGTGTAGTTGAAGTCCACGATCGCGAACTTCGAGCTCGGGTGGGCCTTGGCCGCGGTCTGCGTGGCCGAGCCCATCAGGAAGCCGACGGTCACGATGATCCCGCACTTCTGCCCGATGAACGCGTTGATGTTCGGCACGTAGTCGCTCTGCGAGGTGGACTGCAGGTACTTCACCCCGACGTTGCTCGGGTCGGCCGACTGGGCCTGCTGCATGCCCTGCCACGAGGACGCGTTGAACGACCGGTCGTCGATGCCGCCGGTGTCGGTGACCATGCATCCCTTGAAGCTGGCCGCGGCCGCGCTCGGCGACGAGCCGCCCGACGACGAG
>Ga0134128_10009441_pt1 | contig 11701 bp, 9 predicted proteins | sample KB31754_FD_96462 | JGI IMG/M metagenome (GOLD analysis project Ga0134128, IMG submission 96462) | Terrestrial soil microbial communities with excess Nitrogen fertilizer from Kellogg Biological Station, Michigan, USA - KB3-175-4 | ecosystem: Environmental > Terrestrial > Soil > Unclassified ...
ATATCCGCATCAGTGATGGAATTGGTTTGAGTGTCGAATCCAAAACGTCCTCCACCCTCTCCCCCGCTACGCTCCTCCGATGCCTCCAAACAGGATTCAACACTCAAACCAATTCACACCTCTTGCATTTCAAACAAACGAGGCGAATAACGCTAGAATCATCCCATGATGTCGCTGCACGTTCTCAGTGCTGGCACCGGCTACCTGTACTACACCAAGGAGACCGCCAGCGGTGATGAGCTGCGCGCCGAGGGCCGTGAGCTGGGCGACTATTACACGACCGAAGGCACCCCGCCCGGGCAATGGCTGGGCGCGGGAGTTGCCGCCCTGGGTGTCAGTGGCAACGTCACTGAAGAACAGATGAGTAACCTTTTCGGCCAGGGCATGCACCCCGACCGGGAAAGGATCATTGCCGAAAAGAAGGCCGCCGGCTACAGCACCAAGGAAGCAGAACGCGCCGCGAAACTGGGACGGCGCTACTATGAATTTGCGCCCAAAGACACCACCCTGGCCCTGGCAATTGCCACCCGTGAAGCCGACTTCAAACGCCTCAAAGAACGAACCCCAACGGCGGTGGAGCGGCACAAGATACGGACCACCGAGGGGGCCATGCTCTTCCGCCAGCTCCACGGCCGCAACGCCGCCAGCAAGGAAGAACTCGGCAAATTCATCACGACGCAGATGAGGCCCCAGCAAAACGCGGTAGCGGGCTTTGACCTCACCTTTACCCCCGTCAAAAGTGTCTCCGTGCTGTGGGCCCTCGGGGATGACGACACCCGCCGGATGGTCGAGAAAGCACAAGAGGACGCCATTAGGGACTCCGTCAGCTATCTGGAAAAGAACGCCATCGCCACCCGCGTCGGCACCAACGGCATCGCCCAGGTGGACGTCAAGGGCGGACTGATGGCCACCAGTTTCCGCCACCACGACTCCCGCCTTGGAGACCCAAACCTGCACCACCACGTGGTGGTCAGCAACAAAGTCCAGGACGCGCAGGGCAATTGGAAAACCATTGACGGCAAGCTCCTGCACCGCACCGCTGTGGCAGTCTCCGAACACTACAACACCCGGTTGCAAGCCAATCTTGAAGCCCAGGGCGTTGTGTTCGAGGCCCGCGCCGCCAACGGTTCAACCCAACCCGTCATGGAAGTCAAGGCCGTTCCGACCGAACTCACCCGCCTCTTTTCCAAACGCAGCGAGGGCATCCGCGACAGCCTGAAGGAACTGCGCCAGGAGTACGAAACCAGGCACGGCCACACGCCCGACCAGGCAGCGCTCGTCAAGCTCGCACAGGCCGCCACACTGGACACCCGCCCGGACAAGGGCCCGGCCAAGACGCTCAAGGACCTGGCTGCCGGGTGGCGGATGGAAGCCCTCGCGCTCTACAGTGAGCACCGCCTGGCCGAGATGATGGCCACCCGCTCCACCACGCTCCCGGGCCCGGCGACAAGCGTTGATGTGGCTGCTGCCGCCCGCGCCATCATTGAGAACGTCTCCGACAAGCGGTCCACGTGGACCGCCCAAAACGTCATGGCAGAAGCCTCACGCTGGGCGAAGGAATACGCCAGCGAACACGGCACCCTCACCGAAGATCAGGTTTCCGCCGTCGTGTCCCACGCGCTGGATCGGGACTCGTTGGCCCTGACCCCGGCCATGGTCCACAGCGGCTTTGCGGCGCTGGCCCGCAATGCCGGCCGCAGCGAATTCGTGCACCGCACCGACACCCGCTACACCTCGGCACGCATCCTGGCCGATGAGAACCTGCTGCTGCGGGCCGGGCAAACCAGTGTCATCCCGGCGGCCACCATGGAGAACTTTGAGCGGGCCGTGGCCGCCCACGCGGAGGCGGTGGCCGCCGGGGAAAGGACCCACGCGCTTGACACCGGCCAGATCGAATTGGCCCGCCAGTTCGCCACCTCGCCCGCCATGCTCGGACTGGGCATCGGTGCCGCCGGCACCGGCAAGTCAACAGCCATGGGACTGGTCCGTGCAGCGGTCACCGACGCCGGCGGCCGCGTGATCGGGCTGGCACCCTCAGCGGTGGCCGCCGCAAATTTGGGCGAACGGCTGGGCGTCAGCACGGCCACCACCGATAAGTTCCTGATCGCCAACCAGGACGCCCTGGACCCCGAAGCCGCCTATACAGGCGAGGGCGCCTACGGCATCACGCCCGGGACGTTGGTCATCGTGGACGAGGCCGGCATGCAGGGCACGGCGAAGCTGGCCAACATCGTGCGCGTGGTCCAACGCGGCGGCGGCCTGGTCCGGTTCATAGGAGACGACCGGCAACTTTCCGCCGTCCAAGCCGGCGGCTCCCTGCGCCTGCTGGTCAACGAACTCGGCGCGGCCGAACTAGAGTCCATCCACCGCTTCAGCAACCCCGAGGAAGCCGCCGCGTCCTTGCTGCTGCGCACCCCCACCGCACATGAGGGAGACCCGTTCGCCTGGTACAAGAACAACGGCCGCGTCCAGGCCGGCGACCTGGAAACCGTCGAGGGCCTGGCATTCGCGACCTGGCAGGGACGGCTCAACGCCGGGGACGCGGCCATCATGATGGCCCCAACCAATGAGAGCGCCCGCCAGCTCTCCGAACGCGCCCAGGCCTACCGGATCGGTACCGGGGAAGTCCACGAGAGCACCCCCGGCGTCCAGCTGCGCGACGGCAGCCACGCATGGGTGGGTGACTACATTGTGACCCGTTCCAATGACTCCGGGCTCAAGACCAAACGCGGCCGCGACGTGGTGAAGAACGGCGACATGTGGGAGGTCACCGAAACCCACGAGGACGGTTCACTCTCAGCCACCCACCTGGGCCACGGCGGGCAGATCCACCTCCCCGCAGCCTACGTTTCCGACCACGTGCACTTGGGCTACGCCCTGACCACGCACCGCGCCCAGGGCATGACCCGCACCGCCGGAATCCCCATCCTTGACGCGGCCACGACCCGGGCCAACGCCTACGTGGCCGCCACCCGTGGACAGGACGAGAACGCGCTGTTCGTAGCCCTGGCCACGGGTCAGGACCGCGACGGGGTACTGGCCATGATTGCCAGCAACCACGGCACCGAGGAATCCGCCCACGAAGCGATGGCCTCCGAATACGAACGCGTCAACGCCCCCCTCACCTTGGCTGACCAATACCGGCACGTGAACGAGGAAGCCCAAAAGGTTCGCATGGCCGCCATGGCCCGGGCCGTCCTGGGCGAGGACGCCGAAGAGTTCATTGCCGCCGAATCGTGGGGGGCCGTGGCCACCAACCTGGCCAAGGCCGAACACGCCGGCTGGAACGCGGAAACACTACTCACCACCGCCCACGGACTGCGCGAGTTTGAAACCGCCGATGACAACAGCGCCGTTCTGGCCTGGCGCATCGAACACATCATTGACGCCGCACCGCAAAAAGCCGAAAAGGCCGGCCGTCGGCCCCTGGAAAACCTGAGCGATGAAGCATTGCAGGCGCTTTCAACCACCGCGGCCGAGCAGCTGCACACCAGGCGCACCCAACTTGAAGACGCCGCCGCCGTCCATGGCCCGAAGCCGGCCGACCACTGGACTATGCGCCGGTACGGGAACCTCAGCGATAGCGAGCTGGAACAACGGATCTCCAACCTGCGCTTCAGCTCCCGCGAACAGGCATCCATCAACGACGCGGCATCCGCACGCCGGGCCCAGCACCAGCTGCGCGGCGTCCGGGAAGAATACCAGATCCGGCACGTCCGCCTGGACACGGAACAGCGAGAGGCAGAAGCCTACGAACGCGGAGCCGTGAGCAGGTACACGCACCCCGTCTCCGTTGAACAAGGGTCCTCGAAGCCGCCAGCCGGCCCGGTCTTGCGAGATGTGCCCCGGCCACTTTACAACAGCGCCGACTTGGCAGGGCACAGGGACAGGCTCCGTCACCAAGAAACGATTGCCGCCCAGATCCGGGCCGAACAGAGACTCCGTGCCAAGCTTCCTGGACCCGTCACCGAAGCCAAAGCCCCTGACCGGCTGCCCGAATGGCTTGCACCGGCACGGGCCCTGGAGAGCAACTACCTGCCGGCGCAATGGCGCGACGAACTGCTGGAACGCCGGGAAGTCCTGGCCGCCAGGTTCGAGGAACGCGGGCACCTGCTGGCCGCCGAACCACCCGCCTGGGCACAGGCCCTTGGGGCCATCTCCGAACGGGCCGAGGCAGCACAGCAATGGCGGGACACTGCCGCCGAAGTTGAAATGTTCCGAGCCCGCTACCAGATCCCCGACACCGAAACGGTGCCCATCCCGGAACGCTTCAGGGACCAAGAAATTGGCCGCCAGCTGCACAAGAAAGTCGTCACGGTCAGCAAACGCTCACGCGCCCTGGCCAACCCCGCCGCCGCGACCGACACGACCCTTGACGCCATCAACACCCTGGACAAGACCGCCGGCAGGCACGCCAACCCGTCCCAGGCCCAACAAGCCTCCGACGCGGACAGGGTGGCCAACGGACAGGGCGCGACAGCGGTCACACCGGAGCAGACTGCCAAGCCGCGACTGAAGTCCCGGATGGAAAAGCTCACCGCCGAAAAGAACGCCGCCCGGCAGACTGCCGAACGCGCGGCGGAAACCGACGCGCAGCGCCTGTCCCGGGAACAAGGCGAACGAGCCGCTGCTCAGGCCCGCCAAAACCAGTACGACCACGGACGGGAACTTTGATCTGAAGTTACGCAGGTTAGTGGCTGCGTCCGCGGTTCTGTGTGGTCTACGGGGCGGAGTGTAGTTCCGCATCCGGAGGGCCAAACTTCACAGCTGAGAAGGTGACGCCTAGTCCCCCGCGTTCGGGAGAGCAGACGTACAGCCCGGCTTTGGTGGAGGTGCCGACGTTCATGGGGGCTAAGCGAAGCGTGTTCCAAGCACCTCCGTTGCTTCGAGCTCTGATGGTGACTGCGCCATTACGCCAGCTCGCTCTAATAGTGACTTCCTGACCGGCCCATTCGGGGACGGCGCTTAGGGACCAGTCGGATTGTTCGCGGGTGACTACGGCTGCAGCGTGTTGGACTCCGTCATTAATTTCGATGCCGGCCTTTAGCCAGTCCTTCTCGCTGTTTCTGATCATTAACCCGGCCTGGTCATAAAGGGCGCTGAAGGATGCTTGGAAGGTGACTTCCAAGGAGCCGACTTCGCCCACCGGAACGAGTAGAGCATGCCCTGAATCTCGATGGAAGCCGTAGTGGGTACCCTGCCAAAAGTCGCTTCCTTTGGCAGCCTCCACCCGGAGGAAGCGTCCATCGAAATCGCTCCTGACGGGAGCGCTGGTCCAGTCTGCATTGGTCAGAAAGTCCTTCATGGTTCCCTTCAACGGATGAGAGGATTGGTCAGACTGTGGATCACTCCCCTAATTTCGCCTTCCGTCATAGGTTCTGTTGAGAGCGATCCGTGAACTATCAGGCCTCCGATGAATGCGTCAATAGTCCTTGCGTCGGCGACGACAACATGGCCGCAGCCATCATCGACCGGCTGGTGCACCACGGGCGGCTCCTGCAGTTCCGCGGCGAGTCCTACAGAGTCAATAATGCCCTCATGAAATAGGCAACAGCTGAAATGGACCAAAAACGAGCCAAGGAGGCTTATTCAGAACCCAGGGTCAGATCGCGTTTCATGGCGCTGACCTGCGACGATGCTCGAGGCGGCCGAGTTTTGAATAATCCTCAAGGTGGCCTAATTCTTAGCGCTGAAATGGCCTACTTTAACTTGACGAAACACACTCTTAACACGAGGTAGCCTGCTGAGCCCACTGCTCCGCGCCTGAAAAAGTGACGAGACTGTGCTCTGCTGTGCCCTGAAACAGGCGTCACCATGCCGACGACACTAATGGCCGTTACTATGTGCCCGGCAGCGTGCCGACCACCACGTTATCGTGACGACCAAACCCACCAGTCCCATCGGCATCCAGGGCGACGCCGCCATCGTCAAATAACGGGTAACACTTGTGGCAGTTCTATTGTGGCTGGTGACCGCACCGCGACTTTGTTTGGAAGCAAGTCAGTCCCGGAACATTTCTCCCGTAAAGTCGTTGAGAAAAATGTCGTTCGGATCGAACTGCCGGCGGATTCGGTTGAATGTTGCGAATTCCGGGAATACTTCTTCTGTCCGTGCCCGGTCGAAGAAGTGGAATTTCCCCCAGTGCGGTCGTGCGCCGTACTCGTGGAAGACACCATCCATTTTTCTCAGGTAGGAGAGGTAATCCGTTGTGGCGTTGCCTGAGATTGAAATTCCGACGGAGTCCTGGTTGTAGCACGGGGACAGGTACGCATCGTCACCCTTGATCCATCGGGGCTGGATCGGGTAGAGCTCCTCTGGGTTCTCGTCGTGGACGATGTCTCGCAGGCGGGCCATGACTTCCTGTGCCCGGTCGGCGGGGATAAAGTATTCGAACTCAAAGTAGGGGCCGGTAAAGGTGCCGTGGTAGATCAGGTAGTTTCGGTCGACGCGCCGGCTGTCATCGATGATTCGCGAGGGCCCGTCAACTTTGTTGATGCGGCGCAGGTGGGCGTGGTCGACCACGTCGACACCTTCGGGGATTTCCAGGTCGTACAGTGCGGGGGAGTCTGCGGTGGGGAACCAGAAGAACGACGAATGAAGATTCTCACTGACGTTGCTGTCCCACTTCTCCACGATTTCGTCCCAGGAAGGGAAGGTGACCTCCTCCTTGAGGTAGTAGCGGTCAACCACCTCAAGCTCCATGTCGACAAATACCCCCATGGTTCCTAAAGAAACCCGTGCCGCCCGCAACAACTCCGTGTCTTCCTCAGTGATCTCGACGAGCTCGCCGAGGCCGTTGACGAGCCGGATGCGCTTGATGGATGAGGCGATGTTGGCGAGTGTGATGCCCGACCCATGGGTACCTGTTGATGCGGCGCCGGCCATTGTTTGCACGTCGATGTCGCCTTGGTTCTTAAGCGAGAATCCTTCCAGCCAGAGCGCTTCGCAGGCGTCAAAGATCGTCGTTCCCGCGGCGATCGCTACGCGCTTTTTCTCGCGATCAACAATACGGACACCGCTCAGTTCGCTGACATTGATCTGGACGCCATCGGTCGCCCCTAGACCTGTCCAGGAGTGGCCAGCGCCAACGACACGAACGGGCAGCTCCTGCTCGATTGCAAACCTGACGGCTTCCACGACTTCTTCTTCATTCCTTGGTGCGACGGTATACGCGGGCGTGGAAGAGATATTGCCCGCCCAGTTCGTCCATGGCGTGTCACGGATGAGGGGCGCTGACAGGGTTGCTTCTGGCGATGGTGAAGTCACTTTTATCCTCCAGTTGGTCTCGGCGACAGCCAAACGGTCTGAACGCAGTGGGGTCAATTCCCCCAACACATGGGTAATACGTTACCGGTAACTTACAACATGTCAATGGTTCGCTCCCGTGTACAAAACTGTTCTTCGCATCGAAGGTCCGTAGTGATGCTTTGTCCGGCAAATTTTTGGCGTGCTGATGCCGGACGGCGTCGTCACGTACACGGGGGTGCATTCCTCCTCCTCTGGCACGGGTTCACGCGTAAGACTCTTGCACTTCACTGCAGGGGGCGATGTTCAGTACCGCCTTCACCGTCAGGGGCCTCTCAGGCGGGTTCCTGTTCAAAGCAGCGTGAATGGACTCCGCTCGATTAGGGATGTCCAACATTCTGGCCGCGGGCAGAGCGAAATGGGATTCCGAAACCACACGGTTGCGGGCCACCCACAGTCCCAGGTCCTCTGGAGGAACCCGGCTCCCGGGCAGCCGGCGTGTACGGCTTGTGGGTATAGGCCGGGCCCATCACGATGTGGCCCTCAACTCGAACGCCGCCATCGGTCTGGGCCAGCTGGCCCTCAAAGCAGACTACGACCGACTCGGCAACCCAGCGGACGGCCTCCTATGGTGTACCGGGCCCACAGGCTTCAGGTACGGCTGTGATCGGCGAGCAGCCCCCTGTTGCCGTGGGGCATGGCAGCCATTACCTGCGTGGGCGGTTTGGACTGCCGTAGGGTAAGTATCGGGTCACGGATATTCCGTCATCTGCCCCGATGAGCCTGCGCCCGCGCCCGTGGTCCTCGACGATCCAGAGAAACTGTCCGTTGAAGGCGACACCGTCGGCCTTTCCTTCTGCCACGAGTGTCCCGTCCGAGTACAGCTGCACCGGGTCCCCGTCCCGGAGCAGTATCCAGTTCGATACCGGATCTTCCCTGGGGCACGAATCGTGTGAGCTGGCTCTAGTGTTGGCCAGCTCCAGCGTCTTGTGCTCTGGTTTTGAAGTATGGGTCGTTACGTTGGTCATGGATACCTTTTCGTGAGGGTGCTTGGCCACAGGTTCAGGGGTGGGTGACGAGGTGGCCGTCAACACGGCGTGGAATCCGGACAGGGTTCTCATCTGTCAGGGCCGAAGGCAGGAGGGCTACGGGAAAATTCTGGTAGGCCACCGGGCGCAGAAAGCGAGTGATGGCGGCTGTTCCCACTGAGGTGCTGCCGCTGTTCGTGGTGGCCGGATATGGACCTCCGTGTTGTTGGGCGTAAGTTACCGAGACCCCTGTCGGCCACTGGTTCCACAGAAGTCGGCCGGCTTTCTGTGCTAGCAGCCGCACGAGTTCAGGGAGCAAAGGTTCGTGTCCTTCACCATGGACCGTGGCGGTCAGCTGTCCGTCGAGTCCGCGGGCCACATCAAGGAGTGCACCCTCGTCGTCATACGTCACGACCAGGGCGGTGGGGCCGAAGCATTCACGGAACAACGAGTGGGGGTCGGCCAGTAGCGCACTGATACTCGTCTTGAGGATCGTTGGTGACGGCGGGTCGGCCAGCGAGTCAGCGCCTTGTGCAAGGATGGAGACGTCCCTGTGCGCCCGGAGTTCGGAGAGGACGTCTAGGTAGCCTTGCTGGATCCGGTTGTTGAGCAGTGCGGCCGGCGCGGGCAGGCTGGTGGAACCCAGCACCTCCGGGATGATCGAATCTTCGGGAACGAAAAGAATGCCGGGCTTGGTGCAGAACTGCCCGGCGCTCATGGTGAACGATGCAACGAAGTCCCCTGCTATCTGGACCCCGCGGGCCTGCGCAGCAGCCCGCGTCACAAATGTCGGGTTGACACTGCCGAGTTCACCGAAGAATGGAATGGGTTCTGGTCGGGAATTGGCGATGTCGAACAACGCCCGTCCGCCGGGGATCGAACCAGTGAATGAACCTGCTTTGATCCTGGGATCGTTCAGGGCCACTTTCCCGGATTCGGTGCCGAAGATGACCGTGAATAGTCCTTCGGGTGCCCCAGCCGTGTGGAGCGCCTGATTGACGATCCGCCCGGTCGCGGCGGACAAGCGCGGGTGGCCGGAATGGGCTTTAAGCACGACCGGACAGCCGGCGGCAAGGGCTGATGCGGTGTCGCCGCCAGCAACGCTAAAGGCAAACGGGAAGTTGCTGGCAGCGAAGACCACCACTGGTCCCAGGGGATGAAGGATGCGGCGCAGGTCGGGCCGGGGGGCGCCCATCGGCCAATCGGGATCTGCATGGTCGATGCGCACGTCCAGGTAGGATCCTTCCGAGAGAACGCCTGCGAAGAGCCGGAGCTGGAACGTGGTGCGTTTGAGTTCGCCCCGCAGCCGTAGCTCTGTGAGGTGGGTTTCTTGGGCGGCGATCGCGATCAGATAGTCGGAGTACGAGTCGAGGGCATCGGCTACCTGTTCCAGGATCTGACCGCGATCCTGGGCCGTCGTTGCGGCCCACCGGTCTGCCGACGCGGCTGCGCCGTCGATGATGGTGCGGACTTCTTCAACACTGGTGGGTGAAGGTGTGACGACGGTGGCGGTCACGGTACTGGGGTTCATGGTTGGAGGGCTCCTTGTTTGAATTTTTGCCGGTGACGGTGGATGGTCCCGCGCTCTGGCGGGCATCCCTGCGGGTCTAACTTGCCGCGTAGAGGACAACAGTTTTTTCAAAGAGTGGTGATGGCGTTGTGCACCAAGTCTGTCGCCACAAGGTAATCCAGGTTGTGGGTCTCATGGCAAAACTCCTCCGCTGTGTGGCAAGGACCCCTCCAGGGGGCTTTGGCCGCTTTTGTATGTATGGGTGGGTGTCACGGCGGTGCTGTCCATCACGGCCCCGGGGCCAGCGCCGCGGCGTGGAAAAGGATGTACGTGTCCTGGATCTTTGGGCGGCCCAGCCTCGGGTTATCGGGAGCGATCGTGACCTCTTTGACGCCCGCACATCTTGGTGAATTTGCGGGTATGATCAGGAATTCTCCGTTGGGCGCCGGACTGAAGCCGCGCGTTGTCAAGTTCCGGGCCAACAGTTCCGTTGCGCAGGGCAGTTTCGAGAACATCGACGAGCTGATTGGATCCATGATGGGCTGCCATGCTTGCCTCATCGTGGTAGGCGGTGGTTTCGGCGATCACGAGGTCAACTTCCTGTGTGGAGTATTGTCTGTCCTGACCGTGCCGGCTGGCGCAGTCAGGACAGACGTGGGCTCGTTATGCGTTCTACGGGCTCATAGCGAGCCCACTGCGTGCGGCAGATTTACCGGTAACCTTTGGAAATTGCTGCTTCGGTGTCCTTGACAACCTGGGCTGCAATCTCGAGGGCCAACGGCGAACGAGGGGGGCGAGAAATTCCGCCCTTGCGTCCGACAATATCCATGGACAGCTTGATGGCCTGGACGAATTCGGTCTTGGAGTCCCAGCGCAGCAGGGAGTGCAGGTCCTTGTACATCGGAATGGCCAGTTCCAGATCGGAGACCTTGCCCGAGGTGGCAAGCTCAAAGAGCTCCAGGCTGGCCTTTGGCAGCGCGTTCGGATAGCCGGCCACCCAGCCCACGGCCCCGGCCAAGCCGAGTTCGACGACGACGTCGTCGGTGCCGATCAGCAGGTCCAGTTCAGGCGCGAGTTCCTTGATCTCATAAGCGCGCCGGACGTCACCGGTGAATTCCTTGACGGCAACGATGAGACCTTCTTGGTGCAGCTGTGCCAAGAGCTCCGGCGTCAGGTCGACCTTGGTGTCGAAGGGATTGTTGTAGGCAACGATTGGCAGCCCGACCTTGGCGGCCTCCCGGTAGTGGTCCAGGACGGCCTCGCGGTCCGCACGGTAAACGTTGGGCGGAAGCATGAGCACTGACTGGGCTCCGGCCTCTGCAGCCTGTTCCACCCACCGGCGTGTCTCGTTCGATCCATACGCCGCAACACCGGGCATGACGCCGAAGCCGTCCGGTGCGGCCTCAATGGCCGTGGTGACAACACGGGCACGCTCTTCGGCAGTGAGTGTCTGGTATTCACCGAGGGAGCCGTTGGGCGTCACACCGTGCAGGCCATTCTCCGCCAGCCACCTAACATGCTCGGCGTACCCGTCGTAGTCCACGGACAGGTCGTCATTGAAGGGCAGTGCCGTGGCCACATATACACCGTGCCAAGGCTTGCGTTCCTGCATCATTTCTATCTCCTTATGGTTAGGCACACATCGTGCGCCACATTGATTCTCAATCGGTTTCGCTCTGCACCATCCGGGATGCCACAGAGGCTCTTGGGGGGAACTATTTTCAGTAGTCTGGAGGGGCTGGACTTCAAGCGGATAGTAGATGGAGCCCGGCTGCGAGGCGATTCTGCGCGGGGTCCCAGTCGGTGCGGATGTGTTCAAGATGATTGATCATCAACTGCTCAACCAACACACCATCACCGGCAACCAAAGCATCCAGGATCAACAAATGCTCCTCTGCGGTCCGCTGCAGCGTCTCGG
>Ga0134128_10009442_pt1 | contig 11701 bp, 8 predicted proteins | sample KB31754_FD_96462 | JGI IMG/M metagenome (GOLD analysis project Ga0134128, IMG submission 96462) | Terrestrial soil microbial communities with excess Nitrogen fertilizer from Kellogg Biological Station, Michigan, USA - KB3-175-4 | ecosystem: Environmental > Terrestrial > Soil > Unclassified ...
GGTAGGCCATCTGGAGGCCCCCGCCCCCGCCCCCGCCCGCAGTCCCGCTTCCGCTTCCGCTCCCGCTCCCTCCCCCCTCGAGACGCCAGCTGAACCGCACCCGGTCGGGCGCGACGCCGAGCGGGTCCGCTAGATGCGCGCAGCGCAGGCCGGCCGGCCTCAGTGGGTTGGTCACAGTTTTGTTGCCCCTTCGGTGAGCCCGGAGACGAAGTAGCGCATGGTGAAGCCGACGAGGACGAACATCGGCATGGTGGCGATGACGAACGCGGCGAAGACGGCGCCGCCGCCGCTGAGGTTGAGCCCGAAGCTGCCCACGAAACTCTGGACGCCGGCCGAGATCGTGGTCCGGTGCGGGTCCTGGATGACGATCGTCGGCCAGAGGTAGTCGCCCCAGACGTTGATCGTGACCAGGATCGCGCCGGTCAGCAGCACCGGCTTGGTCAGCGGAGCCACGATCCGCCCTAGCACCCGCAGTTCGGAGCAGCCGTCCACCCTCGCGCTTTCCAGCAGCTCACGGGGGATCTGATCGAAGAAGCCGCGGAAGATGAGCACCAGCAGCGGCTGGGCGCTGGCCGAATACGGCAGGACCAAGGCCCACCAGCTGTTGAACAGGTGAAACTTCGAGATGGTCAGGAACAGCGGTATCAAGGTCAGCGTCCACGGCACAAGCAGCAGGCCGACGTAGGCCATGAACAGCAGGCCCTTGCCGGGGAACTGAAGCTGGGAGAACGCGTACGCGCCGAGCGCCGCCGCCGTGACGCCGACGGCGATGGACAGGGCCGCCACGATGATCGTGTTCAGCAGTTGCTGGGACACCCCGGACCACGCGGCTACGTAATTCTGATAGTCGAACTCCGTGAACAGGGAGAACACGCCGCTGGTGAAGATGCCCTTCCCGCTCTTCAGCGAGTTGGAGAGCACGAAGATGATCGGGAAGTAGGTCATCGCGGCGATCACCACGCCGGCGACGATGCTGATCCACCGGTACCGCCGCAGTGCCCGCCCGCCGGCGGCCGGGCTCAACACCCGGCCGCCGACCCGAATCGCGGTACTCACTAGCCCTCGCCGCCCCGGTCAGTACTTGCTGAGGTCGACGTGGTTCGCCGAGGCCCATTGCTGAGCCGAGCTGTTCAGCAGCGCCTGCCATTGCGACGCGAACGCGGTGTAGGACAGCGACCCGTCGATGAAGGACTGGACCAGCCGCAGCCCGGAGTTGGTCGCCGCCGTCGACAGCACGTCATCGAGGACGACATCGACCACGGTCGGCACCTTGCCGGCGGGCACCAGGTTCTTCAGGCCCGGCAGGTTCACCGTCGGGGCGTCGGTCTCGGTCGGGATGTCAGCGCCGGACTGGTTGATCTTGATCCAGTCACCGAGGTGCTCGGGCGTGAACAGCCAGGCGAGGAAGTTCATGACCGTAGCGGTCTTCTGCGCGGTCATCGTGGAGTCGGCGTGCTGCGAGGTGACGCCCCACTGGCCGTTACCGTTCGGCCCGCCGATGACGCCGACGGTCGAGGTGCCGAGCGCGAGCGGAGTGGTGGTGCCGGTGATGGGCGGCTCGGGGAACACGCCGTACTTGTCGGTGAAGCCCGCGGAGTTGAGTTGCGGGATGTACCAGCTGCCGCCCCACAGGACGCCGACCTTGCCCTGGATGAGCAGGGCCTGGGTGCTCAGCGGCGGGGTCGTGGCGTTGGGGTTGGAGCAGGCGTCGTAGTTGCTCTCCGCGCCGGCCGAGAAGCCCGCGAGCTGCCCGAGCAGCTTCCAGACCTCCGCGTAGCGCGGGTTGCTCATGGCGATGATGCCCTTCTTGATGCCGACCGCGACATCGAGGCCATTGGTCACCTGAGCGTGGTTCACGTCGAACTTGCTGACCTGGTTCGCGAGCAGCGAGGAGGTGGCCAGCCGCTCGTACCAGGACGGGTTGCACGGGCCGCCGTCGGCGAACATGAACGGCGTGACGTGCGCCGCCTTCAGCTTGCCGAGATCGGTCATGAAGTCGGCCCAGGTGGTCGGGGTTGAGGTGATCTTGGCCTTGGCGAACGCCGCCTTGCTGTAGAACATGCCGGTCTCGACGTTCGAGCCCAAGATGATGTCGATGTCACCGTTGGGCGAGGTCATGTAGGGGACCGTCGAAGGGGAGAAGAGCGACAGCCAGGAACCGTTGCCCGGCACGTACGGGTTCGGCTTGTCCAGGAACGGCTTGATGTTCTGGAGCAACCCGGCGGGAAGCGCACCCGAGGTGACCGGCCCGTACTGCTCCCAGACCAGGTCAGGGGCCGTACCACCTGAGGCCTGGCTCTCCAGGGCCGCGTTGGCCGCGGTGATGCTCGCGGTGTTGTTCGGCAGCCAGGTCACCGTGACGCCCTTGTGAGCCGCCTCATACCGCGTGGTCAGCTGCTTGAGGCCGGCATTGTCGGCCGCGGTGATCGGGCCGGTGTTGGGCGGAAGCTCTGCCTTGATCACGACGCTGCCGCCACTGCCGCCGCCACCCGGCGAACTGCCTGAGGAGCAGCCAGCCAGAAGGCCAGCAACAACCAAGACGGCCGCCGCGACAGGCAATGACGTGCGGAAAGATCTGTTAAGCATCGGAACGCCACCTCCGAGTGAGAGCCGATAACTACGTAGTTCGAGACCGCAGCAACCGCATCGCCATCAGCGTGAAGATCAGCATCACGACGAAGAGCAAGGTGCCGATGGCCATGCCGTAGCCGTACTGGTCGTTCTGGAACGCGGACTGGTACATGTCCAGCCCGGGCACCAAGGTCGCCGTCCCTGGCCCGCCGTTGGTGAGCAGCAGGATCGGCACGAAGTTCTGGACCGCGTAGATGCCGGACAGGATCACGACGATCCTGAACTGGGGCATCAGCAGCGGAATGTCGATGGTGAAGACCCGGCGGAAGGCGCTGAGGCCATCGAGACGGCCCGCGTCGAGCACGTCCTTCGGCAGGTTCTGAAGTCCGCCGAGGAAGATCAGGAACCCGAGGTTAGAGATCCAAGGGAAGCCGATCAGCAAGATGGAGACCAGCGCGAGGTGCGGGTCGCCGAGCCAGGATGGCTGGGGCAGGCCGACCGCGCCGAACACCCGGTCGATCAGGCCAGAGCTTGGCTGCAGCAGGTAGGCCCAGACCTCGATGAGCACTAGCGGCGGCAGCACGATCGGCAGGACGAGCAGGTACCGGGCCGCGGCGGCGGCCCGTCGCGGCATGTGTGACACAACCTCGGCGGCGGTGAACTGCGAGGCCAGCGTGATCAGGATGCTGCCGGCAACCAGGATCGCGATGTTCCGCAATTCCGTGCCGAAATCCGGTGAACCGATGTACTGCTTGAACTGCGATACCCCTGCATAGGTCGGCGGGGAGAACCCGTTCCACTGGTAGAAACCGCCGATCAGGCTGCGCACCGCCGGGTAGTAGCTGAACGCGCCGATCAGGGCCAGGCTCGGCAGCAAGACGACGCCGAGCACCGGCCGGTAGCGCAGTTTCCGCCACGACATGGGTAGATCATTCGCGTTTCCGCTGGCCAGGGCTAGGCCGAGATGAACCTGTAGTAGCACGAAATTAACTTCGCCCAAAATTCGGCGGTATCGTTCGCAGATGGACGATGACCTCCCGATGGACACCAGCCGGGACGTCTTCTACTTCACCGAGGGCGCTCTGGCGTACGCGGGCTACTACCTGCACGCGGTGGACAATCCGCTGCATACGCACAGCTTCGTGGAGATCGCGTTCACCGTCGGCGGTGTCGGCACCCATCACTGCATCTCCGGTCGCCGGGCCCTGCAGCCCGGAGATGTCGTCCTGCTCAGGCCGGGCGTCTGGCACGGTTACGAGAACTGCGAGCGGCTCGAGCTCTACAACTGCTGCTTCAGCAGCGAGCTGCTGCGCCGGGAGCTGGCCTGGACGCGCGAAGATCCGCTGCTGGGTTACCTGCTCTGGAGCGGCCCCTACTCCAGTCCAGGCCGGGGGGTCCTGTCGTTCAACCTCGATGAGCCGGCGTTCAGAACCTGCATGGATCACCTGGAAGCGCTGGCGGCGCTGAGGCACTGCCCGCCCGCCCAGTACCGGGGTGACATCCTCGGCCGGCTGTCATTGCTGCTCAGCCAGCTCGGCCGGGTCGCGCAGGTAAGCCTGGACCTCACCGATGAGGTCGAGCCGGCCCACCCCGCGGTGGGCCGGGCGATCCGCATGCTCGAATCCGACATCGCGCGCCGCTGGACGCTGACCGCGCTGGCCGAGGAACTGCATCTCGCTCCTGGCTACCTGGTGCGCTTGTTCAAGTCGGCGACCGGGCTGCCGCCGATGGCCTACCTAGCCCAGGTCCGGGCCGAGCACGCGGCTGTGCTGCTGCTGCATTCCGACGAGCCGATCACGGGCATCGGCCGCACGGTGGGCTGGTCGGACCAGAACTATTTCGCCCGCCGGTTCAAAGCCCACTACGGACTGAGCGCGACCACCTACCGAAAGCGCTTCGCAACCTTGGCAGCGCACCTGCACCGTCCGGACCAGCCATAACGGCGGCGCTCGCCGCGATCAGCACCATCGACAGCACCAGAGCCACGTGCAGTCCGCTGGTAAACCGAGCCGACACCAGCGACCCGAACACCGCCACCCCGAGCACGCTGCCCGTCTGCCGCATCGTATTCAGCGTCCCCGCCGCGGTCCCGGACCGCGACCGGTCCACGCTGCCCATCAGCGAGCTGGTCATCTGCGGTACCAGCAGCCCGATCCCGGCGCCCAGAATCATCTGCTGGATCACCAGTTCGGCAAACGGCGTGCCCACGCCAGCCCAGAGAAGGCCGAGGCAGCCGACGAACATCGCGGCCAGCCCGATCAGGATCACCGAACGGCTCCCGATCAAGGCGCTTAGCCGGCCGGACACGATATTGGCGACGAACACCGACCCGGCCAGCGGCAGGAACGCCAGCCCGGTCGCCAGCGGGGAGAATCCGTCTTCCTTCTGCAGCAGCAGGCTGAACAGGAACACCAGCCCGTAGAACGACACGTTCACAGCCAGCCCGAGCACGGCCGGCCCGGTGAAGCCCCACCGCTGGAACAACGTCAGCGGGAGCATCGGCTCGCGCTCGGTCGCCTCGGTGCGAATGAAGATCACCGCCGCCATCACCGCGATGGCCAGCGCGGTGATCACGGCCAGGCTGATGAACCCCTTCGAGCCGCCCTGGATCAGCGCGAAGGCCAGCCCGCCCAGCGCCGCGACGCCGGCCACCAGTCCGGTCAGGTCAAGACGCCGGTCCGACGGCGGCGTCTCTTCGGCGTACCTGCGGGTGAGCCAGTACCCGACCGTCCCGATCGGCAGGTTGATGAAGAAAATGCTCCGCCACCCGAACCCTGCGATCAGCAGACCGCCGAGCACGGGCCCGAGAGCCAGCGCGACCGACGCTCCGGCGGCCCACAGCCCGACTGCCCTGGTCCGCTGCGCCGGATCGTGAAAGGTGTGGTTGAGCAGCGCGAGCGAACACGCTCCGAGGAACGCCGCGCCCGCCCCCTGCACGGCCCGCGCGGCGATGAGCACCCCCATCGTCGGCGCCAGGCCGCAGGCCAGCGAGGCCGCGACGAACACTACGAAACCCGTGCAGTACATCCGCCGGGCGCCGAACCGGTCGGCCAGCGCCCCGGCGGTCAGGATGAAGGCGGCGAGCATGAGCGTGTAGACGCTCACCACCCACTGCAGGGCCGAGGTGCCGCCGCCCAGCTCGGTCCCGATCGCTTTGATCCCGACATTGACCACGAACACGTCGAGCTGGATCACGCTGAACCCGAGGCTCGCCGCTACCAGCGTCGCTCGCCGGGCGCCGCCGCCCTGGGTGTAGCCGTCATACGTCGCCGTACTTCTGGTTTTCAAGGGGAGCATCGGAGCGGGCTACCCGAGCCGGCCACGCGTATTCGCGACCGGCTCAGCCGGTTAAAAGATTTTTTATAGAGAAAAATTTGCGCATGTCCGGGGCCTGAATTGCCAGAGCCGGCCCCGCCGGTGCTGACTCCTAGCCGAGCGTTTCCGCAGCCTCGGCGGCGACGCGCGGCAGTACCCGCTCCAGCCGGACCGGCAGCGCCCAGGTGGCCGGGCCGGTCAGGTGCATCAGGGCCGGTACCAGCAGGCCGCGGATGATCAGCGCGTCCACGAGCACGGAGAACCCGAGCGCGAAGCCGAACTCGGCCAGAACGCGATGCCCGCCGAGCAGGAACGAGCCGAAGACTCCGATCATGATGCTGGCCGCGCCGGCGATGATCCGGCCGCTGCCGGCCAGCCCCGCGGTCACGGCCTGGTGGTTGCGCCGGACGGCGCGGCCGCCCCGGCCGGTCAGATCAGCTTCAGGCGCGTGGTGCAGCCGATGCCACTCCTCCTGAATCCGGCTGACCAGGAACACCAGGTAATCCATCGACAGCCCGAACAGCACCGAGAACATCACGACCGGGACGAACGAATCGATCGGCCCTGGCCCGGAAAGGCCAAGCGCCGAGCTGCCCCAGCCCCAGCCGAAGACCGCGTTCACCGCGCCCAGGCCGGCCCCGACGGACAGCAGGTTCATGACCGATGCGACCAGCGGGATCGCCACGCTGCGGAAGACAATCAGCAGCAGCAGGAACGCCAGGATCACGACGACGGCGATGAACAACGGCAGCTTGCCGGACAGGACGCCCGCGAAGTCAGTGTTGGCCGCGGTCACCCCGCCGACATGCACGACCAGGCCGGTCCCGTCGGCCGCGCGCGGGATCAGGTCATCGCGCAGGTGACGGACCAGGTCGACGGTCCGGGCGGCCTGGGGGCCGGTGGCCGGGTAGACGGTCGCCAGCTCGACCTTCCCGTTCGGAGAGGTCACCGCCGGTGTCGTCGATTCGACGCCGGGGGTGTGCGACGCAGTGACCAGGAGCAGCCGGAAAGCTGCTACCCGGGCCGGGGTTCCGGTGGCGGCGGCCAGCTCGAGCGGACCGTTGAATCCAGGTCCGAATCCATCGGCGAGGGCGACATAGGCGCGATGGGTCGTCCAGCTCGCCGGGTCGGTCCCGGAGTCTGAGGTTCCAAGGCTCAGCCGGAACGCCGGCAACGCGAGCGCGATGATCGCGGTCAGCGAGGCCGCGGCGACCAGCACCCGGCGAGTCTCGACGAACCGCGCCCAGCGAAGCCAGAACCCGGTCGGCTCGGGCGCGGCCGTGACGCCGTCGGACAGGACTCGCCGTTCGCGCCGGGCAAGGACCCTGGGGCCGAGGAAGCCGAGCAAGGCGGGCAGGAAGGTGAGCGACGTCGCCATCGTGAGTGCGACCGAGATCGCCGCGGCGGCGGAGACTCCGTACAGGAAGCTGACGCCCAGGGCGAACTGGCCGAGCAGGGCGATGCACACGGTGCTGCCGGCCAGCAGCACGGTCCGGCCCGAGGTCCTGACCGCCAGCGCGATCGCGTCCTGCTGCGAAGACCCGGCTTTCAGTTCGCCGCGATAGCGCCCGATGATGAACAGCCCGTAGTCCACCCCGACTCCGAGCCCGATCAGGATCGCCAGTTGAGTCGACACGCTGGAGATGGTGAACGCGTGGCTGAGCAGGCCGACCAGGCAGGTGCCGATGCCCAGCGCGATGATCGCGGTGACCAGCGGCAGCAGCGAGGCGATCAGAGCTCCGCCGAACACGATCAGCAGCACGATCAGCGCGGCGATGATACCTACCCCGACCGACCGGCCGAGTCCGGCCCGCTCGGAGTTGGTGATCGCCGGGCCGTCGAGCGAGACGCTGACGCGGCGGCCGTCGGCGGTTTCGGCGGCGCTGATCAGGTTGCCGGCGTCGGCCTTGGAAATCTGGGCCGAGTCCTTATCCCAGGTCACTCTGGCGAAGGCGACCGTGCCGGTCCGGCTGATCTGTGCCGATCCGCCCGGACCGTACGGACTGGCGATGCTCTCGATCCCCGGTACCGCCGCCGCCCTGGCCAGCGCCGCCTTCACCGCCGACGCCACCGCGGCCGACCGGATCGTCGCGCCGTGCGAGGTCTGGATCACCACCTGGTCGCTCTCGCCGGACGCGGCCGGGTAGCTGGCGGCCAGCAGGCTGGCGGCCGCCTGCGAGTCCGTGCCCGGCAGGCTGAGGTCGGTGTCGAACCTCGTCCCGGCGGCCACGCTGATGACGGCCGCGGCAACAAGCGCCAGCAGCCACAGCGCCACCACCCTCCAGCGGTGTTCGAAGCACCAGCGAGCCAGACTGGCCATGAGAATGACCTCCAATGTCAGCGCGGGCACGCTCGTCGCACCCAGCCCAAAATGGTTCCGCCGGCTGGCGCTGGTGTCGTGAGCCTGCGGGCTCGATTCCCGGTCACCCCGCCGTCGTAGCGGGGCGTTCAGGCGGCCCCGCCTACGCCTGGCGGAGTACCGGCGCAATGGGCTTCGCGGCGTATGACGGCCGGCCGCGCCTTCGGTACCGTCGGAGCATGACCAGCCCTGCCGTCGACGCTGACCTGGACCGGCCGCTGATCCGCCGGCTGGCCGCCCGCCGGTTCACCCCGGCTCAGCTCATCGCCGTCGACGTGGCCGTGGTGACCTTCGTGATCGTCATCGTCGAGTTCGCGATGACCCGCCGGACGCCCAGGGTCTCCGGGTCCGGCTGGGCCGTCGCGGGCTGGAGCGCCTACCTCGTCGCGGCGGCAGCCACGCTGACCCGCCGCCGGCTGCCGCGCCTGGCGCTCGCGATCGTGTTCCCGATCGCGCTGGCGACGCTGTGCCTGCGGGCCGGGGGGCCGACGGTCTTCCTGGTCGTCCTGACCCTCTATTCGGTCGTGACCACCTCTTCTCGCCAGGTCGCCTCGATCGTGACGGCCGTGGTGGCCGGCTCGATCCTGGCGGCCACGCTGATCGGGGGCGGTGAGCAGGTCGCGCAGGCGGCCATCGCCGGGGTAGCGCTGATCCTGCTCGGCTGGCTAGCCGGGGAGAACGTCAAGGCCGGCCGGCGCTACGACAGCCAGCACGCCGAACGAGCCGCCCAGCACGCCGCGGCGGTCGCCGCCGAACGCGCCGAGCAGGTCAGCCTGGCCCTGGCCGAAGAACGGGCCCAGATCGCCAGGGACCTGCACGACATCGTCGCCCACGCGATGAGCGTGATCGCCGTACGTTCTGGCGTAGCCCGGATGGTCATCGACTCGGACCCGGCCGAGGCCAGGGCCGCCCTGGCGATCATCGAAACCACGACCCGCCGGTCCCTGCACGAGATGCGGCTCCTGGTCGGCGTGCTGCGGAATCCAGACGACCGGCGGGCCGAGCTGAGTCCGGCGCCCGGCCTCGACGATCTTGAGCAGCTCGTCGCGGACACGGCCGTGGCCGGCGTCAGCGCCGAGCTTGTGATAGCGGGTACGGTCCGACCGTTGTCCCCGGCCGCCGATGTGTCGGCCTACCGCATCTTGCAGGAGGCCCTGACCAACGTAGTCAGGCATGCCGGTCCGACCCAGGCGAGAGTGCAGATCACCTACCGGCCGGGCGGCGTCAGCCTGGAAGTGACTGACGACGGCCCTGGCGGGTCAGCACCGCGCCCGGCGGGACGGCCAGGTACCGGTCACGGCCTGATCGGGATGCGCGAACGCGCGACGCTGTTCGGCGGCAGCCTTGAGGCCGGACCGCACGGGGACGGCTTCCGGGTCCTGGCCACGTTGCCGACTGGCGACCTGGGCGCCGACCCGCTGGCCGAAGGCGGTGTCCGGTGACGATCAAGGTAGCGATCGCCGACGACCAGGCCCTGGTGCGCGGCGGCTTCGTCGTGCTGGTTCAGACCGCGCCGGACATGGTCGTGGTCGGCGAGGCCGCCGACGGCGCTCAGGCCGTCGCCCTGGTGCGTGACCGGCACCCGGACGTGGTGCTGATGGACGTGCGGATGCCGCTGCTCGACGGCATCGAGGCAACCAGGGCGATTACCGCCGATCCGGCCACGGCCGGGTCCAGGGTGCTGATCCTGACCACCTTCGATCTCGACGACTACGTCTACCGTGCGCTGAGAGCGGGAGCGAGCGGGTTCCTGCTCAAGGACACCGCCCCTGAGGACATGCTGGTGGCGATCCGCACGCTTGCCGCCGGCGACGCGCTGCTCGCTCCAGGAATCACGCGCCGGCTGATCCGCGAGTTCGCGGCCCGGCCCGAGCCGGCCGAACGCCCGTCGCCGGCGCTGCTCGAGTCCCTGTCGGCCAGAGAGCGGGAAGTCCTGATCGAGGTCGCCGGCGGCTGGTCCAACGCCGAGATCGGCGAGCGCTTGCACATCTCGGCCGCCACGGCCAAGACCCACGTCAGCCGGCTGCTGATGAAGCTAGACGCGCACGACCGCGCCCAGCTGGTAATGATCGCCTACGAAACCAGGCTGGTGATTCCAGCCTGATCCAAAGCCCGCGCAATGCGTTATGCCAAAAAATGCATTTTCCGGGCCGAGGGAGGGCCGCAGGCAGCCGGCACCGTGAGCGGTGAGTGTTATTCTGTGCGCCACGGCATGATCCGTACGCCGTCCGCCGCCGCCGTTTGCGCCTGCGCCGCCGATGGCATCGCCGGTCAAGGTCTCTCGGGGCCCGCGATCGTCCGCTGTCCGGCTGGCATGCCTTCCGTCGGCGGGATGCGCGGGGTCTCGCCGGAGATGGACGAGCCATGCCGAAGAAGCAGACCACTGCCGCGAAGAAGGCACGCGCCGCCGCGCGCGAGGGGGAGAAGTACACCACTGCCCTCCGCCGGCAGTTGCCGCCCGGCGCCGGCCCGGGCCCGGGTGCCGCGCATTCGATGTCGCTTGAGCACCGCACCCTCTGGAATCACGCGCTGGGTTCCCGGCCTTTCCGTGGCACTGACCTGTTCGAGCGGATCGGCGGCCAGCCGACCGTCGACGCACTGGTCGACCTCCTGTACTCCGGGATCAGCGCTGACGGTCAGCTGCGCCCGTTGTTCCCGCGCGATCTGGCGGCCGGCCGTTCGATGCAGAAGGTGTTCTTCGCCGAATGGCTGGGTGGTCCCCGTCACTACAGCGCCCAGGCCTACGCGGGCCTGGGACAGCGCCACGCCGACGTGCCGATCACGCGCGAACTCGCCGACCTTTGGCTGGGCCACTTCCGCCGGGCGGTGGAGGCCGCGGTCGCGGCTGAGGCCGACCGTCGGACGATCTTTGCGCAGGCCCGCGCCGTCGCCCTGGCCCTCGTGAGCCGGCCGGTGGCACCGGGAACGTCGCCCCGGTGGCCAGTGGCCTGGTGCGGCAAGGGCGCGCGTATCCTCACGCGGGCGAGGGATCTCGCTCGTCGTGGTGATGCGGCCGGGCTCGACGCGGTACTGGCGGAGGCACCGGATCTGCTGCTTCCCTCGTTCGCGGCGGCGATCATGCAAGCGGCCGCCCTGGCCGGCCGGGCCGACGTCGTACGGATGCTGCTGGAGCGCGGCGCCGGAGCGAACCATCCCTTCTATCTGCCGGTCAACGTCACCGGGCTGGCGTTCGAGCGGGTGGTGTTCGTGACCCCGCTGTGCGCGGCCCGGATGAAACGCCGCCCCGCGGTCGAGTCGCTGCTCACCGAGGCCGGTGCCCGCGAAGACGTCTTCACCGCGGCCTTCCTCGGCGACCTCGCGACGCTTGCGCACCTGCTCACGGCCGATCCCCGCCTCGCCCAGGCGAGCGATCCAGCGGTCGACATCCTCGACATCACGCCCGTCGACCACGCGGTGGCGGGCGGTCAGGCCGCCGCTCTGCGGCTCATTCTCGAC
>Ga0134128_10009444_pt1 | contig 11700 bp, 10 predicted proteins | sample KB31754_FD_96462 | JGI IMG/M metagenome (GOLD analysis project Ga0134128, IMG submission 96462) | Terrestrial soil microbial communities with excess Nitrogen fertilizer from Kellogg Biological Station, Michigan, USA - KB3-175-4 | ecosystem: Environmental > Terrestrial > Soil > Unclassified ...
GACGACCCTACCGGCTATCGGCCGTCGTAACGCAGCGGCGTCTCCACGTGCACCACGCTACGCATCCGGTACAGCGCATGCGCTACTTGCGCCGCCCTCACCAGCCACACTCAACTCCGCCGCTCCGGCATCGCGCAGCGCGTCACGCAACGCCTCGTCCGCCGACCTACGCACCCGTAGGCCGCAGTCCGGACAGCTGAACATGTACTCCCAGCGCCCGGACCGCCCCACCAGCCGCACCGAAGCGAGCGTGACGACGCGCGGCCCGCATACCTCGCAACGCACGCGCACCGCCGTCGCGCCGTCCGGACTCTCGGTCACGCCACGGCGTCCGCTCCGTAGGCAGCCAGCGCCGCTGAGGCCGTGTCGCGCACCCGCGCGGCGAACTGCTCCGGCCCCAGTACCCGGGCCGCGCCGCCGAGCCGCAGCACCAGCCTTCTGATCCGATCCTGGTCCGCCGCGCGCAAGGTGACCCGCAGCCAGCCGTCGCGCTCCGCGTCCTCCTCGACGGTTTCGCAGGGGTAGTACTCAGGCACCCAGCGAGCCTCCGGCGCCAGCTCCAGCGTCACCAGCGGAGCGTCCTCGCTCACGCGCAGCGCCGAGGCCGGCGCCTCCTCGGTGAGGTCGAGACCCTTGGCGTCCGCGGGCGGCTCGGCCGGAAGGTCCAGCACCTCGATCCCGACGACGCGGTCGAGCCGGAACACCCGCACCGCCTGCGAAACGCGGCACCAGCCCTCCAAGTACGCCCGGCCGGCCAGCAGCGCGACGCGCATCGGGTCCACGTCCCGCTCGGTCACCTCATCGCGAGATGGCACGTAGTAGCGCAAGTGCACCAGGCGCTTGTCTGCCAGCGCCCGCTGCGCCGCCTCGAAGACCACGTCGCGTGCCTCGAAGGCCACCGAGAGCCGCTCGGCCACCCGCCCGGCCTCACCGGTCGCGCTCTCCAGCTTGGCCAGTGCGCGGTCCAGCGCGTCACGGTCGGCGATCCCGGGCACCTGCGCCAGCGCCCGCAGCGCGACCAGCAATGCGACCGCCTCCCGGGTGGAGAGGCGCAGCGGCCTGACGATCGGCTTCGCGGCGTTCTCCAGGTGGATCGCGCCGCCCTCCTCGACGTGCGCCTCCATCAAGTCGTCGGCGAAGCCACCGGGCAGCCCGCAGAACCACAGCACGTTGAGGTCCTTGGCGACCTGCTTTGTGGTGACCCCGAACTCCTCGGCGACCTGGTCAACCGTGCTGCCAGGGTGGCTGAGCAAGTAGGGCACGAGGTTCAGCAGCCGCTCGACCTGCGAGACCGCGGTGCTCACGACGCCACCTCAAGCCGCTTGTGATGCTTCCCGGTTCCGACCCCGTCGACCGGCAGCACCGGGCCGTTCTCCTGAGCCAGCGCGCCGGCCGGAGTCGAGACCGACGCCGCGATCGCACGCAGGTTGCTGATCACTGCCGCGCGCAGCGACGGCGGATCCAGCACCACCACGTCCGCACCGTACTCGGCCAGCCAGCCGGCCGTATCGGCGTAGGCGGTGATCACGATCGTGTCCCAGCCATCGTCGCCCTCGGCGATCGAGGTGGCGCCCCGACGCAGCGGAAAACAGGTGCCCTCGCGTACCCGCAGGGTCGCGGGGCCAAGGTCCGCGCTGCTGCGCTCGGCGAAGGTGTCCACGTGCGCACGCACGTCAAGCCGGTCCGGCACCTTGTGTTCTGGCGCGCGGCCGGTCAGCAGCACCGGACTGGTGATCCGGTCGAGCCGGAACACCCGCGCGTCATCGCGGCCGAGGTCGAACCCGGCCAGGTACCAGCGTCCGCGCCAGGAGTCGATGGTCCACGGCTCTACCTCGCGTACCCGCACCTCGCCGTCCGAGCGGCGATAGGAGAATCGCACCACCTGACGGTCATACACGGCCTCGAGCAGTGGCTCGAAGGCCGGGGCCTCGATCCGCACCCGTGGCTCGATCCCGGCCGGCGCGGCCTCCCCGATGTCCAGCCCGGCTGCCTTGAGCTTGAGCAACGCCGAAGACGCGGCTTGCGCCAGCGTCGCCTGCTGCCAGAACCGCGCGGCCACCCCGATCGCCGCGGCCTCGTCCGGCTCCAGGTGCAACTCGGGCAGCGCGTACTCCCCGGGGGCGATCCGGTAACCGACCTCGTCCTCGAAAAGCGCGCTGACGGTGCCCACTTCAAGCGGGATGCCGAGTTCCCGCAACTCCTCCTTGTCCCGTTCGAACATCCGCTCGAAAGCCTCATCGGTCGGACAGTTGCGATACGGCTCCAAAGTCGCGCGCAACCGCTCCTTCGTGACGAAGGTCCGCGACGCGAGCAGGCAGATCACCAGGTTGACCAGCCGCTCGGTCTTGCTCGCTGGCATACGCCGACTCCCTCCTCGTCGTCGCTGCACCCCGTTGCCAACGGTGCGCCTCCGACGCTACTGCGTCCGTACGGACTTCCGCATCAAAGGCACTTCGAACGCAACCAAGGGACGCACAATACCCAATAGGCTTGACCGCCGTGATCAGTTGGCGAGCAGGACGCGTTACCGCCCTCGGCCGCGCCTGGCGCGGAGCACGGGAGTTGACCGCCGACGTGGACGGTACGTCAGTCAAGGCGCTGGCTTATCCGCTGCTGACCGGCGAGCCCGCGGTCGGCGACCGCGTACTGCTCAACACCACCGCGCAGACGATGGGCCTCGGAACCGGTGGCTATGCGATGGTAGTCGCTCTGCCCGATCGGCTGCCCGAGGACGCGCCATCGGGGCCGGGCCATCTGGTCAAGGCGCGCTACACGCCGCTCCAGGCCATTGTGTTAGGAGCGGACGAACAGGACTCCCCGCACCACGAACTCCTTCGCGACGCCGATTCGCTCGACGGCATGCCGGTCGTCGCGGCCGACCTGCACTCGGCGCTGCCGGCCGTGTGCGCCGCGATTCTGGCCGATCGGCCCGGCACCCGCATCGCGTATGTGATGAGCGACGGCGGCGCGCTACCGCTGTGGTTCTCGCGCACTGTCGCAGGGTTGCGGGACGCCAGCTGGCTGATCGGCTCAGTGACGGTCGGCCAGGCACTTGGCGGCGACCTCGAAGCCGTCACCGTGCACACCGGCCTGCTCGCCGCGCATCTGATCCTGCGCGCGGACATCGCGATCGTCACCCAAGGCCCTGGGAACCTCGGGACCGGCACCCGCTGGGGCTTCTCCGGAGTGGCCTGCGGCGAGGCGGTGAACGCGGCCGGCGTGCTCGGCGGCCGGCCGGTCGGCGTGCTGCGGATCTCCGAAGCCGACGCGAGGGATCGGCACCGCGGCCTCAGCCATCACAGCCTGACCTCATACGGCCGCGTTGCCCTCTCCCCTGCTGAATTAGCCGTGCCTTCAGAGTCCGGTGCGTTCTGGGATGCGGTCCGTGAGCAGGCCAAGGAACTGACGCCGCGTCACACCGTGCAGGAGATCGACTGCACGGGTCTCGACGAGGCGTTGGCAACCAGCCCGGTCGGCCTCTCCACGATGGGCCGCGGGCCGGACTCCGATCGGGCGAACTTCCTGGCCGCGGCCGCCGCGGGGCGTCTGGCGGCGAGCCTGCTGGATCGCTGATCCGGCCGAACGCTGCCGCGTCCGCGCGCCCCTGGCGGTGCGACCGTCCCTGCCCGCCGCGCGCCCGGCTATGGCAGGGTAGGACGGACAGATGATCGACCGAGAGGAACGAGCCGAGATGGCACTGCAGAAGCCGGAGATCGACTTCCCGGACGGCCCGCCGCCCGCCGACCTGGAGATCAAGGATCTGTGGGAGGGCGACGGCCCGGAGGCGACCGCCGGTCACAACGTCACTGTGCACTACGTCGGCGTCTCGCACGCCAGCGGCGAGGAGTTCGACGCCTCCTGGAACCGCAACGCCCCGTTCCAGTTCCCGCTCGGCAAGGGCCGGGTCATCGCGGGCTGGGACCGCGGCGTGGCCGGAATGAAGGTGGGCGGCCGCCGGCAGCTGACCATCCCCGCACACCTCGCCTACGGGGACCGGGGCGCCCCGCCGGTCATCAAGCCGGGCGAGACGCTGATCTTCGTGGTGGACCTGCTCGGCGTCAGCTGACACCAACACCAGGCGCCCTCGGCGGCCTTCATGGCCGGCCGAGGGGCCCGAAGTCTCACAGCGCGTCGATGATGTCCACGACGAAGACGAGGGTGTCATTCGCGCCGATTCCGGCGTCGGCTTGGCCGCCTGACGGCCCGTAGCCCAACGCCGGCGGGATCACCAGCAGCACCCGGTCGCCGACATGCTTGCCGACCAGGCCCTGATCCCAGCCCTTGATCACCTTGCCGGCGCCGATCACGGTGCTGAACGCCTGCTTGTGGGTGAATGAGGAGTCGAAGTTCTTTCCGGTGTTCCAGTCCACGCCGGTGTACTGCATGACCAGGGTCCGGCCGCTTTGCACCGTCTCCCCGCTGCCGTGGATCAGCGTGTCCGAGACCAGCGAAGCCGGCGGTTTGGTGCCAGACGGAATCGTCACCTGGGGATTGCCGGATCCGGGGTCACCAGTCACCTTGGGCAGCGCCGCGCCGGCCTGACCGCTCTGCTTGCCGGTGATGTCCGCGGTCGGCTGGTAGCCCCCGACGACGTCGAGCACGAACACCAGGTCGTCAGTCGGGCCGACCCCGGCCTGCGCATTGCCCTGGCTGCCGAAGGCGTCGGCGGGCGGCGCGACCACTTCGATCCGGCTGCCGATGCGCGCGCCGGTCAACGCCGTGTTCCAGGCGGGCAGCAGGCTGTTGGAGCCGAGGGTGACTACCTGCGGCTGGTTCGGCGTCTTGCCGCCGTCAGTCGAGTAGGTGTTGCCCAGTTCCTTCGCCCCGGTCCAGTTCAGGACGGTGTAGTTGACCGCCGCGAGCTGCCCGTTCGCCAGGGCCGCCCCGCTGCCCTGCACCAGAGTCTTGGTCTCCAGCTTGGCCGGCGCGGCAGTACCGCTCGGCAAAGTGATCGCGGCCTTCTGCCCGACCGGCCCGCTGACTTGCGGTAACGCTCCTCCCGAGGCCTGAGGTGAACTTGGGCTCGAGCTGCATCCCGCCGCGAGCGCGCCTGCCAGCGCCAGTGGCAAGACCGACAGCGCGGCCTTGGTGAGGGCGGCCGTACCGCGATGCGCCGTGGACCGGGCCCGCTGACTGATCATCCGTCTTTCATCCAACACGGGCCCAACCCTACAAGGCCGCTACATCGACGCGATAAGTTTCTCCACACGTTCGTCCACGGAGCGGAACGGGTCCTTGCACAGAACCGTGCGCTGAGCCTGGTCGTTCAGCTTCAGGTGCACCCAGTCCACGGTGAAGTCCCGGCGCTGCTCCTGCGCCCGCTTGATGAACTCGCCGCGCAGCTTGGCCCTGGTGTTCTGCGGCGGCACCGACTTAGCCGCGAAAATGTCCAGGTCACGCGCTGTGCGATCAACCATCCCACGCCGCTCGAGCAGGTAGTACAGGCCCCGGCGGCGGCTGATGTCGTGGTAGGCCAAGTCCAGCTGCGCCACTCGCGGGTGCGAGATCGGCAGGTCGTACTTCTCCTGGTAGCGCTGGATCAGCCGGTACTTGATCACCCAGTCGATCTCGCGCTCGATCTTGGACAGATCACCCATCTCGATCGCGTCCAGGGTGCGCTCCCACAGGTTCAGCACCCGCGCTACCGAGTCCGTGCGCAGATCGCGCCGGTCGGCGAAATCCGCGGCTTTGCTCAGGTACTCGCGCTGGATCTCCAGCGCGGAGACCTCGCGTCCATTGGCGAGCCGGATCCGGCGCTGCCCGGTCAGGTCGTGGCTGACCTCGCGGATCGCCCGGATCGGGTTCTCCAGGGTCAGATCGCGCATCACCAGCCCGGCCTCGACCATGCGCAGCACCAGGTCGGTGGCCCCGACTTTGAGCATCATCGTGGTTTCGCTCATGTTCGAGTCGCCGACGATGACGTGGAGGCGCCGATAACGCTCGGCATCAGCGTGCGGCTCGTCCCGCGTGTTGATGATCGGGCGGGAACGCGTGGTCGCGGAGCTGACGCCTTCCCAGATGTGCTCGGCCCGCTGGCTGACGCAGTAGACCGCGCCGCGCGGGGTGGGCAGCACCTTTCCGGCGCCACAGATCAGCTGACGGGTCACCAGGAACGGGATCAGCACGTCGGCCAGCCGGGAGAACTCCCCGTGCCGGGTCACCAGGTAGTTCTCGTGGCAGCCGTAGGAGTTTCCGGCCGAGTCGGTGTTGTTCTTGAACAGGTACACATCCCCGGCGATGCCCTCTTCGTGCAGGCGGCGCTCGGCATCGACGAGCAGACCCTCCAGGATCCGCTCGCCCGCCTTGTCGTGCACGACGAGTTCCTCGATCGAGTCGCACTCGGGAGTCGCGTACTCAGGGTGCGAGCCGACGTCCAGGTACAGCCGGGCGCCATTACGCAGGAACACATTGGAGGAACGGCCCCAGGACACCACGCGGCGGAACAGGTATCGGGCCACTTCGTCCGGGGACAACCGCCGCTGCCCTCGGAAGGTGCACGTGACGCCGTATTCGTTCTCTAGTCCGAAGATCCGACGGTCCATCGGTTCCCCACCGCCCTCAACTGTCCTAGGGGATATGTGGACTCTTACAAATACCTATCCATTGCCGCGCACTGCCAACCCGCCACGTCGCCAGCTGGGGTGATGCCTCAGCCGCGCGAACCGGCCTCGTCGTCTCCGTCCTCGAGCACGTCGTCGATATCGTCCAGAATGTCGCCCTGCTCGGCCGAGGCACCGGACTTCGCACCACTCTTGCCGCCACCGGAGGCGGGAGCGGTGCCACCCTCGCCAGCCGTCGGCGCACTCGCGGCCGCGTCGGCTCCATCTGCGTCGCCGCCGTCGCCGGTCCCGTTGTCGCCGTTCCCGTTGTCACTGACGGCAGCCTCATCCGCGCCCGGCTCGTCCGCTAGCAGCCGGGACAGTTGCGCGCCGACCAGGCGACGGAACTTGCGGTCCCGCTTGCGGCTTCGGTCGAGGACCGCGACCTCAAGTTGAGTCGGGGACAGCTCGCGGGTCTCCGTACCGTCACGCCCGAGCGCCGCGACGGCCGTTCGCAGGGCCGCACCGAGGTGAGCGCCCTCGGCGTAGCTGCCCTCAAGCACCCGGCTGACCTCGTCGGCCGCGCCGCCGATCACCACGAAACCGTGTGCGTCGGCCACCGAGCCGTCGTAGGTAAGCCGGTAGATCTGATCCTGCTCGGGGCGGTCGCCGACCTCGGCGATGATCAGCTCGACCTCGTACGGCTTGCCGCCCGCCTCGGAGAAGATGGTGCCGAGGGTCTGCGCGTAGGCATTGGCCAACCCGAGCGCCGAGACGTCGCGCCGGTCGTAGAGATAGCCGCGGGTGTCCGCGAGCCGCACCCCGGCCTGTCGCAGATTCTCGAACTCGTTGTACTTACCGGCCGCCGCGAAGCCCACCCGGTCGTAGATCTCGCTGATCTTGTGCAGCACCCGGGAGCGGTTCTCCGCAACGAAAAGGATGCCGCCGTCGTAGTTGAGCACCGCCACCGAGCCGCCGCGCGCGATGTTCTTGCGCACATAGTCGGCCCGGTCCTTCATCAACTGCTCGGGCGACACGTAGAACGGGGTCGTCATGGATTCCTCGTCGTCTGTCGGTCTGAGAGGGAGTGAGGCGCGCGGCGTTTAGCGCAGCGGGGCCTGCGGACCGTCCGGGGAGCCGTAGCGCGCCTCGACGATCTCGTGGACCAGTACGGAGACCTCGTCCTCGGGCAGCCGGCGGTAGCCCTCCTCGGTGACGACCGCGACCACCGGGTAGATCTTCCGGGTCAGGTCCGGGCCACCGGTCGCCGAGTCGTCGTCGGCCGCGTCATAGAGCGCCTGGATGGCGGCCGTCGCCGCGCCCGTGGCGTCCAGGTCGCTGCGGTAGAGCTTCTTCAGCGCACCGCGCGCGAACACCGAACCGGAGCCGACGGAGAAGAAGCCGTGCTCGGGGTACTGCCCGCCAACCGGGTCGTAGCTGAAGATCCGGCCCTCGCCGCTCTCCAGGTCGTAGCCGGCGAACAACGGCACCACCGCGAGCCCTTGCATGGCCAGGCCGAGGTTGCCGCGGATCATGGTCGCGAGCCGGTTCGCCTTACCGTCCAAGGACAGCTCGACGCCCTCGATCTTCTCGTAGTGCTCGAGCTCGACCTGGAAGAGCTTGACCATCTCCACCGCGATGCCGGCCGTGCCCGCGATGCCCACGACCGAGTACTCGTCGGCGGGAAAGACCTTCTCGATGTCGCGCTGCGCGATCATGTTCCCCGCGGTCGCGCGCCGGTCCCCCGCCATCAGCACGCCACCGGGGAAGGTGAGCGCCACGATGGTGGTCCCATGCGGCAGATCGAGAGGCACGGAACCTCCTGTCCTCCCGAGCGCGGCCATTCGCCGCCCGGGCAGATATTCGGGGTTATACGCCGCGAGGAACTCGGTGAACGAGGATGTACCGGATTGCATGAAAGCGCCGCCCATCAGGCCGCCGCCAGTCCCGGCCGCCTGCCCTGGAAACCGTCCAGCCCCTTGCCCTTCCACGAGCTCCCTCTCATCAGGTAGTTGACCGCACGCATCAGACTACGTATGTCGTCCGGAAGTTGCCGAGTCCTTGGTTGCAGTTGAAGCACAGGATGCCTCGTACCTTACCCGTCTCGTGGTCGTGATCGATGTGTCCGGGCCGGGCCGCTCACAGATCAGGCAACTGTCGCAGAGTTCCGAAGTCCGAAGCGGTCACGGCAGCACAGCGCGTGGCTGTCTTCGGACGCCTTCCGCTGCAAAACTCCACGATCGGCTTCGTCTCGCCGCAATCCCTACAACTTTTCTCCCCGTACCTTCCGTCTCGCATCCCCGCTCATCAGCTTCCTGATTACCTAGCGCTACACTCGCAGTTCATAGCGTCATTGGCCGCCCTTCTGTACGAACGAGCGGACGAACGACTCCGCGTCCGTCTCGAGGACCTCGTCGATTTCGTCCAAGACGTCGTCGACATCCTCGGAGAGCTTCGCGTGACGCTCCTTCAGATCACTGGTCTCGTCGACGAATTCCTCGTCGACCTCTTCGCTCTGCTTGGAGGCGCGCTCCTGCCCGCCGCTGTCCTTGGCCGCCACGGTGATCACCCGCATTCATCGAGAAAAACAGACACTGTGAGAAGAACAGACACTGTCGTGCCAGGTCGTTGCGACGCTTCCGGGCCGTACGAAGGGACCGGAGGCCATGATCAGACACTACGCCGCAGCACCGACAAAAGCAGGGGCGAAAATCGGTCCCGCGGCGGCCCACCCACGGCCTTTGATCACAGCTTCCCCCGGCGCGTCCGGTTCACACGTTCGGACGCTGTGGGCGAACTCGGCTGTGTCGAGGAGACTGGCCGGGGTGGTCGATGGGCTCTGGGCGCATTCCGGCTCAGTTGCCGGTGATCTCGCGCACTAGATCGGTAGCGGTACGGCAGCGGTCGATCAACGCTTCGACGTGCTGCTTGGTGCCGCGCAGCGGATCGAGGGTCGGCACGCGCTGCAACGATTCGCGGTCCGGCAGGTCGAAGATGACCGAGTCCCAGGACGCCGCCGCGACCGAGTCCGCGTACTTGTCTAGACACCGGCCCCGGAAATAGGCGCGGGTGTCCGCTGGAGGCTGGTCTACGGCCCTGCGGATCTCCGCGTCGGTGGTGATGCGCTCGAAGCGGCCGCGGGCCGCCAAGCGCTGGTATAGGCCCTTTGCGGGCCGCACATCCGCGTACTGGAGGTCGACCAGATGCAGCCGCGCGTTGTCCCAGTCGATCCCGTCCCGCGTGCGGTAGCCCTCGAGGATTTCCAGCTTGGCGACCCAGTCCAGTTCCCGGTTCAGCGACATCGGGTCGGTCTCGAGCCGGCTCAGCACGGATTCCCAGCGGTCGAGCACGTCCCGGGTGACCTCGTCAACGTCCGTGCCGTACTTGTCCTCGACGTACTTGCGGGCCTGCTCGAAGTACTCCATCTGCAGCTGAACCGCCGTCAGCTTCCTTCCGGAGCGCAGCGTCACCAGATGCTTGAGGCTCGGGTCGTGGCTGACCTCATGCAGCGTCTTGACCGGCTGGTCGACCGAGAAGTCGACGGACATGAACCGGTCCTCGATCATGGCGAGCACCAGGCTGGTGGTGCCCATCTTCAGGAACATCGAGACTTCGGCCAGGTTCGCGTCGCCGATGATGACGTGCAGCCGGCGGTAGCGCTCCGGGTCCGCGTGCGGTTCGTCGCGCGTGTTGATGATCGGGCGCTTGAGCGTGGTCTCCAGGCCGACCTCGACCTCGAAATAGTCCGCGCGCTGCGAGATCTGGAAGCCGTTGGCCCGGCCGTCCTGGCCGATGCCCACGCGGCCGGCTCCGGCGACCACCTGGCGGCTGACGAAGAACGGGGTGAGGTGCCGCACGATGTCCGCGAACGGCGTCGTACGCGCCATCAGATAATTCTCGTGGGAGCCGTAGGAGGCGCCCTTGTTGTCCGTGTTGTTCTTGTACAGGTTGATCGGCAGCGAGCCGGGCACGGTCGCGGCGTGCCGAGCCGCCTCGGCCATGATCCACTCCCCCGCCTTGTCCCAGATCACCGCGTCGCGCGGGTTGGTGACCTCGGGGGTGGAGTACTCGGGGTGGGCATGGTCGACGTACAGGCGGGCGCCGTTGGTCAGGATGACGTTGGCCAGACCCGAGTCCTCGTCGGTCAGCTGGCTGGCGTCGGCAAGTTCCCGGGCCAGATCGAAGCCCCGGGCGTCACGCAGCGGGTTCTCCTCCTCGAAGTCCCAGCGTGCGCGGCGGGCCCGGTGCATCGCGGTCGCGTAGGCGTTGACGATCTGCGAGGAGGTGAGCATCGCATTGGCGTTCGGGTGCCCCGGTACCGAGATCCCGTACTCCGTCTCGCTGCCCATCACGCGCTGTACGCTCATGACGACAAGCCTATGCCGACGCACGGACGATCGGGACCAAGTACGGGCACGAGTTCTCCCCGGGTCGAGCCGACGTGGGACGGCTTCGCCCCACGTCGGCGACGGATGTGACACCGCGGCACGATTGCGCCTACCGGTACAGGCGCCGCGGGTTCACAAGTACTCCCCGGCACCTCACAGGTACTGCCCGGTGTTGCTGACGGTGTCGATCGAACGGCCGGTCTCAGCACCCTTCTTCCCGGAGACGAGGGTGCGGATGAACACGATCCGTTCGCCCTTCTTACCGGAGATCCGGGCCCAGTCGTCCGGGTTGGTGGTGTTGGGCAGGTCCTCGTTCTCCTTGAACTCGTCCACGCAGGCACCCAGCAGGTGTGAGACGCGCAGGCCCTTCTGCCCGTGGTCGAGGAAGTCCTTGATCGCCGACTTCTTCGCCCGGTCCACGATGTTCTGGATCATCGCGCCGGAGTTGAAGTCCTTGAAGTAGAGGACCTCCTTGTCGCCGTTGGCGTAGGTGACTTCCAGGAAGCGGTTCTCGTCGGTCTCCGAGTACATCCGCTCCACGGTGCTCTGGATCATCGCGCCGACGCACGCGCCCTCGTCGCCGCCGTGCTCCTTGATGTCGTCCGGGTGCAGCGGAAGCGTCGTGGTGACGTACTTGGAGAAGATGTCCTTGGCCGCCTCGGCGTCCGGCCGCTCGATCTTGATCTTGACGTCCAGGCGGCCGGGCCGCAGGATCGCCGGGTCGATCATGTCCTCGCGGTTGGAGGCGCCGATGACGATGACGTTCTCCAGGC